>Ga0209465_10000334_pt1 | contig 22357 bp, 13 predicted proteins | sample PanSoiPlot1MoBio_FD_188321 | JGI IMG/M metagenome (GOLD analysis project Ga0209465, IMG submission 188321) | Tropical forest soil microbial communities from Panama analyzed to predict greenhouse gas emissions - Panama Soil Plot 1 MoBio (SPAdes)... | ecosystem: Environmental > Terrestrial > Soil...
GCCTGCGCGAGGCGCTGCAGAAGCGGCACGATGCGTTCCACGCCGCCGGCTGCCGCGCGTCCGACCACGGGCTGGAACGGATCTACGCCGCGCCCTACACGGAGCGCGAGGTCGAGGCGATCTTCGCGAAGGCGCGCGCCGGGCAGGCGCTGGCGCCCGACGACGTCGAGAAGTTCCGTTCGGCGCTGACGCACGACTTCGCGGTGATGGACGCGAAGCGCGGCTGGGTGCAGCAGTTCCACCTGGGCGCCATGCGCAACAACAGCACGCGCGCGCTGCGCGTCCTCGGTCCCGACACGGGCTACGACGCGGTCGGCGATTTCCCGCAGGGCGAGACGCTGGTGCGCTTCCTCGACCGGCTGGACGCCGAAGGACAGCTGACGAAGACGATCGTTTACAACCTGAACCCGCGCGACAACGAGCTGCTGACGACGATCATCGGATCGTTCCAGGACGGGTCGGTGCCCGGCAAGATGCAGTTCGGCAGCGCCTGGTGGTTCCTCGATCAGCTCGACGGCATGACCAAGCAGATGAACGCGCTGTCGAACATGGGCCTCCTGTCCCGCTTCGTCGGCATGCTGACCGATTCGCGCAGCTTCCTGTCCTACTCGCGCCACGACTACTTCCGCCGCCTGCTGTGCAACTTGCTGGGCGACGACGTCGAGGCGGGCCGCCTCCCCGACGACAGCGCGCTGCTGGGCCAGCTCGTCGAAGACGTCTGCTTCCGGAACGCCCGCAGCTACTTCGGCTTCGAGATCGGCTGACCCGATCCGGGCCATAATGCCTGGGGGCGATGACGGACGTGGTGCGTGCGAACGCGTGGGTTGCCTTGATCGTCTGCGCGGCGGCTGGCTGTTCCTCGCAATCGGGAATGTCGATCGCGAGGCCGACGGCGTGTGGAGGCACCGTGACGACGCAAGGGCAGGTCGATTCGGCCGCGTTCTTGGCGGACTACGTGCGGGTCGAGGGGGTCAACGGCAACGCCATCGTCGTCTACATCGCGAACTCGATGAAGCCTCCGATGGTGGCCCTTCAGCTGACGCGCGACGCGACGACCGGCGCGTTCCCGACCGGCCCGGTGGCGAGCAACCAGGCCACGCTTTACGATCCCAACCGGGTGGGGACCGCGACGCTGAACGTCGGCAGCGTCGTCGATCCCTATGACGCCAGCGGCGCGCCGCTCACCAATGCGGACGGCGGGAACCTCGGATCGATCCAGGCGACCTTCACCGCCGATTTTGCCGGCGCGTCGATCACGGGCAGTTTCTCGAGCCCGGTCTGCGACACGATCGAGAACATCTGACCTAGCGCGAGAGCCGGCGCGTCTCGCCGATGTCGAGGATCCAGAGGCGCTCGGGGTCCAGGCGGCGGTCCTGGAAATAGCGGGCGATGCGCGCGGGCGGTTCGCCGAGCGGCTCGTCGGTCAGCTTGAAGGTGCCCCAGTGCATCGCGACCAGGTGGCGGGCGCCCAGGCGTTCGAAGGCCTGGCCCGCGTCCTCGGGATTCATGTGCTGCGGCTCCATGAACCAGCGCGGCTCGTAAGCGCCGATCGGCAGCATCGCCCAGTCGATCGGCCCGGCGCGCGTGCCGATCTCGGCGAACCCGTCGAACAGCGCCGTGTCGCCTGAGTGGTAGGCCACCCCTTCCGGCCCGCGAAACACGAAGCCGCCCCAGAGCATGTCGTTGCGATTCCACGGCGCGCGCATCGACCAGTGACGGGCGGGCACGGCTGTGATCTCGAGGGCGCCGATGCGGTGGGATTGCCACCAGTCGAGCTCCACGACCTTGTCCAGCCCCGCGCCGCGCAACAGCGGGGCGTTCCCCGGCAGCGTGACGTAGAGGGCGCGGCTGCCGATGCGACGGAGGGTGGGGAGATCGAGATGATCGTAGTGGTTGTGGCTGACGGTCACGACGTCGATCGGCGGTACGGTCTCCAGCGCGACGCCGGGCGGCGCCTCGCGGCGCACGACGCCCGAGATCCGCTCGGACCAGATCGGATCGGTGGCGATCAGCAGCCCGCCGAGGCGGAGGACGAAGGTGGCGTGGCCGATCCAGGTGAGCGACGGGGCAGGGGCCGCCAGCTGCGAGCCGTCGTTCGGGCGAACCGGGGTCTTGTAGCTGTAACCGGCGGGATCGCGGACCCGGCGGCCGGCGACCGTATCCAGCACGCGCCAGCGGAAGATGTCGCGGAAGCCGCGTGCAGGTTGGGTGGCGAGCTTGTCGAAGCGGCCCATGGAGTTGTGTCGATACCTTAGCTCGCTGATCGCGCGCCGGTGATTACGGAATTCCCGCGGGATGCGTGACGTTGTCCGTTAGATACGAAAACGTTGCTGCCTGCCCTTTGCGCCCCGGTCGACCTCATTCAGCGGCGGAGCGGAGACCGCTTTCATTTAACGAGGAGGTCAATCATGCGCGGACGAACGATAGGGATCACCATGCTCGGGGGGGCGTTGCTTTTTGCAGCATCGAGCTGCAGCGATCTACAGGGCGACGGTCAGTCCTCGGCGAGCTTCGCCCTGGGCGACGCCCTGCCCGGAACCAACGCCACGACATTCGCGGCGGCGAAGGCGAACTTCCAGGCGGCCGAGGGGGCCCCTGACGGCCTCGGGCCGATCTTCAACGAACGGAGCTGCATGTTCTGTCACCAGACCGGCGCGGTCGGTGGCGCCGGCGAGAACATCGAACGCCGCTACGGGACGCTGACCAACGGCGTGTTCGATCCGCTGGCCAACACCGGTGGCTCGCTGCGCCAGCTGTTCGGGCTCGGCACGTTCACGGTCGGCAACGGCCAGAACTGCCAATCGGGGACGGATGCGAATCCCGCCCCGGGCGCCACGATCTTCGCGGGTCGCGTGACCACGCCGACCTTCGGCCTGGGCCTGGTCGACTCGCTGCCTGATTCGGCGTTCGACACGCTGGCCAGCCGCGAAGCGACCGGCATCCGCGGCATCGTCAACCGCGTCTCGATCGTGCTGCCGAACCCGGCCGATGCGTCGCAGAGCGTGGGCAGCACCCGCGTCGGCCGCTTCGGCTGGAAGGGCGGCGTGCCGAACCTCGCGCAGTTCTCGGCGGACGCCTACCTGAACGAGATGGGCATCACCACCACTCACTGCAGCAAGGGCGTGCCGAACCTCTCCTTCGCCACGGAGAACCGGGCCAATCGGGCCCCCACCAACGCGATCATCAACGGCTGTCCCGACGATCAGAAGCCGGGCATCGACGACGACTTCGCGGGCGAGAACAACAACTGCTCGGGCGGCCGCAACGAGCTCCAGGACGACGTGGCCAACTTCACGTTCTTCATGGCTCACCTCGCGCCGCCCGCGGCCGTCGCGATCACGGCGGGGACGTCGCAGGATCGCGGTCGGACGCTGTTCAACTCGGCGGCGCTGCAGTGTTCGGGTTGCCACCGCACGGACGCGGACATCTTCGTCTCGACGTCGGCCGGCGGCGTTCCGTCCGGGATCCGCTTCGCGCCGTACTCCGACTTCCTCATCCACGACATGGGGACGGCGGGCGACGGCATCGGCAACGCGGGTGACTCCGTGTCCGTCACCCACCGCATGCGGACCGCTCCGCTCTGGGGCCTGCGCTCGCGCAACAAGCTGATGCACGACGGCGGGACGACGGATCGCCAGGTCGCCATTCAGCGGCACGCGGGCGGCACGGCCGGCCAAGGGACCGCGGCGGCGAACGCGTTCAACGCGCTCACCTCGTCGCAGAAGACCGACCTGGTCAACTTCCTGCAGACGCTGTAGCAGTCGTCAGCGCACGTCAGGAAGAAACGGCGGGGCGGCGTCGAAAGGCGTCGCCCCGTTTCGTATCGCCAGCCGCCGTTACGTTTCCCCGCACCTCGGCCGTTCTTCGGAAGGAATAAGGTTCCAGCCATGGCGAAACGGCGGATTGTGTTGGCGCTGGCGCTCGTGGCGGGCGGGACGACGGCGATCGCGTGTGGCGGTGATGGGAATCAGTACGCCGCTTTCATGGCCGCGTACTGCGACGTCTTCACCCCCTGCTGTGCGGCCGCCGGCTACGCCACCGACGGAAAGTTGTGCCGGGCGGAGGGGATGCTGTCTCCTCCGTCCGGGTTTCAGAAGTCGGCCGGCGATGCCTGCTTGCAGGACCTTCGCGCGGCGGCGGCGACGGCCGATTTTTGCAAGACGGGTGATTCACAAATCACGAGCTGCCAGACGGTGTTCGGTCACCATGCCGACAAGGCGCCGGGCGATGCTTGCATGACGGATACCGACTGCGCGCCCTCGGCGGAGGGGAGCGTGGTCTGCGCGTTCTCCACGGCGGGAAGCATCTGCCAGGTTCGCACCAAAGGGGCGGAGAACGACACCCCGTGCGTGGGCACCACCGGCGGCGACGTGCCGTTCGAGCCGTCGTCGTCCTCGACGACGCCGGCCCGGGGGTTCCTCTGCGACTGGGGCGACGGCTTGCGCTGCGACGGCACCGCCTGCGTGCGCCTGAAATCGCTGGGCGACGCTTGCACGATCGGCGTTCAGGAGTGCGCGGCCTCCGCGTTCTGCGACTTCGCGACCGCGACCTGCGCCGTGCGCAAAAACGTCGGCGAATCTTGCGGTGACGGCTCATACGAGTGCGTGATGGGCACGACGTGCGGCGCCAACATGACCTGCGTCGCTCAGGGAGCCATCGGAGCGACCTGCCAGATCGAAGCCGAGTGTCTGTCCCTCGCTTGTCAGGGCGGCGTCTGCACCGAGGCCGAGAACCTTGGACTGTTGTTGCTTTGCGGGTCGGCGAATCCGTGACGTGGTGCTGAGGTCGCGTGTCACTCTCCCCAGACTTCGACCTGGGGCAGCTGCAGGGCTCCCCGCTGACTGTTGAGCTGGATCTTGACGTAGCGGTACGCTGTGTTGGTGCCGTTCGCGTCATAGGGGTTCAGGTCCTGGAAGACGTACCCGGGATCGCTGGGGGTCAGGAGCATGTTGACCGTCGACGTCGCGGTCCAGTTGACCGCGTCGTTGGAGACGAAAGCCGTGATCGTGATCGCCCACGGGAAATAGTCCGTCCGTCGGTAGACCTTCAGCTCTTCAATGCGGTGGGGAGCCCCGAGATCGACGTACCACCAGGGGTTGACCTCGACGTTGGTGCTGGAGAAGGTCGTCGCGCCATTGTCGACGGCCAGGCTGGAATCGCCGCCCGCCGCCGTGCTCGACTGGACGGTGGGCTTGCCCTTCGACAAGAGGAACCTCGAGCCGAACTCCATGTATCCGAGCTGCCCGCCTCCGGTGTACTTGCTCGTCGTGTAGAGGTACATGCGATCCAGCGTCGCGTCCTGGAACAGACCGGCGGAGTCGTTCAGGTCGACGCCGTCGGGGAAGAACTTCGTGTGCAGGTATGTGCTCGAGTAGTCGCCTGCCATCGGCTGATACGTGGTCGAGTCCAACAGCATCATGGCGGCCCACGCCGGGGATGTGCCGTCGGTCGTCGCCAGCCACACCCCACCGTCGCGGTCGGAGAAGAGATTGCAGTTCTGGAAACCGCCGAACGGATTCTTCGTCATGGTGCTGAGGTCCACGGCCGTCAGCTGCGCCCCCGCCCACGCGGGCGACTCGATGTCCGTGAAGCCGCGCAGGATGTGGCCGCCGTCGGTGTTCCAGACCGTCGACAGCTGGTCGGGCGGCAGCTTGTAGAAGTCGACGACGGCCGAGTGATGGTCTGCGACGGCGTAGAGGTACCCTCCGTCGGCGGTCTTGTTCAAGGCCGCGCAAGCGCCGAACAACGGGTTCGGCGCCTGCCACGACACCACGGTGTTGGCGCTCACCACCTGGGTCGCCGGGTTCTGGTTGACCTTGAAGATCCGGTTCATGCTGCTGCCGGCCCCGTTCTTGACGCTCGGGATGCAGATCTCCGGCAGGCTCAGACAGTTGGAGCTGGTGGCCGGACCGGGCCCTGATGTTCCGGTGATATCGAAATAGCACAGGGGGTTGACGGAGCAATCGAGGTTGGAAAAGTCGGGCTCGTCCGGCGCCTGGGTCACCGTGGCGAGGTACTGGCCGATCGCCTGGAGGCCGCTCATGTGGGGCATGTCGTGATCCTGTGGCGTGTTCGTCCCAATGAACTGAGAATTGATGAACTTGCTCTGCGACGAGTTCGGGTGGCCCGACCAGTGCTCGTGCCAGCTCCCGAAGGCGTTCGACGTCGCGCCGAATTCCTTCAGGAAGAACAGGCCTTGAGATTGGGCCCCATCCTCACTGCCGGCGAGCGCGAGCACGTTCCCGAGACCCGGGATCGGTAGTCGCGCCACCCCCTGAAAGTGCTGGGAGCAGAAGTCGTAGCCGCAGTCTGTGTAAGCGCTCGACGTCAGCCCGTTGGTCCCGAAGGACGACGACAGGGGAACGCCGCTCGGATACTCGGGAACGCCGCTGTCCATCGCGTTGAACGCGGCCCGGATGTCGGTGAAGTAGCCGTTCGAGTCGAGCCGCGACCACAGGAAGAGCGACCCCGCGCACACTTCGTTCCCGTTGCAGCCCATGCGCACCGACAACGTCTGCGCACCCCGCGGCACGGTGTAGACGATTCGCGACCCGTAGGTGCCGCAGGCGTCGTCATTCGAGGCTACCTCTCCCGTCGCGGCGTCGAAGAGGCGGAGGTACGTGTCGCCCTGGACGTCGGGGTTGCCCAGGCCGACGAACCCGACGATGACCGTGGTCCCCGATGGGAAGGTACCGAGCCCGACGTCGTTGGGGACCGTCGCGGTCGCCGTGTTCGTCATCGAGAACTGCCCCAGGTGCTGCGGCACCATCGTCGCCGGGTTGAACGTGCAGCTGCCCGCGGCGGCGGCGGGATTGAACGGCTTGGCCGCGGGCATGAACAGCGGCGGCTGCGGCGTCGAGCCGCACCCGCTGGCCGACCACCAGCTCTGGACGAAGTTGGGCGCGAACCCCATCGTCTGCCCGACGCTGATCCCGAACGTGTTGCTCGCGCGCTGGCAGTTGTCGTTGGAGAAAAGCGGGACGGTTTGACAGCTGTGGCTGATCCACCAATCCGAGATGTACGTCGGGGGGGGCGAGGCTGGCCAGGACGCGTATGCCCACGTCGAGCCATGGGTCACGCCGAACATCTCGCTCAGGCCCTGGCAGGTCGGGGCGGCACTGCCACAGTAAGTGTTGAACCAGTCCGGTATACCGGCCGGCGCCCCCCCGGGAGACCCGGAGCTCATCGCATAGAAGTTGGCGGCGTTCTGGCAAAGCTGCGCCGCCGTCACGTTGGCAGTGGGGGCGACTTCGTTGCAGTCGTTCGCGCTCCAGAACGATTGCACGTCGGCGGGCGCGAAGCCCCAGCTGTAGTAGGCGCTGATCCCGAAGAAGTCGGCCGCCATTTGACAAGCGTTGGCGCCGTGGGGGCTCGTCGAGCAGCCGTTCGCCCTCCACCAGTCGATCATGTAACTGGGGGCGGTACCGGTCGTGCCGCTCGCCGCGATTCCGTAGGTGTCACTGGCGCGCTGGCAGAGCGACTCGGAGACCATGGGCGACGTCAGGCACCCGTTCGCCGACCACCAATTCTGGACGGAGGCCGGAGCGTAACCCCAGGTGACCCAGGCGGTGGTGCCGTAGATGTCGCTCAGCTTCTGACAGAGGTTCGTCGACGTCTGGGGGGTCGCCGAGCAACCGTTCTTGGTCCACCACTGCTGGATCTCGAGCGGCGCGAAGCCCCATTGGTTGTCCGGGTAGATTCCGAACTCGTCGGCGACCCGCTGGCACTCGAAGGCCGACAGCAGCTGCGCGACCTGGATGGTGCCGGTCGCATCGCGGACGTAGACGTCGACCTCGCCGCCGCCCCATTCGACCGCGGTCGGAGCCTCGTAGCGGGTCACGCCGTCGATTGCCGCCGCCATGACGCCCTGCTGGGGTTTGCCGATCGACTCCCAGAATCCGCCGGCAGGTATCCAGGTGTTGCCGCCGTCCATCGTGTAACGGCGATAGACGGTCCCGTCGGACTGGCCGCTGACGAAGACATCCAGGCGCGTGGATCCGGTGAGGGCGGCCGTCACGCCCGAGCCGAAGTTGGCACCCGCGAGCGACGTCCATCCCGACCACCCGTTCTGGTATCGCTGCGTCCAGACCGCTCCGTCCGTGCCGACCACGAACACGTGCAGCACGCCGTCCGGCCGCCAGACCACCGCCGGTTGCAAGCTGGCGACGAGCACGTTGGGCGGCGTCCCGAGCTCGTTGCTCCAGCCCGACGTCCAAGCCGTCCCGGTCCGGGAGGCATGCCAGACCGAGTGGTCCCCACCGACGCCGAACAGGTCGACCCGGTTCGGGGTCCCGCCCGCACCGACGCCCGCAAGGAAGGTTCCGGGCGGCGGCTGGGGCGGGGAGGTGAACGACGTTCCGTTCCACGCCACGGTCGCGACCGAGCGGTTGCTGGTCAGATAGAAGACTTCGGTCGTCATCCCGTAATCCGCCGAGGCGACCGCCGTCGAGTTCCCGTCTTGCGCGGGGGTCGACGTGCCGGCGCTTCCCGTCACCTGCTGTCCCTCGCGGGCGATTTGCAGGTAACCGCTGTTCTGCACGAGCAGGTCGTACCAGGAACTGCCGCGGGCGCCGTCGGTGCTCGCGATCTCTCGCCCGCGGGCGCCCATGATCGCGGCCAGCGAATAGCCGGTGGTCGCGGCGCCGTCGGTCCGGACGAGGGGCCGCCAGGAAATTGCGGCGTTGCTGCTCAACGCGCTTTTCGTCACCTCTTCGGTGCCCGGTCCCGCTTCCGCGCACCCCAGGGTCGAGGCAACGCCGAGACCGAGCAAGAGCATGGCGCGAAAAGCGCGCCCGCTGGGCGACCGATGTCCCGCAATCGTGATCCGCATCGTATTCTCCTCGTGCTGTTGATTCGCCGTCGCTGTTTCCTGTACGGCGATCCCGCCCGAGTGGGTCGCACAGAATCTCCGATCGACATCGCGCTACGGCGCCGACCGCGACGGCCGGCATCGTGGGCCTCCGGGTCGAAAGAAAAAAACCGGCCCACGGCGAACGCTCGCCCGTATGAGCCCGCAGAGCTATTTGAACCGGCAGACGCTGACGCGGCCGGGCTAGAACCGTTGCAGCGACGAGCACCCCGCCGTCCAGTCCGACGGCACCTCGGTCGCGATGAGGGAGCAGCTCGCGAACTTGAAGCAGTCGGACGGCGTGGTGATGTGGAGCCGGCACCCGCAGTCGCCGATCGGCGTGGCCGTGCACGTGGAGCCGTTCGCATCGGTGAGGAGGTGGGCGCTGCAGTCTCCGAGCGTAAAACCGCTGTCGCAAGTCGCCGGGAAGTCGTAGTCGGCCGACGTGCCGCCGCAGTCGGAGCCGTTGTGCCCCGTTTTATTGGTCAGGATCTGCGGCAGCGGTCCGGCGCTCGGCTGCTCCGTGACCAGCACGTGGCAATGGACCGCTTTGAGGCAATCGGACGGCGTGGTGGCGTGCACGTGGCACATGCATCCGCCGGTCGGCGTGGCCGAGCAGGTGGAGCCGTTGTCCGAGCCGTCAGCGACGAAGGTGGCGCTGCAGCTGCCGAGCGTGAAGCCGGAGTCGCAGCTCGCCTGACCGAAGTCGAAGTCGGCCGACGAGCCGCCGCAGTTGGCGCCACTGCTCAGGATGGTGTCGGCGAGGACCTTCTGCCCCGCGGTGCAGGACCCCGGCGGACAGGTCGACATCGCGCCGTCCGCATTGCTTTCGGTGAACACGATCGCAGGCTCCGCCCCGGCGACGGTGCAGCAGGGGGAGATCATGTTGAGGTTGTTCTTCTCTCCCGAGGGGCTGTCGTCGTCGATGCAAGTGGGCGCATTGCCCGTGCCGTCGGTGATGGCGGTCCGGACGACGAGCGTCGAACCGGTGTTGAAATTGGCCGTGGTTCCTCCCCCCTCGCCGAGCACGTTGAACTCGGCGAAACTCCACGCCGGTTGCAGGTCGACCATGTGGTTCGCACCGACCGCCTCCAGATCACCGCCCGTCGTCGACAGGATCACGGTATCCATGGTGCCCGTGGTCTTTCCGACCAAGCTCATCGCGGCCAGATTCGAATTCAACGGGCCGGGGACATCCGCGCTGTCGCTGAATCGAGTGCAACCGCCGGTAGCCAGCGTCCATCCATCCGGGCATGGAGGGGGGAAATCGAGCAGCCAGTACTCTATGCTGACCCTGGTCCCTTCCACGTCTCCGTTCTGGAAGAAGAACTGCTGCCAGGCCGCGCATCCCCCCGCGCAGGCGGTGCATCCGGGGCCGCACGATTTCGTGGTGAAAAAGTTGGCGTTGAGCTGAAGCGAGAACGGTCCTAGTCCGGGGGAATCGCTGTCCAGATTCGTGACACCGGTGACGCTGTCGAACGATCCGACGGCCTGAGAGATGAGGCCGGTCGTCTGGGCTCTGAAGTCCTTAAAGGGTACGAGCGGAGTCGGCTGCGGCGCGCTCGAGCACGGAACCGGCTGCCAGACCGTGCTGGGGTATACGGCCTTGAAGCATCCCGTGCGCGGCAGGGGCGTGTCCGCCATGGATGTGCGCCAGCGCTTCGCCACGGCCGGCTCGACACTGCAGTTGATGGCCAGATCCATGGTGGCCGCGCAACCCACCGCCGGATCGCCATCGAACACCGTCAGCGTGACCGTCACCGGTCCGGCGCTGGTGCAGGTGAACAGCGGGCTCGTCGTGCTCGGATCGTCGAAGGTCCCGCTGGGGGCCGACCACTGGTAGTGCAGCGGCGCCGGGCCCGCGTCGCTGTCGTGGGCGGCCGCCGTCAACGAGACCGACGCGCCGACGTTGACCTCGTCCGGGAGGGCGGTGATGCCGTCGATCACCGGGCAGACGTTCAGTCGGCCATTCACGAGGACGCTGCCTGTGCGAGGCGCCTCGTGACATTTGAGATCCACGGTGACGCGGGTCGTTTGAGCCGCCGTGATATCGAACGCGGCGGCCCCCGCGCAGCTCGCGGTCCCGCCGACGGTATCGCCGCTCAACGCGATCGTGAAGCCGCGCCCCGCCGGTATCCCGCCAATCGTCGCCGTGAGCGTGGCGCTTTGACTGACGTCGATCGTCCCCGTCTTTGCGAAGCTTGCGGGCCCGGTGATTGCGTAGTTGACGGCATCGAGGGTGAACCCGCCGCCGATGACCAGGGCAATCTCAAAAGAGCCAGCGCCTCCGCCCGCCGTGCCGGGGACATGGTCCGCGCAACCAGGCAAGGCTTGGACGCCCACCGCCAAAGCGGCCGCAACTAAACCGCCTCTCGCAATTGAGATACGCATGTCGCCGCCGCGTCGCCGAGAATCCCGCCAAAAAGACAGCAAGATTCGTTCCCGCCAGGCCGTGGCCGCCTACGACCTCTTTCATTCGTAAATACGGGGACACTCATCCCGTCACGAGCGAACCGAATTCGACTTTCGGAATGGTCGTTCGATTTCCAGAACGGACCCTCGGCTCGGCTTGTGCGCGACATCGGACACCCTCTCGTACACGCCGTCTATTTAAATGATACACGATTTTGATGTACGAGTTCGCTTGACGCAATATCGCGAAGCAGGCTAGCGTTCCGTCATGAAACGGGGGCGCCCCGTTGGGTGGAGGAAGAGAGACCCTCGTTCGTTTTCCGTGATGATTCGTCTCTCCCCCGAGGCCAGGGTGTGGCTGGCGGCGGAGGCGAATGACGCCAACGTTAACGAAAGCGATATCGTGCGGCAGTTGATCGAGGAACGGATGACCGAAGCAAGAAGGGAGCGCAGTAAGATGAGAGGAGTTACCCAGGTCGGACACGGCGCAGTCGTGGTGTGGTCACCCAGCTTCGAGGCGCATGTTCACGATCTCAATAAGCAGTTCGCGCGGGGCTGTGTCGAGCGGCCAGGCGGTTCTTTTCAGCGGGCCGGCGAAATGTACTTCAGCTGGCTCGACGCTCCGCGCGGTCACTGTGAGCTGTGTGGTGGGCGCTGTCGCGTCCGTTGACGTGGTGAACGCGATGGAATGCGGGAGCACATCGAAACCGTATCGGTAACGAAGGCAGACAGCTGCCCTCTCGAAACCGCGTCGGTCCCGCGCTGGTTCCGCTACCCGCCCAAGAACAGCGGCTTGATATGCCGCTCGAACAAGTTATCGGTCACGCACCGTCCCGCGATCTCCCGCGCCCCGTCCTGGGCCTTGCGCCAGTCGTCGCCCATCTCCGCCGCGAGGCGGAACGAGATGTGGACCAGCTGCCTCAAGTTCACGTCGTACTCCGGGCAGCTCTGGTCGTGGCGTAGGCGCTTCACGTAGTCGTCGGCGCTCCACTTCGCCACCTCGGCGGCCGTCGGCAGCTTCGCCTTGTCGATCTGGATGACGGTCGCGTACGGTTTGCAGAGCTCGTCGTATCGCGGCAGCGCCTCGACGTAGATCCGCTTGGCGATCTCCAGCCCCTTCGCCCCGCTCAGCGCCACGCCGATCACCTCCTCGAGCCACGTCGTGCCCGCGGTCTTCAAGTGCAGCCCCGCGCCGCTCTTCTGCAGCGCGCGCCGGATCACCGGGTACAGCGAGAACTTGTCGCTGCCGGTGTGGACGCTGACCTTGAGCGACGGCGGCAGCCCGAACACGTTCACGGCGTGCTTGACGACGGCCAGGTCGGCCTCGAACTCGCGCGCGAAGGTCGCGACGTCGCCGACGTAATCGATCCCTTTCAGGAACTCGCCCGAGAACTTGGGGGCGATGGTCTGCACCGGCACCTTCTCGCGCGCCAGCGCGCCGAGAATGAAGTAGAGCTCGAACGGCAGCTGCGGCTCCGTCGCCTCGTCGGTCGACACTTCCGGGATGATGTTGTCGGCGCCCTTCGCGGCGACGACGTGGCGGTAGGTGCGGCCCGCCTCCATGACCGCGGTCAGGTAGCTGCGGCCGATCTTCTCGAGCACGGCGTCGGTGACTTCGAAGGTGCCGAATGTCGGATCGAGTCCGGGGATGCGCAGCGTCCCCTTGTGCGGCGCCATGTCGCGGACGAAGGCGGCCAGCGCGGCGGCGTCGGGCGGCTGGCCGATGTAATCGGCGACGTCCAGCGTGTAGAAGTCGCTGGCGGCCAGGAAGCCGTCGACGTTCTTGACGCCGATGTGGTCGGCGTCGACGTGATAACCGTGCTTCCATCCGCCGCGCTTGACGGCGTCGTCCGCCTCGGCGCGCACGTCGTCGGGCTTCGTCCCGATCAGCGTGTGCTCGCGGTTGGACTTGTTCCAGACCGGCACCACGACCGCGCCCGCCTTCTCCGCCTGCTGGACCGCCCGCAGCTGGGCCAGCCCCTGCTTGCCGAACCGGTCGCCGATCCCGATGGAGTACTTTTCGATCTGCATGGACGCTCGTCTCCCCTTCATTCTGGGTGTCGCGCGCGTCGCTCGGCGGCTCAACAGCGTCGATTCTACCGGTAGATTGCGTCAGGGCCCGAGCAGGCCGTAAACGCAGAGCTGGTTCGAGAACGTGGCCGCGAATACCTTGCCGTCGGCGACGGTGACCGGGGCGAACTTCGCGAAGGTCCCGAGATCGTCGCGGCTCGGGACGATCAGGCTGTTCCAGAGCTCGCGGGTGACGTCGGCGGCGTCGAGCGCGCGCAGCACGCCCGGCCGGGTCTGCCAGTTCGCGCTTCCTTCCAGCGCATGCGTGGTCCAGAGGATCCCACTGCCCGCGGCCGCCCGATCCGCGGACAGCGAGAACATCGCGCCGGGGCGGGGGGCGGCATCGAGCGCGGTGTTCTCGGCGGCGGGCGCGTCGGACAGCCTGCCCCCCGCCAACGCGTAGGCCTTGAGCCAGTCGTTCTCGGCCCAGACGTAGACCCAGGCGCCGTTCGGGCCCGACCAGAGGACCGGCAGGCCGTGGATCTCGCCCGCGCCGAGCGACACCTTCTGGACGATCTGACCGTCGTCTGTGGCGCTGAAATGGCCGAGGCCCCCGCGGTCGAGCAGGTAGAGGGCGCTGTTCTTGCCCCCGGCGAGCGCGAGGTTCCCGTCCGGGATCAGGAGAACGCCGGACGAGCCGAGATCGAGATCCAGGTCGTTGAGCATCATCTGATCGAACGGGGTGAACCAATCGATCACGTCGAGCGCGCCGCCGCTCGTGGGCCGGAGGTGGAGCACGCTGTTGCCGTAGTCGCGGCCTGCGGCATCCGCGGTGAATGACCCGTTGGACGAGACGGCCCAGATGTCGCCGGCCGCGTCGGCGGCCAGGCCCTGCCCCGAATGCCAGAAGCCGCCCCTCACGCCGTCGGGCGTGGAGTTGAAGACCGCCGTCGGCGCCAGCGTCGCGGCGTCGAATCCCATCACCCAACCGTGATACGAGTCGGCGTCGCCGAAGCTGGCCCACGCGACGTAGACGACGCCGCCCGAAAGCAGCAGGCCCGGGCGCGGGTTCTGGATCCTCGGATCGAACGCGATGTTGCCGGGCACGCTCTGGCCTTCACCGCTGCCCGGGAGGCTGGCCGCGATCTCGTGCGGGCTGCCCGGCCGCTCCGCGCCGCTGGTGATGTCGAGCGCGTGCAGCCGCTGGTGGAAGGTCGCGCCTTCCCGTGTCGCGGCTACGACGTAAAGCGTGCCCGTCGACGGATCGATGACCGGGGTGCCGACGATGCCCATCTTGCCGACGAAATCGGTGTAGCCGGGCGGCCCGACGTCGCTCATCTGGACGGGCACGACACCGGCCGCAGGGTCGACGAAGCTCTGGCGCCAGAGCGGATCGGTCTGTTCGGGGTAGTCCGCGTCGAACGCGTAGACCGTCGCCGCGACCGTGGCGACGTAGACGACGTTGTGCGCGCCGTGGCCGTCGATCTCGACGTTGGGGACGTAGAGCGGCTGGGCGTAGATCAGGTCGTCGACGTCGCGCGAGAAGAGGCGGCCGAAGCTCTGCGGCGCGACGTTGGAGGTGGTGAGCGTCGTCTCCTCCAGGTTCGAACCCGAGCGTGCGTTGTCGTTCCGCTGGGTGAGGACCGCCACCCGGCCCGGCACGTACGACCAGCCCCGTTCGCGTGACGCGTCGCCGATCGTGTCGGCGCCCGTCGCGCTGTCGCGGGCATCGGCGACATCGACGAGCGCGACGTCGGACGAATCACCGTCCCGGCCCGCGTCCCGGTCAGCCGCGGCGCCGCCGCTGCACGCCGCCCCGGCGGACGCGCAGACCGCGAGCCACCAGGGCGACAACCTCACGCAGCCATATTAGACGATATAGGCAGACGACGCGGTGGTACCGCCGCGTCCGGTCCAGTTCGTATGGAAGAACTGGCCGCGCGGCTGGTCGACGCGTTCGTACATGTGCGCGCCAAAGTAGTCGCGCTGCGCCTGCAAGAGGTTGGCGGGCAGACGGCCGTTGCGGAAGCCGTCGTAGTAGGTCAGCGCCGTCGCGTGGGCGGGGATCCAGATGCCGTTGGTCGCGGCCGTCGCGACGACGCGCCGCCAGCCCTCCTGCGCCTGATCGATCTTCTCGCGGAAGAACGGATCCAGCAGCAGGTTCGACAGGGCCGGGTTCTTGTCGTAGGCGTCCTTGATCTTGCCGAGGAACGTCGAGCGGATGATGCAGCCGCCCCGCCACAGAAGCGCGATGCCGCCGTACGACAGGTTCCATTTGAACTCGCCGGCCGCTGCTCGCATCATCTCGTACCCCTGCGCGTAGGAGATGATCTTCGACGCGTAGAGCGCGCGCTCGAGATCGGCGAGGAACGCCTTGCGGTCGCCGGTGAACTGCGGCGTCGGCCCGCGCAGGATCTTCGACGCCGCCACCCGGTCCTCCTTGATCGCCGACAGGCAGCGGGCGAACACCGCCTCGCTGATCAGCGTCAGCGGCATCCCGAGGTCCATGGCGACGACGCTGGTCCACTTCCCGGTCCCCTTCTGGCCGGCGGTGTCGAGGATCTTGTCGACCATCGGCGTCCCGTCGGTGTCCTTGAACGCCAGGATGTCGCGGGTGATCTCGATCAGGAAGCTGTCGAGGTCGCCGGTGTTCCACTGCTTGAACACCTCGTGCATCTCGTCGGGCGACATGCCGAGCAGCTCCTTCATGATCTGGTACGACTCGCAGATCAGCTGCATATCGCCGTACTCGATGCCGTTGTGGACCATCTTCACGAAGTGGCCGGCGCCGTTGTCACCCACCCAGTCGCAGCAGGGCGTGCCGTCCGCCACCTTGGCGGCGATGGCCTGGAAGATCGGCTTGACGTGCGGCCACGCCGCCGGCGATCCGCCCGGCATGATCGACGGCCCCTTCAGCGCGCCCTCCTCGCCGCCCGAGACGCCGGTGCCGATGTAGAGCAGGCCCTTGTCCTCCAGCGCCTTGGTCCGGCGGATGGTGTCCGGGAAGTGCGAGTTGCCGCCGTCGATCAGGATGTCGCCCTTGTCGAGCAGCGGGACCAGCTGATTGATCAGATCGTCGACCGCCTGGCCGGCCTTGACCATCATCATGATCTTGCGCGGCGACTTCAGCGACTGCACCAGCTCGGGGAGGTTGTGCGTGCCGATGATCTTCTTCCCCTTCGCCCGGCCGGCCAGGAACTTCTCGACCTTGTCGAGGGTCCGGTTGAAAACCGCAACGGAGTAGCCGCGGCTCTCGATGTTGAGGATCAGGTTCTCCCCCATGACCGCCAGGCCGATGAGTCCGATGTCTGCCTTTTCCATGATTGGTCTCGTCCTTTCAGAAATCAGTCAGCGCTGAATCCGCGCGGAGCCGCCCTGGGCGAAGGCCCGCACCTGCTCCACGGTGGCCATCGTCGTGTCGCCCGGGAAGGTGGTCAGCAGCGCCCCGTGCGCCCAGCCGAGCTTGACCGCCTCCGCCGGCGATTCACCGGCGAGCAGGCCGTAGATGAAGCCGGCCGCGAACCCGTCGCCGCCGCCCACCCGATCCAGCACGTCGAGGTCCGACGTCGGCGCGGCGTGCGTCTGGCCGTTCACCCAGGCGACCGCGCTCCAGCCGTGCCGGTTGGTGGAGTGCACCTCGCGCAGCGTGGTGGCGACGGCCTTCACGTGGCGGTGCTTGGCCACGACCTTCTCGATCATCCCGAAGAAGGCGCTGGGATCCAGCTTGGACTTGGCGGCCACCTCGGGTCCGGCGATGCCGAGGCCCTTCTGCAGATCCTCCTCGTTGCCGACCAGCACGTCGACGTGCTCGACGATGCGGCCGACCACCTCGACGGCGGTGTCTGATCCACGTTGGCCGCCCCAGACGTTCCACAGCTTCTCCCGGAAGTTGAGGTCGAAGCTGGTGACGGCGCCGGCGGCCTTGGCCGCCTTCATCCCTTCGATGATCAGCTCGCCCGTCGTCTTCGACAGCGACGCGAAGATGCCGCCGCTGTGGAACCAGCGGACGCCGGCGCCGAAGATCTGCTTCCAGTCGAAGTCGCCGGGCTTCAGCTCGGCGGCGGCCTCGTTGGCGCGGTTGTAGAAGACCACCGGCGCGCGCAGGCCGACGCCGCGGTCGCTGTAAACCGTGGCCATGTTGGGACCGTTGACGCCGTTGTGCTTGAACCGCTTGTAGAAGGGCTTGACGCCCATGGCCCGCACCCTCTCGGCGATGAGATCGCCGATCGGATAATCGGACATCGCCGTGGCGATGCCGGCGTTCAGCTGGAAGCAGTCGGCCAGGTTGGCGGCGACGTTGAACTCGCCGCCGCTGACGTGGATGTCGCAGTGGGTCGCCTTGCGGAACGGGACGATGCCGGGATCGAGGCGATGCACCAGGGCGCCCAGGCTGAGAAAATCGAGCGCGCCGTCGCGTCGAATGTCGAGGCCGTGCCCCTTGTCATCACCGCGGGTCATTGATGGCTCCTTGTGAACGGATCGTCCTTCAACCGGTAGAGCGTCTCGCCCGCCTTCGGGACGTGCAGCAGGCCCTCGTCCTCGCGCCCCTGCCACGCGGCGACGTCGATGGTGCGGTGGTCGCGGTAGCCGAGGTTGACGGCGCGGCATTCATCGGCGCCGATGCCGGTGGCCAGCGTCACCGTTATGCGCGGCGATTCGACGCCGCCCTCGAACGTCCCCACGCCCTTGACGTGGGTCGAGTGCGCCAGCACGCCGCGCGGGATGCGCGTGAACCGTCCCGGCTGCTTCAGGAAGTAGTCGCGGACGTGGTAGCCGATCTCGCGAATCAGCGCGCCGTGCACCACCGAGATCTCCGAGATGTGGGGCGCGTAGATGATCAGCTCGCCGCCGTCGGCGACGACCGGCTCCAGCTTGTAGGCGCACTTGCCGCCCACCCACAGCTCGTCGTACATCGCGGGCGCGCACGACAGGACGCTGGTGTACGGGCGCTGCTTGTAGACGATGTGGATCTGATCCGACAGCGTCGACGCCGCTTCCCAGGCTTCTTCCGGCGTCCCGATGTAGAGGCCCGCCAGGTTCTGCCCTTCGACGACCAGGCTGATGCACTTGCGTTCTACCGGCACCAGCGACGCCGACTTGTCGACGACCGCGCGCACCGGCGTGTACTTCGTGCCGATGATCGACGGGTTCGTGATCAGCGCGCCCAGCCAGTGGAACATGTCCAGGACCTCCTGACCGGAGATCCCGGGGAACAGGTACTTGTTGCCGCCCGAGAACCCGACCACCTCGTGCGGGAAGGTCGGCCCGACGATCAGCAAGAGGTCGTAGTCGAGGATCAGCTTGTTGATCGTGACGTTCACCCGCTCCCGCATCAGCCCGCCCGAGATCGCCTGCACCTCGTCTTCGGTGATCGTTCCGATCGACACGAGCTGGTTCGGATCGTTCCAGTGGTGGTTGTAGATCTTCGTCTGCGCGTATTTGCCCGCGCGGTCGGCGGGCGTCAGGCCGAGGCGCTTGTTGATCGCCTCGTCGCTCATCGGCGGGTGCGTGCCGAGCGCGATCAGCACATCGAACGCCGCCGCCCCCGCCTCGCCCATCAGGCCGTGCAGGATCCGGAACATCATGTCGATGGGCGCGGTCCGCGTGTGGTCGGGGACGATCGCCAGGACGCGCTTGCCGGCCACGCCCCACTTGCCGATCTCTGCCGCGCACAGCGCCCGGACTTTTTCCTCGCCGAGCTTCGTCCCTTTCTGTCCGGCTCCCGTCATCGAGCGCGCCTGCCTAAACCCCCGAGTACGCGGTGAATCCGCCGTCGACAGGCACGACCGTGCCCGTGACGAAGCGCGACGCGGGCGAGAGCAGCCAGAGCATCGCGCCGACGAGGTCGTCCGGCGTCCCGAAACGCGCCATCGGCGTGTGCTCCATGATCTTCTTTCCGCGCGCGGTCAGCTCGCCCGTCTGCTTGTCGGTGAGCAAGAACCGGTTCTGCTCGGTCAGGAAGAAGCCGGGCATGATCGCGTTGACCCGGATGTTCGGCGAGTACTCCTGGGCCAGGTGAACCGCCAGCCACTGCGTGAAGTTGCTGATCGCGGCCTTGCTGGCCGAGTAGGCAGCGATGCGCGTGAGCGGACGGGCGGCGTTCACCGACGAGACATTGAGGATGACACCCTGTTTCCGTTCCGCCATGGAGCGGGCGAACACCTGGGCCGGCACGATGGTGCCGATCAGGTTGAGGTTGGTGACGTTCTGCAGCGCCTCCAGGGGCAGATCGAAGAAGCGCTGGTCGGGGTTGGTGGTCGCCTTGGGATCGTTCCCGCCCGCGCCGTTGACCAGCATGTCGATCGCGCCGCGCTCGCGCTGCACCAGCTTGGCTGCCTCTTCCAGCGCGGGCCGATCGAGCACGTCGGCCTTGATGGCCAGATGCCGCCCCGTGCCCGATTTCGGAAACGTCGCGATCGTCTCTTCGGCGCGCGCGACGTTCCGGGCCAGCAGCGCTACGTTGGCGTTGCACGCGGCCAGCGCGCGAGACATCTCGGCGCCGAGGACCCCCGTCCCACCGGTGACTACAGCGGTGCGACCCGAGAAATCGTAGAGGGCGCGCAGCTCGTCCAGGTTGGTCATGCGAGCCACTCGCGGACGCGGGAGGCCATTTTCTCGCCGGTGAAACCGAAGTGCGCAGCCAGCGCCTCGTTGGGCGCCGAGGCGCCGAAGCGGTCCATGCCCAGGAACAGCAGCGGCTGCCGGAAGACGTCGCCCCATCCCTGGCGGATGCCGGCTTCGATCACGACGACCTTCGCGTCCGACGGGACGACCGCGTCACGGACCGCGTCCGGCTGGGCGGCGAAGATCTCGCGGCAGGGCAGCGAGACCACGCGCACCGACAGCGCCGGGGCCAGCAGCTTGGCGGCGGCGACCGCGACCTGCACCTCGGATCCGGTCGCGACCAGCACGACGTCGGCCTTGGCGCCGCTCTCCTTCGAGACGACGTAGCCGCCCTTCGAGAACGTTTCGGCGGTGAGCGGCTGCGCCCGTTCGATCGCCTCCAGCTTCTGGCGCGTCAGGATCAGCGCCGTCGGTCCCTTCCGCCGCGCCAGCGCCGTCGCCCACGCGTGGGCGGTCTCGGCGCCGTCAGCCGGGCGCAGCACCTTGACGCCCGGAATCGCGCGCAGCGCCGCCAGATGCTCGATCGGCTGGTGCGTCGGGCCGTCCTCGCCGACGAAGATGCTGTCGTGGGTGAAGACGTAGATGACGCCGAGGTCCATGATCGACGCCAGTCGGATCGGCGGCCGCATGTAATCGGTGAAGACGAAGAACGTCGCCCCGAACGGGATGAACCCGCCGTAGAGCGCGATCCCGTTCAGGATCGATCCCATCCCGTGCTCCCGGATCCCGAAGTGGAAGTTGCGCCCCTCGAAGGCGCCCGGCGCGATGGCCGCCTGCCCGGTCATGTACGTGCTGGTGGAGGGGTGCAGGTCGGCTGACCCGCCCACGAAGTCGGGCAGCAGCTCGACGATCTTCTGGATCACCTTCCCGGAGTGCGCGCGCGTCGCCGCCGCTCCCGCCGGCGCGGCGGCCCGCACGGCGGTCAGCACCGATTCGTCGACCACGCCGGCGCGCGCCGCGCCCCAGCGCTTGGCCAGCTCGGGTTCGGCTTTCTGCCAGGCGGCGAAGCGGGCCTTCCATTCCTGGTGCTCGCGCTTCACCTCCTCGACGCGCGCCGCAAACAGCTGCTTCACCTCGGTCGGAACGTAGAAGTCCTGGTCCTCGGGCAGCCCCAGATTTCGCTTGGCCGCCTTGACCTCGTCCTTGCCGAGCGGCGCGCCGTGCACCTCGGCGGTCCCCGCCTTCTTCGGCGATCCGAAGCCGATCGTGGTGCGCGTGACGATCAGGGTGGGCCGCGCCGTTTCCGCGCGCCCCGCCTGGACGGCCGCCTCGACCGCCGCGCGATCGTGTCCGTCGCAGCTCAGCGTGTGCCAGCCGTAGGCGTCGAAGCGTCTCGCGACCTCCTCCGAGAAAGTGAGATCGGTCGAGCCCTCGATGGTGATCTTGTTGCTGTCGTACAGGTAGACGATGTTGCCGAGGCCGAGGTGGCCGGCGATCGACGCCGCCTCCGACGAGACGCCTTCCATCAGATCGCCGTCGCTGACGATGCCGTAGACGAAGTGCGTGCCGAGAACGTTCTGGCCGCGGTCGAAGCGCGCCGCGGTCATCTTCGCCGCCAGCGCCATCCCGACGCCGTTCGCGAAGCCTTGCCCCAGCGGACCGGTCGTCGTCTCGACGCCGGGCAAAAGGCCGTGCTCGGGGTGGCCGGGCGTGCGGCTGCCCCACTGCCGGAACGAGCGCAGGTCGTCGAGCGTGACGTCGTAGCCCGACAGGTGCAGCATCGTGTACAGCAGCATCGAGCCGTGGCCCGCCGACAGGACGAACCGATCGCGGTTCGGCCAGTCCGGATCCTGCGGGTCGAAGCGAAGGAACTTGGTCCAGAGGACCAGCGCTGCGTCGGCCATCCCCATCGGCATGCCGGGATGGCCAGAGTTGGCGGCCTGGACGCCGTCGGCGGCCAGTCCACGGATCACGTTCGCTGCCAGGGTCATGATTTGCGCGTCAGACACAGTCTTGCCCTTTCGTTTGTAAGTATTCCGACCACCCCACAAAGGCTCACGAATTCGAAGCGTTTTCGCCGGACAAATCAAGCAGATGACGCCAGCCGCCGTATGATCAGTCGGCATGCTGCGCCGGCATCGTTTCGCACCCCTTCGGGCGGTCTTCGTGATCGCGGTGGTCGGTTTTGGAGCCGGCTGCACGGGCGGGGGCGGCGAGGCGTGCAAGACCTGCGATCCGGGGGCCGGCGGGAGCGGAACCGGAGGCGGCGCCGGCTCGGTCGCGACAGCGGGGCGGGGAGGGACGACCGGGGCCGGCGGCTCCAGCAGCGGCGGGGTTTCTGGAAGCGCGGGCGCCGCGGGCAGCGCGGGCACGGGCGTTGGTGGGGGTGCCGGAACGTCTGGCAGTGCGGGCACCACGGGTAGCGCGGGCACGACCGGTACCGCGGGCACGGCGGCAACTGCTGGCGCGGGCGGCAGCGCGGGGACGACGGGCAGCGCGGGGACGACGGGCAGCGCGGGGACG
>Ga0209465_10000335_pt1 | contig 22339 bp, 18 predicted proteins | sample PanSoiPlot1MoBio_FD_188321 | JGI IMG/M metagenome (GOLD analysis project Ga0209465, IMG submission 188321) | Tropical forest soil microbial communities from Panama analyzed to predict greenhouse gas emissions - Panama Soil Plot 1 MoBio (SPAdes)... | ecosystem: Environmental > Terrestrial > Soil...
TTACAGTTCAACGCCCGCATCCCGCGCCGCCGGTGCGCGGCGAACCGGACAGGTTCCTGCTGCCTTCGCCTGGCAGTCGATCGCTCGGTTGCGCTCCCCCCCACCTGCAAGACATTGTAAATGAGCATGGTAAGGACCGTCGAGAGTGGCAAGAAGCTTGCTCCGCTTTCGACGGAGTATACTCGGCCGGTACCGACCGAGGGGTTCCTAGATCGGCCGCGAGCCTTCGGCCGACAGGGAGAATCGGGTCATCACGTGGGCAATGGGAAGATTCAGCAGGTTAAGGACGAAATGACGGTTCCGCCTTGGCCGCCAACGTCGCCGCTTGGCGGACACGCGAGAGCGCTGCCGGAAACGGGATCCGAGATAACCCGTTTCTGGCAGACGCTCAAACGAGAAGCGGCCAAGACGCGGGCCGCCTGCGGCGCTTTCGAATGGTGGGCCCTCGGCTACTTGAGCGTTTCCGGACTGCTGGTTCTCTTGTTCCGAGAGAATCTGAAGCATCCTTTCCGGGTACTTCGCTCGGAAGCCGAGGCCGCGGCGATCGTACTGGCGCTCTGCTGGCTCGAGGCTCGCTACGCCACCCGCAAGCAGGTTCACGGACCCTCTTTCGCAGCCAGCTGGTGGCACTATTGGCGCCACTGGTATCCACACTTGCTCTTTCTGTACTGCTTCGAGGAGCTCGCGAACCTGATGACGCTCGTGACGCCCGACTGGCAGGACCCCAAGCTGATCGCGTTCGACCACTGGCTCGCGGGAGTCCATCCTTCGGTCTGGCTCGAGCAGTTCTCGACGCCGTTTCGCAACGACGCGATGCAGCTGGTCTACTTCACCTATTTCACCTATCTCCTGATCCTTGGTCTCATTCTCTACGTGCGAAGGGAGTGGTACGCCTACTGGTCGGTGATGACTTATTCGATGGTTGGCTATTCCATTGGCTATCTCGTCGCCGTGTTCTTTCCCGTCGAGAGTCCTTGGTTCTCGATGGCCGGCGGGTGGAGAGAGCCGCTAGCCGGAGGACCGTTCACCGCAATGATGGGCCTCATCGAGCATTTCGGACGGGTGCGCGGTGCGGCCTTCCCGTCGGCTCACGTGACCGGTGCGACGGCGGCATTGTGGGGCGCGTGGAGGTACCGCCGGTGGCTGTTCTGGGCCATGCTTCCGGTGTTTGTGCTCATGTGTGTCTCTACAATCTGGGGCCGCTATCACTATGTGGCGGACATACTCGGCGGGTTGCTGACCGGCACCCTGGGCTACCTGATCGGCCGCTGGCTGATGAAAAGAAAAGGGGCCGTCCCGACGGCTCGGGAAGCCGAACTTCACTGAAGGTTCAGTCCGAGAAATCGAGAGTTGGCTGTCGACTGAGCGGGCAGGCCCGCTCGAAACGCGAGGCGAGTCCAAGCAGTTTGTGCTCTTCCCCGAAGCCACCGATGAACTGAATCCCGACGGGCAGGCCTCCCCGTGTCAACCCGCAGGGAATTGAAACTGCCGGTACGCCCGCAAGATTTGCGGGACGATTCAGCCGCAACAGCAAAGCGCGCGTTCCGTGCTTTCTGCCTTTGATGGCGACAGAGTCTTCACCAAGGCGCGGCGCCACGATGGGCGTCGTGGGAACCAGCAGGGCCTCGAGTTGGTTGCCGCGCATGACGCTCGCGAGCGACCCGGCAAGCTTTGCCGCGACGCTACACGCACGAAGATAATCGACGGCAGAAACCTTTGTGCCCATCTCCAGGCGCGTGCGCACATCTTCGCCGTATTCGTCGGCGCGCCCGGGGAACCAGCCTGCCTCCTGGTGATAACAGGTCGCCTCTGCCCATGCGATCTGGTTTCCCGCTTCTTCGCTCTCTGCCAGCAGGGGAATGGATACCTCCCGGAAGCGGGCGCCAAGCTTTTCGAACAAGCGCACTGCGGCTTCGAAACCGAGCTCAACCTCCGGACTCAGTACATCGAAGAAAAACTCCCTGGGAATCCCCAGAGTGAAGCGTCCGCGTGTCGACGGGAATCCCCCGGAGCTGGACTCGTGTTTATTTTTCCGTCCGACCGAGATCGCGCGGAACAAAGCACTCGAATCCTCCACGGTGCGAGCCATGGGGCCAACGACATCCAGCGTCTTCGATAACGGAATCACGTCTTGTGCGTTCACCCGTCCGAGTCCGGGCTTGAGGCCCACCACGCCGCAAAGCGAAGCCGGAATGCGGATCGAGCCGCCGGTGTCCGTGCCCACGCTTCCGTAGCAAAGACCCGCCGCCAAAGCCGCCGCCGAACCGCCGCTCGATCCTCCCGCAATGCGTCCGCGATCCCAGGGATTGTGCGTCGCTCCGAAGTGAGGATTCTCCGTCGTCACGCCGTAGGCAAACTCATGCATGTTGGTTTTGCCGAGGATGACGGCTCCTGCCTGCTCGAGCGAAGAGACCACCGGAGCGTCGTCCTCCGGGACGAACTCCGCGAGGATTTTGGAGCCACCCGTCGTGCGAACGCCGGCCGAGTAAATGTTGTCCTTGAGCGAAATGGGAATCCCGTGAAGCGCTCCGCGATCGCGCCGCTTCGTGCCGCGCGACCTGCCGCAGAGTTCGCGCTCGGCCTTCCTGGCCTCGCCGATGGCCTTTTCTTCCGAAACCGTGAGATAGGCGTTCAGCCCGGGATTGAGTTCTCGGATGCGCTCGAGCACCAGGCGCGTGAGCTCGACCGGCGAAAGCTTGCGTTTGCGGAAAAGCTTGCCGATCTCGGCAATGGAAGCAAAAGCGAGTTGCGAATCACCTGGCTTCAGAAGATTCTCTCCTGACGACGCAGATTTCCGAACGTGCCGATGTTGGCCAGGGTGAAGGAGACACGAAACTGGTTTTCCGAGCGCACGGTCGCAAGATTGAACCGGCCGTATTCGACCGAGAGCCCGCAGCAGCCGCCGTTATAGGTCGCCTGCACGAACTGGTTCAGCAGCGTGTTTGTGAGAATGTCGTAGCTCACGCCGACCGACATGTTGAAACCCTTGCGCACCAGGTCGCCGTAGCCGATGATCCCGCGAATCTGGTGCGAATTGGGCTGCACCACCGGGTCGCCCTGCAGATGAAAATCCGCGACCGTGGCATAGAACTGGCTGTACGGCTTCACCTTCAGCAGCGTGCCGATGGTTGTGACCTTGCCGAGTTGGTTGTCGTACTCGATGATCGATTCCGCGTCATAGCGCCCGCCGGGAGTCAGCTTCACATCGCTGACGATGGGTGACCAGTTCCGCGGGGTGGACGCAAACGCGAACGGCGTGATGGAATCGAGCGCCTGAAAAACGTTTCTCTGGCCGGTGACGAGCGCGCCGCCAAACGTCGGATCGAAATAGTGCTTCTGCACAAGCTGCCAGGACAGGAAATCGACCGGTTGGTCGTCTCCGCTTTTGACGTACAGACGCTGAGTGATGCCGTACTCGAGTTCGCTGGTGTTTGTGAGCGTGGCGTTGCTGTCGAAACGGATGAAATCCGCAAAATTGTTCACGCCGGTAACGTAGCGGTAGGTCACGGCCGGTTCGATCGTGTGTTTGTAACGATGCCGTGTGCCGGGCCGGTCGAAATAGCGCTGGAGCGTCGGGGGCCGGAATTCAACGGCAAATTCGCCGGTGTTGCGCGTGATCGCTTGCCCGGAGACATTTCCGCTGCTGTCGAGCGAGTCGCCATAGTAGGTCGTCCGAAAGGTCGCCGAACCCGTAATGCCCAGCCAATTCCCGAAATGAATCGGGATCGTGACCTTGGGGGCAAACTCCGTTCGCGGCACGAAACCCGGCGTGCTGACGAATTCGTCGTCGCGGTAGACCGCTCCCACGAACGACGTAAAAGACAGATACACTGGCAGCGTTTTGAGCGGCGCCTGCTCGACGGAGTTGAAATTCACTTCCGGCGCGTTGCGCAGCACCACGCTGTTCTGGGGGTTAATCTCGAGGAAGCTTTTGTCGTTGAGGCTCACGGCGTTGAAACTGAAGCCGCGAAAATTGTTGCTCAGAAAGACCGCGCTTCGAATTTCGGAGTTGATGGCTTCTCCGTAGGTGCTGGCAAAGGCCAGGCGGAAGGTAAGCGAAGAGAGCTGATTGAGGTCGGTCACAAATCGCCAGCCGTGCTTCCACAGCGACTGTATTTCCAGTTGTTGTTCGTACCCGCCCTGATTCTCCCGGTCTTCCACGCCGAAATAGGTGTAGCGGATGACGGTGTCCTCGAAGGGACGCGCGCGAAACACGGCGCGCTGCGCCGGCCCACGCAGGCTGAAGTACTCGAAACCGGCCGTAGCGTCCATCCACGTGTACGGCGCCCAGTAAAAAGCGTCGCCGATGATGAAGCCCTTGCTGTTGCTGTTCCCGACCACAGGAATCAGGAATCCGGATTGACGGATATGGTCTCCCGCCGGCACCGTGGCATAGGGTGTCCAGAAGAGCGGCACGCGATACAGCCGGAAATTGGAATTGACGAGCGCGACGGTTTTCTGCAGCGTGACCCTGGCCCGCGGCGCGAAGAACTGCCACGTCGGACTCTGCGGTTCGCAGATGGTGAACCACGCGTGCCGGACGTCGTATACGTCCGCGGAGAGGCGGTCCACCTCCTCCGCTTCGAAATACAGCGGGTTCTGCGACACCAGCAACAACGGATTCGGGCGCCGCTCGAGCCTCACCATGCCGCGCACCCGTCGGAAGGTGCCGCGGCCCGTTCCCACGTTAAGGTTGGCCTCGTCCGCTTCAAGGTGCTGGTTCTCAAAATTGAAAATGACGTTGCCCCGTGCCACCGCGTCGCTCGTGTCGGTGTTGTATTCGACGTAGTCGGCCTGCAAGCGCATGCCCGCGTAGCGGATATCGACGTCCCTCTCCGCGATGTATACCGCGCCCTCGCGGCGTTGCGGTCCGCTGGCGGTGATTTCCGCAATGGCACCCGAAGGAATTTGTGGCGCCCTGATTTGGCCTTTGGCCTCGGGCAAGGCCAAAAGCGCAAGGCAGGAAAGCAAGAAAATGAAGGACCCGCTCGACTTGCCTCGCATGCGGATGGAGAGAAGAGTGTTCACGCGGCTTGTAAGCTCTATCGGATGATGGGGTAGCCTAGCATGCGCACAGACAGATTTGTAGCCGCCGGCCCATTCCTCGATTGAGTAGATGCGGGAAATCCCCCGGGGGAAAGCCGGGGGGAAGGTTGGCGGCTCTAATTCGTTGTGTTCCTGGCCGACGCCTCGCGGTACCACTTGTAGGTCCGCTCGAGGCCTTCTTTGAAGCGAACGGTTGGTTCGTAGCCCAGCAGTTCACGCGCGGCCGTGATGTCCGCCTGGGAATCGCGGATGTCGCCCTCGCGGGCAGGCTCGTATTTCGCTTTGAGCTTCTTGCCGGAAAGCCCGCGCAGTATCTCCAAAGTCTGATTCAGCGAGTAGCGATCTCCGGTGCCGATATTGAAAACGCTTCCCGAAGCGGTCGGCGCTTCGCAGGCCAGCAGATTGGCTTGAACCGCGTTGTCGACAAAGGTGAAATCGCGCGTCTGCTCGCCGTCTCCGAATACAATCGGCTGTTCATCCTGCAGGAAGGCAGCCGCGAAACGCGAAAGCACTCCCGAATAAGGCGAGTCGGGATCCTGCCGCGGCCCGAAGATGTTGAAGTACCGCAGGGACACGCTCTCGAGTCCGTAGCAGCGGCCGAAAACCTGAGCATAAAGCTCGCCCACGTACTTACTGACGCCGTAAGGTGAAATCGGCAAAGGCTGCATCGCTTCCTTTTTGGGGAGCGTGGAAGTCTCGCCGTAAGCCGAGGAAGAAGCTGCAAACACGACGCGTTTGACCCGGTTGTCGCGCGCCGCGACAAGAACATTCAGTGTGCCCTCAACGTTGATCCGGTTGGTGTCGATGGGATCCTTTACCGACCGCGGCACGGACGTGCGCGCCGCCAGGTGAATCACATATTCGGCCTGGTGCATGGCCTTCCGCACCGCTTCGATGTCCGTGATCGAGCCCTTCATGAATGTGATTTTTGAGCGAACCTCGGCCAGGTTTTCCTCTTTGCCCGAAGAAAGATCGTCGAGAACCACCACACCATGTCCCCGCCGCACGAGTTCGTCGACCGTGTTTGAGCCGATAAAGCCGGCGCCCCCGGTAACCAGGTAGCGCATTCCCGAAACCTCCTGTTACTGGGCGGTTCTATTGTACGATGAGAGAAGCGGTGCCGCCGCTTTCATTGTCGAGCGCGCCACAGAAAGAGCATGATCAAGAAACTCGTCCGGCTTGCGGTTGTTTTTCTTCTCCTCTTGCTCCTCGGAGGACTGATTTATTGGAAGACGACAAAGCGGCCCGCTCCCGTCTCCTCGCTTCCGCCCCGGCCTGCCCCCGCAGAGAAGAACCCTCGAACGGCACATCCCTCGCCCGCGAACCCTTCGGGCGATTTATCCGCCGCCGGGCCCGCCGTGAAGAAGGAAAGCGCCGCCGAGGTTTTCGCGCCGCGCCCGGGGGAGACCCTCGAATACGATGCCACTGTGACCAAGCTGAACAGCACGGTCGCAAATTTGAAGCTCACGGTCAACGAGAAGCGGCCCTTCGGGGCCAAACCTTCCTGGCATTTTCAGGCTTTCGCCCATACCGAGAATCCCTACCGCATGGTCTTTGAGTTGGACGACCAGTTTGATTCCTACAGCGACGCCCGAAACATGACCAGCCTGCAATACGAGATGCATTTGAACGAGCGCGGGCAAAAAGTGGATTCGGTGCAGCGCTTGCTGCCTTCGGTCGAGGATCCTCCCCCGGACGGGACGAGCGCGGCGCGCGTCTTGCCGGGGACGCGCGATCCCCTCGGATTGCTGCAATTCCTCCGCGGCGTCGATTGGAGCAAAACGCCGGAAGTACGCAGCCCGGTCTATGACGGACGGAAACTATACGACACGCGGGCCGCGGTTTCGACGAGTGCCACGGCCGTGAGCGTTCCGGCAGGAAAATTCACGGCCACCAAGATCGAGATCCGCGTGTTCGACAATGGCACGGAGATGAAAGACGCCCACTTTTTCCTCTATCTCGCGAACGATCCGGCGCGCACACCGGTGCTCATGGAGGCCGTGCTGCCGGTGGCCACGGCCCGAGTCGAACTCACCCGAGCGAAATAGAGATTCCGAACGGCGGCTAGCAGAGGAAAATCCTGTCTCGGTTCCGGATGACACGCCGCGTGGCGTTGCGCGTGTCCACGACCAGTTTGGCGGCCTCCACAATGGCTCCATAATCGTAGGACGAATGATCCGTCGCGATCACGACGGCGTCGTATCGCGCGAGGGTCTCGGGACTCAAGGGCACCGATTTCATGTGCGAATAGTCGTAATGCCTCATCTTATGGAGCTGCGGAAAGTACGGGTCATTGTAGTCAAACTCCGCTCCCCGCTTATGCAGAATCTCCATGATTTTGAGCGTCGGGGATTCCCGCAAGTCGTCCACGTCTTTCTTGTAGGCAACGCCCATCACCAGAAGCTTCGATCCCTTCAAGCTCTTTTTACGATTGTTCAGGGCTTCGGCGATCGAATCCACGACGTGGTACGGCATCGCAGTGTTCACTTCGCCCGCCAGTTCGATGAAGCGAGTCGAGAAGTCATACTCCCGGGCCTTCCAGGAAAGATAATAAGGATCCACGGGAATGCAGTGCCCGCCGAGGCCGGGCCCAGGGTAGAAGGGCATAAAACCAAAGGGCTTCGAAGACGCGGCTTCGATCACTTCCCACACGTCGACGCCCATACGCATGCAAAGAAGCTTCAATTCGTTTACCAGCGCGATGTTCACGCAGCGGAAGATGTTTTCGAGCAGCTTGGCCATTTCCGCCGCCCGCGTGGAGCTGACAGGCACGACCCGCGAAACCACTTGCCCATAGAGTGCTTGAGCCGCGCGTCCGCTTGGCGGGTTCACACCCCCGACGACTTTCGGAATTTGCGCCAGTCCGTACGTCTTGTTTCCCGGATCTTCCCGCTCCGGCGAAAATGCAAGGAAGAAATCCCCCGGGATGTTTTCATTCTCCGGGCCGGAAGCGACCGGGCAGCGCAAGCCGCTTTTCTCGAGGATCGGCAGGACCAGCTCTTCGGTCGTGCCGGGATAGGTGGTCGATTCGAGCACCACCAACTGGCCCTTCTGGAGGTTCGGGCGAATCGACTTGGCGGTTTCCTCGACGTAGCTCAAGTCCGGCTCGCGATATTCATCGAGGGGTGTAGGCACACAGATGAGGATCGCATCCATTTCCCTCAGCCTCTCAAAGTCCGTGGTCGCTCCGAAGTGCCGGCTGTTGACGTACTGCTGGATCTTCGTTTGCTGGATATGCTCGATGTAAGACCTCCCGGCATTGAGCATTCTTGCCTTTTCAGGGTCGGTATCAAACCCTGTCACTTTGTGTCCGGCCTCGGCGAAACGCAGGGCCAGTGGGAGCCCGACGTATCCACATCCGATGATTCCTACTTTCAGTTGTGCTCCCTTGAAGAATTCCGGTCTCCTGTCACTTGGCATGGCGTAAGTCTGCTCCTGGCCTTTCGCAAAATGCGACGTCAGTCTAAATGTGTTTCTGGTGGACCACCTACTATACCAGTATCCGCACTTTCCCTTGAAATGCGCGCGGCCGCACCTTTTTTTTAACAATGCGCGCAAATCGCTCGATTCCCGGCAATTGCTCGTTGCCAACTTTCGACTGGAACGGCAAGATGGGCGCGACGCAATTCGCGAAGACGCTGAACCCGGAGCAGCCTCCGCATGACGCTCATTCTGGTCCTTGCCATCGGCCTGGCCGTCGGTGTCCTTGTTGGGTTGCTCGGCATCGGCGGCGGAGTCTTGCTGGTTCCGGCGATGGTTTATCTTCTTCACTTCGACCAGCACCTGGCGCAGGGCACGTCGCTGTTCATTCTTCTCCCTCCCACTGGCCTCGGCGCTTTACGCCAGTATTGGCGGGCCGGGCAGGTAGACGTTCGCGCCGGGATTTGCTGCGCCATCGGATTCTTACTGGGCGGTTATGTCGGCGGACGGGTTGCCGTGCCGATGTCCTCGGACAGGCTGCGCGCCATTTTCGCTTTTTTTCTCTTGCTGTCGGCCGTGCTTCTGTGGGGAAAAACCAAGAGGAGCTCGAGCCCTGAGCCGCCACCACCTCCGCCGCCGCAGTCCGTGAGTCCGTTTCGGGCCCTTGTGATCGTCGTGAGCGCCGCCTTTTGCGGAGTCGCCGCCGGCATGGTCGGCATCGGTGGGGGCGTGCTGCTGGTGCCGCTGCTGGCCTTGTTGTTTGCAGTCGACCAGCACCGCGCACAGGGCACCAGCCTGATCGCCTTGATTCCCCCGACAGGCCTGCTGGCGTTTCTCGAGTACGCCAAAGGCGGCTATGTGTCCTGGCGCACGGGATTGCTTCTGATTCCGGGAGTGTTTCTCGGCGGAATCGTTGGCGGCCAGATCGCCCGCAGGCTTGACCCCGTCGCCATGCGCCAACTCTTTGCGGCCATGCTCGGCGGCCTCGGCTTCTGGCAGCTCTTCTCTCTCTGGCACCCGTAACGCATACTAGAAAGGCATGGTCGACCTGCACTGCCACATTCTCCCTGGCCTCGATGACGGCGCGAAAACAATTGAAGACTCGCTGGCCATGGCCGAAGACGCGATCTCGGACGGCATCACCCACGTCGTCGCCACCCCGCATGCCAACTCCAGTTACCCGTTTGAGTTCAGCCGGGTGCGCGCCGCGCAGAAGGAATTGAGCGCCAAACTCGAGGGCCGCTTGACACTGGCGACCGGTTGCGATTTCCATTTGAGCCCGGAGAATTTGAGCGCCATCCACCGCGACCCCGCGCCGTTCTGCATCAATCAAAAGGACTACCTGCTCGTCGAGTTCAACGACTTTTCCATTCCCCCGTCGATGGATCAAGCCTTGCACGAACTGCAGTTGGCGGGAATCCACCCGGTTGTTACGCACCCCGAACGCAACGGACTCCTGCGGGCGCAGCCCGAGCGGCTTCGCAAATGGGCTGAGCTCGGCTGTTACGCGCAGGTCACGGCGGGTTCGCTCGCCGGCGTCTTTGGCCCGGGCCCCGAGCAGGATGCCTGGACGTGGATTACCGATGGACTGATTCACTTCGTTTCGACGGACGCACACAATCGAGCACGCCGCCCACTGAAGCTTAAATTCGCTTATGACGCGATTCGGGAACAGTTCGGCGAAGACAAAGCACGGGCTCTGCTACTTGAAAATCCTCTGGCGGCCTTCGAAGGCCGCCCGTTGCCGCATGTCCCGGAGCTGTCGGTTCCCGAACGAAAAAAGTGGAAACGATTCCTCTTCTTCTGAAGAAGCTCGGCCTTCTACCTTGCGGGCGGCACCGGCAGCCCGGCCCACGCGTTCAGCAAGCCTAGCGCTTCTCGAACCACATCGAGTGCGTCAGCGGTATTCGCCCACCAGTGGGCCGGATCGAACCCGTCGTCCGACACACCGCGCACAATCGCTTGGCCATCGGCCGACGAGAAATGTCGCCAGAGGGCCTTCACACGCCTCGTGTGAACCTTCGAGGTGACAATAATCACCGTACGTTGGTTTTCCTTGCTTAACGCCTGCCCGATCGCCAGCATCTCGTCGGCGGTATTCGCAATGGGCGGATCAAGAACTCGAATCGCGCTTTCCGGCACTCCCTTGCGCATCAGAACCATTCGGTCGTAGGCCTCCTCGCCTGTGAAGGGCACGAAAAGCGCCTGAAGCGACGCCCCGGGCTCGATCGTACGCGTGAGCCAGACCTCGGACGCGTAGCCCTCGCGGTAGATGCGCGCCGCCTCGAGCGCGCGGCTCGGCATCCTGCCGCTCAGAACGGCAATCGCCGAGGCCTTCTCGAGCGGATCCTCGACAACGAGCCATCTTCCAATGTTGAAGAAAATGAGCAAACTCGCGAAAAGGATCACGCCGGGCAGAATCCACAGGCGATTCCGCCGTTTGGCTTCACTTTCGAGGATGGACCCCAGAACCGATCCAGGCATGTGGGTCGATCCTAATCCGCGCGCGTCTCGATCGTCAAACGGCCCGGTGTTCCGCTGCTAGTCGAAATTCGGTTACCCAATTTCCGGGTTAACAGGTTAAAATACGCGGCTTTGGGTGTCCTGGAGGACAAATGAGAGCAGTGGTCACGGGTGGAGCGGGATTCCTCGGGTCGCATCTGTGCGACCACCTTCTGGCCGTTGGCTGGGAAGTGCTGGCGCTCGACAATTTGATTACCGGCGATGAAGACAATCTTGGCCACCTCGGACGAAATCCGAAATTCCGTTTCGAACGCAAGGACGTTACGGAAAGCATTCGAATCGAGGGAGAAGTTGGCTATGTCTTTCACCTCGCTTCGCCGGCCAGTCCGCCGGACTATCTCAGGTTTCCAGTCGAAACCCTCAAAGTCGGTTCCATCGCCACGATGAATACGCTCGAACTCGCCGAGGCCAAAGGCGCCAAGTTTCTACTCGCTTCGACCAGTGAGTGCTATGGCGACCCAGACGTCTCGCCACAGAGCGAATCCTACTGGGGGCGCGTGAACCCCGTCGGTCCGCGAAGCGTGTATGACGAAGCCAAGCGCTTCGCAGAAGCCATTACCATGGCCTATCACCGGCACCACGGCCTCGACACACACATCGTCCGCATCTTCAATACCTATGGTCCGCGCATGCGGCTCAACGACGGCCGCGCGCTCCCCAATTTCGTCTTTCAGGCGCTCAGTGGTCAGCCGCTTACCGTCTACGGCGACGGGAAGCAGACGCGCAGCTTCTGCTACGTTTCCGATCTCATCGAGGGAATTTACAGGCTTAGCCAGTCGGATGAACATTTCCCCACAAACATCGGGAACCCCACCGAATTGACCATCTACGAGTTTGCCGAGCGTATCCGCTCCTACTTCCCAAACGCGCTTCCGATTGTTCATGAACCGCTTCCCGAAGACGATCCGAAGCAGCGGCGGCCGGACATCACGAAGGCGAAGCGTCTGCTCGGCTGGGAACCGAAGGTCAGCCTCGAGGAAGGCCTGAAGTACACGCTCGACTACTTCAAAGAGAAATTCGCGAGGAGTACGGTTGCGCGCTAGCCCGAGGGTTGCTCATTTCTGGCCGAAGGAATAATAGTCAAAGCCCAGGTCCCGCATCTTTTTCGGCGAATACAAGTTTCTTCCGTCGATCACCAGCCGGCGGGCCATCAGCCTGCCCGCCCGCTCCCAGTCGAGCTCGCGGAACTGCTGCCATTCCGTGCAAACGAGCGCCGCGTCGGAGCCCTCGAGGGCCTCATACGGATCTCCGTGGTAGGCAAGATTCGGAAAAACAGCCTTCGTTCGTGTCATCGCCTCGGGATCGCTCGCGTGGATCTCGGCGCCCTCCTCCACGAGCCGGCGAATCACTTCAAGCGCCGGCGCCAGTCGGATGTCATCTGTCTTGGCCTTGAACGCCAGGCCCAGGACGGCGATCCTCTTCCCTTCGACGACCCAAAGCGCCTTGTGAACCTTCTCCAAAAACCGGTCGATTCTCTGTTTGTTCACACGTTCGGCCGCTTTCAGGATGTCAAAATCCACGCCCACCGACGCGGACAGATGAATGAACGCCTGAATGTCTTTTGGGAAACAGAATCCGCCGAATCCCAGGCCGGCCTTCAGGAACTGCGTGCCGATCCGAGGATCAAGCCCCATCGCACGAGTCACTTCCTCCACATTCGCCCCAATCCGTTCGCACAAGTCCGCAATCACATTGGCGTAGCTGATCTTCAGTGCCAGGAAGGAATTTGAGGCGTGCTTGATGAGTTCGGCGCTGTTGATCGTCGTGACCAGCAACTCCGCCTTCTCGGCGCTCGGACATCTGCCGCCGTGCACCGGGCAGTTGAACTTCCCCTCCAGAATCGGCTGGTAGATTTCGCGCAACTTGACGGCGCTTGGTTCGCTTTCGACTCCCACGACAATACGGTCGGGGTGAAAGAAATCGTCCACGGCCGTGCCCTCGCGCAGAAACTCCGGGTTCGAAGCCACCTCGAACTTGATTTCGCCGTTCCGCGAATAGGCGGCCAAGGCTCTCTGCAACTGAATGCCCGTCAGGGCCGGAACCGTGCTTTTTTCCACCACCAGTTTCGACGTGCGCGCTTCGGTCGCGATCTGGCGGGCCACATGGTCGATCGCCGAAAGGTCGGCTTCTCCGCTTTGTTTCGGTGGCGTACCGACGCAAATGAATATCACTTCGCCAGCCCGGATGGCTTCGCCCGCATCCGATGTGTACGAGACCTTGCGGTCAGCGGCCGCGCGTTCGAGCACTTCTTCGAGGTGTTCCTCGTAAATCGGCACCTTCCCGGCTTTCAGCAGGTCGATGCGTTTGTCGTCGATATCCGTGCAGAAAACTTCGTGGCCGGCAGCCGCTAGGCACGCTCCCGTCACGAGCCCCACGTACCCACACCCGATTACGGTCAAACGCACAATGATTTCTCCCAATCATTCAGCAGGTTGTTGAGGGACCCGGTCAGATGGAGTGGATTCTGTACTCTTCCCCGGTCTCAATCACCGCTGGTTTGCAAATCCCGGTATCTCCTCCCGAGAAGCAAGCCGCGAAGACCGAGCAACACCAGTCGCGGCTGGCGCCGGACCACGTTCCACAACAACCTCGTTGCTTCGTCCCTGTTAATCTCTGCCAGGGATTCTCGTGTTGAAACATTCAGTATGTCCACCAGCTGGCGGTACTCTTCTTGCCCGAAATAATGCAAAGCCCGCCGGATCAGCCAATGCGTGGCCAGCTCCCGCCGCAGCGCGCGCAACTCGCTTCGGCTGTTCCCGAGAATTGCGTCGGCGACTCCCCGCGCGCCCCGAAGCCCGGTAACGATTCCGCCGATCGTGGTCACTTTCACTTGCGCCGCGGCGTCACCCACCAGGTAGACTTCGCCATTTCCCACGGTGCGCCGGATGGGCACCCATTGCCGGTAGACCGGGATTCGCGCCCCTTGCCACTCGAGCGGCTCGAATCCCTTCTTTTCGAGGAACCGGTCGAAGGCCCGCTTGGTGTCCCGGCCCTGTTCGCCAATCACCCCCAAGGCCGCGCGCTCGGGCGATTCCGGAATCAGCCAATAAAAGTATGGCGTGTCGTCGGGAATGAACCATATCCGCGTCGTGTCTGCGGGACAGTCCTTCGGCAACCGTACGAGGGCCTGCACCAGAGGCACAGTCTCCACCGGCGGCCAGCCGGCCGCGCGGGCCACACGGCTCACCGCTCCATCGGCGCCCACCAGGCTCCGGGCGTCGAGTTCGACTCGCCTTCCGGCGCGGTCGGCCTCGACGCGCAATCCGCTAGCGTTTGGCGCCAGGCCCAGGAAGCGCGTGTTGTACTCGATTCTCGCTCCGGCCGCTTCGGCTTCCGCGCGAAGAGCCCGGATCAGCCGCGAGCGTTCGATGATCAGGTCGGGCCGCTTCAGCGAGATCATCGCCGAACGTCCGTCGGTAAACAGTTCGAGCCGACGAATTTCGTTTACGATGCTGGCACTGCCGGCCCCATTTACCTGGCCGCGAAAGTGGTCCGTGACGATCAGCGTGCGGCTTACGGGGTCAAGATCCGGCCGGGATTCGAGTACACGCACCGCCTTTCCGCCATTCGCCAGGTGCGTTGCGGTGCTGAAGCCGGCTGCAGACCCCCCAACCACAATCACTTCGCTTGCGTCCCGCATCGTGCGGGACTCGAGTCCCCCATTCATAATCTTCGATTGACCTCGATCCGATGGAGTCGCACCTTTTCTCAGGTCTTGCCGAGAAATTCCCCGCGAAGCCCGCACCCCGACATTCTTCGACCTTCGAGAGACCCTCGAGTATAGCGGATACTCCGGGACACACCAAACCGTTCCCTGCTCGTACTTTAACGGTGGCCAGAGGGCCAAAAACGGAATTCAGCCAGAGAATTTTCGGGTTTGACGCTCGTACGGCGCTTGTTCAAGCCAGACCACGGCGAGCGCCATGGCGGTTACTGCCAACAGGGCAACGATTGCTGCTCCCAAACTGGACGAATAGGCCGTCACGACCGCCGCCGAGCCGCCGATTGCGCCCCCGAGATACATTGCGACGACGGCGCCGCGTTCTCCCAAGCCGAGATTTGCCAGACGATGCGCGGAGTGATCTTTCCCCGGCGCGGCAAAAGGCAGCAGGCCGCGCCGCGAACGCGAAATGGTGACGAGCGTTGTGTCAAAAATCGTCGCGCCCAGGATCAGTACCGGCGCGAGCCAGCCTGCTAGGTTGCTCGACTGCTCGAGGCGCAGTTTCAAGCCGAGCGCGGCCATCAGGAAGCCGAGAAACATCGCGCCGCCATCCCCCATGAATATCTTGGCGGGCTTAAAGTTCCAACGCAGGAACCCTGCCGCGGCGCCTAAGGTTGCGGCCGCCAGGGTGGTCACAACGGTCTGCCCGTTGAGGTAGGCCAGAAGAGCGAAGAATGCCGAGGCCATCGCCGCCACCCCGGCGCAAAGACCGTCCATATGGTCAAGAATGCTGAACGACGCCGTAACGCCCACAACCCATGCAATCGTCAGCGCCGCGTCCAACCATGTGCCGGTCTTACCGCCTACCAGGACGTGGAAGATGTTCGCGTGAACACCGCTCGCGAGCAGGATGACGGCAGCGACTGGCATCCCCAAAAACAGTTTGATCTGATGGTGGAGCCATCCACGGTCATCGAGGAAGCCGACAATCGCCACGATCGTCGCGCCCGTGAAGATCCCGACGCTCTGGGCACGCGCGGGGCCGTCAAAAACCGCAAAAATGGCCAACATCACGGCGCCATAAATGGCCAGGCCGCCGAGCAACGGAATGGGCGTTAAATGGACTTTGCGCGGTCCTGGAAGATCAACCATGCCTACACGGATAGCCAGCGCACGCACAGGCACCGTCAGAACCAGTGAGGCTGACAAAGCGATCAAAAAAGCCAGCAGGCCCGAACTCATGAGTCCTTCTTATGCTCGCTCTGAATAAACTGGCAGGCGGAACGTACCAGTGATTCACAGACACGTTACCGGTTTGAGGCCCGGCTCCCAAATTAACCACGGCGGTGGCGGTGAACGAGAAACGGGCGGCGAAGACGCCCTGAACCGCGCACTCAAAATACCGCGAAAATCCAGATAGCGCCAGTGAAATCGTGCGCGGGTAGGTGGGATGGTCTTGGCCGATTAGATATTTTTAACTGCAGTACACAATCTATTCATCCGGCTATACGCCCGGCCTCGCGCCAACCCTGGCCCGTTCGAGAATCGACACGAACCTCTTGAGTTCCTTGCCTCGCTCGTACTCGGGCGCCGCCCTCCGGGCCAGCTCCCCCATTTTCCGAAGCCGGTCCGGATCGTCGACGAGCTGCCGGACCGAGGCCGCAAACTGCGCGGGGTCGTCCGGATCGGCCGAGATCGAAAATCCTCTCCTCTCGCCGATCGAGACCACGTCGCACTCCCGCGGAGCCACCGCCACAATCGGCTTCCCGGCGGCAAGAATGCCATACATCTTACTGGGAACCACGACTCCCTCGAGGCCGCGCTTTACCGTGATCAAATGCGCGTCGGCCGCCGCCAGCACCGACGAGATCTTGCTTGCCGGAAAGAAGGGAAGAAACCGCACGTTCGATTGGCCGTTGGCTCGAGCCCGCAGCCGCGCGTACTCGGCCCCATTGCCCACGAACACGAGACCTACGCCTTCATCGGCGAGAGACCGGGCGCCCACGAGCAGTGTCTCCCAGGCTCCATAAAAGCCCAGGTTCCCTGCGTGCAGCAGAACAAACTTGAAATTGCCGCGGATAGCGGACACGACTTGCTTGTCCAGCCGAGCGCGAGCCTCGGTGGCCGCTATTTCCACGCCATCGCGAACCACCTCAACGCTTTCTCGCTTTAGGCCCTTAGCCAGAATGCGGTTGCGCATGTCTTCGCCGAGCACAATCACCCGCGTCGCACGCCGCAAAGCCCAGCGGTGCAAACCCTCCCAGACGCGGGCGAAAGCGCCGGGCGGCACGATCGAACCGCCCACCGCCATATCCGGATACATGTCCCGGATGTTGTACACATAGGGTTTCCGCTTCAAAAGCGCCACCAAGGCTCCCACAATGCCCTCGAAGGGCGGGTCGGTCATGGCCAGGACGACGTCGCACGGAAGAAACAGCGCGCGCGGGACAGACAAAAAGACGTAGCTCAGGTAGTTCCATATGCGCTTTTTCATCTCGACGCGCGGGTAGTCGCTCGATCCCACGCGCAGGATACATACCCTTCCGGTTCTTTCCGCCTGATACAGCCGCCAGGGCCGCCTCTCGCTCGGATCGTACGACGGACGCCCGCACACCACGGTCACATCGTGGTTCTCTGCGAGGGCGTTAACGGCCGTTTGGGCCATCTTTGCCGTCGCTGACGTATCCGGCGGGTAGTAGAGATTCAGCAACAAAACGCGCACGGGAGGATTGTACAGGCAGAAGAAGGCGGCTTGAAGACGCGTCGTCGGCCGACATGCAAAACAGTGGCTCGCCTGACGCCCCCGATGAAAATAAGGGCCATTGCCCTAATCCTGTCCCCGGGGACAGTTCCCGCTTCCAGAAAAAATCTCTATTGTCGTTGTCCTCCACGTTCAATCGGTCGGGAGGAGCGAATGCAACCCAACCCTGGCGCTGTGTGTCGGTCCCTCGCCGTAATGCTGCTCCTGTCCCTGGCTCCCTTCGGGGCCTGGGCCGGGCCAAGAGCGCTTCCCGATGCCGTCGTTCACGCGCACTCCATCTTCCTCGAGAACGAAACCGGCTTCCACGAGCTCGAGTACAGCACGGTGCTCGAATTGTCCAAGTGGGGCCGCTTTGAACTCGCCGAAAGCCGCGAAAGAGCCGACCTTATTCTGCGCCTCAACAACGGCAACCGCGTGCGCGCCGTTCCCGAGGGTGAGTTCCCGACGGGCAAGGGAATCGACGCCTTTAGCGAGGAGCCGGTTCCCCCCGGTCATACGCGAATTGCGCTCGTCGATCCCAAGACGGGCGCGCTGCTGTGGTCCGGCGTGCACAGGACCGACGGGGGCAAGGTCAAAAATGGCCACCTTCTCGATGGCCTGCGCGAGGCCTTCGACAGCTACGACAAAGGCAAGCGGTAAGGCTTTTTTCGCCGTCATCCACCTCAAAAAATCTCGATCAGGTGCGCTGCCGCGAAATGATTGCGGTTCGATTGCGGGCCGAAACGCGCAAGGGATGCGCTCGAGAACGCGCGCCCTCATGAGCGGGTAATCAGATAATTGCCGAGTGCCAGGGCGTCCATCTGCGTGCGCAGGAAGCAGTCGAGCGCTTCTTCGGGCCGGCAAACGATGGGCTCATTGTCGTTGAACGACGTGTTCAGCACCACGGGTACTCCCGTCTGCCGTTCGAATTCTCGGATCAGGGCGTGATAGCGGGGATTCGCGTCCTCGGTCACCGTCTGCAACCTTCCCGTGCCGTCTACGTGCGTGGGCGCGGGGATTTTGTCGCGCCTTTCCCTTCGCACGGGATAGGCCAGCGTCATAAATGGCGATGGCTGCGACTTCTCGAACCATTCGCCGGTCTTTTCGGCCAGGATCGACGGAGCAAACGGCCGGAAGATTTCGCGGTGCTTGATGCGCCGGTTCAGAATTTCCTTCATCTCCGGCCGCCGCGGGTCGGCCACGATACTGCGGTTACCGAGAGCCCGGGGTCCCCACTCGGCCCGCCCTTGAAACCATCCAAGGATCTTTCCGTCGGCGATAATTGCTGCCGTTCGCCGCGTCAACTCACCTTCCGGCAACTCGCTCACCGTGTAGCCTTCCCGCGGCAGTGCGCTTCCGTCAACGGCTTGGCGGATTTCCGCCGGCGTATAGCCGGGACCCCAATAGGCATGATCCATCACAAACGAACGCGGCTTACCGAGCGTCTCGTGCCACACATGATAAGCGGCGCCCACAGCCAGCCCGCCATCTCCCGCGGCGGGCTGCACGTAAACCTGTTCGAACGGCGTCTCGTCGAAAATCTTCCCGTTTGCGACGCAATTAAATGCCACGCCACCCGCCAGGCAAACCGCCTTTCGACCGGCGTTCTTCGCGAGCTTCCTCAGCATTCCGAGGTACACTTCCTCGAGCCGGGCCTGCAGCGAGGCCGCGAGATTGCGGTGGCGCGGTTCGAGGGCGTCCCCGGGCTGCCGCGCCGGCGAACGGAGCCGCCCCGCCATGGCGTCAGAAAACAGTCTGCCGAGCGTGGGGGTCTGGTCCGATTCCGCCCAGGACATTTCCGGCCCGGTCTTGTGATGGACGAAGTAATCCAGTCCCAGCCGGAATCCGAATTCGCCGCCGTTGCCGTTGAAGCGCACGATGTCGCGAAACGCTTCGAGGTTCTCCGGCTCTCCGTACGCCGCCAGCCCCATCACCTTGTACTCATCGCCAAACTTTAGAAAGCCGAGATACTGCGTGACGGCGCTGTAATACAGCCCAAGCGAATGGGGAAACGCAATCGCGCCATGGACCTCCATGCGGTTGCCCGAGCCCGTGCCCCACATCGAACTCGCGAAATCTCCTAGTCCATCCGCCGACAGCAGCGCGGCATGCTCAAACGGCGAGACAAAATAGCTGCTCGCCAGGTGCGCCCGGTGGTGCTCCACGCGGTGGAAGGTCGCTTTGATTTTCGACGGGTCGCATTCAAACGCCCCGGCCAAAGCCTCCCGAATACCGGTGAACTTCGCAATCACCCGCGCCCGTTCGCGCGCGAAGGAAGGCATGCGAATGGCAAAGAAGAGTTTGGTGGCAAGCCGCGCGTACGGATTTCGCGGCACCGCCACATGGTCGATCTCACCGACCGTTATGCCGGCTTCCTTCAGGCAGTAACGGATCGCAGCCGCGGGGAAACCGGCGGCGTACTTGACGCGGTTGAAGCGCTCTTCTTCAACGGCGGCGACCAGTCTTCCGTCACAAACGAGGGCCGCCGAGGCATTGCCGTGGTAAGCGTTGATCCCGAGAATGTTCATGGTCCAACCGAAAAAGTCTACCTTAAATTGCTTCACACGGATGTCGACCAACCATCGCGAGAGCGGCCACTCCGGCCGGTTTAGGAAAGATGCTTGCGGCACCACTCGTTCAAAACGTAGAGCGACCAGGGGCGCGACCAGCTCGTCGCTTTGCGTTCAAAACCGTCCCACACGGCTTTCACGCCCGCCGCATGCAGCTGGGGCTTGAGCACCGGCGCCAGCTCCTTCAGGCTGGCCTGAACGCGCGTGCCGAGCGTCGTGCGGAGCCATTCTTCCCACGGCAACGTGAAGGTGCGTTTTTTGCGCTCCAGGATTCGAGCGGGCAACAGGCCGTCGAGCGCCGCGCGCAGCAGCGCTTTCGGCCGTCCTGCCTCGACTCGCGCCGCATCGGGAAGGGCACTGACGAATTCGACCAGCGGTGTGTCAAGTAACGGCACGCGTACTTCGAGTGACCGCGCCATGCTCACCGAGTCCGTGTCGCGCAGGAGCGTGCTTGCCATATAGGTACGCATTTCGAGCCAGGAGGTTGCCGCAATGGGTTCGGCTCCGACCGCCTGATCGGCGGTTTGCTCGAGCCACCCGAGCCAGGTCGGATTGAGGGTCGCACCGTCCGATGCCACCGTACTTCTGCGGTAGCGCGGTTCGGCGAGCCGCCTGAGCTCCGACGGCGGAAAAAGCAAGCGCGTGAAGAAATAAGGATGGGGCAGCACATCGGGCGTCATCCAGGCGTCGCTGGCTTTGCGCGCGGCGTCCCTTGAGCCCCGGTGCGCCAGAAGCGAATTCACGAGCGGTGCGCTGATCCGCCGGAACGCGCCGGGAACAAAGCGCGACACCAATCCGAGGCGCGCCAGTTTCGCGGTGTCTGAGAATGTGCTGTAACCGGCAAACAGTTCATCCCCGCCGAGCCCGGAAAGCGCCACCTTCAAACCCACCTGGCGCGCCGCCCAGGAGACAAAATACGTGTTGATCCCATCCATGGTCGGCTGGTCGAGCGCGGCAACCGCTTCGTCGAGCCGCGCCAGCATGTCTTTGCCGTTGAGCGGCACTTCGGTATGCGTTGTTCCCGTGTGTTGCGCTATGACGCGCGCGAGCGGGGCTTCGTCGTAGGGAGTATCCGGGAACGACAGGGTGAAGCTTTGAATGCCTTTTTGCGCGCCGCAGGCGAACGCGGCGAGCGCGCCCGAATCGAGCCCGCTCGACAAAAACAATCCCACCGGCACATCCGCAACCAGGTGCGAGCGCACGGCATCTTCGATCAGCCCGCGAACCCGCGGGACCGCGGAACGGAACACGCGCGGGTGCTTCGGGTCCCGCGCCGCCGCGCTGCGTGTCGGGTCCCACCACGGCCGCGCCCGCGGCGCCCGCCGCCGCTCCGGCACATGCAGCAGAAGGCGGTGGCCCGGCGGCAGGGAGTAGACCCCCTCGACCAGCGTGACGGGCTCTGAAATGCTGCCAAACAGCAGATACGCCGTGAGAGCGTCGGCTGAGACCTTGTGGCGCAAGGCGCCTGACGCGAGCAGCGCGCGCACTTCCGAGGCGAAAAGAAAGCCCTTCTCCGTCTGCGCGTAGTAAAGCGGTTTTATGCCGAGCGGATCGCGCGCCAGAAACAAGACGGGAACGGTGGCGAAGAGTTTGCGCAAATCCACGAGGGCGAACGCAAACATCCCGCGGAGCTCATTGAGCAAGTCTTCGCCCCACTCTTCCCAGCCGTGAACCAGAGTCTCCGTGTCTGAATCGGATTTGAACTTGTGCCCCGCCGCACTCAAGCGCTCGCGCAATTCCCGGTAATTGTAGATCTCTCCGTTGAAAACGACGGCGACGTCGCCGGACTCGTTCCAGATCGGCTGTTGGCCGCCCGGCAAGTCAATGATGCTCAGCCGGCGCATCCCGAAAGCCACGTTCGGGGCGCGCACGTCGTTCAGAAGAAACCCTTCCGCGTCCGGCCCGCGGTGCGCCATGGCCACCGTCATGGCCCGCACTACGCGCGCAGCTTCACCGCCGGTTGAGGCGAATCCACAGATTCCGCACACGCTCTATTTGATCTCCGGAAGGGTAAAGAAAGCCGCCGTCTCCCGCACGATGGCGTCCGAGAAGTCCCTCAGATGGCTCCTGAACGAATACTCCGAGGCGCTCCCGCCAATGGCGCCTGGGATAACCATTGTGAGTAAAGGATTGCCGAGCCACCTTATCGCACGGAATATGCGATGCCGCTTCACGGGTCAACCTCGGGCCCTGGGGTTTCGATTGTCCTACGTCCCACCCCGTGCCGCAAGGCTCTGATACGCTGCCTCCATTTCCGCGAGCGGCTCCTCCCAATCAAGTCGATGATATGCGATCTTGCAGCCCTCTTTTAGTTTCGTGCGCAATCCGTTATCTTCGAGGAGCCGCGCGAGCGCGCCACGCAAATCCTTTTCGTCGTGC
>Ga0209465_10000336_pt1 | contig 22323 bp, 21 predicted proteins | sample PanSoiPlot1MoBio_FD_188321 | JGI IMG/M metagenome (GOLD analysis project Ga0209465, IMG submission 188321) | Tropical forest soil microbial communities from Panama analyzed to predict greenhouse gas emissions - Panama Soil Plot 1 MoBio (SPAdes)... | ecosystem: Environmental > Terrestrial > Soil...
TCCACGCCACCCCGATGGCGTCGAGTTCGTGCCACAACGCCGGCAGATCGCGCTGCGCAACATGCGGCAGCGCCAGATTCTGCTCGTGGCCAACCCGGATTTCGCCGAACGAATAGCGGTCGGCGAGGTCGGCAAGCTTGTCCATCTGCGCGGCGGTGCAGTCGCCCGGCGTACCGCCTTCGGGCTTGAGCGCCAGCGTCACGATAGCGTAGCCGGGCGCTTTGTGATTGGTGACGCAATTGTTGACCCAGGCATCGAAGCCGCGATCCTTGCGACGTAATTCGGCAAGCTGCGGCGGTGCATCATCGAGGGCCTCATAATCCGGATAACGGAAGCGACTCGCGATCTCTGCCACCACAATCGGTTCGAGCGCCAGCGCCCCGTCCTTGATGCTCGCCCACTCCGCCTCGACCTCCTTAGCGAAGGCCTCGGCGCCCAGATCGTGTACCAGGATTTTGATGCGCGCTTTCCAGATATTGTCGCGACGACCGAACTGGTTGTAGGTGCGCAGCACGGCCTCGACGTAGGAGAGCGCGTCGCGCTTTTCGAGGAACGGTTTAATCGTTTGGGCGAGATATGGCGTACGGCCGAGCCCGCCACCAACCATAACTTCGAATCCCGTTTTGCCGCTGGCATCGCGATGCAGCCGCAAAGCCATATCGTGAATGCGTAACGCTGCACGGTCGCGGCTCGAGGCCCCTACCGCGATCTTGAACTTGCGTGGCATGAACGAGAATTCCGGATGCAGCGTCACGTGTTGGCGAATGAGCTCGGCCCAGATGCGCGGATCCTCAATCTCATCGGGCGCGACGCCCGCCCATTGATCGGTCGTGATATTGCGGACGTTGTTGCCACTGGTCTGCATGCCGTGCATGCCGACGCTGGCAAGCTCCGCCACCGCATCCGGCAGTTCGGCGAGCTTGATCCAGTGGAATTGAATGTTCTGCCGGGTCGTGAAGTGCCCGTAGCCACGGTCGTATTTGCGGGCGATCTCGGCGAGCTTGCGCAGCTGGCGCGTCGACAAGGTGCCGTACGGAATGGCGATGCGCAGCATATAGGCGTGAAGTTGCAGGTATACGCCATTCATCAGCCGCAGCGGCTTAAACTCCTCTTCGGTCAATTCACCTGAAAGCCGCCGCGCCACCTGATCGCGGAACTCGGCGACGCGCTCGGCGAGGAGCCGGCGATCAAAGGCGTCATAAATGTACATGCAGAGCCGCCTTAGGCGTCCAGCGGGGCCGGCAGCTCTATGGTCGGCCCACCCCGGCGAATGAGTTCACGCAAGTTTCCCGGGCGAACATGCCCGCCGGGCAGAAGCTTGACCGGCGCGATATAGGCACCGATCGCGTTGAGGTCGTCGCCCACGGCAACTTCGGCCAGCGCGCGCGCACTGTCCGCATCAATCACGACGGCCGCGCCGCCGAGCTCGGTCGTCCAGCCACCATCCGGACTGCGGTAGACGACGGCGCCGTCGCCGACGCGATTGGCGGTGATCACAACGGGGCCGGCGATCTTGATTTTCTTCTGGTCGAGCGGAGAGGTCATGGCGACAGATCCTGCGGCGGACGGGCAATTTCACGAAAGCGCCTGCGAAGAATACTTTTCTATATAGGACGTCCAAAGCCGCTGCAAAGAGCAGAATATTCCACCAAAGTGAAATGCGGACATAGAAGGAAACTGTCGCGCGCGACCGATTGCGCGAAGCTTCGTCCTAATGGCCGGTGGCGGTCGCCGCAATTCGAGCTGGGTCCTCTTGGGCGGCATTGCCACGCCAGACCACATGCAGATCGGGCCGTACCAGGACGAGGTCGTAGCCGTAAATTTCGCGCGCGGCAGTGTCGGCAAGCTCGAGCACCGTCACTGGCGCGCCGCGCGCGCGCAACCCGGCCGCGAGCCCACCCAGATCGGCTTTGGTGCCGCCCAATTTGAGCACCGTGTAGTCGTCTGGAATGCGGTCCTGGATCGGCGTGCCGTCGTCGAGCCAGACATGCGGCAGCCGCGCGCCGGGCCAAGTCGTAGGCTGATATTCCCGAAACAGGTGTTCGGGCCCGCCCGGAACGTTACAAATGATCGGGGAATCGACATAACGATAGCCAAGCTCCGCGCCAATCATTTCGTTGCTTTTTCGCTGCTCGACATCCGCGACCGCGCTGAGGTTATGCCGCGTTTCGGCTCCGGCGGGTGAATTTTCACGGATGTTTGGACGCCACATTGCGCGCCATTTGCGCCGGCCGATCGTCGCGTAACGCGATGCACCTACATTGCGCTCGCCGATCTGGCGGCGCTCGACTTCATATGACTGCAAGAGATTCGGGCCGCCCCAGCCAGCGAGCGTGGCGGCAAGCTTCCATGACAGGTCGATAGCGTCGCCGACCCCGGAATTCATGCCGAGCCCGCCGGTTGGAATCACCAGATGCACGGCATCGCCGGCAAGAAATACCCGGCTTTTCCCATATTGGTCGGCAAGCAACAAATTCTGCCGCCATGGCGCGCACGACAGCATCTCGTACTTGACGTCGATCCCGACGGTGCGTTCGAATTGGAGTTTCATCGCCGCATCGTTGTCGAGCACCGAGTGCAGCGTCCAGTGTTTGGTCGAATCCTGCATAATCAGAAAGGTGGCCTTGTCATCGGCCACGTGATAGTGCCGGCCGTGACCGGGACCGCTTCCAATCGGCAGGCGCGCGAATAATTCGTCGCAGCGAAATAGCGCTTGGCGTAGTTCCAATAAGTTGCCTTCGCCGGAAAGCCCAATGCCGAGTTCTTTGCGCACTGCGCTCGCACCGCCGTCGCAGCCGACCAGATAAGCAGCGCGGATCTCCTGCACTTCACCATTGACGCCGCGAATGCGGGCCGTGACGGATTCGCCGTTCTGCCGCAGCGATACGAATTCCCAGCCGAACCGCACAGTGAGAGAGGGAATTGTTTCGGCCACCGATTTGAGAAGCGGCTCAAGCGTATATTGCGAGATCAGCTGATAGGGCTCGAGCGGCAGTGTCCCGTCATTTGTGCCGCGTGCCAGCGCCTGCGCTTGCGTCACCGATGGATATGGCAGGTGCAACAGCGGCGGCTCGGTCAGCGACAGAACGATATATACATCCATCGGGCAGTCCGCGCGCAGCCCTGCGGCGCGGATCTTTTGTGCCAAGCCCATGCGGCGATAAATTTCCATGGAGCGGGCGTTTACGCGCTCCATCTTCGGCAGGAAGGCGGGCTGCTCCTTCTGCTCGATCAGCATGCAACGGACGCCACGTCTGCCGAGATCGATGGCGAGCGTAAGGCCGGTCGGTCCGGCCCCGACTATCAGAACGTCACTGTCCATTGTTTTTGCTTAGCGCATTGCCGCGGATGATTCACGCTGCCGGAACTGCTGCATCGAGCTCCTTGAACGGCTGAAAGGCGGCATTGGCGCATTGTTCCGGCGTGGCATCGACGAACTGCGTCATTTGTCCGCCCAGATAGACCGCAGCCCTGGTCTTGATCGTGCTGCGGGGATTGAACTGCACGCAGACGACATAACGCTGACTTTCGCCAACCGGCTTGAGCGTCGGCTCCGAAATCATGGCGCCGCGAAAATCGGCGCGATGCGTCAGGGATTGGCGCAAGAACGTCACAAGCTGGGTGCGATAATTCGCCGGAAACACATTGGGATCGACCGCAGCGGGCTCCTCCTTTTTGCTAAAGCCGCTGCAGCCGGCTAGCGCGCCGGCCGCCACCAACAGCACCGCGCACGCGCGTCGCACAGTCTTGATTGCTACGCCTTTCGGTCGCGCCCTGGCCATGCAGTGTCTGCGGGATCGTCCGCCGCCCTCCCTCTAATGCTCGCAGCGAACTATAGCAAAGCTGCGGCGTGCTGGCTGGGCACTTTTTACCGCAGCCGCACACCAGCAACCCCTCGATCATCATGGGTTCGCGAACCATTTTCCGCTCCTCAAGCAAAAAGTCGTGACGCCAGTATCGGCCTGATCGGGGAGGCAAAATCAAGTGAGCCGATCGGGACAGGTGCCCTGGTCGATGGAAATTTTCGACGATTAAGGTACAATCGATTCGGCATGATCGGGGTGGGACAGGCGGCAAAGCGACTGGGGGTCATTCTTGTGTTCGCGCTCGTGGTGGTCGCGGCGGCGAATTTGCGCGCCGAGCAACGCCCCGCAGCCGCACACAACACTGTATCGCCTGATAGCTGCCCGCGTTCGACGTTCAGAGTCGTCGTCGATGTCGGACACACGCTCGATGTGCCCGGCGCGCTGAGCGCACGGGGGGTTCCCGAATATGCATTCAACCTTCAGTTGGCGCGTGACGCCGCACAGGCGTTGCGCGACGCCGGTTTCGAGCAGACCGCCCTCTTGATCACCGGAACGGCGCCGCGGCGAGGTCTGGTCGAACGCGCGGTGCGCGCCAACAACATGCGTGCCAACCTGTTCATTGCGATCCACCACGATTCCGTTCCAGACAATCTGAAGCAGGACTGGGAGTACGCCGGACTGAAGAATCAGTTCAATGACGATTACCCCGGCTATGCGCTTTTTATTTCGAATGACAATGCCGATCCTGCCGCGAGCCTGCAATTCGGCAGCGCGCTCGGACACGAGCTGGAAAGCCGCGGGTTGCGCTACACGCCGCATTACACATTGGCGCTGATGGGCCATCGCCGCCGCATCCTGGTTGATGCCAAGAACGGCGTGTATCGATATGATCAGCTCATCGTGCTGCGGCAAACCAAGATGCCGGCCGTACTGCTCGAGGCGGGATCTATCGTCAATCGGCAAGAAGAGCTGGAATTGGGAACAGTAGAGCGGCGATCACTTACCAGCGCCGCGATCGTAGCGGCGGTCGAACAGTTTTGCGCGGCACGTTCACGGCCGGCGAGTACTCGAGCGGCAGCAGCTTCGGCGCACTGATTGCGCTTATGCCATCCCCGCCTGTTTGCGTCGCAATGCCAGCGCGGTGACGATCAGGAAATTGAGAAGATTGGCCACGGGCCCGGCAGCGAAAGCCGGCGCATAGTAGCCGAAATGATCGTAGAGGACGCCGGCGAGCCATCCTCCGATCGCCATGCCCCAGCCGCTGCACAACAACAATGTCGGCATGCGCCAATAGGCCCGCTCGACGGGAAAGAGCTCGCGCGAGGCCAGTATATTCGCAGGCACAAGGCCGCTGAACCCGAAGCCGAACAGCGCCGAGACCGTGAATAATCCGGCTTCGTCCTGGGTCAACAGGAACGCGATTATGCCGGCGGCCTGACAGGCCGAGCCCGTGAGCATGGTGTAGAGGCCACCAATCCGGTCCGATACAAGCCCCCACAACTGACGACTGAAAAAAGCATGACCTTAGGCGAGCGCCACTCAGCCTTCCTGTCTAATTGCCTCATACGATTCCGTTCGGCCACTTCTTAGGAGGCGATTGGGCTCGTCGGGGCTGTCCGACCGGGATTTTAGTCACCTCCCGCCCGCCAAATTGTTACGGATTCGGGGAATAAAGCGCCCTTTTTTAGAGTCTTACCTTCGACAGCCGCGTACCCGAATCGGGCGGGGGACAGCCGGCTGATAAGGAGATTCGCAATGAGTGGATTCGACGATCAAAACGGCGTCAGCCGCCGTAAGGTGCTGGAATGCATGACATGGTGTGGTACCGGCGTTCTGTGGACGATTTCAGGCGGCGTGCCGCATTCGCTAGGCATCATGGGCGAGGCGCAGGCTGCGGATACAAAGGGCCTCACCTTCCTGCAGATCAGCGACAGCCATGTCGGTTTCGACAAGCCCGCCAATCCCAACGCGCTCGGCACGCTTGAAGAGGCGATCAAGAAAGTCAACGCGCTACCCCAGAAGCCGGCCTTCATGATTCATACCGGCGACATCAGCCATCTTTCGAAAGAGAAAGAATTTGACGACGCCGACCACGTCATTTCGCAGTCCCGGCTTGACGTGCACTACGTGCCGGGCGAGCACGACCTGATCGATCCTGATCAAGGCAAGATTTATCGGGAGCGTTATGGCAAGGCCGCCAATGGTGCCGGTTGGTACAGCTTCGACGCCAACGGCGTGCACTTCATTGGCCTCGTCAACGTCGTCGATCTCAAGGCCGGCGGTTTGGGCAATCTCGGCAACGAGCAACTCGAGTGGCTTGAGAGCGACGTCAAAAGCCGCTCAGCCTCGACGCCAATCGTTCTGTTCGCGCACATCCCGCTCTGGACCGTGTATCAGGATTGGGGATGGGGTACGCAGGACGGCGCCCAGGCGCTCTCCTATCTGAAGAAATTCGGTTCCGTGACCGTACTCAACGGCCACATCCACCAGGTGATGCAGAAGGTGGAAGGTAACGTGACCTTCCACACCGCGCGCTCGACCGCTTTCCCGCAGCCGGCGCCTGGCACCGCCCAGTCGCCTGGCCCGTTGAAAGTGCCGGACGATCAGCTGCGCAAAATGCTGGGCATCGCCAATGTCAGCTTCAAACAGAACGAGCACCGCCTCGCGATCATCGACTCGCCGCTGCAAGGCTAACGGAGAGTACGAATGTTGCGCCCGTTTATCGCTTCTTCCATGCTCGGCGCGGCCGTCGGCTCGTTACTAGCCGCGAGCGTACTCTTCGCTCGGGCCGAAGGCACGCCGAACACGGTGTTCATCGACAATTTTGTCTTCGGGCCAAAAGACCTGACCGTTAAGGCCGGCACGACCGTGACCTGGACGAATCGAGACGACATTCCACACGGTGTTGCCTCATCCAACAACGCCTTCAAGAAATCGGCAGCGCTCGACACCGACGAAAGTTACTCGTTTACGTTCGCCACACCGGGGACCTACCAGTATTTCTGCTATCTCCACCCCCACATGGTGGGCTCTATCGTCGTGGAATGACAACGGGCAGCAACGCTGCCCAATGATGCTACAATCGGCTAGAGCAACATGGACCCGAGCACGACCCTATGGCGAGTGATGCTGTTGCCGAACAAGAACGGATGCGGCGTTTTCGCGACGCCGCATTACCGCATCTCGACGATGTCTACACGCTGGCGCGGTATCTCATGCGCAATGCGGCTGACGCGGAGGATGCGGTTCAGGAATGTTACCTGCGGGCAATACGGCATTTCGACAGCTATCGAGGGCCGGCGATGAAACCGTGGCTACTTGCGATATTGCGGAACGTCTGCAACGCCGAGTTCGCGCGCCGCAGCAAAGAAGAATTGCCGACCGATTACTCACAAGAGGAATCGTTGGCCGAGGAAATGCCGATGTGGCAGGAGCCGCAGGCTTCGCCGGAAAAGGTCATGTTGCGGCAGCAGGACAGCGCAACCATCCGACGGCTCGTGGCCGAGCTGCCTGCGCCGTTCCGCGAGGCGATCGTGCTGCGTGAAATCAATGATCTTTCGTACCAGGAAATTGCCGAAGTCACCGGCGTGCCGGTCGGGACGGTCATGTCACGACTTGCGCGCGCTCGCGCCATGCTGCGTTCGGCGTGGAATACCGCCGAGGCATCCACAGCGAAGCCTGGTTCGGCCACTGCTTCAGGTATAACGCTATGAACTGCGCCGAATTCGAAGTTCTGCTCCACGCGCTGATTGACGGCGAGCTTGATGCCGGGCACGCCCGCGATGTCGAGGCGCATGCGGCGATCTGCTCCGCTTGCGGCGAGAAGCTCGCCTCATTCCGCGCCATGCGCGACGCTATGAGCGGCGCTGCATTGAAAGAGACGACGCCGGCTCATTTGCGCAACCGCATCGAGGCTGCGTTGCCGGTCCCGCAGGCGCGCGTGATCCCGATGCGCGGCTTGCTTAAGCCGACGCGGCGATCGTTCTTCGGTGGATTTGCGGTTGGATCCGCGCTCTCCGCGGCGGCCGCCGCAAGCCTGATGCTTGCAGTCGTGCGTAACAATCAGGAGCAGACGATCACCGACGAGGTCGTTTCTGCCCATATCAGGTCGCTGCAGGCCGGCCATCTGATTGACGTCGCGACCAGCGACCAGCATACCGTCAAGCCTTGGTTCAACGGACGGGTGGACGTCGCGCCGCCAGTGGTCGATCTGACCGCGGAAAGCTTTACGCTGCTCGGCGGCCGCCTTGATTATGTCAACAGCGAGCCGGTCGCCGCGATCGTTTATCAGCGCCGCAAACACGTGATTAATTTGTTTGTCGCTCAGCATTTGGGCGGCCGGCATCCCCGCATCGTGGCCGATAGCGTCCAGGGCTATAATGTCCGGCATTGGTCGCAAGACGGACTCGACTTGTGGGCGGTGAGCGATCTCGTCGGCGACGAGCTCGACGAATTCGTGCAGAAAGTCGCCAGCGCTTTGCGGCGGCCGCCCAGCGCTTCCTAACCGGCTGCCCCACTGGTTCCGGCTCAGCACGGCACCCCACCAATGGGGCGAACCGGCGCAGCGACGGTTTTCCGTCAGCTCCGCCAAAGCATTGCGACGCCAATCTGGCGCTGACTGTCCGACGATCGCGGATTTTGGCGCTGCATCCGGGGTTCTGTAAAGTTCAATAGAACAGATGCGACCGGCATCGTGTCCGGTCTACTGCCGCGCATGCTCGCCCGGATCGATCGAAATTGGAACCATTCATGAACGTCAATGCCGTCAAATGCGGCTCGCTCGTCATCGTTGCACTCTCCTGCTGCGGGCTTACGCCCGCGCCGGTAAGGATCGATGTGACGATGACCGATTACAGCTTTGTGCCGGACCATCTAACGTTCGAGCAAGGCGTAAACTACCGCCTGCACCTGGAAAATCATGGCAATGACACCCACGAGTTCACGGCGCCGGTGTTTTTCGGCACAACCGGTATCGGCAATCCGGAAGCGCTTAACCGCGAACGCAGCGAAGTCGTGGTCCAGCCCGGCGACAGCAAGGACGTGTTTTTGACACCGCATTCGCCCGGCACTTACGATTTGCGCTGTAGCGATCACGATTGGGCCGGAATGGTCGGCGGGATCGTCGTGCGTTGATCGGCGCCAGATTGAGTTTATGCGCGCGCTCCTAACCAGCATGTTGCTCGCGAGGCGGGCAAGCTGCCGAAAATTGCGGCGGGAAACCGGCATGGCGCGGGCAAGACGAGGATTCGCAACCGGCTTTCGGGCTTAGCAGAGCGGCAACGCGAGCGCCAAACCCCACGATAGGTCATGCACGACGCCTGCGGGCGTCCGCGCGTGCGTTTAAATGTCCTTCAATGACCAAACGACGGCACCATTCTTGCTTGAACGGCGTTATCGGTACGGCTGTGGGGCTGATTAGCGCAAGACTGGAAGAAAGGAGTCGCCGATGTGTGACTTTAGCCTCCAAAGCGTAAGGTCCCGCCCTGCAAAAGTGGGCGACAGACTCGTTACGCGCGATTTCGGCACCGGAACCCGCGGGTTCTCGGCGTTGGACGACCGCGGTTTGGCGGTATGTATTCGCCCCGGAACGGAGCTTGCATTTGCGAGCGAGGTCGCATGCCTGCCCGCCGGCCTGCTTGGATGGAAAAGCAAAACCATCCATCACAAGACAGCCATCTTCCGCCAGGTCAACAAAGACAAAATGGCTGCCCATCACGACGCTCTCGAGTTTCCCGATGGGCGAATTGTCTTGTTGACCTTGTTGTGTGAAGGCCAGGCAGCAACCGTTCTTCAGTTGCCCGCGCAACCCAAGAGTGCCGAAGAGGCGCGGGAGCAAGAACGCGTCAATTTCGTCGGCTGAAGGCTGCGGCCATTGCCGCAACTAAGAAGACCGGCCGCTTTCGGGCGGCCGGCATCTTGCCTGCGATCGAGCTGCAGCACTGCGGGTGATTTAGCCGGACGATCTAGGATCACCGTCCTTAGCGGTGCGTAGGGTCGCGCCGGAATTGCAGCGTGACTCGCGGCCATAAGCCATGAGAAATTGCGTCCTGCGGGCTATCAGCGGGCGGCGCGCCGCCCGAATGCTTGTGTTTTTGCGTTATTGGTTGTGATCGGCGCTATGCAATGAACGAATCGCTAGACCAGCCGCAGCCTGCCGATCGAACCGCGCTTGAGCGACCTCCTTCGTCCACAGCTGCTGCCGCGACTCCTGCTGCGGACCACGCGCATGAGGGGCCGGCAATCGCGAAGCCGAGGGCCGGCGCGCAATTCCTCACCGTTTTTCCTCCCATCATGGTGCCAATGTTTCTCGCCGTGGCGGACCAGACGATTGTCGCCACGGCCCTTCCGGTCATCGCATCCAGTATGGGCGAAATCGAACGCGCGTCCTGGGTGGTAGTCGCTTATCTGATTGCCAATACCATTGCGGCCCCGGTCTATGGCCGGCTCGGCGACACTTTCGGGCGGCGTCTGATGATGTTCGTGGCGCTGGGAATATTCATGGCGGGCGCGGTGCTGTGCGCTTTGGCGCCGAGCATCAATATGCTCACCGCGTTTCGCGTGGTGCAGGGTTTTGGCGGCGGCGGACTGATGACGCTGTCGCAAGCACTGATCGGCGAAGCCATCCCGCCGCGCGAGCGCGGCCGCTACCAGGGCTATCTCGCCGGCGTGGCGGTAACCTCCAACAGTTTTGGCCCTGTGGCGGGAGGCTACCTAACCCAGGCCTTCGGCTGGCAGTCGATTTTCCTGATTAACATCCCGCTCGGCCTGCTTGCCACGTTGTTGGTCTTTCGCATTCCGCCGCGCGAAGGCGACTGGCGGCGAACGACATTCGACTCGCCGGGCCTGTTGCTGTTCATCTTGTTCATTGGCCCCGTCATTCTGGCGCTCGAACAGGTGCAGCGCATGGAGTTGAGCACGGTGCCGCTGGCGCTTGGCTCGTTGGCGTTCGGCCTGGTAGCGCTCGGGCTTTTGACGTGGCAGGAAAGGATCACCACCTCCCCGCTCATTCCGCCGCGCTTGTTCCAGCAGCCCTCGATCTGGCGCGCCGACGCCATGGCGGCGTGTCATGGCGCCGCGCTGGTTTCGTTGATTACATTTCTGCCGATCTATCTGCGCGCGGTGCGCGGCGCCTCACCCGCCGAAACCGGGTTGTTCCTCCTGCCGATGACTGCCGGTATCGGCATTGGTTCGATGTTCACCGGCCAGATGGTGACGAGGACCGGCTGGACCGCGGTGTTCCCAACCTATGGCTTGACAGCGGCGACCGTCGGGCTGGTCACGATCGCCTTTTTGGCGCCGCACCTCACACCTGCGCAACTCGCCTGGGCCTTCTGCGTGATCGCCTTGTTCATGGGCACTGTCATGGGCGTGGTACAAGTAACCGTTCAGGCCGTTTCCGGACCGCGGCTCCTCGGCACCGGTGCTGCGATGGTGCAATTTTCTCGCTCGGTGGGCGCCGCAGTCGGCACCGCCGCCGTCTCAGCCATTCTCTTTTCCATATTGTCAGCGACCGACCGCAATACCGCCAGTCTGTTCGACAGCATCATCCAACACGGACCCGAGGTCATCGCCAGTCTGGCGCCAGCCCGGCAAGATGTCATTCATGCGCAGATCGGCGAGGCGTTCCGTGCCGCGTTTCTCACTATCGCCGCTTTTACCGGCGCCGGCGCCCTGCTGGCTTGGACATTGCCGCTGCGGCGGTTGTAAGCGGAGCATAAAGAGTGAAGCATTTCGCGCAGGGCCGCGACTTGCGCACGAGCTGTCGCCGGAACGATTGAAATGACAAAAATCATTTTGACCCGGCATGGCCATGTCGATGGCATCAAGCCCGAACGCTTTCGCGGGCGGACACCGCTGGAACTGACCAGGCGTGGGACGGCCGAGGCGGCGGCGCTGGCGCAACGCATTGCCGCAGCCTGGCGGCCGACGCACATTTATACGAGTCCGATGAATCGCTGCATTGCGACCGCGGCCGCAATCGCCGGGGCTACCGGTATCGCGGCCAGAACCTGCGAGGATCTCAACGATATCGATTACGGCGCCTGGCAATTCAAAACGTTTAACGATGCCAAAGCCGCCGACCCGGCATTGTTCGCGGCTTGGTTTGCCAGCCCGCATCTCGTGCGCTTCCCCAATGGCGAATCGTTACAAGATCTCGTCGCCCGCGCATCGAACGCGTTGCGCATGGTGCTTGCGCGCCATTCCGATGAGACCGTCGTGCTGGTCGGCCATGACAGCGTGAACCGCGCCGTGCTGCTGCAACTTCTCGACCAGCCGCTGTCCGCCTACTGGCGCGCGGCCCAGGATCCTTGCTGTATCAACGAAATTGACGTGACCGGGGGCAGCGTCTGCGTGCGGCGCATCAACGACACACGACATCTCGAAGCGATAGAAGCGGAGCACGATGGGAAATGATGCCGCCGCCAAGGAGGGACTAAGCGGCATGCCGGGCGACATGTCGGACGATCGACCTTTCGTCGGCCGCCCGGTAACGCGGCTCGAGGACCCGCCTTTGGTCACAGGCCAGGGACGATTTGCAGCCGATATTTCATTTGCGCATCAGCTGCATATGCGCGTGGTGCGCTCGGCCCATGCGCATGGCCGGATCGTCGCGATCGATACTTCTGCTGCGCTCGCGACCACAGGCGTCATCGCGGCTTGGACCGGGGCGGACATCGCCCACATTCCCCCAATCGACTTCCGGCTGACGCGGATTGAAGGGCTCGAACCTTATCGGCAGCCGGTCCTGGCCAAGAATCGCGTCCGCTATGTCGGCGAGCCCGTCGCGGTCATCTTCGCGGCCGACCCCTATAGCGCTGAAGACGCGGCCGATCTCGTCATTGTCGACATCGAGGAATTGCCCGAACTGATGCAGGTTGACGCGCCGCCCGGCGAGTTTTCCCTCGGCCTTTCCAGCGAAGCCGCGACGGTACGGAAGGGTTACGGTGATATTGCCGCGGCATTCGCTGCGGCTCATGCAAGCGTGACACTCGAACTCAAAACCGGCCGGCACTCCGGCGTGCCGCTGGAAACGCGCGGCGCCATCGCGCGCTACGATGCCGCCCGCGACGTGCTCGAGCTTTACGGCGCGGCGAAAGTCCCGCATTGGAATCGTGATGCGCTCGCGCGCATGCTCGGGCGCCCCACCTCCTCGATCCATCTCCATGAAGGCCATACCGGCGGCGGCTTCGGCGTACGCGGCGAACTTTATCCCGAAGACGTGCTCGCCTGTGTCGCCGCGCTGCGGCTGCGCCGGCCGGTGAAATGGATCGAGGATCGGCGCGAACACCTCGTCGCCACCAATCATTCCCGCGAACAGCACTATCGTGTCCGCGCTGCCGTCGATAAGGCCGGGCGGTTGCTCGGCGTCGATGGCGAATTCTTTCACGATCAGGGTGCCTATGTGCGCACACATGCCGCGACGGTTCCTGATCTCGCCGCCACCATGCTGCTCGGGCCCTATCGTGTTGACGCGTATCGTATGGTCGGGCGCATCCGCCTGACCAACAAGACGCCATGCGGCACTTATCGCGCGCCGGGACGCTTTGAGAGCACGTTTGTGCGCGAACGGTTGATGGATGCCATCGCTGAGCGGCTCGGCCTGGATGCGATCGAGGTGCGGCGGCGTAATCTCATTCCGGCGGCGGCAATGCCTTATGCGCGTCATCTCGACACGCTCGGCACCGACATGACCTATGATTCCGGCGACTATGCCGGGCTACTCGACAAGGCGCTCGCAGCTGCCGATTGGCACGCCTTGAGCGACAACCTCAAGCGGCGCCGGGCTGCCGGCGAAGCCGTCGGGGCCGGTTTTGCCATGTTCGTGGAAAAGAGCGGACTTGGACCGTTCGACTGTGTTCATGCCGCGATCGACAACGCCGGAACCATCGAGATCGTGAGCGGCGCGACGTCGGTCGGCCAGGGCATGGAAACCGCGCTGGCGCAGATCTGTGCCGACGAACTCGGCGTCGATTACCGAAACATCCGCGTGCTGCACGGGCAGACCGACCGGATCGCCTATGGCATGGGGACGTTTGCCTCGCGGGTCACGGTGATGGCCGGCGAGGCGACCCGGCGCGCGGCGGCAAAGCTGCGCGCCAAGGCGCTGGCCGCTGCCGCCAATTTGTTGCAATCGCCGCCCGACACCCTCGCGCTCATCGACGGCAAGATCGTGCGGAGAGATGCGCCACACGGACCTTCGGTGACGCTCGGCGAAGTCGCCCGCGCCCTCAATCCCGGCTCGAAATTGCTCGGTGACACATTGCCAGGGCTCGCCGCCGAAGGATGGTTCGAGTCAGCTCATATGAACTATCCCTACGGAATTCATTTCGCGGTGGTACGCATCGATCGCGGCACCGGCGGCGTCGCTGTAGAGCGCTATTTCGTTGCTTATGACATTGGCAAAGCGGTCAACCCGATGCTGGTCGAGGGCCAGATCGCCGGCGGCGTGGCGCAAGGGCTTGGTGGCTCGCTATTCGAAGAGTTTCGCTACGATACGCGCGGCGAGCCGGTCTGTGTCACTTTCGCCGACTACACGATCCCGACTGCGCGGGAAATTCCGCCGATCGAAGTGCTGATCAGCGAAGACGCGCCGAGTCCGCTCAATTCGCTGGGCGTCAAAGGCGCCGGCGAAGGCGGCGCGAATGCGGCAGGTGCGGCAATCGCCGCTGCCATCGACGACGCGCTGGGGCAACCCGGCGCAGTGACGGAGCTTCCGGTCACGCCGCAGCGCCTAAGGGACATTTTACGCGCGGCGCAAACGGCATAACTGACGCATCAGCCCGGTTTGTGTGCGAGCCAGCGGCCGCTTTCAGCAGCGGCGAAGAGCTCGGCGAGCGCGGCATTGACGACATCCGGCTCCTCGCTGGTGATGGTATGGCCGGAGCGCGGGACGACGAGCAGGCCCGCCGTCGGCGCTGTGCGCTTGAGGAACACGCTGCCGTCGAGGCAGGTTTCATCCTCGTCGCCGACGATGATGAGAAGTGGCACCGAGAATTTCTTCAAGTCGGCGTCCATGTCCCACAACGTCGGCCGCTTGGCTTGAAGCATCGCCATTGTCATGGAATGACCTTTCGCCGAGTGCTCGGCGAGCATGCGGACGAACTCGGCATAACCGCGCGGATCCTTGTACTTCTGGGTGTTGCGGGTCGGATTATCGGTATAAAGCACCGCCGCGGCGTCCATTCCCTTTTCGATAAACATTTTCGAAGTCTCGGCGGCTTGCGCCCGCATCGCCGCGCGCGCGGCAGGATCGGCAAGCGAGCCCCAGCCGCAGCCAGCCGCGGTAACGGAAATGCAGCGCTGCGGATGTTTTATGCCGACATGCAGCGCGGTATAGGCGCCCATCGAGTGGCCGACGACATGGGCTCTTTCTATGCCGAGCGCGTCAATCAACGCGACAACGTCGGCTCTAGCAATGTCCTGACCGTAACGAGCCGCATCGTCGGGAATATCCGAAGGCGGATAGCCGCGTTGGCTGAACGTGACGCAGCGATGGGTGCGCGCAAAGCGGCGCATTTGCGGCTCCCAGGTGCGATAGTCGCCTGCGAACTCATGAACGAAGACGACGGGCGTGCCAGCGCCCGCTTCTTCGTAATGGAGACTTACGCCGTCGCTGGTTCTGATCTTCGGCATTGCCGGGTTTCAACCTCGTGGTTGCGTTCCGACTACAATGCTAGCCAAAATGCGCAGGCAGCGCCAAATGCGCCCGGCTGACAGGCGACAAGCCGCCCGGAGCTGGCGACTTGCAGCGATTTCCTCAATTCTGGGTATGTGCCTGGATAAAGGCCTGTACTGCTCAAGCCATCCAGAAGGGCTTGTTCATCTCTCGATGGGCATCGCAGCGCGTGATGCCGATGTCGCGCAGAGTCGCATCGCTCAAACCATCAAGCTCGCGTCGTGAACGCGCCCGCCGCTGCCACTCCGTGACGCGCAATTTGAGCTGATCCCAGCGGGAGAGGTGCGTAGCCCGGAAGGTCGTCATGGTGATGGTGCTCATGGCTGCCTCCGTATCCCGGCAACTGCAGATGTTGGAACGATAAGCGCGCCTGGGGAAGAAAGATGTGACCATGAACACAGTTTGGCGGAATTTAATAAGCGTCTGACTTGTCCGCTCAATTTCCGCGCGCCGGGGCGAGTTCCCGAATTAGTGCGGCACCTAGGCCGGTTCCGATTCGTGCGTCAGCGCCACTTCACCAATGCCGGTGACCCGCTCCGGCAGCAGTCCTTGCGTTACTTCGTAGCCTGCCACCCTAAGAACCCCGCGCGCCGGGCACATCGCCACCGCAAGCCGCGTGTAAGGATTGAGCACCGGTTCATGCACCCAGTCGAAATTCGCCGCCGCGCAACTTTTCGTCCAGCCCTCGAGCGATTCGCGGCGGTCGCGGCTGTAATCCCCGGCTTCCGTAAAGCTACTGACAAAGAAACGGCGGGTGCCGATCCGCCCTTCCCAACCGGGTTGGCGCGGCACCCAGTCATTGGCGGCGCTGGTTTCGTGCTCGCGTGTGGTGAAGCCGGTCTCGGTCCGCTCGATGACGCAGCGCTCTCTGGCCACGCAACCGGTCAGCACGTAAATGACCGGGCGCGCAACTGGTGTCGTTTCCAGCATGCACCGCGCCGCGCCGAAGTCGGCGCACAGTTCGAAAATCTGTCGCAATAGCTGGTCCGGCGGCATCAGATCGTCGGAACGCCAGACCGCAATTTCGTTGGCGGCCAAATCATAGGCGCGCAGCCAGCGATTTAGCGTGCGGCGGCGCATCGGCGCTTGGTTGACGCAAGCCGCGAACCGTGACGGCGCAAGCGCCGTCAAGGCGCCGACGTAACCCGGCCAGGTAACGCTGAGGAACTCTCCGGCCGCGCCGCGCAGGCGCGCGACTTCGGCATGGCGGCCCAGACCGTGAAACGGCCAATCGAGCGTACGAATGAGCCACGGCACGCCATCTTCATCGCAAGCGCGCGCGGTGCAGCCCCACTCGTAAGATGCGTTGAGCAGCCACACGCCCGAGAAGCCGAGAGCGCGGGCGATCTGCTCGATTTCTGACAGGTACGGCGAGCGCGAGCGCATGAGCCAGCGCCGCGACAGCGAGTCGAGCGCTGGCACCAAAGGCAATGTGGCGCGCGGAAAGACCGCCAGACACGCATCGCGCAGCGCTCGCACCCGGTCGGCGTTGCGCTCGGCATAGCGCACCGGACCCCCGTCGCGCAGGTCAATCACTGGAATGGGTGGCAATCGATCCATCGCAATACTCGTCAACATTGACTATTCGGGAACGATCGGCAGCAACAGATGCGAGGGATGCGCGCGGTCGTGATAGACCTTGTGTACCACCGTTTTGCTCGAACAGATGTGATAGGGCACATATTCCGCATTGGTCGCGCCCGCAACGCCAGTCGGCAAATCCAGACTGGTAATGTCGAGACAGATGCGGTGACCCTGGCGGAACAAATTGGCGGTCGCCAGAATCTGGATTTGATACTCTTCGATTACACCGGGCGTGACCGGTTTGCGAGCTTCTCGCGTCAGCGGATGCCAAGGCCACCACGGTGTCGACCGCTTGGCATCGAGCGTCCGGTGCGAAGCCTTGAGCCAACCACGGGTGAGCTCGCGCTCAGGCAAGTTCGCCGACACCGCGCGTTCACCCTCACGCGCGCTCTGCACGCCGACATCCGGACCGACATCCTTGAGGATCATGATCCAATTGGTGTCGTCCTGATCGATCGAGGCATAAAGCGTCAGCGCAATCGGCCCCGCGATCAAAAGATCGCGCGGCAGCGGGTCAGTCATGTAGCGCAGGCGCTGGATTGTATTGGTCTGCGACGGCGGCATCTGCACAAAAGCGTCCGGCGGCTGCGTCTCGGTAGCGCTTGATGGCAGCGGCGCATCGGCCACGAGACGCTCCCAGCTTTTCAGGTAGAGCTTGGTCCATTGCGTCTGCGGCAACGGCCAGTCGGCGGCGCTGCGCCATTCATTGGCGCCCACGACCCAGAACCGCACGGGCGGTTCGTTCATCACTCCGGTATTGATGCCCTTGAGCCAATGGTCGTGCCAGCGCAGCACTTCACTGTGCAGGGTGTGAAACGGACGCTCAAGATGCGCCGGGCCGCCGAGCAACAGTTTCTTGGGCGCCTTGATGTTGCGATACCAGCCCTGGCAGCCATTGAGATGTGTTTTGTAGGTGTAGCCATACCAGCCTGAGCCGGTATAGGTCGGGACCTTTATTTTTTCGAACTCGGTCTCGCTCTTCTGCACCGCTGCCGCGCTGTCGAAGGGATCGATCAGCACATTGAAGAGGGGCGGCATGTGCTGACCTTTTTGCGCAATCAAATTATAGACGTGCGGATACATCTTATAATCGGGATTGCTCATGGCCTCGCGCCATAGCCGTTCGCGTTCCGGCGCTAACGGAACGGGCGCGCCTTTGTTCTGATGCATCGCCGAGAAGTGCCCGACCAGATAACGGAACAGATGGATGACACCGCCCGGATATTCGTCGCGAAAGCCGCCGAATTCGCCATAGGCGCCACGCGAATCGAACGGGAAGATTGCTTTGAGATGTGGCGGCTGCTGCTTGGCGACGGCAAGCTGCTCGGCGCCGAAACCGGAAATGCCGACCATGCCAACATTGCCGTCGCACCAGTCTTGCACTGCGATCCATTCGATCAGATCGTAGCAGTCCCATTCGCGCGAGCCGCCGCCTTGCGACTTGCCGACCCCGCGCGGCGAACCGATCACATGTACGTAGCCGCGCGAGACCAAGAACTTGGTGTCGCCGGCCTCCATCGGCCCTGTCCACAATGCCGACCACGCGGGCTGCGGTGGCAGAACGTCGGCCAGATCGGGGCCTTGCAGGTCTTTGTTGTAGATGGCAAAGGCCAACAGTGCGGGAAATTTTCCGGCTGCATTCGGCCGGTAGATATCGACGCAGATGTTCACGCCATCGCGCATTGGCACCATGACGTCAACGTCGCGTGCGATTTCCGCGAATTCTGGCGCGCGATCGTAATCCGGTCCCGGATGGTCCGGTGATTGCAAGAGTGGCGGCGACGGCGTCCTAACGCTCACTATGTTCCCCACACGCGCGGCTATAGCACCGGTTATTGCCGGCCCTGCTCATTTATGCTTGGCAGGAGCGGCATGATTGTCCAGCGCCCACGGCAACGGCAAGCAAATTCAAGGGGAGGAAATCGGCGATGCAGCTCAAATCGACGCGGCGAATCGTGACTGGCCACGATTCGCAAGGCAAAGCCGTCGTGCTATTCGATGGCGCCTTGGCGCCGCAACCGCGCGGCGCAAACGGCGTCACCCTGTTGTGGGTGACGCGTGAATTTCCAGTGGATGCGGCGACTGCCGCGGACCAAGCGCAAACGACGATCGGCGTCCCGCCGTCTGATAACGGTACCGTGTTCCGCGTCGTCGAATTCGCCCCCGCCACCGCGCATGCGGGGCCCATCGATCACGTTCAGGTCCTGCGTTCGATGGGAATCGATCCGGCAACGCAAGGCTATGCGCGCCATCTCCATACGCACCGGACAAGGACAATCGACTACGCCGTGGTGCTCGAAGGTGAAATCGACATGCTGCTCGACGACAGCGAAATCCACGTCAAAGCCGGCGATGTCCTAGTGCAACAGGCCACCAATCACGCCTGGGTCAATAACGGGACCAAGCCATGCCGCATCGCCTTTATCCTGATCGACGCCAAGACGCCGCCGGCATGGGGCAAGAACTGGAAACCGTAAATTTGCTGGATCAGCGGCTGAGGCCGGCGAGATCGGCCCGTCGGATCGAATCATCGACGCCCCGCTCGATGGCTCGCGGTTAAGTTGTACTCCGCGATCTCTTTGAATAGACGGTCATTTTAGGCGCCATTGGGGCCTAGGCCAAAAACACGCTGTGCAGCCGCCTCACTGTTCAACATTTAGCGATTTTAACTCAGCAGGCGCCGCATCGCCGCCGCCCAATCAGCCAGTTTGCGCGCGCGTTCGGCCGCGTCCATGCGCGGCTCGAAGCGACGCTCTAGCCGCCAATGGTTCACGAAACGATCCGGTTCGGGAAAGAATCCGGCTTGCAGCCCGGCCAGATAAGCAGCGCCGAGTGCCGTCGTTTCTTTGATCTGCGGCCGATCGACTGAATGTCCTAAAATGTCGGCGAGCCGCTGCATGGTCCAGTCCGAGGCCGCCATGCCGCCATCGACGCGCAGCGTGTTCAGCGCGCTCGCACTGTCGCGCCAATCGGTTTTCATCGCGGCAAGCAGATCGGCGCTCTGAAAGCAGACGCTCTCGAGCGCGGCTCGCGCCAGTTCGCGCGGCCCGGTCGCGCGCGTCAATCCGAACAACGCGCCGCGGACGTCGGGCCGCCAATGCGGCGCGCCCAAGCCGACGAAGGCCGGCACCAGAATGACGTCTTGCGATGCGTCGGCGGCTTGCGCGAGCGCCCCGCTCCGCTCGGCGGTGTCGATGATCTTCAAACCGTCGCGCAGCCATTGCACGGCAGCGCCGGCGACGAAGATCGAACCCTCCAGCGCATAGGCTCGCTTGCCGGCGAGCTGGTAAGCAACGGTCGTGAGCAACCTGTTTTTGGAGGATACTGGTGTGGTGCCGGTGTTGAGCACGACAAAACAGCCGGTACCGTAAGTTGATTTCACCATGCCGGGTGCGAAACAAGCCTGCCCGATCAAGGCTGCCTGCTGATCGCCGGCAATACCGCAAATCGGAATCGGACCGCCGAACAGATCCGGCTCCGTCGCACCGAAGGCCGCGGAGGAATCCAGGACTTCAGGCAGAACGGATCGCGGAATGCTAAGTGCCGCGAGCAGCGCATCGTCCCAGCGCCCGCTGTGAATGTCATAGAGCAGCGTGCGCGATGCGTTGGTCGCATCGGTTGCGTGCACGCGCCCACCGGTCAAGCGCCACAGCAAGTATGTATCGACGGTGCCGAAGGCGAGCTCACCGCGCGCGGCGCGATCGCAAGCGCCGGGCACATTGTCGAGGAGCCATGCGAGCTTGGTTCCGGAAAAATATGGATCGAGCAGAAGCCCGGTTTTGGCGATGAACAGGCTTTCATGGCCGGCTGCTTTGAGCCGCGCGCAGAGATCGGCAGTGCGCCGGTCCTGCCAAACGATGGCGCGATGCATCGGCCGCCCGCTGGCGCGATCCCACAATATCGTCGTCTCGCGCTGGTTGGCGATGCCGATCGCGGCGATGTCGCTGGCGCAGGCGCTGGCTTGGTGGAGCACGGCACGGCAGGTCGCCAAGGTCGAGGACCACAAATCGTCGGGCTCGTGTTCGACTTCGCCATCGGCGGGAAAGTGCTGCGGGAACTCCTGCTGCGCAACGACAGCAATCGAGGTGTTGCCACGAAACAGAATCGCCCGCGTCGAGGTCGTGCCCTGATCGATGGCGAGGACGTAGGCGGCCAAGATTTTCTTCCCAGATCGCCCTTTTTCCCAGATCGCCGGTCGGCATCCGGCGCCCGGCTTTGTTAGCTGCCGGCAGCCCGCGAGGCCAGGCGTTCTTTCGCAACCGGAATGCTCATGTGCCGCAGCCAGCGCTCGCATGAGTTAATGGTGTTGATCAGCAGCATTGATACCGTCATTGGCCCGACGCCGCCCGGCACCGGCGTGATGTACGAGGCCTTTGGCGCAACACCGGCAAAATCGACGTCGCCAACGAGCCTGCCGTCCGCCAGTCGATTGATGCCGACATCGATGACGACAGCCCCGGTTCGCACCATCTGCGGCAGAATGAGATTGGGATAACCGGCAGCTACGACCAGAACGTCGGCGAGCAGCGTAAATTGCGCTAGATCGCGGGTCTTGGCATGGCAGATGCAAACGGTCGCTTCGTGCTGCATCAGCATCAAGGCCATCGGCTTGCCGACGATATTGCTCGCTCCGACGACGACGACGTTCTTGCCTTCGAGCGAAATATTCTCGTGCTCCAGCAGTTTCAGCACGCCATAAGGCGTGCACGGCGGGAACACCGTGCCACCGACCACGAGGCCACCGACATTGTAGAGGTGAAAGCCGTCAACATCTTTGTCTGCTGAAATGGTGCGCAGAATGCGCGTCATATCGAAGGACGCCGGCAAAGGTAGCTGCACCAGGATACCGTGCACAGCCGGATCATCGTTGAGCTCGGCAATCTTTCCGACCACCTCGTCCTGCTTCACGTCGGCCGGGTAATCGAAGCGGAAGGAGCGAATCCCGGCGTCGGCGCAGGCGCGGATCTTGTTTTTGACATAGATCCTGGACGCAGGATCGGAGCCGACAAGAATGACAGCCAATCCCGGCGCGGCGCCTGATTGCGCGACGATGCGCTGCACGCGCAAACGGCACTCCTCCCGGATGTTCCGGGCGACCGCCTTGCCATCAATAATCTTTGCGGTCATGGGTGCTCAATCCATTGCGCTGCGTCTTCGTCGGCCGCTCTTCGGCGGCGCATGAGAAGGCATTATCTTCGCGAGCTTGACGCCGTCAACGACCCCTGCCCCGGTTCCGCCGGGTGAATGAAAAAGCCG
>Ga0209465_10000338_pt1 | contig 22226 bp, 20 predicted proteins | sample PanSoiPlot1MoBio_FD_188321 | JGI IMG/M metagenome (GOLD analysis project Ga0209465, IMG submission 188321) | Tropical forest soil microbial communities from Panama analyzed to predict greenhouse gas emissions - Panama Soil Plot 1 MoBio (SPAdes)... | ecosystem: Environmental > Terrestrial > Soil...
AGGAGGAAAGGACCTCTCGCATGACCAGCGGCGACGTGGTGATCGTGGGCGGCGGCATCGTGGGCATGGCCACGGCGTACTACCTCGCGAAGGGCGGAGTGGCGAGCGTCGTCATCGAGCGCGATGCCATCGCCAGCCACGCCTCCGGCTACGCCTATGGCGGGCTGAGCCCACTGAGCGGCTTCGGCATTCCCGGTCCTCTGGCGGAGATGGCGCAGGAGGGGATGCGACTCCATCGCGAGCTGGCAGAGATCCTCGTCGAAGAGGCGAAGATGGACGTCGACTTCCGCGTGCGGCCCTCCCTCGCCCTCGCCCTCACGGACGCGGACTCGCGTCGACTCCAGGCCGCCCTGCCGTGGCAGCAGCAGCAGGCCGGCTACTCCGCGCGCTGGGTCGACGCATCCGAAGCTCGCCGCGTGGAACCGCGCATCTCCGAAGACACGATCGGCGCGGTCCTGATCGATGGCACCGCGGACGTCGAGCCCTATCGCCTGGTCCTCGCCCTCACCCGCGCCGCCGAGCAGATGGGCGTGACGGTGCGGCACGGCAAGGTCACTGGGCTGCGTCGCGCCGGCGGGCGCGTCACGAGCGTGATCCTCGAGCGCGGCGAGGTGCCCTGCTCCGCGGTCGTGCTAGGCCTCGGCCCGTGGAGCGGCGAGGCGTCGAGCTGGATCGACATGCCCATCGAGGTGCGCCCGCTCAAGGGCCAGATCCTCCGCCTCCAAGCGCCGGGGCCGCCCGTGACCTGCTCCGTGGGCTGGGGGCACAACTACGCCACGACGAAGACCGACCGTCTCCTGTGGGCGGGCACCACCGAGGAGGAAGCGGGCTTCGACGAGGAGACGACGGCGGAGGCTCGCGACGAGATCGGGACGGCCCTGGTAACGATGCTCCCCGCGATGGCCGACGCCCAGGTCGTGTACCAGACGGCGTGCCTGCGCCCGCTCGCGTCCGACGGCCTGCTCCTGCTCGGCCGCGTCCCCGGGGTCGAGAACGTGTATATGGGCACGGGCGCGGCGCGCAAGGGCATCGTGTATGGCCCGCCCATGGGCCGTGCCATCGCCGACCTCATCCTCACCGGGAGTACGAAGCTCGCTCTCGACGCCTTCAATCCCGGCCGCTTCGCGAAATAAGATCCGCGGCAATCCGATCAGGGTTGCCCGTGCGTAGTCAGTAGTTCCGCCTTTTTCTCGCCGCCTCTCCGCATCTCCTTACCCAATCCGTCCGCACGCCGGCGCCGTAGATCTCCGTGAGTGGCGAGACAGCCACCGAGGAGGCGGTGATGGGCGAGAGGCAGAGTTGGCGGTCGGCGGCGGCGGGCGCGTGTGCAAGCGTGGTGGCGGTGGCGCTCGGCCTGCTCGTGACGCTCGGCGAGTCCGCCAGCACGGAGCAGACGGTGATCATCCAGACCTTTCAGTTCAAGCCCACGCTCACCGAGGTGCCGGCGGGAACGCGGGTGAACTTCACGAACCAGGACGACATCACCCACACCGTGACGTCGGGCACTCCCGAGAGCCCCGACGGCAAGTTCAGCCATCGCCTCGAGGGCAAGGGTGCTAGCGCCGCTGTTGATCTCACGAAGCCCGGTGTCTACCCGTATTTCTGCGAGCGGCACCGGTCGATGCGCGGCGAGATCCGCGTCAAGTAACCCATTCACACGGAGGAGACAGAGCCATGAAGCGTGTCGTCTCGAGCATCGTGGGAGCCGTCGCGGCCGCGGCGATCCTGGCCGTGAGCGTCGGACAGGCCGTCACGCGGGCGCAGGCGCAGCAGGGTCACACCATGGCGGCGATGACCACCTCCAGCACCAAGGCGTCGGGACTTCGCTCCACTCTCAACACGCTTTTCCAGGAGCACATCTATCTTGCCGCCGCGGCCACCGGCGCCGCCCTCGGCGGGCGGGATGCCGAGTTCAAGGCCGCCGCCGCCGCGCTCGACGCCAACTCCGTCGCCATCTCGAAGGCCATTGGCAGCGTGTACGGCCAGGGCGCGGAGGAGGCCTTCCTACCCCTGTGGCGGAAGCACATCGGCATGGTGGTGGACTACACGGTGGGCGTGGCCACGAACGACAAGGCCAAGCAGGACAAGGCGGTGGCCGATCTCATCGGCTACACGCAGGACTTCGGCGCCTTCCTTCAGTCGGCCAACCCGAACCTGCCCAAAAGCGTGGTAGCCGACCTCGTCAAGCACCACGTGGTGACCCTGAAGGAGGTCATCGATGCCCAGGCCTCCAAGGACCCCGCCAAGGCGTACACGGCGGTGCGCACGGCGGCCGGGCACATGCAGATGATCGCCGACCCGCTCGCGGAGGCCATCGTGAAGCAGTTCCCCGACAAGTTCAGCTCGTAGCGACGGCCCCCCTCACCCTGCCCTCTCCCCCTCCGTGGACGAGAGTTGCAGACCCCTCTCCCCTCGGGGGAGAGGGCAGGGTGAGGGGGCGAAGCTTCAGCCTCGGCGCTTCAGCCCTTCCCGTCGACCTCCGCGACCGCCCGCTCTGCGATGGCACTGTCCACGAGGTCTTCATAGCGGTGGGTCTTCGAGATGAAGCCGCCCGACTGGAGAATTCGCTGAAGGTAGTCGAAGCCGGGACGGCGCAGGATGGGATCGGCGGACCACGTGCCCTGCCGTGAGAATCTCGCCACCGCGCGCTCCAGGATCGTCCGGTCGATGTCGGGGAAACCCGGCGCGACCGCTTCGGCGATGGCCGTGGCGTCGTGGGTGGCGAGCCAGCGCTGGGTTCGGTAGAGCGCCCGCGTGAAGCGCAACACCGTCTCCGGCTCGCGGCGGAGGAAATCAGGCGTGGTCATGCACGAGGTGAAGGGCACGGGCCCCGTCGCCTCGCCCATGGACGCGACCAGGTGCCCTTCGCCGGCAGCGAGCATCTGCTCGACGATGGGCTGAGTCTGCTCGAAGAAGTCTCCGTGCCCCGATCGAAAGGCGGCCAGCGCCTCGGGCACCGGGCGATGGCGCTCGATGCGCACCGAGGCCGGGTCCACTCCCTCGCGGCGCAGCACGGTGAGCATGCACTGCCACGGCGTGGGCGCCTCCGCGAAGGAGATCACCGTCTTGCCCACGAGATCCGTCCAGCGAAAGCTCGGCCGCGGCTCGCGACTCAAGAGGAAGAAGCCGCTCCGGCTGCACACCTCGGCGAAGTGCGGGAGCAGCCGTCCTCCGCGATCCGCGAGGTCGAAGCTCCGCATGAGGCCGCCGAGGGAGATCTCGATGCTGCCGTCGAGCACGGCGTCTACCGTGCTCTTGCCGTAGGTGGCGGCAGCCTGCCAGGTGACGTCGAGACTTTCCTGCCGGAAATGGCCGAGGGCCACGCCGGCGGCGAGCGGGGTGTAGAACGGCGTATAGAAGGGCATCAGCACGGTCATCGGGCGCAGGTTCACGGTGTGTGTTCCTCCGAGGCGAGAGCGATCGCTGGCGGCATCTTACTCCGCCTTCTCCGAGGCGATACGGGGAAAGCCCACCACGGCCACGAGCACGGCCGCCACCACCAGCGCGGGCACGAAGGCGGCGACCGCGCGGGCGTGGGTGAGCATGAGCCCGCCCGTGATGGCCCCCGCCACGAGAGCGCCGATGACCGCCGTCATGCGCCGCCGCTCACCCACGGCGCCGGAAACGGAGGTGAGCTCGGCCACCAGCGCGGTGATGGTGCCCGTGATGTACGTGGTCGAGATGCCAGGCACGGCGAGCCGTCGCGCCACCGCGCTCTGGATCCCCATGGCGAGGCCGGAAAGGACGATCATGACGAGGAGCCCGTGGCCGGCGGTGCGCGGCCCACCGAGCCAGCCCACCGCGAAGATGAGGAGCACCACGAACTCCAGGCCGAGTGCGAAGGTGATGCGCGATGACCACACCACGCGATCGCGAGGCGGGCCAACCAGCTTGGCTGCCGCCACCACGCCCCCCACGAAGCCCACGATGGCCGCGGTGGAGTGCGCCACCTGCAGCTCCTGGGTTTGCCCGATGGCCAGGCCGAGGAGCACAGCGTTGCCCGTCATGTTGGCGGTGAACACGTGGCTCAGTCCCAGGTAACTGAGCGCGTCCACGCATCCCGCCGCGAAGGTCAGGGCGAGGAGCACCCCGTCCCGCCAGACCCCCGGCCGGTTCGCATCCGCTATCGCTCTCTTCCCCGGCATCGTCCCTCTCCTAGAGACAGCAAGGTCGTCGATGTTCGGATAGTCGCACGAAGCCCCCCGGGCCGGCTTCTTTGGCCACGTTTTTTGGCCAGGGAAGTCGCGCCATCTATACTGAGCGCGGTCGCTCCGCAGTCTCACCGTGGCCAGAGAGGGCAAAGCGTGGGCTGGCTCGACCGTTTCCCCGGACGGAAACCCGCCGGCGATCCGCAGGCGCTCGCCACCCTCTCGCTGGGCGACGAGGTCCATGCCCTTGGCGAGCGTTGGGAGGTGACGGCGCTGCTTTCCTACCGTGACGGCTCCAGCGAATGGCCGGTGATCAGGATCGAGCGCGGCGGCATCACCGCCTGGCTCGCCCTCGAGGACGACCGGATCGTCCGCTACGACCACATCGATCTGGCGGTGGGAGCCGACGGCCGCGCGGCCTGGAACGGCCGCGTCTACACGCGGGCGGAGATGGGCAATGCCACCGTCTCGCGCGTGGCCGGCCCCGTCGACGTGGCGGTGGGCGACACGCTCTCCTACCAGGTGCTGAGGTCCGAGGCCGATCCGCGCGGATGGCTGTCCGTGGAGGCGTGGCCGAGCGGCTTCGTGGACGTCTCCGTGGGGCGCTTCTGGCCCGTCGACCGCTTCGTGAGCCGGAAGGCCGACGCCCCATGATGCTCGTGCAGGGCTACGCGATCGCCGTGGGCTGGGCGATCAGCTTCATGATTCTGGCCTTCGTGGTGCGCTGGATCTTCGGCCACCTCAACCTCTTCTCGCTCCGCGTCGCCTCGCAGCGGAAGGACGCGGCGGTGGGGCACGTGCTGCGAGGCCTCTACATCGCGCTGGCCATCATCTCGCTCGCCGCCATCCAGTCCACGCGCAGCCTCGCCTGGGCGCTCGTGGACACGGTGATCAGCATGGCCCTCGTCCTCATCTTCTTCAAAGTGTACGACTGGCTCGACCCGCGCGATTTCTCCGCTGAGCTCGAGGCGGACAACCGCATGCTCGGCCTCGAGCTGGAAGGGCTCTTCATCGTGCTCGCCGCGGTGATGGTGGGGGCCATGAACTTCCTGGGGAGTTGATGGCGGGAAGCATCGTCTCCGAGGAGCGGGCGCTCTCCGCCATGCGCGCGTGGCGACGTGGCGTCGGCGCCCTCGAGCCCTGGTTTCGCGCTACGCCCTTCGCCTCCGCCCATCATTATCGAGGCCGCATCCCGAACGCGTCCCCGCGAAAAAAGGAACATGCTCGGCTCGAGCGGCTCCTGCGCGAGCTGCCCTTTCCTGTCCGCGACACGCTCTGGATCTTCGACCTGCCCGGGCCAGTCGCCCTCTGGTTTGCCTACGAGCTGAGGAGGCGATTCGGCATCGCCTCGGCGCTGGCCTGGAACGGCTGGTACGACCCCGAGGGCACGCTGGACGGACGCGAGGAGATCCCGCTCCTGCTCGGCTTGGGACGGAGGATCGCGCGCGTGCCTGCTCGGCGTGGCGCCTGTCTCCTCCTGGACAGCGCGCGTCACGGCGAAAAGCGTGTCGGCGCCCTCGACAATCGCTACCTCCTCGGCGAGGAGGACCTGCCGAGCCTCGAGCACCTCCACGAGTTGGGCGTCCGTCGGGTTCAGGCCTGGGTCTGGCACCGGCCGGCGGGGGACCTCGCCGCCTATCTCGCCTATCTGCGCACGCGGCTTCGCGTCACCGTCACCCCCGGAATCGGCCGTCGTGGCTGAGCGCACGAAGAAGCGCGCGCCGCCGATCGATCGGCGGCTGGCTCTGCACCTCACGGCGGGCATCCTCGCCGCCTCCGCGCTCGCCGGCTGCGATTCGCGGCCGGAGTCGGCGAAGGCTCCCGATTGCCGTCCGCAGCAGGCCATCGCGCCCGGCTCGGCGGGCTGGGACGATTCCAACGGTTGCTGGGAGCGTCGCCCCGACGGCCGACGCTACTACCGGACGAGCTTCGGGGGCACCTATTACTACTATTCCGAGCCGCCGTCGTACTCGCGCTATTCGAACCAGGGCGGACGCTGGTCAGGGGGCAAGGTCTCCGCCGGCGGCTATCATGGCGCGCCTGGCGCCTCCGCCTGAGGCGCGGCGCGTTCGCGCCGGCCGTGCGCTCTCCGATCGTCTCCTCGTCCGCTGGTGCCAGCAGAGCGCGCCAGGAGAGGACGGCGTCGCATGCCGCGAGCCGCTCGCTCTCGATCCCGCCTGCGCCGCTGATCTCATCCAGTCCGCGGTCGCCCTCGATCGGCTGCTGAGACGCCTCGCCGACGGGCTCCTCGCTCGCGATAGGGCGCTCGACGGCCTGCCGCTTCCCGACTTCCCGCTTGCCAAGGAGATCTACGCGCGCGGCCCGCTGGGCGCGCCCTTCTTCTGGGGACGCTTCGACATGTTCGAGCGGATGGGCGGCGGCATCGCCGCCCTCGAGTACAACTGCGACAAGCCCGCGGGCCAGCGCGAGATTTGGGCTGCGGAGGAGCTCGGGCCGGCGCGCGGCAATCCGAATCGCGGCGCTCGCGCCCGCTTTCGCCGCGCCCTTGCCGCGGCCGGGCGCCGGCAGGGAGGGCCTGCGTGCCCACGACTCGCCATTCTTTGCGACCCTGGGCATCGCGAGGAGTTCCGGCTTGCATATCTGTTCGGTCGCGAGGCGGCGGCCCTGGGCTGGACGTGGGAGGTGGTCGATGCGCACTCCCTGACCGTCGAGGACGGCCGCGCTGTCGCGTACGGCCGTCCTGTCGACATCGTCCTCCGCCACTGCCCCACGGAGTATCTCCACGAACTCCCCGCTGCGGGCGCGCTGCTGGAGAGCGGTGTCGTATGGCTCAATGATCCGCGCGCCGTGGTGGCCCAGGCCAAGAGCGCCTTCGCCGCGCTCTGGACGCTGCTTCGCCGCGGTGACTGGCTCACGACCGTGGAAGCCCAAGTGGTCGAACGGCTTGTGCCGCCGACCAGTCTCGCCTCAGCGGGCTGGCTGGAGCGCGCGCGGGCGCGTCCCGAGGACTGGGTGCTCAAGCCCGTGCTCGGCCGCTACTCCGAGCGTGTCGTCCTGGGCGCCCTCGCCTCCGTCGAAGCGTGGCAGAGTGTGCTCGACGCGGCCTCCGCCGCACCGGACGAGTGGATCGTGCAGGCCTTCATCCCGCCCAGACGATGCTGGCTACCGTCCGCTGACGGTGGTCGCGCAGGCTACGTCAACTGGGGGGTGTATCTCGCCGACGGCGAGCCGGCCGGCATCTGTCCTCGCTTCCAGCCGACTCCGCTGACCGACGAAAGCGCCACATGGTGGGCACCGTTGGTGCTCAGCGGCGAGCGGCCGGTGGGCCCGACCGTCCTCGAGCCGCACGGCATCAGATGGGGACGCGACGCCGGACTCGTCTGGAGAACGATCGCCGACCGCCATGCCCTGGACGGCTACACCAATAGCTGGACCGACGGCCTCGCCAACTTCACCCTCGCAGCGATCGGCCTGACGCCGGGAAGCTGGGACGATCTCGCTCACGCCACACTCGTCGTGGGCCGCGCCGTGGATCGCGTCCTCGCTCACCTGACGGGACGCCCCGAGCTGCTGGGCGTGCTCGGCATTCCCGAGGCTGTCGCCCGGCTCTGTTCCCAACCCACGGCGACCGAAGACTGGAACCTGCTCTCTCGCTTCGATTGGGCGTGGACGAGCGAAGGCTGGAAGCTCCTCGAGATCAACAGCGACACGCCCGCCGGGCTCTGGGAGACTGGGTCCATCGAGGGTGACGTGGCGCGACGGCACGCAAGCGCGACGGCGCCCTCACTGGACTTCTGGCGGCGGCTCGCGGCAAGCTGGCGGCGCTGCGCCGAGCACGCCCTCGGAGTGGGCGAGGCCGAGCGCGTACGTTCCGTCGGACTGGTCGGCGCTCTCGGCATGCCCGAAGACGCCGATCAGCTGCGCGCCCATGCGCGCGCCGCCCGGCTCGCCCTGCCTCGCGCGCGCTGTCGCCTCGGCACGGTGGACGATCTCGCCGTGCGCGGCGGCCGCGTCACCCTGGGCGGCCGGCCGCTGGCTCTCCTCTACCGCTACTACCCACTGGATTGGCTCGCCGAGGCGCGCTGGCGTCCGCTGCTCTCCGCCGTCGCCGCCGGTCGAATCGCGATGCTGCCGTCCCCCGCGTCGTTGATCCCGCAGAGCAAGGCCTTCCTCGCGCTTCTCTGGGAGCTCCAGGAGGAGGGCTTCTTTCCTCCCGCCGAGGCGGCCGCGATCACGCGCTACGTGACCAGGACGACCCTCGATGGCCGCGCATTCGGTCGGCGCGACTACGTGATCAAGCCCTATCTGGAGCGCGAGGGGCGCGGCGTGCGCTTCTCGGGCGAGGTCTCGGCCCGGGAGCGCCGGCGGCTCCTCGATGCGGCCGTGGTCTACCAGGAACGCCTCGACGTGGCGAGCGCGCGCATCCCTGTGGCCACCGGTCGCGGCTGGAGGCGCGAAGCGCGGCACCTGATCGTCGGCGTCTTCCTCACCGGCAACGAGATCGCGGGAGTCTACACGCGCGCGGGAGCCCGGATCACCGGACGCGAGGCCGTCTACGTGCCGACCCTCGTCCGCCACGACGGCTGATCGCCCAATACGGTTCTTGCGCGTGCCGATCGTGCTCGAGCCTGGATTGTTCCCAAGAGCCGCACGTGCAATCGGGTCGGGTGGCGGCGGGGGCGGGGCAGCGCTCCGGCGGAGTGGGACCCCCTCGTCCTGTGCGCCGCCCGGAAGGGCGGCGATTCAGGCGAGCGGGTGACGCAGCTGGAGCGCTGCCCCGCCCCCCGACGACGGGACCCGACCCGCCTCGCGCTCCGTCTGTTCGTGAATAGTTCTGGCCAGAGTAGAAAGGCCTCAGAGCGTCCCCAGCGCGCGCAGCACGACCTCGGGAGTGATGGGCTGGGCGGTCACGCGCGCGCCGAGCGGAGCCAGGGCGTCATTTACCGCGTTCAGCACGGCTCCGGGCGCCCCGGCTGTGCCCGCCTCGCCCGCGCCCTTGAAGCCGCCGTCGGCGTACGCGGTGGGTGTCTCCACGTGACCGACCACGATGTCGGGCATCTCCGGGGCCATGGGGACGAGGTAGTCCATCATGGTGCCCGTGAGGAGCTGGCCCTGCTCGTCGTAGACGAGATGCTCGTACAGCGCGGCCCCGATGCCCTGCACGATGGCGCCGCGGATCTGCTCGTCGACGAGCCGCGGGTTGATGATGCGGCCACAGTCCTCCACGCACCAGTGCTTGAGCAGGCGCACGAAGCCCGTCTGCACGTCCACCTCCACGTGAGAAAGCTGGATGCCGTTGGTGAAAGCGAAGCCCTGGTGTCGCGGCACGTAGTGTCGGGTCACCGTCAGCTCGGACTGGAAGTCCTTGGGCAGGGTGTCGGGACGGAAGTAGGCGACTCGCCCCAGCTCGGGCAGCTCGAGCCTGACCTCGCCCGTGGCCGCGTCGACGATCTTGCCGAGGCGGATGTCGAGGTCATCGGGCTCGCACTGGAGCATCGCCGCGGCGACCTTGAGGATGTTGTCGCGGAGGGCCCGGCCCGTCTGGAGTGCTGCTTCCCCGCCAATCCCCGCGCCGCGCGAAGCCCAGGTGCCGCCGCCATAGGGTGAGACCAGTGTGTCGCCGGTGAGCACGCGCACATCTTCCAAGGCCACGCCGACGGCGCTCGCCACCACCTGCGCGATCATGGTGTCCGTCCCCTGCCCCTGCTCCGTCACGCCGGTGAGGCAGGTGAGCTTCCCCGACGGCTCGAGCTTGACGGTGCAGCCGTCCTGGGAGGAGATGCGGGCGCCGCCCACCCCGTAGAAGGCGGGGCCGGGGGTGGTCAGCTCGATGAAGGCGCAGAGGCCGAGCCCGCGGTAGATGCCGCGGGCGCGGAGGGCGTCGCGCTCCGCGCACAGGGTGCGGTAGTCGGAGATGCGCAAGAGCTCGTCGAGCGCCTCCTCGTGGGAGAGGCGCTCGAAGAAGTAGCCGGTCTGTGAGGTGTGGGGATACATGTCGGCGGTGACGTAGTTCTTCCGGCGCATCTCGACGGGATCGAGCTCGAGCTCCCGCGCGGCGCGATCGACCATGGCCTCCATCACCGCGAAGGCGATGGGATGCCCCACCGCGCGGTACTGGCACATGGGCGTCTTGTTCTGGAAGACCACGCGGAGCGACGCGGCATAGTCGCGGAAGCGGTAGACGCCGGGCGCGAGCCGCACCGTCTGGTTGCCTTCCACCGCGCTCGTGCGCGGGTACACGGAGTAGGGCCCGATGCCCGTGAGGTCGTCCACGCGCATGCCGAGGATCGTGCCATCCCGGCGCGCGGCCAGCTCCGCCTTCACCCGATGCTCGCGCGCGTGGATGTCGCTCACGAACGACTCGAGGCGGTCCGCGGTGAACTTCACGGGCTGGCCGAGCATGACGCTCAGCGCGCAGGTCGCCATCTCGTCGGGGTAGATGTGGACCTTGATGCCGAAGCTCCCGCCGACATCGCGGCAGATGACCCGCACGTCCTGCTCGGGCAGCCCGAGGTACCGCGCCAGGATCTCCCGCGTCCTGGCGTCGCCCAGACTTCCCGTCAAGTTGCGTCACCAGGCCGGGCCAAGTTGCGGGGGGGTTGCGGATCCTAACCGCAGCCAGGCTCCCAGGGCTACCCGGGGCGCTCCCAGGCCCGCCAGTTGCGTCCAGGGTGCATCTCGCGCCCAAGCCAGTGGCAATGCCCCGGGGCTCGACCTGGTCCCCGGGCACTAGGCTATCGCTAGGGCTCTTTCTGGTTGCCTGGAGACGGGTGCTCAAACGACTAGGGCTGCCTCGATCCTAGCGAGGTAGGCAGCTCGCATGGAGGGGACAGCGCTGTCTCCTCGCCGAGAGCCTCCGCAAGCGTCGCGAAGCGGGCCACGGCCGGCCAGAGAACGGGTCGAGGAGCACGACGGTCACGGGCCACTGATCGAGAAGATCGTGACTGCGGCCTAAGGCGACATGGACGCCGTTCATCGACACGCCGATGCACCCCGAGTACCCGTGCGCGCACTGCATCGTGTCGGCGTCGCTCGCCGCCGTGCTCGCCGCGGAGATCGGCAGCGGGCCCACGCCCGCGCTCAGCTCGTCGAGCTCGACCGCCGGCGGCGCCGTGCGCACCTGGAAGAGCGCCGACGAGTTCGTGGCCGAGGTCGCGGTGGCCCGCATCTACGACGGCGTCCACTACCTGCTCCGGAAGACCGGCCTCAACACCGGCTTCACCGGTATCCCCGGAACGGTATGAGAGGTCCGCCACCCCTGACCTCCCCTCACCCTGCCCTCTCCCCAGAGGGGAGAGGGCGATTGAACGGGACTAGCGGCCTACCTCGCCCGGCCGCGGGCCGCTCCACAGCGCGTCGTCCGCGGCGACGTGGTCCTTCCGCGCGGTCTCGTCGAGGGCGCGCATCACCTCGCGCGCCATCGTCTCGTACCACTGGGCGACCTCGGCCGGATAGTCGGCGTGGCTCTCGAGGTCCCGGATGATCGGGCCCTCTACCGTGGGAATGTCGTGGACGCCGTCGAAGGCCTGCGTGTAAGCACGACCCTTCGCGGCCGCGGTGGGCGCGTCGATGGTCGCGTCGAGCTTCAGCCACCGGCCGTCGAGGTACGCTTCACCCAGCGAGTGCCACGGCAGCGTCCGATCGCCCCAGAGCCGCCGCACCTCCTCGGACATGAACGGCTTGTCTGGGCAGTGGAGCTGCTGGAACCCGACGCGCGCGGGAATGCCGGAGGCACGGCAGAGGGCCACGAAGGAGCTGGCCTTGCCCATGCAGAAGGCGTGGCCGGCTCGAAGCACGTCGCTCGCGCGCCGCTTGCCGTCGGCCAGATAGCGGAACGAGGCGAGGATGTCGTAGGGCATGTCGCGCACGAAATAGTAGATGCGCTCGAGCTTCTCGCGCTCGCTCGCGCATCCCTCGGTCAGCCGCCGCGCCGCCGCGATCACCTCCGCGTGGTCGGAATCGATGAAGCCGGTCGGCTCGAGGTACGGGCGGAGCTCTTCGCCTGCCATGACGTCTCGTCTCGCCTCCTAGGTGGTTGCGAATTCCGCGCGCAGCGCGGGCAGCACCCGGCGCCCGACGAGCTCGAGCGTCCCGCTCGAGGCCACGTCGGGAATGGTGAACAGGAAGTGGCGCACGCCGGCGTCGACGTAGTCGCGGATGCGGGCCACGCACTGCTCGGGGGTGCCGGCCACCTGCCCCTCAGCGGGGATGCCCGCGAACCGCTCGCGGGTGGCCGCGGCGCGCGCGGCGTCCGGATCTGCGACCAGCAGCGCGGTGACCGAGCGCCGCAACGCGGAGGGCTCGCGGCCGGCCTCGCGGCAGGCCGCGTCGAGATAGGCCGCGCGCGCCGCGATTCGCGCCGGCCCCCACCAGCGCACGTTGACGCCGTCCGCCGCGCGGGCGGCCAGGCGATGCACCCGGTCGCCCTCGCCGCCGACCCAGATCGGCGGGTGCGGCCGCTGCATCGGCGGCGGGCCGCAGATCGCGCCGTCGATCGCGTAGTGCCGGCCCTGGTAGCGCGGACTCGGCTCGGTCCACATCCGGCGGATGATCTCGACGCCTTCGGCGAGCTGATCGATGCGCTCCCCGATGCGCGGGAACGGGATGCCGTAGGCGCGGTACTCCTGCTCGAACCAGCCGGCGCCCAGGCCCAGGTCGAGCCGGCCACCGCTGATCACGTCGAGGGTGGCCGCCATCTTGGCCAGCACCGAGGGCGCGCGGTAGGAGTGGCAGAGCACGCTGGTGCCGAGGCGCAGCCGGCGCGTGTCGCGGGCGAGCGCGGAGAGCGCGGTCCAGCACTCGAGCAGCGCCATCGACGCTGGATTCCCCTCGCGCGGCGCCGCCGCGTCCGCGCGCACGATGCCCGCGTCCTCCACGTAGGCGTCGGGGGCGAGCGTAAGGAAATGATCGCAGAGCCAGATCGAGTCGAAGCCGAGCTCCTCGGCGAGCGCGGCGACCCGGCGCATCTCCTCATACGATGTCAACGCGAGGCCGCGGATTGTGAGAGCGAGGATCAGGCCGACGTGCAGGTCGCGGACCATGTGTCGCAGCAGCCTACCACGAGGACGGCGGTCCGGGAGTGGACGCCGCCGTCGGGAGCGTGATATAAGCGGGGCGCGTCAGCGTCACATCTCGCACTCTCGGAGCGGAGGATCAACGATGAGCCCCACCTCGCGGCGCACTATCCTCAAGACCCTCGCGGGAGCCGGCGCCGCCACGGCGGTCTCCGGTTTCCCGTTCGTCAACCGCCTCGCCCTCGGCCAGCAGGCGGTCAAGGTCGGCGTGGTCGTTCCCCAGACCGGGCCGATGGCGCTGGAGGCCCAGGAGATGCTCGCGGCCACCCAGATCGCGGTCGAGGACATCAACGCGGCGGGCGGCGTGATGGGCCGCAAGGTCGAGACGGTCATCCGCGACTCGGAGTTCAAGCCCGAGGTGGCCAAGCGCAAGGCCACCGAGCTCATCGAGGTGGAGAAGGCCGCATTCCTGGTGGGCGCGATCGTGGGCTTCGAGGGCATCGCGATGGCCGAGGTCGGGTGCAAGAACGACGTGATCGTGTGCTTCTTCGGCCAGAACTTCCTCACGGTCAAGGGCAAGATGTGCAAGTACCAGTTCGGCAACAACCTCACGCCCTACCAGACCGCGGCGGCCGCCGCCAACTTCGTCAACGAGCAGAAGATGGGCAAGAAGTGGCACATGCTGGCCAACAACTACTCGTGGCCGCAGATGTTCGAGCGCGCCTACACGCTGGTGGCCAAGCAGGTCGGAGCCGACTGGACCGGGGTGACGTGGGCCCCGCTGGGCACCCGCGACTTCCTGCCGTTCCTGCCCAAGGTGGCGGCGGCCAAGGCCGACGTGGTCTTCATCACCACGTGGGCCGCCGACCAGGTGGCATGCGCCAAGCAGGTGCAGGAGTTCGGGCTGGCCCGGCAGGCGCGGGTGATCCACTCGATCACCGAGCTGACCTTCGCGGAGGCGGCGGGCCCCGGCGTGTACGAGAACTTCTACTCCGGGATGCCGTGGTACTGGCACCTCAAGGACAAGTTCCCGGCGGCCAAGCGCTACTACGACCGGCACGTGGCGCTCCGCAAGCGCGCGCCCGGCGGCTACACCGCCTCGACCTACTCCACGGTGCGCCTACTGCTCGAGACCGCGAACGACGTGAAGTCGCTCGAGACCGACAAGGTCGCGCGCGCGCTCGAAGGGCGGAAGTTCCAGCACCTGAAGGGGCCCGAGCAGATCCGCGCGTGCGACCACGTGAACATCCAGGACGTGTACCTCTGCCGGGGTAAGGCCGCGAGTGCGATGAAGGACGCGTGGGACTTCTTCGACATCGTGCAGGCGGTGGGCGGCGAAGGCACCGCCGAGTCGTGCGAGGGCGAGGGCTTCGACCCGAAGAAGCCCCTGAGCCAGCAGATCTGAGGGTCCGCCCGATCTGACGCTCTTCGGCTTTCCGCTCGACATCTGGTACACGCAGCTGTTCATCGGCCTGGTGAACGGCTGCATCCTGATCCTGGTGGCGCTCGGGCTGTCGATCGTGTTCGGGCTGATGGGCATCATCAACTTCGCCCACGGCATCTTCTACATGCTCGGGGCCTACGCGGGCTGGCTCACCGTCCAGGTCACCGGCAGCTTCTGGCTCGCGCTCCTCACCGCGCCGGCCGCGGTGGGCCTGCTCGGCATCCTGGTCGAGCGCGGCGTGCTCCAGCGCATCTACGGGACCAAGAACGCCACCTTCGCGGGCGTGCTCGTGACCTACGGGCTCGCGATCATGATCCCCGACCTGGTACGGATGACCTTCGGCCGGCCCGGCAAGCCGTTCGCGGTGCCGGCGGCGCTCACCGGCTCGCTCTTCCGGCTCGGCGAGATCGACGTGCACGCCTACCGCGTGTTCATCCTGGGCGTGACCGCGGTCCTCCTGCCGCTCCTCTGGCTCCTGCTCAACCGGACCAACCTCGGGCTGGTGATCCGCGCCGGCACCAGCGACAACCTGATGGTGCAGCTCCTCGGCATCAACGTGGCGCAAACCTGGACCATCACCTACGCGCTCGGCGCCGCCCTCGCCGCCTTCGCCGGCGTGATCACCGCGCCGCTGGTGGCGGTGGCCCCCGAGATGGGCGGCCTGGTCCTGATCGAGTGCTTCATCGTCACGGTGGTGGGGGGCATGGGCACCTTCCTCGGGGTGGTGGCGGGCGGCCTGCTGATCGGCGAGGCCCTCGCCCTCACCGGCATGCTCTACGACGTGCTCGCCGACGTGGTGATCTACCTCGCGATGGCGCTCGTACTGCTGGTGCGGCCGCGCGGGCTCTTCGGCCAGGAGGGCATGTCCGAGGAGTGAAAGGCCTGATCCTGGCCGCCCTCGTGCTGGCCACGGCGCCGCTCTACGCCGACTACACCCCCTTCTACCTCGGGCTCCTCACCGAGGTCCTGGTCTTCGGTCTCTTCGCGCTGGCCTACGACGTGCTGCTCGGTCACGCCGGCGTGCTCTCGCTCGGGCACTCCGCGTTCGTCGGGGTGGCCGCCTACACCACGGGCATCCTGCTCGCGCGCTACCAGCTGGCACTGGAGCCCGCCATCCTCGCGGGCGCGGTCGGCGGCCTCCTCACCTCGCTGCTGCTCGGCGTCCTCGTGCTTCGCAAGCGCGGCGTGTATCTGGCGATGTTGACGCTCGCGCTCTCGCAGGTCTTCTACTACGCGGTGCTGATGTGGACGACGGTCACCGGCGGCACCGACGGCCTCGGCAACCTGCCGATCCTCCACCTGAGCGCGCCGCTCGGCTGGCGGCTCTCGAAGAGGCCGATCACTCGCTACTACGTCGTCGCGACGGTGATCTTCCTGGCCATGCTCGCGATTCGCCACGTGCTAGGCTCGCCGCTGGGGCGTGCGATGCGCGCGGTCAAAGGCAACGAGACCCGCGCAGCGGCGTGCGGTTACGACACCCGGCGGATCAAGCTGGCGGCCTTCGCGATCTCCGGCTTCTTCTCGGGCCTGGCCGGGGCGCTGCTCACGGTGGTGCTCGAGTTCGTGCCGATCGAGAACATCCACTGGCAGATGTCGGGCACCGTCCTCATCATGACCCTCTTCGGCGGCACCTCGACCCTGCTCGGCCCCTTCGTCGGCGCCGGGATGTTCATCTGGATGCGCGACTTCCTGAGCAAGCACCTCGAGTACTGGGAGGTCTTCGTCGGCGGCGCCTTCGTGCTGATCGTGCTGTTCCTGCCCGACGGCATCGTGGGCACCTTGACCCGCGTGCTGGCCCGGCGCCCGCCTGAGCCGGCCGGCGCACCCGCAGACCAGCTTCCGGAGCCCGCCGGGCTGGTTGGCGCGGCGCGGCCCGCCTCGCCCGACGGGCGGCTCCTCGAGAGCCGCGGCCTCCGCAAGACCTTCGGCGGCCTTACCGCGGTGAACGGCGTGGACTTCCAGGTGCGCATGGGTGAGCTGCGCTCGGTCATCGGCCCCAACGGCGCGGGCAAGACCACGTTCTTCAACCTGCTGACCGGCGTGCTGCCGCCCTCGGGCGGGCGCATCTTGTTCAAGGGGCACGACATCACCGGGCTGCCCGCCCACGCGGTCTCCCGGCTCGGCATCGCGCGGTCGTATCAGGTCACCAACATCTTCGGCGATCTCACCGTCTACGAGAACGTGCGCATCGCGGCCCAGTCGCGCGTCACCCACTACCGCTTCTGGGGCCGCGCGGACGCGCTCGCCCTGGTGAACCAGCGGGCTGAGGAAATCCTCCACCACCTCGGGCTCGCTGTCCAGCGCCACGCGCTGGCCCGCGAGCTGTCGCACGGCGAGCAGCGCTATCTCGAGATCGGCATCGCGCTCGCCACCGACCCCGACTTCCTCCTGCTCGACGAGCCCACCGCGGGCATGAGTCCCGACGAAACGCGCCGGACCGCCGCCTTCGTCCGGCGGCTCGCCGGACATGTCACGATCGTGGTGGTGGAGCACGACATGGAGGTGGTGATGGGCATCTCCGACCGCATCACCGTCCTCAACTACGGCGAGGTCCTCGCCGAGGGCACGCCCGCCGAGATCCGGGAGAACGCCGACGTGCGCCGCGTCTACCTGAGGGACTGAGAGCCGGATGCTGCGGGTCGAGGGCATCGATGCCTACTACGGCCAGAGCCACGTGCTGCAGTCGGTCTCGCTCACCGTCGGGCCCGGCGAGGCGGTCGCGCTGCTCGGGCGCAACGGCGCGGGCAAGACCACCACGCTCAAGACCATCATGGCGGTGGTGCGGGCGCGCCGCGGGCGCATCACGTGGAACGGCGACGACGTCACGGGCCTGCCTGCGTACCGCATCGTGCAGGCGGGCATCGGCTACGTGCCCGAGGAGCGGCGGATCTTCCCCAACCTCACCGTGTACGAGAACCTCAAGATGGCCCGCCTCCACGCCGACGGCGGGCGCCGCATGGACGACTACCTCGCACGCGTGCTCGGGCTGTTCCCGCCGCTCGCCGACCGACTGTCCAACAAGGGCAAGACCCTGAGCGGCGGCGAGCAGCAGATGCTCACGATGGCCCGGAGCCTCGGCACGGATCCGAAGCTCCTGCTGATCGACGAGCCGACCGAGGGCCTCATGCCCGCCTTCGTGGAGACCATTGGGCGGACCATCACCGAGATCCAGCGCCAGGGCGTGGCGGTGCTGCTGGTGGAGCAGAACACCCGCCTCGCGCTCGAGTCGACCCAGCGCGTGTACTTGATCGAGAAGGGCACGATCAAGCACGAGGCCCGGTCGGCGGAGCTGGCCCGAGACGCGGAGACGCGCCACCGGTACCTCGGGGTGTGACGGGTCGCGGTCGAGGCGTCGATGATCGATCTGGCGGCGGCGCTCGCGGAGATACTCGACCGGCCCGTGGAAGGGCGAGGACCCGCGGGCATCGCCGCGCTGGTGGCGGGGGCCGCGGATCCCGTCGCGGCCTGGACCCCGACGTCGCGCGGCGAGCCCGCGTTCCTCGCCTACAGCATCACGAAAACGTTCACCGGGGCGCTGCTCCTCCTGCTGCGAGACGAGGGGCGCCTGGCCTTGGACGACCGCCTGGCGCGCTGGCTCCCCGGGATCCCCGGGGCGGACCGCATCGCGCTCCGCCAGCTCCTCAACCACACCGCGGGCATCGCCGACTACGGCGGACTGTCCGCGTACCACGACGCCGTGCGCGCTTTCCCATCGACGCCGTGGACCTTCGAGCGGTTCGCCGCGGAGACGTTCGACAAGGGACTGCGCTTCGAGCCCGGGACCGGGTGGGCGTACTCGAACCCCGGATACATGCTGCTGAAGCGCATTGCCGAGGAGGTCGCCGGGGCGCCCTACGCGACCCTGATCGCCGAGCGGATCACGCGCCCGCTCGGACTGCGGAGAACGTTCGTGCCCGACTCACTCGACGCGCTGTCGTCGCTGTCGCTCGCACCATCTCACGAGCTGACCACGGACGGAAGCGCGTGCGACGTCCGTGGTCACTATCATCCAGGCTGGGTGTCTCACGGGGTCGTGGCGTCGACACCCTCCGAAATCGCCCGGTTCTTCCACGCGCTGTTAGGCGGGCAGCTCATCCCGTCACAGTCTCTCCGGGAGATGCAGACGCTCGTGTCGGTCGCCGGTGCGCCTCCGATGCCCTCGCCCCGTTGGAGCGCACCCGGCTACGGCCTCGGGATCGTGGACATCCGGGAGTCGCCATTCGGTCGGTTGTGGGGGCACAACGGCGGCGGCCCGGGCTATCGGACCTCCGCGTACCACGCGCCCGACCTGGGGGAGCCGTCGGTGTGCGCGATGTGCTCGCTGGAAGGAGACCCGGGGGCAGACCCGCTGGTCTTCTCCGTGTTCGCCGCGCTCCGCTGAGGCTCAGAGCTTGCCGAGAGCGCGGAGGATCACCTCCGGCGTCATCGGCACGCGGGTCACGCGCGCCTTGAAGGGGCTGAGCGCGTCGTTCACCGCGTTGAGCACCGCGCCCGGCGCGCCGGCCACGCCGCCCTCGCCCGCGCCCTTGAACCCTCCCTCGGAGTAGGCGGTGGGCGTCTCCACGTGGGTTACCCCGATGTCGGGCATCTCCGCGGCCATCGGCACCAGATAGTCCATCATGGTGGTGGTCAGGAGCTGGCCCTGCTCGTCGTAGACGCAGTGCTCGAAGAGCGCGTCGCCGATGCCGTGGGCCACGCCGCCGCGGATCTGCTCGTCGACCAGCATCGGGTTGATGATGCGCCCGCAGTCCTCCGCGACCCAGTGGCCGAGCAGCTTCACGAATCCGGTCTCCACGTCGACCTCCACGTAGGAGAGCTGCACGCCGTTGGTGTAGGCCAGCGGCTGGTGGCGCGGCACGTAGTGGCGGGTCACGGTGAGCTCGGACTGGAAGTCCTTCGGGAGCTGATCGGGGCGGAAGTAGGCGACCCGGCCGAGCTCGGAGAGCGGCAGGCGCGACTCGCCGGTGCGCGCGTCGATCACGTGGCCGCCCCGCACGTCGAGATCGAGCGCGTCGGCCTCGAGCACCACCGCGGCGACCTTCAGGATGTTCTCCTTGAGCGCCTTGCCGGTCTGGATGGTGGCCTCGCCGCCGATGCCCGCGCCCCGGCTGCCCCACGTGCCGCCGCCGTAGGGCGTCACCATGGTATCGCCGGTGACGACTCGCACATCGTCGATCGGGACGCCCACCGTCGAGGCGGCCACTTGGGCCAGGATCGTGTCGGTCCCCTGCCCCTGCTCGGTGACGCTCGAGATCACGGTCAGCTTCCCGCTCGGCTCCAGGCGAATCGTGGTGCCGTCCTGCGAGGAGATGCGCGCGCCGCCGGTGCCATAGGTCTGGGCACCGGGCACCGTGAGATCGATGAACACGCAGAGACCGAGCCCGCGGTAGAGCGATCGCGCCCGCAGCCGATCGCGCTCCTCGCAGAGCGTCCGGTAGCGCGAGAGCTCCAGCACCGCGTCGAGCGACTCTTCGTGGGAGAGCTTCTCGAAGAAGAGGCCGGTGGGCGCGGTATACGGATACATGTCGGCGGTCAACAGGTTCCGCCGGCGCACCTCGACCGGATCGAGGCCCAGCTCGCGGGCCACCCGGTCCACCATCGCCTCCATCACCAGCGCCGCGACCGGGTGCCCCACCGCGCGGTACTGCGACATCGGCGTCTTGTTCTGGAACACCACGCGACCGCGCGCCTCGTAGTCGCGGAAGCGGTACGGGCCGGGCGTCGTGCGCAGTACCTGCCCGCTCTCGACCACGCTCGAGCGCGGGTACATGGAAAACGGGCCGACCGGGGCCAGGTCGTCGAGGCGCATGGCGACGATCGTCCCGTCGCGCTTGACGGCCACCTCCGCGGTCACCCGATGGTCGCGGGAGTGGATGTCGGTCTGGAACGACTCGACGCGATCGGCCAGGAACTTCACCGGCCGGCCGAGCATCACCGCGAGCGCGCAGGTGGCGATCTCGTCGGGATAAGTGTGGATCTTGAGGCCGAAGGAGCCGCCCACGTCCTTGTTGATCACCCGCACGCGGTGCTCGGGAATGCGCAGGTGCCGCGAGAGGATGTCGTGGAACATGTACGGCGCCTGGCCGGAGTGGTACACAGTCAGGGTCTCATCGGCCGGATCGTAGTCCGCCAGCACCACGCGCGGCTCGAGACTGACGACGGTGTGCCGGCCGGTGTCGAAGGTGTCGCGGTAGACCGCCTCGGCGGCGCGGAAGGCCGCGTCGACCTCGCCCGACTTCACCCGCGACTCCAGCACCAGGTTGTCGCCCAGCTCCGGATGGATGACCGGCGCGCCGGGCGCCAGCGCACCCTCCGCGTCCACCACGGGCGGCAGCGGCTCCCAGGTGATCCGCACCCGCGCGCAGCCGTCCTCGGCGAGGGCACGCGACTCGGCCACCACCGCGACCACCGGCTCGCCCTGCCACACCGCCTTCTCGACGGCCAGCGGATACTGCGGCGCCGACTTCATGCCGGCGTAGTTCTTGAGCACGCCCACCCACGGCTCGCACCGGCCGGCCATCTCCCGCCCGGTCACCACGGCGACCACGCCGGGCAGCGCGGCGGCCTCCGCGGTATCGATGGCCGCGATGCGGGCGTGGGCGTGCGGCGAGCGCACAAACGCCGCGTGCAGTGTGTGCGGGATCACCACGTCGTCGGTGTAGACGCCGCGGCCGGCCACCAGCCGGGCCGTCTGCGGTCGCACCACCGAGCGGCCGACATAGCCGCCGTCGCCGGAAGCCGCCGGGGCTGCGGGGCCCTCGGCCCGACCGGCGGCGGCGTTCAGCACCGCCTGGACGATCGCGTGATAGCCGGTGCAGCGGCAGTAGTTGCCGCCGAGCGCCTCGCGCACCGCGACCGGATCGGGATGCGGCTTCCGCTCGAGCAGCGCCTGGGCGGTCAGCAGCATGCCCGGCGTGCAGAAGCCGCACTGGAGCGCGTTCTCCGCCCGGAAGGCCCGCTGCAGCGCCGCGATTGCCCCGCTCGCCGCGACGCCCTCGATGGTCTCGACCTGGCAGCCATCGGCCTGGGCCGCGAGCATCAGGCAGCCGCGGATCGGCTTGCCGTCCACCCGCACCGTGCAGGCGCCGCAGACGCCGTGCTCGCAGCCGATGTGCGAGCCGGTGAGCCCCAGCTCGTAGCGGAGGAAATCGACGAGGTTCTGGCGCCCTTCGGCCTCGCGGGTCACCGGCGCGCCGTTGACGGTGAGCGTGATCTTCATGACCGCTCCTCGACCAGCCGGCGGACCACGCGCGCGAGCAGCACGCGGGCCAGGTGCCGGCGCAGCGCGGGCGAGCCGTGCAGGTCACCTGGCGGATCGAGGTCGCGGTCGAGCGCGGCGCCCGCCGCGGTCAGCACCGTGCCGTCGGGACGCCGGCCGGCCAGCGCCGACTCGGCGCCGCGCGCCCGCACCGGCGTGCCGCCGACGCCGAAGAACACCAGCCGCGCCTCCGCGATCGCGCCGCCCTCGACGCGCGCGGCGGCGGCCAATCCGGCGAGGGCGAAGTCGCCGTGGCGGCGAGCCAGCTCCTCGAATCCCCAGCGCCATCCCGGCGCGAGTGTCGGCACCGTGATCGCGGTGACGATCTCACCCGGCTCGAGCGCGGTGGTGTAGACGCCGCAGAAGAACTGGGCCGCGGGAATGTCGCGCGAGCCGCCGCG
>Ga0209465_10000340_pt1 | contig 22175 bp, 19 predicted proteins | sample PanSoiPlot1MoBio_FD_188321 | JGI IMG/M metagenome (GOLD analysis project Ga0209465, IMG submission 188321) | Tropical forest soil microbial communities from Panama analyzed to predict greenhouse gas emissions - Panama Soil Plot 1 MoBio (SPAdes)... | ecosystem: Environmental > Terrestrial > Soil...
TCTCCGGCTACATCCACGTCAAGATGCTGCCAGGGTCGGACGAGGGGCAGGTCCGGCAGGCTGTCACGCTCGCCAGTCGAATCTCGATCAACCTCGAAGGGCCGACCGACTCCGTGGTTCGACGACTGGCCGTCGAGAAGGATCTCTCGGGCGATCTCCTGCCGAAGCTTCGTCTGGCGGGAACGCTGTCGCGCGAAGCTCGGCTCGAGCGGCGTCCTCACGTCGCGGCGCCGGCCGGCACGACGACCCAGTTCGTCGTTGGCTCGCAAGGCGAGACCGACCGCCAGCTGCTGGGCCTGGCACCAGCACCAGATGACCCCAGGACTGACGAGGAGATCGCGGCCGAGATCGAGTGGCTCCATCCGGGTGGACAGTGGAGGACGTATGCCAGCGCCTAAATACGAGCAGTGGTGTTCTCAGCGATGCGCCGACAAGCACGGCGCGCCCCGCAAGGGCACCCAGTGGGTCCACATCTGGGGGCGTACCCGCTGGGTGTGCGCCAGCTGTGCCACGGCCCTGGCCAGGGCGGCTGGCCTGCGTGAAACATAACGCGTGAAACACTGACATGCCCCACGTCGCCGAGATCCAGCGCGGGACCGAGGCCTCGGCAGCGGAGCGCCCGTACCAGCCCTTCGGGGCGGCCCTGGAACTCTTCGGTAGTAGGCAGCGCGAGGTCCTGCTGGCCGGGCCAGCCGGCACCGGCAAGTCGCGGGCGTGCCTGGAGAAGCTGAACCTGATCGCCATGCAGGCGCCCATCAGAGGCGCCATCATCCGCAAGACGCGCAAGTCGCTGACCCAGTCGGCCATGTCCACCTTCGAGACCAAGGTGCTGCCGGATCCGACCAACGTGCGCTTCCATGAGGGCGATCAGGAGTACCGCTACCCGTCCGGGGCGCGCATCATGGTGGCCGGCCTGGACGACGCCGACAAGATCGGCTCGACCGAGTTCGACATCGTCTACGTGCAGGAGGCCACCGAACTCGAAGCCGACGACTGGGGCATGCTGCTGCGCGGCCTGCGGAACGGCGTGCTCAGCTACCAGCAGTTGATCGCCGACTGCAACCCTGGCCCACCCGACCACTGGCTCAAGCAGAGGTGCAACGCGGGCGACTGCCAGCTGCTGGAGATGCGCCACGAGGACAACCCGACGCTGTGGTCCGCTGGTCACTGGACCGACTTCGGCACGGCCTACATCGCCAGCCTGGACTCGCTCCAGGGATTTTTGTACCAGCGCTTGCGGCTGGGCCAGTGGGTCGCCGCCGAGGGCATGTACTTCACCGAGTGGGACCCCGCCCAGCACCTGACACCGTACTTCAAGATCCCGGACGAGTGGCCACGCTGGCTGGCCGTGGACTACGGCTTTTCGGCGCCGTTCTGCTGCCTGTGGTTCGCCCGCAGCCCGGAGACCAGGCGCATCTACATCTACCGCGAACTCTACGCCGCTGGGCTTCGGGACGAGCAGCAGGCCCAGCGGATCGTAGAGGTGTCCGAGGGCGAGCACATCCTGCTCAAGATCCTCGACCCCAGCATGTTCAACCTGCGCACCGAGCAGCAGCGCCCGTCGATCGCCTCGGTCTACTGGGCGCACGGCGTGCGGCCGGTCTACCCTGGCATGAACTCGCGCAAGCAGGGCTGGGCGATCGTGCGGCGCGACCTGGCCACCGACACCGGCCCGCCGCGTGTGCAGGTGTTGGGTGGGACGTGCCCCAATTTAGTCCGCACCCTGCCGGCCATGGTGGTCGATCCGCTCGATCCGGAGGACGTCGCCGACGCCGTGCGCGGTCAGAAGACCGAGGACCACGCCGTGGACGCGCTGAGATATGGCCTGTGCGCCGAGGCCCAGCCACCCCGCCCGACCGAGTCGATCGCCCTGAGGTTTGGATGAACGTCCACCGCAAGATCCACCAGAGGCGCCTCGGCAACGGGCGCGACTACGCCACCCTGGAGGAGGTCTTGATGCGGCTGGATCGGCTGGAGATGGTGGCTGGGGTGATGGCCACCCAGATCAATTCGGCCTGGATCGACCCCCGCGTGTCCGACGCGCTGGGCCTGTTCGCCGCCACCATCACCGCCGAGCGCAAAGCCAGAGACATGCACCTCCCGGAGCCAGAGCTATGAGTCTTGCCTGCGGCGGGCGCGGCCCGTGCTGCCACATCGGCTACCCGCATCGCCACTGCGAAGCGTGCGACTACGTCATCGCCACCTACAACCCCTACTGGTACCAGCTGCACAACCCGTACTGGTACGGCACCAGCGGCGGCATGGGCATCGGCAACGCCGCCCAGCTGACCAACGCCCGCGTCATCGACGTCCACAATCACGAGTACAACCAGACCTAAGTGGCCACGGCCCTGACCCGCAGCGCCTCGCCCAGGGGCTGGGGCAGGCTTGCCAGCGACGAGGAGGTCATGCAGCGCTCGGCGTGCGAACTGGCCGACCAGCTGCAACACGACTTCCGCGACCGTGATCGGCTGTACTCGGACATCGAGAGCACGCTGCACCAGCAGTTCCCCGTCGAGGTGCCCGAGGCGTACCGCAAGACCGCCATCGAGGTGAAGGTGCCCCTGGCGCTGCACATCGCCACCACCATCACCGCCGCGCTGTCGGTCAACATGCCCGCCGTCAGCTTCAAGCCGATCGGCTTCGGCGACATCTACGAGGCCAACTCCACCCAGCGTGAGCGCTTCTTCGACGCCAGCTGGGCGCGCCAGGAGCAGGAGGCCCGCCGCCAGCTGTTCCGCCTGTTCATGTGGAGCCTCGCCGTCAAGGGCGAGGCGATCATGAAAACCTGCGAGCGGGCCACCGCCGCCTGGAACGCCTACGCCGACCAGTCCGACGCCTACATGCAGGAGCTTGAGTCCGAGGGCATGGATCAGGACGCCCAGGATCGGGCGTATGACCAGCACACCGAGCAGCTGAAGCTGGCCCTGCCGTACCCCATCGGCTCCACCGACGTGCCGCCCGAGACCTTCTACTACGAGCAGAACGAAAACGGCTTCACCGCCTGCGTCGAGATCAAGGAGGTGCCGTATCTGGACGCCCTGGCGCGCTTCGAGGCCGGCCTGGATTCGAGCGGGAACGTGGTTGATCCCAAAACGTGGAGCGGCTTCGACCCCAGGGCGGCGGGCCTGCCCATCGCCGAGTGGTCAAGGATGATGCGATCGAGCGGCCACACCACCATCCGCGTCATCGAAGCCTGGGACCCCAACGTGCAGGTGATCGTGCTGCAAGGCCCCAACCAGCGCAGCAGCAACTCCAAGGGCACCCTGTGCCGCGTGACGACGCACACCTACGGCGACAAGGACCTGGGCATCCTGCGCGGGCCGTACTTCCACGCCCTGGGCATCACCACCGCCAGTCGCTTGCCCGAGCACGCCGGGCTGAGCGTGCTGTACGGCTACATCCCGCTGTTCCGCCTGCTCGATTCGCTGCTGACCATCCAGGGCAACGCCGCGTTTTTGACTGGCTTCCCGACGTGGAAGCAGACCCAGCCAGCGGGCGCCATCCCCGGCCTGCCCGGCGGCATGAGCGGCTTCCCGAACTTGCCCTTCGGCGCGGACGGCCGCGAGGTGCAGAACAACCGCATCGAGCCAGGCCGCCTGTACCCGTTCGACGTGGAGCCGATCAACCAGCCGACGTCAGGCGCCGACGCGGCCAAGATGATCTCCAACATCCAGCAGATGATCCAGCAGGCCATGCCGGCCGCCTTCGCCGGGGTGGTCGGCGCCGACGCCTCGGGCTACGCCTTGAACCAGGCCGCGTACCTGGCCGGGCTGGCCTTCAACCCGATCGTCGCCAACGCCGAGATCGCCCTGGCCGAGCGGGTCGGCTTTGAAAGCTGGCTCATCCAGAACCGCATCGGCGAGGCGGTGTACGCCTGGGGCGAGGAGAGCGGCAAGCCGGGATCCAAGAAGGGCGGCGGCAAAACCAAGGGCGCCTGGCTACGCATCGAGCCGGACGACCTCGACGGGGTGCATCGCTACACCATTCGCTTGCAGCCCTCGACGCCGTCCAACGAGATGATCGCCACGCGCAACATCGCCGAGAAGATGCAGTTGAAGATCATGCCTTACGAGGACGCCGTGACCGAAGCTGGCTACAACCCCGACACCACCGAGAAAAGCTGGCTGCTGCACGATCTGAAGCAGTCGCCCGAGATCCAGCAGCAGCTGAAGGACGCCGTATTCCAGAAGCTGGGCACCATCCAGGCCCAGAAGCTGAACGCCCCAGGCGGGCCGACCATGCAGGAGATGTCGGGCATGCCGCCCGGAGGCGCGCCGGGCGGGCCGCCAACGGGTGTGCCTGGGACGCCTGGTGCGCCGCCCAGCGGTCCAGTGGGTGGCATGCCAGGCAACCCGGTGCCGATGCCCGGTCGCGGCTTGCCGATCGCCCCGCCCCCACAAGGCCCACCTGGCGCCATGCCGCCGGGTGGCCTGCCCGGTCGCCCCGTAGTACCAGGCCCGCCGCCAGGCGCCAACCCCCTGCCAGGGTAGCCATGCCCCAGGGAACCATCCTCGATCAGGTCGCCAGCGACCTGGCGCAGTGGATCGACACCACCAGTTCCCAGATCGCGCTGGCCATGGCCCCGGCTGGCGTCGCGCCGTTCGCCGCGAGCCTGTCCGAAACGCAAAAACTCGAGTACTACCGCGACCAGATCTTCAACCCGGACGGCTCGCCCAACATGCAGGGCCGCCAGGCCCAGCTGCAACGCCTGGGGCCGACCGGCTTCAGGCTGGTGTACATGGCCGTCATCAAGGCCTATCCGGCCCTGCGCGTGCCCACCCCCGAAGGCATGCCTACCAGCGCGCCGACCATGAGCGGCGACGTGTCGATCCCGGCGGTTGGAAGGAGCTAGTCAGCCATGTCGATGAACTACGCCAACGTCACCGCCGCCAACAACGCGTATTCCGCCGCGAACCAGGCCGCCCAGAACGCCTACAACTCGTCCAAGCTGAAGCTGGACTCGGACACGCTCGCCTTCCAGAAGGCCCAGGAGGCCTGGAAGGAGGAGATGGACAAGGCCGGCCTGACGGGCATGTACCAGGGCCAGTGGACGATGCCCAGCCAGGAGTACTTCGCCAACACGTTTGGCACCTGGGGCGCGCCGACCGCTGGCCAGCAGACGCTGGCCGCCCAGCAGCAACAGTTCCAGCAGGGCCAGGACGTCAACCAGCAGGCCCAGACGTGGTCGCAGCTGATGGGCAGCTACGTCGCGCCTGGCAGCTTGCCGACCGCCGGCCAGCAGACTCTGGCTGGCCAGAACCAGGCCTTCACCCAGGGCGTCACCGCCGCTGGCCTGACCGGCATGTACAACAACGCGCCGACCCTGGCCGGCCAGCAGCAGGCGTACAACCAGTGGCTCCAGGCCCAACAGCTGGGCCAGGCCCAGCAGGGCATCAACCAGACCGCCTGGCAGCAGCAGCAGCAGGCCGCCCAGAACTACATGCAGATGATGGCCGGCCTGCGCGGCCCGGCCGACTGGGTGCAGTACCAGAAGATGCTGGGCGCTACGCCTGGCGGCATTTCCGACCTCGTCCGTTCGGCAGCTGGCCAGTACATCCCTGGTGGCGGCGCGACCACCGGCGTGCCGGGTCAGGCGGCCAGCCTGAATAGCTTCTACAACCAGCTGACGGGCGGCGGCCAGCCGAGCGGCCAGTACTACACCAGCTACCCGCAGGGCGGCCAGAGCTACCCCAGCTACCAGCAGACGTACCAGTACGGCGGCCAGCAGCCGCAGCAGGGCCAGCAGTACCAGGCCCAGCAGCAGGCCCAGGGCGCTTACGGCCAGACTTCCAACGCCAGCCAGAACATGCTGGACCAGTTCACTGGCGCCAACACCAGCGGCCAGGCCCAGGGTCAGACGGGCTACGCCGGCAGCGACGCGCAGGCCGCCGTCAACTCGCTGGTGGCGCCCAACCAGATGGCGCCGCAGACGTGGAACGCGCTGACTCCCAGCCAGCAGCAGATGCTCCAGGGCGTGTGGGAAGGCCAGGGCTACACCCAGGAGGACGCCAAGGCGCTGTTCAACCAGAGCCTGCCCAAGTACGCCGGACCTCAGGCGGGTGGTTTCCGCCTGCAATAGCCCATGACCATGCTGCCGGACGTCCCCGAGGACGACTACCGGGCGTACCAGGCCGACCAGTTCAACAACCAGATCGACAACCAGATCAGCGGGCTGGGCTTCGAGCACGCCGCCAACGCCCAGATCGCCACGCTGATCCCGCCGTCACCCCCGCCCGAGGTCCCCGCAGCGGTGGCCGCCGCGCAGGCGCAGTACGCCCAGCCCGCCCCACCGCCGCCCCAGCCGCCCGCGCCTGAGCCGCCGCCGCAGCCGCCAGCTGAGCCGGAGCCGCCGCCAACTGCGGAGCCGCCCCAGCCTCCCCCGCCTGCGGCGGCAGCACCCCCACCCCCACCACCGCCAGCTGCTCCGACGCCCCCAGCGCCGCAGCCCTCGGGCATTCAGGACTGGTTCGCCAACACCCTGAACGCCGTTGGCCAGGCGGGTGGCGACGTCCAGCAGTTCGCCTCGAACTTCGACCACGCCGCCCAGGACAAGATGAGCAGCGCGCTGACCGCCGCCGCTGGCGCCGGCGCCGACGTCCAGGCCTTCGCCTCGAACCTCGCCCCTCCTCCCGCTCCCCCACCGGCGGCGCCCCCCTCCACCCCTCCCCCCGGAGCGGCGCCGCCGGGCGGGGACGTGGCTGGGGTGCCGGCCTGGCTGACCGACCTGATCCAGCGCAACGCGCCGCCAGGCCTGGCCAGCGACCCCGACTTCATCCGCACCGTGGCAGCTGGCGCCAAGGCCGAGAGCGGCTGGGACCCGAACAAGGTCCAGAACGGCTTTTCCATGGGGTCGGGCGCCGGCGCACGCGGCCTGTTCCAGTTCGACATGGGCGGCATGGGCAAGGGCATGGACGAGGCCTCGCTGCTGGGCCAGCAGGGCGCCGAGTACCAGGCCTCGAAGATCATCCCGCTGTACGCCCAGGCCTACGCCAGCGCGCCAGCCGGGCTGAGCGGCGCCGACAAGGCCAGCTGGGTCGCCTCGCGGGCCGAGCGTCCGCTGGGCATGGACGACCCCAACTCGGCCGCCCGCCAGAACTACCAGGCCGCCTACAACCAGATCGGCGGCAACCCGCTCCAGCAAGTCCTGGGCAACGTCCAGGCCGGCGTGGCCGGCGCCAAGCAGGCCTATCAGGACATCAGCCAGTTCGGCGACCAGCAGCTGAGCGCCGCCGAGGCAATGGCCGCCTGCGGGCCTGCGGCGGCTGTCCGCTTCGCCGAGCGCTTCGGCCGCAACCCGACCCTGCGCGAGGCCACCGACCTGGCCTCCAGCGTGGGCTGGACGGCAGCTGGCGGCATGGCTGGCCTCGGCTCCGAGAAGGCGCTCATGGACAAGCTGGGCGTCCAGACGCACATGGTTGGCGGCGACCTCGACGCCATCGCCCAGGAGGCCGCGACGGGCAACCCCGTCACGATTTCGACGCCGGGCCACTACTTCTTCGCGGACGGCTACGACCCCAACACCGGCGCGTTCCACGTCGGCCAGTCGGGGCTGGATCTGCGGGGCGGCTCGGAATGGATGACGCCGGCCCAGATGCAGGCCCGCATGGGCCAGATCCAGGGCGCGCTGTTCTCGGACAACCCGAGCGTGCCTGCACCCAGCACGGCTGGCATGAGCACCAATCCAGCTGGCTTCCTCGATCGCGCCAAGGACTCGCTGATGTCTACCTTCAGCGACCTCGGCTCCACTGGCCAGGACATCCTCCAGTCGCTGGGCATCGCCAAGAACAAGGCCACCGACTACGCCGGCCAGTCACTCGACAACGCCATCACCGCAGCCGCCACGCCGCCCGACCTGAGCGGTGCCAACCAGCTGCTGGCCCAGAGCCGCCAGGCGCTCCAGCCCACCGCCCAGAGCATCGCCGACGTGGCCAACCAGGCGTGGAACGCCCAGCCGCCCGAGGCCTACACCAGCGCGGTGTACGACAACCCGCTGGCGCAGCTGGTCAGGCGGCCCAGCTACATCGAACTCCAGGGCGCGCCCGACCCCAGTTCGGCCCTCGGCAGGCTGGTCAGCGGCCAGCCACTGGACGCCGCCGACGCCGCCCAGGGCGCCTGGGAAGGTTTCCAGAACATCGAGGACTACCGCCAGAAGATCGTCGCCTCGGACATCCCCCAAGCGGCGAAGGACATCCCCCTGCTGGGGGGTGCGCTGACCATGACGGCGCAGATGTTCACCGACCCGGCCATGGCCCTGGCGGGACCCCTGCTCGGCCGAGGTGCCGCGCTGGCGGGCGACCTGGCCGGCGGCACAGGCCTGACAGCAGCTGCCGCCCGAGGTGCCGTGGAGGCGGCTGGCTACAGCGGCCTCACCGAGGCCGAGCGACCTGGCGCCACGCCCCAGGAGATCGCCTTGCAGACCGCCCTGGGCATCCCGCTGGGCGGCGCACTGGGCGGCGGCTCCGAGCTTGTCAGCGGCCTCCGCAGCCTGATGCGGCCAGGCCAGGCCAACATTGTCGAGAGCCTGGCCAACTACGCCCCAGGCGGGCTGGAGGATCGCTTCGACCAGGCCGCTCGCGCCAGCGCCGCTGCTTCGCCAGATGGCCTGGCACACCTCGACCTGGCAAATCTGCCCAGCCCGTTTATCACCAGTCCCGAGGCGCTGTCCGACATCAAGGGTGCGGTCACCTCGGTCCACATCCCCCACCTCGATGACATTCGGGCCATGGTCCAGAACGGCCTGCCGTTCGGCCAGTGGTACACCGACATGGCCGAGAAGGCGGCTGACGGGATCGGCGCGCAGAACCTGCCCGAGTTCGCCACCAACTTCGGCATCACCTCGCAGCGCACCAGGGTGGAGGACAACCTGGCCGAGAGCCTGCGCGCCATGCGCGTGGTCCGCGAAGCCGCATCCAACGCCATCGACAGTGGCCAGGACCCGCGTGCAGCCGCCCTGGCGGCGCTGGGCGACGAGGGCACCACGCCACTGGCTGGCCTGGCGGCGGGTCAGAAGCGTGACTCGCTGGTCAACGCGTACACCAGCGGCGCCATCCCGTCAGCTGGGCCGAAGACGCCGTCCTACATCGGCAATCTGCTGTCCGCGTTCCAGGCGCTGTACGACCCGCGCACCACCAACGACACATGGATTGCCCAGATGATGGGCGTGCGCGGCGACACGCCGCTCAACCGCTACGCCAACAACGACCAGGCGTATCGCTTCGCTGAGAGCACCCTCAACGAGATCTCGCGGGAGATGGGCATCCCTGGCCACCAGGCCCAGGCAGCTGCCTGGTACTCGATGCAGCGGCTGCGCGAGGCGGCGCCCGACCTGTTCCACTCGATCGGCGTGGACCGTGGCGTGGTCACCGAGCGAGGCCGCCAGTTCCAGACCGGCGGTTCCACGCTGGGCGACGCGCTGCGGGCGGCTCAGGATCGAGGCATCTTCCAGACCGAGAGCACTGGCCAGGCTGGCGCCTGGGACATGCCCAAGGTCCAGGCCGAACTCGACAAGCTGAGCCAGCTGCCTGACTCGGTGCGGTTCATGGACAACCCCACCGGCGCGGACATGATGCGCCGCTACGCCGGCAAGTACAAAGGCGCCGAGCGGGTCCCGTCCAGCCCCGAATACCGCCAGCAGGAGCGCATCGCCGCCGAGAGTGGCGCCGAAACGCCGACCGTGCAGCTGCCAGCGCTGCCGATCGACACGCTCCGCGAGCAGGGCCTGCTGAACGACAACGGGCTGATGCCAGCCCTTCGCAACATCCCCCACCGCCTGAGCGAGCTACCCGATGGCTCCAGCATGATCAGTCTGCCTGGCGGTAATTCGGACACCGCTCGCTACGTCGCCTCGCTGTTCGGCGACGCGCTGGGCGCCGATCGCGTGCCGATCACCTACCCCAAGTTTGACGCCGAGGGCGTAGGCGGCTTCAAGACGATCGTGGACCCGAGTCACGTCGATGAGATGCTGGGCAAGTTGTCTGACATCGGCGCGCAGGCCGCAGCTGGCACCGATCGCGGCTCGATCCACATCCCGATGACGCAGTCCAACGAAGCCATCTGGCAGGACATCGCCGATACTTTGGCCAGCGCGGGAGATCGGTTAAAATCAGTTAGCACCTACCAAGGCGAGGCAAGCCATGTTGAAGCACGAGACTTTGGCCAAATACTTCAAGGACAGACACGGAATCGATTTGCGCCGACTGGACCCATCCGACCCGATCTACTCGAAAGGACCCTCGGTGTTCTTCGGCAAGCGGGTGGCGTCGGCCAAGCCGTCCAGAACATCCTCCCGGAAGCCACCGGCCAGGTAGTCGGTCGCGCTGGCAGGGGCGCTGTCCAGGGCGCCATCGCCAGCGGTTACCAGCGCTCACAGCAACCAGGGGCCACGCCGCAAGACGTGGCCCTCGCCGCGCTCCAGGGGGCTGGCCTCGGCGCCGTGCGCGGCTCGCTCGGGCGTATGCCGGTTGGCCCGATGGCGCGGGCCATCGAGGAGGAGGCTGGTCCCGCCCTGACCGAGGAGGCCATGCGCCTGCTCCAGATCACCAGCAAGGCTGGTGTGCCAGCCTTCATGACCAACAACCTGCGCCGCATCGCCGAGGAGAACGGCGTCAGGGTTGGCCCCGAGACCACGCCGAACCAGCTGATCAACAGCCTGCGCGGCAGGATGAACGTGGCCAACCTGATCGACCAGCTGCCGTCCGACATCCGCGAGGCCTACGGCGTCACCAGCGACTCGCTGGCCCAGGCTGGCCAGGCCGCCCACGATGACATGCAGCGCGTGGTCCAGCTGCGGGATGGCCTGGCCGGCGACACCGCGCCACGCTTCGACAACGCCGGCAACCCGGTCGGTTCGGCGGCCCAGGCCCTGAATGATGCCTATGCTGCCAGGGAGGCCATCCCGGCTGGCACGCCAGAGCTAGAGAAGGCGCCCCTGCCAGCTGGCGCAAAGCCGATCGACATGACGCCCGAGGAGCAGCTGGCCCGACTCAATCTGGGCCAGTACCCCGAGGACATCCGCCAGACGCTGGCCAACGCCGCGCAGAACGTGGACTGGGCGAATGGCGAGCGGCGCGGGGTGATCCCCGACGCTGTCGCCGAGAACCTGGCCCGCGAGTACGCCAATCACACCAGCCTGGACGACCTGATCGAGCAGCACACCCCTGGCCAGGCCTACAACACCGAGCAGCTGCGGGCAATGCGGAACGCCATCGGCGGCCAGGGCGTCAAGGTCGCCGACCTGGCCAAAGCCATCCAGGGCGGGGATGACTCCACCGCCACGCTCGGCCAGTGGCTGAACGAGGGCGACAAGCTTCAGCGGTTGATGCAGATGCTGGAGGGTGGCCGCGCCGAGATGGGGCGCGGCATGCGAGCGTTCGCCCAGGACCCCAGCCTGATCAACCTGTCGCCTGGCGAGGCTACCGCCAAGATCGTCCAGAACGTGGGCCGCGACAACCTGATGCAGGCCATCGGCAACTACCAGCAGCTGATCGACCAGGGCGCTAACCCGATGCAGCTGGCCAAGTTCTGGCAGGGCATCGTCCAGAAGCCGCCCACGGCCTGGGACTGGTACAAGGCGCTGCGCTACAACTCGATGATTTCCGGTGCGCCCACCGTGGAGCGTATTGGTATTGGCGGCGCGCTGGAGAACCTGTACGCCGGCCTGCGCGAGGGCGGTGGGGCGCTGCTGACGGGGCACCCCGGCGAGGCTGCGGCGGTGGCCAAGGGCGCCGCGCTGGGCTTCAAGAAGGGGTCCCAGAACGCCATGCAGACGCTGGTCCACGGCATCAACGAGGAGCAGGCCCTGGCCGGCGGCTTCCCGCGAGGCATCGCCGCTCGGGTGCAGGGGCCGCAGCGGGCGATCGCCACCGCTCTCGAAGCGCCAGGCCGCCTGCACTCGGCGCTTCAGGACATCACTCAGGGCACGGCCTACGGCATGCGCTCGTACCAGCGCTGGGCGCAGAAGGCAGACGCCCTGGGCCTGAGCGGCAAGGACGCCGCGCAGTACATCGCCGATGGGGTCGGCAACGCGGCGCTCACCCCCGAGGGGCGCGCCATCATGCGCGATTCTCAGGAGTTCGCCCAGCGGGCGGCCATGCGCGGCGAGATGGGCAGCTTCGGCCAGGCGCTGTCCAACCTGGGCAACCAGGGCGGCCCGATCGGGCACGTCATCATGCCGTTCGCCCGCGTGGCCTACAACCAGCTGGCCAGGGGCATCGACACCTCGCCGGTGGGCCTGCTCGGCACGGCCATCGACGTCGCTCGCACAGGTGGCCGCTACGCGGGCGCCAACACCGAGAGCGCCGTGCGAAACCTCGGCGCCCAGACAGCTGGTGGGCTGAAGGGCGTGCGACCCTTCCGCGAGCGCTTGCAGGACAACGTCATCGGCTCGCTGCTGAGCGGCGCGGCCTACTACGAAGCGCTCCAGGGCAACGTCACTGGCTCAGGCCCGCAGGACCAGAACCGCCTGGACGAACTCAAGGCTGGCGGCTGGCAACCCTACAGCCTGCGGATCGGCGGCAACTACGTGCCGTACCGCCTGCTGGGCCGCTGGGGCGTGCCGCTGGCGCTGGCGGCCAGCGCCGCCGAGGCCCAGACCTACGCCAAGGGTGGCCAGCAGACCGACGATCCGATGGCCATGCTGGGTGACGCCGCCCGCCGCACTGGTGACTTCGCCGCCAACGAGACCTACCTGAGTGACCTCGGCGACGCCATGCGCGGGCTGCAAGATCCAGCCCGCTACGGCAACAGCTTCATCTCCAACTTCGCCGCCTCGCACATCCCCTACGGCGCGCTGCTGTCGAACATCGCGCAGGGCACTGGCGGGCCGCGCCAGGTTCAGACTGCGGGTGTATCGCCGCTGGAATCGGCCAGAGAGACTGCCATGTCGCGCATCCCAGGCCTGTCCGGCCAGCTGCCGCAGCGCCAGGACGTCCTGGGCCGCCCGATGCCGACGCTGCCTGGCACAGGCTGGGCGCCAGAGGGAGTCTCGCCAGGCCGCGCCGACCCGATCCTGACCGAAATGATGAACCACGGCGTGACGGTGCCCGCCACCGACAAGGTGCTGACGGCTCGTAGCGGGACTGCCGAGGTCAACGACCTGTCGCCCGAGGAGCAGCGCATGGTCCAGGCCCGCGCCGGCTACCTGATCCAGCAAGCGGTCAGGGACCAGATGGCCGACCCGAGCTACGCCACCTCTGGCAAGGACAACCAGGGCGCACTGCTGGCGCGGGCGGTGGCCAACGCCCACGCCCAGGCCGAACAGGAGATGCTCTCGCGCATCAACGACCAGACGCCGAGCCGGCTCAAGCCCGCCCGCAAGGTGCCAATCACGGTGCCGCAGGCCCAGCGCCAGCCGCTACAGGTGCCGTAGGAAGGAGACCCGAGTATGCCGATGTGGCCAGGCGGCCCGAACTATCCCTGGGAGGGCCAGGTGCCCTGGATGCAGCAGGGTGGTGGCCAGGCGCCTCAGCAAGATCCGTCCCAGTCGCTCGCCACTGGGGGAGGAGCAGCCCCAGCTGCCGCGCCGACGCCTGGCGCGGGGGCGCCGCTCAGCCCCGAGACCACCGCCACGCTGGCCCAGATGGCGGCCAAGCACCGAGGCTTCCCGGTCGGCCAGCCGACGCCTGTCACCTACAAGGACACCATCAGCGGCCAGCCCAAGCCGGACCCGAGCGGCTCGCTGACGTACACCTTCCCGGATGGCTACACCGTGGTCATCGGCGCCAAGGGCGAACTCGGCCCCGAGACCCCGCCCAAGGCCGACACCACGACAACCATCAAGGAACACCCGGACATCAAGGACAACGCCGGCAACACCTACACCTGGGACACCGCCACCAACGGCTACCGCCCAGCGCCAGGCGTGCCGACGCAGGCGGCCAACCCGGACGAGGATCGACTCAAGTCGATCAACGCCCAGGTCGCCGAGTCGCAGCGCAACGAACGCCAGGCCAATGAGGCAGCTGGCAAGGGCTACCTGACCGATAACGAGGTCGCCACCATCCGCCAGGCCGACACGCGGCTGGGCCAGAGCCAGCAGCAGATCGACCTCGACCTGGCCAAGTTCGGCCAGCAGAAGAAGCAGGAGGACACCCTGCTGCCGGGCCAGGTCGCCCAGCAGGGCGCCACGCTGGCTGGCACCCAGGCAACTACCGCCGAGACCCAGGCGCGCACCGGCCAGATCCAGTCGGCGGTGGACATCGCCGGCCAGAAAGCGCCTGGCGAGATTGCCCTCACGGCGGCCCAGACCGCCGCCCAGCAGGCGACAGCTGGCCGCACCGCTCAGGAGACTGCCCAGGCCAACGTGCCTGGCGTGACCAGCACCGGCGCGGGCGGCGTCTTCTACACCCGCGACCCGAATACGGGCGCGATGACGGCGCACGTCAACCAGGCCGTGGCGCCCAAGACCATGGCCGACGTCGCCCAGCAGGTAGGCCTGTTGCAGTCGCAGGCCACCGCCCAGAAGGACCAGCTGGCCAAACAGGTCGCCTCGGGGGCGCTCAGCCAGGACGCCGCCGCGAAGCAGTTCAGCGACTGGTGGGGCCAGAACGTCGAACCCCAGAAGGCGATGCTCGGCGCCGCCCAGCAGCAGGCCGCGCTGGACCAGCAGAAGCAGATCGAGGAGCAGAACCGCCTCAACCTATCCACGGCTCAGGCAGCTGGCCAGACCGCCGTCACGGCCCAGCAGGCGCTGCTGCCGTATGCGGTGGGGCCAGACTTCGGCAAGGCCACCAACAACATCCTGCAAGCGTTCCAGTCGGGCAAGGCGCCAGCCCCGATGGACTACTCCAACGCCTTCACCTTCCAGGCGCCGGACATGAACGACATCTACCAGAAGGCCACGGCGGCGGCGCTGGCGCACATCTCGCCCACGGCAGCTGGCATTGTCGGCGGGCCTGGCGCCACGCCGAGCATGTTTCAGAACCCGCCCGACGTCAACCAGCAGCTGAACATGACCAACTACGGCTTCGCTGGCGCCCCGCCCACGGCGCCCGCGCCCGCGCCGGTCCCAGCTGCTGCCGCGACCCCAGCCGCACCAGCCGCGCCAGCTGGTGGCCTGCCGCCGGGCTGGGCGGGTGTGCCTGGGCTGGACCCGCGCCTGTCGGGCCAGCTGAATCCGCAAGGTGCCAACCCAGTGCCTATCCCCAATTACCAGTTCGCCGGAGTCGGCGCCTGGTCCTAGTTGACACGTAGATAAGGAAGCTTCACGATGCAGCCACAAGAAGCGGCACCTTCAGAGCCACAGCCAGTCGCGGATAGCGCGCCAGCTGAGCCGAGTTCGGAGCCGACGCAAGAGACTTCCAGCGAGCATTGGTGGCGCCGATTGGTGCCACGAGTACTCAAGGGGAGTGAGGAGCGCCAGGCCCAGGACACGGCCGCAGCCGAGCAACCGTCCACGTACACGCTGACGCAGGAGGAGCTAGATAGACGGGTCCAGGCCGAGACCGATCGGCGTGAATCCAAGCGGGCGCAGACCAGCAAGGAAGCCGAGCGCAGGAAGCTGCGCGACGAGGACCCCTGGGCCTACGCCGAGCAGGAGCGCCAGGCCGAGAAGACCCAGGCCCAGGACCGTCAGGTCACCGATTTCTTCGGCAGTATCAGCCGCGAGCATGACAAGGTCTCGCTCGATCCACTGGTGATGCTCCTGCCCGAAGCCGAGCGCAGCCGCATCCTGGGCCTCCAGGGCGCAGGCGTCGGCCTGGACGGGCGCAAGCTGGTGGTCACCGAGACCCTGAAGTCGCTCGAAAAACAATGGAAAGCCGAGGGCAAGAAGGAAGCTGAAGCCAGCCTCCGACGCAACCCGGCCTTCCGCAAACAGATCCTGGGCGAGAGCCGGCGCGGCATGTCGGAACCCGAGTTCCTCAACGGCGGCGCCGCCTCAACCAGCGACAACAGCGTCAGCAACATCCTCAGAGATCAACTTCGGGCGCGCCACTAGCCTCTTCCGCTCCGTAGACGGCTCGCCCCCTGAAGGGGGCACGCGTGCCATACAACTCGGTCGCCGCTCGCGCCACGCCTGGCGTTGGGCCACTTATTCCCGAGGACGTCCAGAAGGAGATCGTCCAGTCCATCGAGGTCAAGTCAGCTGCCCTCCAGCTGATGCCGCACACCACCATGAAGCGCGCCCAGCAGCGTATTCCGGTGATGACCCAGCTGCCGACCGCTTACTGGCTGGCGGGTGCCAACCTCGACGCCCGCGATCGTGGCATGAAGCAGACCACGTCGCTGGCCTGGGACAACGTCTATCTCAACGCTGAAGAGATGGCGGTGATCGTGCCGGTCGCCAAGACGCTGCTGGACGACATCGACTACGACTTCTGGTCGCAAGTCAAACCCAAGGTCACCGAGGCCTTCGGCGTGGCGCTGGACGAGGCCATCTTCTTTGGCAACGGCGCGCCCGCATCCTTCCCGACAGCCATCGTCACCGCAGCCAACTCGGCCGGCAACCTGCTGCTGGCGGGCGCCACCACGCCCGACTACATCGCCGACGTCAACGCGGCCATGGGCCTGGTCGAAGCTGACGGCTACGACGTGACGGGCTTCTGGGCCAGGCGCCAGGTCAAGGCCAAGCTGCGCGGCCTCAGGACCACCACCAACGCCCTGCTGCTGTACGGCGATGACAGTGGGCCGCAGGCCTCGGCCAACACCGGCACGCTGTACGGCGAGCCGATCGTGTTTTCCAACGCCGGCCTGGTGGAGTTCGCCACTGGCGCGACGGGCTACTCGATGATCATGGGCCAGTGGGACCAGAGCATGCTGGCTGTCCGCGAGGACATCAGCATGGAGATGTTCGACACTGGCGTGATCACCGACAACGGCTCGCCGCCGGTGATCCAGTTCAACCTGATGCAGCAAGACATGGTCGCGCTGCGCGTCATCGCCCGCTTCGCGTGGGCCGTGCCGAACCCCATCAATCGCCAGCAACCGACCGCAGCTGCCCGCTACCCGTTCGCCGTCATCCAGCAAAAGGCCAGCACAGGCGGGGAGTAAACGGCGTGTCCGACGTCATTTTCATGGCGCCTACCCAGGACTCGGTGACGCCGACCACCTACTACGGCAAGGACCACCAGGCCACCCTGGCCGACGAAAACTTCGTCAGGAGTCTGATCCGCCAGGGCAAGGCCGCGCTGCTTGGCGCCACCATCCGCCAGCCGCGTGTGGCGCCGATCGCGGCGACCACCGCCACGGTCAACTGGCTGGTGGACCAGACGTGCTCGGCGATGTCGGTGGACTTCGGCACCTCCACGGCCTACGGCACCAACGTGGCCGCCACGCCGGCCTCCGGCTCGGGCGCGATCGTGGCCAACCTGACCGGGCTGACCACGGCCACGCTCTACCACTTCCGCATCAACGTCACCTCGGGCACTGCGGTTACCCGCAGTCCCGACCAGACGTTCACCACCTCGTAGGAAAGAAGGCGTCTATGGCCAAGCTGAGCGGCAAGCAGCGGCAGAGCATGCCGTCGAGTTCGTTTGCGCTGCCTGGCAAGGGCGAAGGCAAGAGTGGCAAGGGGTCGGGGTCCTACCCGATCCCCGACGCCAGCCATGCCCGCAACGCCCTGGCGCGGGTGGCCCAGCACGGCACCAGCCAGGAGAAGGCGCAGGTACGCGCCAAGGTCAAGGCCAAGTTCCCTGGCATCGGCAAAGGCAAGAAGTAATGCCGGGCGGCAAGCCATATCGGAAACCCGTCAGTAAGGCGCAGGCGCGATTCTTCGGCGCGGCAGCTGGTGGCCAGGTGCCAGGCTTCGACCCGAAGGAGGCGCAGAACAAGCTGCGCGGGGTCAAAGAGTCCAAGCTGCCAGCCCGCAAGAAGGGAGGCAAGAAGTAATGCCTCAGATCCGCCTGCTGGCGCCGGTCTCGCATGAAGGCAAGGACTTCAAGGTCGATGACGTGATCAGCGTTGACGAGATGACCGCTCAGGGCTGGCGCGCCCAGGGCAAGGCCCAGCTGATGGCCGACGAGATCGCCTCAGCCGCCTCGGCCGGCCACTACAGCGACGTGATGGGCCGCGAGGAGATCGTCGAGCCGCAAGAAGAGGCTCACGATCCGATCCCGCCGGCCAGGAAGAAGGGCAGCAAATGAGCGAGACTCAGCCGACAAGTGGCGGCTACGTCGAGGTCCTGGCGAGCACGCCCGACATGACCAACCCCAACACCGTCCACGGCGCAGGCGCCTGGCTGGACGTCGCTGGCCTCGATCCAACGTGGGTGCAGGTGTACCAGAACGCTGGCCGTCTGTCGGCCATCCAGCCCAGTATGCCTGCGGCACTCGAAGTCCAGGGCCTGATGGCGTTGCCTGCGGCGTGAGCATCACCCTGGCCCAGCTGGAGCAGGAAGTTGGCCGCCGCGTGGGGCCGTACTACGCCTACATGGTGGACCAGCAGGTGCCCGCCACCTCGACGGCCAGCTACGCCAACTTCCCCGCCCTGCGCTCCAGCATCAGCCTGGACAACGTCACCAACCTGTGGATGCTGCGGCGCGGGGTGTACGGCGATGGCACCTCGCTCAGCCCCGCGTTGCCAGCCATCGATCGGCAGCGGCTGGTGTTCACCTATGACCCGTCCTCGGGGCATGTGGCCACCGAGCGCAGCTGGGGCATCATTCCGCAGCCTGGCGAGATGATCGAGTTCCACCACCTCGATCCCGCCCAGGAGCTACGCACCGCTGTCCTGGCGGGCCTGCGGCGCTGTTTCTACGCCGACAGCGTCCAGATCGCCTCCCAGCTGAACGTGGCCTGGACCGACCTGACCGCTCAGTACGCGTGGCTCACCCAGCCCTGGCAGGTTCAGCGCTGCTGGTGGGCCTGGTACGGCTGGTCCTACTACCCGCGAGGTGATCTGCCGTTTGATGTCTACATGCAGGCCAATCACCTGATCCTCAACGGCACTGGCAGCTACGGCATGGTGCCTGGCGCGCTGTGGGCCGAGGTCAGCCGACCAGCCTGGTCGCACGTCAACGGCGCCGACAGCACCACCGGGCCAACTGGCGACAGCGACACCCTCGACGTGGACCTCGACTACGCCGCCGCAGCTGGCCACATCGAGGCCTGGCACCACTTCCCGCGTGCGCTGGCGTCGGCTTCAGCCAGCGGGACGCAAGCCACCCAGCAGCAGGCAGCTGCCGAATTCACTCGCCAGGTTGGCTTCTGGGGGCCGAGGCGCCCGGCTGGCTATGGCTTCCACGATGCGGTCTACGGGGTGAGTAACGCGCTATGAGCGACCGGCTGTACAACGACCTGGCTGGAACGATCGACAACGCGATCGTCAACTCCAGTGTCCTGCCGAACCAGGCTGGACCCACGGCATTGATTCAGGGGCCAGCTGGCCCGCAAGGGCCGAAGGGAGATCCAGGCCCGATGGGTCCGCTCGGGCCTGTGGGCGTAACGGGCAACCAGGGTATGCAGGGCATTCCTGGGCCTGGCTGGAAGGTGATGACCCGCCCGCCCAACCCTGGCGAGCAGAGCGGCGATCAGGTCGGCACGATCTGGTACGACACCGTCAGCGGCGAGTTCTGGACGCTGGACGACAACACCAGCCCCGTCTGGGTGTGGACTTTTCAGGGTGCTGTCTATGGCGAGCAGGGCATCCAGGGGCCAGTCGGCCCGCAGGGACCCATCGGCCCGATTGGCCCGCCAGGCGCGCAAGGTAACCAGGGTGTGCCAGGCCCGACCGGCCCGACAGGCGCCACTGGCCCAACGGGTCCGATCGGCCTGACCGGCGCCACAGGCGCCACTGGTCCACAAGGTGTGGCGGGTCCGACAGGCCCGCAGGGTCCGATCGGCAATACGGGGCCAGCTGGCCCGACTGGCCCAACGGGTTCACAGGGGCCGCCAGGCCAGGGCGTGCCCACTGGTGGCACGGCTGGCCAGGTCCTCGCCAAGATCGACGGCACCAACTACAACACCCAGTGGGCGAACAGCCTCAGCTTCCCGCTGCTGGCGCCCAGCACGGCCCCTACCGCGCCCAGTTACAGCTTCACCGGCGCGACCAGTCTTGGCCTGGCTCGCGTGACAGGCAGCGTGAATCTGCTCGAACTGCTTGACGGAGAAGCCAGCGGGTATCTCGTTGTCAGCGGGCGCACCTACGGGGCGATCGGCGCCAACGCCTACCACGACGGTGCAGCCTGGCACAGCTGGGATACGGCGAACGGCTCGACTCTGATGCAGGCTGACCCTACCAACATCAACTGGTTCACGGCAGCGGCGACCACTGGGGCGCCTGCTTTTACGCAGGCGATGTCCCTCAACTCGGCGAGCCTTGCCCTCAACACTAACCTGAAGGTCACCGGAACGGCGGCTTCCTTCAGCGGCGATGGGCTGGAGATGTGGAACGGCGGCAACCTGTGCTACATCCACGGTTACAACCGAGGCGCAGGCACCTATCGGGACATGGCTGTTTACGGCAACAACATCACGTTGCAGCCGATGAGCAGTGGCTACATCGTCTACGGCAACGCTGGGACGAGCTACAACCCGACCTGGCCGCACAACTTCAAGGGCAACGCCATCACCGACGGGCGCTTCTATCAGCGGGCCAACGGTGCCAACTACTGCTACGACGCGGGCGACTTTGGCGTGGACTCGCCAGGCGGCGTCGGGGCCAACAACGTGGTCAGGCGCCAGGCCAACGGCTACATCATGACCAACTACCTGAACATGACTGCCGACATCCAGGGCGGCAAGCCGCAGTACGTCGCCGGGATGGTCAACAGCGACAACTTTTTGCGATGGTTCGCCGCCTCAGCCATAGGCCCCCCTAGTGGCCAGATGTCGTATGCAGCTGGTATCAGCGGAACGACCGGCGCTGGAGCCTGGGGGCAGCTGGCGTGTGCGGCGCCAGGCGCCAACTCGTACATGCACGGTGACGGCACCAGCCTCTGGTTTGACAGGGGTGGCATCTGGACCTTCTACGCCTACATCCAGATTGCCTCTGAAAACAGCATGAACACCGGCTGGGCGTATCTGCGGTTTGGGGCGGGGCTGACTGCGACATACGCACCGGGGTGCGGCCAGTCTGGTGGCCCCCAGCCCTCGCAAGTCTCGCTCTACTTCGCCGGCAGCGTTGGGGCTGGGACGGGCATCAACATCCAGGGGTACTCCGACTATCACGCGCACGGCGTGACGGGCGGCGTGTGGTACGCGACGTTCGTTCCAACTCAGGCCAATCCGAACTAGGGGGAACGATGAGTGTTGGCTATGCCGTAGACAAGTTTCAGGTGGATCAACTGAGCGGCCAGATCAGCAAGGCGATCGACCAGTGGGCGCCTGATGCGCTGAAGTTCAAATCCTGGCTGGACACCATGCCCGACGATGACCTGACCAAGCCGCCTTTCAACTACGAGCCAGGCGACGTGGCGCTGCTCAAGAGCGCCTTCAACGACCTGTCGCTGCTGGCCAACATCTACCTGGGCAAGGACGTGATCACCGTGGCCCGCGACCTGGGCACCTTCTCGCGGCGCCTGGCAGGCCTGTATGTCTGAAGTCACCGAGGTCACCCTGCGGCCAGCCGTGGTGGCCCGCCTGCACCAGCTGTACTTGCAACTGGACGGGGCGAAGATCGCCGCCCAGGCCGCTGTTGAGGCGCACAACCAGCTGCTTCAGCGGTTGAACCAGGGCATCGCCGACGCGTGCGCTGACGAGGGCATGCTTGTGCGGGCCGACGTCCCGCCAGGTGTCACCATCGACTGGGATACGGGCATAGCCAAGGTCAACGAGCAGTCACCCAACGGCACGGTGGAGCATGCCAACGCTGTCTAGTCGGCGCCGCCCCTGGCCATGGGACATGCGCCTGGGCTTCTCGCTGATCTCGGCCGAGACCACCTACAACGGGCTGATGCTGGTGCCCCAGCAGAGCGGCCTGCTGGTCGGCAAGAAGCAGCAGAACCTGGCCAGCAGCTTCCCGCCCACCACCGACTACGACTCGGCGCCTGTCTACAAGGAGCACACCTTCCCGTTCCGCCCAACTGGCGGCATGGGCGAGAGTGTCCAGTCCAGCAAGACTGACAAGCGCTACCACTGGGCGATCGACTGCTGGGTGACGGGCGGCCTGATCGGCAAGGGGCCGCTGCTGCACCCGATTGTGCCCACCGTCACCACTGGCGGCATGGTGCGGCGCTTCATCGAGGCCATGGACGCGGGCGTCGTCGGGCACGTCGGTGAGGATCGTCGCGCTGACGTGCG
>Ga0209465_10000343_pt1 | contig 22062 bp, 20 predicted proteins | sample PanSoiPlot1MoBio_FD_188321 | JGI IMG/M metagenome (GOLD analysis project Ga0209465, IMG submission 188321) | Tropical forest soil microbial communities from Panama analyzed to predict greenhouse gas emissions - Panama Soil Plot 1 MoBio (SPAdes)... | ecosystem: Environmental > Terrestrial > Soil...
CGACCGGAACGCATCTGGATGAGGGCGACCCGGAAAGTGGCAGCAGCTGTCGTCATAGGCCTCTCGTTTTCAACCGGCTAACAGCGGATCGAGCTTGCCGGCTCCGTCGAGGGCATGAAGCTCGTCGCAGCCGCCGACGTGGTTCGATCCAATGAAAATTTGCGGCACCGTGGTAAGCCCGTTGGCGCGCTTCACCATTTCGGCGCGCCGCTCGGGGGCGCCCGCTACGTTAATTTCGGTGAATTCAACGCCCTTGTGCCGGAGCAGAGCTTTCGCGGAGATGCAATAAGAACAGTAGGGGGTTGTGTAGACGACAACGGGCGCCATTCTCATTAGCCTTTGTGGCCGCTGCGGCGGCCCTCACTCACTATATGGGAACGCGCGCCAGCGCGACAACCCGAGCAAACACAAGCACGTCTACATTGCGAGCACCAGCACGCAGCAGCGTTCTCGCGCAGGCGTCGACGGTCGCGCCTGAGGTCAGCACATCATCGACCAGGACGAGCCGCTTACCATGAACCGCGGCCTTGCCGTCCTGCGTTACGGCAAATGCGCCCTGGACGTTGTCGGCTCGTGCGCTGCGCGATAATCCAACCTGCTGAGGGGTCGCGCGAATGCGCCTGAGGATCCCGGTAAGAACCGGGACTCCGCTCTGTGAAGCCGCCGCCTTGGCCAGTGCCGCCGCCTGATTAAACCGCCGCCCCCACAGCCTCCTCCAGTGCAGCGGTACCGGCACGAGCGCGTCTGCGTCCTCAAGCAGTTCCCGGCCGGCGCGTGCCATCCACCGTCCCATCGAGGTGGCGAGGTCGAGGCGATCGCCATATTTAAGCCGGTGAACGAGATCGCGGGCGACGTCTTCATAGCGCACGACGGCGCGCGCCCGTCCATAGGACGGCGGATCGGCGATCGCCTCCATGGAAAGAATTCCGGGACCCGGATCATAGGTAAATGGGATGCCAAGGCGCTCGCAATAGGGTGGCGCAATGAAGGATACGCGCGACCAGCACGTCGGACACAACCCTCCGGCGTTGCCGAGCGGCGTGCGGCAGGACGCACACAAGGGCGGCAGTGCCGTGTCGAGCGCGATGCCCAGGGTGGCGCGGCCGAATTGCGCTATTCGGGCGACGATGGACCGCTGGTCCGCGTGGGGAGCAGAAGAATCGGTCTCGGACATGCCTCGAGGTTAACGCCTCGTTAACAGCGGAGCCAGATGTAAACAGGCTGATGATGCGATGACACCTCCGCTTATATTCGATCGATCGCTGGTGCGCGCGCGCCGCCAGCGGGGACTGCGGCTCGGCGCTGAAACGTTTCTGCTGGATAGGGTAGCGGAGGATTTTGCCGACCGGCTCCGGGCGGTCGTGCGCCGGTTCGAGCTTGCGGTCGATATCGGCACGCCGACCGCCGTGGTGCGGGCGGCGCTTTTGCGCAACGGCACGATCGGAACCATGATCGCGCTCGACCAGATGACCGACGCGCCGCGCTACCTGTCGGGCGATCACGCCGCAGCCGTTGCATTGCGTGTCATCGCCGACGAGGAGGCGTTGCCGTTTGCCGACAATACGCTTGATCTGGCCGTGTCTGCCCTTGCCTTGCAGGCGGTCAATGATCTGCCGGGTGTGCTGGCGCAGATCCGTCGCGCTTTGAAACCGGATGGACTGTTTCTTGCCGCGCTCCTCGGCGGCGACACGCTCATCGAGTTGCGCCAGAGCTTTGCGATGGCGGAGAGCGAACTTGACGGTGGAGTATCGCCCCGCGTGGCGCCGTTTGCGGACCTGCGCGATATGGGCGGGCTGTTGCAGCGGGCCGGCTTCGCGCTGCCGGTAACCGACGTCGATCGTATCACGGCACGCTATGCGACGCCGTTCGCACTGCTGCGCGATCTGCGTCGTATGGGGGCCGCGAACCCGCTGGTCGAGCGCCGCCGGGTGCCGCTGCGCCGCGCCACCCTGATGCGGGCCATGGAGATCTACGCGGCGCGCTTTGCGGATCCGGACGGCAAGGTGCGGGCGAGTTTCGATGTCATCTGGCTGTCGGGCTGGTCACCGCACCATAGCCAGCAACAGCCGTTGCGGCCGGGCTCCGCCATTACGAGGCTTGCCGACGCGCTGGGCACCACTGAAATTTCTACCGGAGAGAAGCCGGAGAGATGAAGCTATTTGGACATGCTCGCCAGCGTGTCACCGATCTGATCGTACAGCGAGGTTTTAATCGCCTGGCCGGTGGCGCTGATCGTGCCCATGATCGCAAGGCCGAGCAGCGCTGCCATCAGCCCATATTCGACGGCTGTCGCACCATCTTCCTCTGCGGGAAAGCTGTGCCATGCGCCAGCGTGAGGCTGTGAATTCGATTGGCGTATCATGCTGTCCCGCAATTTACGAAATGCAATCACAACAGCGCTGCGAGATGGGATATCAGCGGCACGTCAGCGGGCGGCATCTCATAATCCCGCAGACGGTTTGCTCTGACCCAGGCAAGTTTCTGTCCCTCCCGCGGGGTCACGATGCCTTCCCATCGGCGGCAGACATAAAGCGGCATGAGAAGATGGAAGTCCGGATATCCGTGGCTCGCGAAGGTGAGCGGAGCGATACAGAGCTCTTCCACGGTAATTCCCAATTCCTCCTTGAGCTCTCGCTGGATCGTTTGTTCCGGCCGCTCGCCCACTTCCACCTTTCCACCTGGAAACTCCCATAATCCGGCCATCGCGCGTCCGGCTGGACGTTGCGCAAGCAAAACCCGCCCGTCGGCATCGATCAGCGCGCATGCGGCCACCAACACGAGCTTCACGCCGCCGAACCTTCGGGCGCCATGATGGGCGGGAGATCGTTAACTTCGACAGACCGAATTCGTTCGAATCGTAACTTCATCATTCGCCCCTTACGCGATGGCTAACGGGCAGTTAACGGAAATCACAGTCACGACCGGTAGTCGCCATTGATGGCGACATAGTCCTTGGTGAGATCGCAGGTGAGCACCCGGTCGCGGCCGCGACCGATGCCCAATCCCACCTTGAGTTCGATGACCTGCTTCTTCATTTCGCTGGACACCTCAGCTTCATCATAGTCCGGATCGCGCGTGCCCTTGTGGGCGACTCGAATTCCATTGAACCAGATGGACAGCCGGTCGCGGTCGGCCGGCTCCCCGGCCTTGCCGACCGCCATGACGACGCGCCCCCAGTTGGCGTCCTCGCCGGCAATGGCCGTCTTGACCAGCGGCGAATTGGCGATCGACATCGCAATGCGTCGCGCCGACTTGGCTGAGGCCGCGCCTTCGACGATAACCTCGACGAGCTTGCGGGCACCTTCGCCGTCGCGCGCCACCAGTTCGGCCAACGACTTGAGTACCGTATCGAGCGCCCTGGCGAAATCCTTAAGCCGCGGATCGGCCGCACGCGAAATCATCGGCGCCCCACGGGCGGCCGCCGCTCCGGTCGCGAAGGCGAGCAGGGTGTCCGAGGTCGAGGTATCGCCGTCGATCGTCACGGCATTGAAGCTGTCAAGGACGCCTTTCGCCAACAGTGCCTGCAAAGCCGACGCTGCGATCGGCGCATCGGTAAACACGAAGGACAGCATGGTCGCCATGTCGGGCGCGATCATTCCGGCCCCCTTGGCGATACCGCAGATCGTGACCGTTGCGGCGCCGAGCTTGGCGGTCTCGGTTGCGCCCTTCGGAAACGTATCGGTGGTCATGATCGCCCTGGCGGCCGCTTCGAAGTTGCCGGGCTTTGCGGCGGCTACGAGATCATCCATCACGCGGTCGAAGGCGCGGGCATCGAGCGGTTCGCCGATGACGCCCGTGGAGGCGAGAAGCACCTCGCCCGGCTTGCATTTGGTCGACCGGCTGGCGCTCGCGGCCGTGTATCTGGCGGCTTCCCGGCCGGTGCGGCCCGTGAAGGCATTGGCGTTGCCGGAGTTGACTACGAGCATCCGGGCTTTGCCGGCCTTGATCTTGTCGCGGCACCAATCCACCGCCGCCGATGGGCATTTCGATCTGGTGAACACGCCCGCGACCGTGGTGCCCTTGTCGAGCAGGGCCACCAAAACGTCGGTGCGCCCCTGGTAGCGAATTCCGGCGGCGCCGGTCGCCATGCAGACGCCGGCAATCTCCGGCATGTCCGGAAAATTCGAGGGCGCAAGCGGAGACACCGCTGGTGCCATGGGGATCCTCCAGGTGGTTTCGAGATGATTTGAACGGCAGCTGAATTATCACTCTTCGCTCAAGGCGCCGACGCCATCGGCGCACCCAGCACGGCGCGACAGAATGCATTCTGCCGATGCGGTCGCCAATTCCCTGAGAGCAGGGAATTTAACAGGGAAATTGCAAAAATTTCGCCTGCTTTTGCTGTCTTTGACATCCGATTGACGCAAGATTCAATGAACGGTCAATCGCTTGCAGCCGGATTCCCAGTTCAAACGAAAGCAGGGAATTTATATGGTCCGAGCAGGGAATCCGTCTGCCGGAACAGAGAATCTGCGTATCGATCGGATTCATGTCAAAGCCGCATCGCGTCCCAGCGTCGATCGATGGCCGGCGGGTGCCTACCATAGATACAGAAGGGCAGGTGGGGACCGGAATCATCACAACGGGCCTGTAGCCAACTCCAGGACTGAAACGAGGATGAGAGAGCACGCCGCAGGAGCTCCCGCGGTCGGGCATTCGTTGGGAAAGTCCAGGACCCATGAAACGCGGGTACCGTGGCAATCGTCCAGTTTCGGGCAATCCTGATAGGAATTATCATACGAGCCTATTCCTATCACGTCAAGCATTCTCGCCCCCATCTCCCCTGCCAACATCCCACAAACCTAAAATCATGTGAGCGATTCTTCGGCCCTCAACGTCAGGCAGATTGACGCCCGCGCCACGGTCCGCTTCCCCGCCGATCGCTAACCCGCTGCCCGGCAGCCAATGACGAGATGGGCCAACAAGAGACGTTTCCCCTCCGTTTGCGGCACGTAAGGCTGGCCTACCTCACTTCAATGGACCATGCTAATTTTTGCGCACCTCGAACTCGGCTCTCATTGAAGCTACCGGCGAGGTGATGCTGATGATCAGACGGCGCGAGTTTTCACGCTACTCGGGCAGCGCAGCTGCTGCGTGGCTCCCCGCAGAACACCCAAGCTGCCTAACGAAAAAGAGGCGGCCTGTTTCCCCGGGATCGCCTCATGGAGGCCAGCAAAAATATACCAGCCAGAACCACGATCCCCCCCACGATTGAATAGCCCAACATGTCCACGACCAAGCCACTAACCAGAAGCGCAATGCCAAGGAAGATCATAGAGACCGCGCCAACAATCCACACCATTAGTCACCTCTAGCTGGGTCTGCTATCCGGGTGAACGGCCGCCCCGGCCACTTGCCGAGGCGTCGCTGCTCACCCAACTAGGATATAAGCCTGCGGAGCGGCAGAGCTACAATTGCTCTTGGGTTTACGCCCTATTCAGTGCCTCATCGTCATGCACCGCCACGGCCCCGCTCGTACGACGTATGCGGGAGCTGCGCATTGACTATTATCAAACGGCCCCAGCTCTAACGAAACGGGCAGAGCGGCAAAGCGCGACTCTAATGCGTCAGGACAATGACATGATAGTCATCCCCGCCGCCGCGGTGCGCCGACCCTGCTCGCGATCGCTGATGACGCGATCGAGTAACAGACGCTCCTCCACCGCGCCAGCGGGTGATAGAGTAAGCGTGCTAAATTGTGTCCCTGACTCTTACAACTCGATCTCCGGGCGGACAGCCGCCGTGGGTCAAGCGCCGCTGTCGTGCGTGAGCCCACCGACGTTCCGGTGATGTGGACATGATGGACAACGCAAGAGCGTTGCCCACATGCCCGCAGCCCCAACAACAGCAGCAGACAGACTTCCTTGCAGCATGATATCAAGAGATCGGAACGGCAAGATTTCCAATTAAGAACGCGGTCCCGGTGGTCCTACCGACGGGGTCCACTTCACTGTTGAGATACTTCCCTATGACGAATTGAAGAAGAAGAAGAAATAGCTCCATGGGGTTCTAACATGGCTAAGGTTCCTACTAAATCAGATGCAAGTCAGCTCCCTAGGTCTAGCTCTGAACACATCAAGAGCAGGGGAGTTAGGAAGCGTACCGCCAAATACGCTGAACAGAAAAGCAAGACCACTCCACCTGAGAGCAGAGTGCTAACGCAGTCTGAGAAGTCCATTCCACGTAGAGCTGGTAGAATGTCTTATGAGGCAACCAGAGGATTTCTCCTTATTCAGTCGCAATCAGAGAAAAACGCCCTTGCGGCGCTCCACGATGAGTAGGATCATGATTTCCTCGCGAGCGGCCGATTCAAATGGGGATCCCATGCCCAACATTCGAAGCTATCTGACGCATGCTGCCGTCGCCGGTCTTGCGGCGGCATCAGCGGGGCTTTCAACGTACCTGGTGCTGGTCGGTCGAATGCAGATGCTGGAACCGGCGACCGCCCAAGCGCAGACCGGCCAAAGAAGCATCGATGTGATGACACAACCCATGCCCGACATCGGCCGCGAGATGCGCATCAGCGTGACTGAACGCGATCCGGGCAATGGCAGCGCGGCGCATCGGCATCCGGGTCACCACACCTTCGGGTATATCCTCGAAGGCACCTACGAGGTCAAAATCGGCGACGGTCCAGTGCGCCAACTCAAGTCCGGCGAATCGTTTTATGAGTCGCCGGGCGCGCTTCATGCGGTCTCGCGCAACCCGAGCCCCGATAAAACGCTCAGGTATCTCGTCATCCAGGTGGGCGACCCGACCAAACCGCGCACCGTTCCTGAACAATAGCGCCTATCCTATCACTGCATGTATATAGGCAGGTGACGTTGCTCGATTTTCACCGCGGATTTTGTCGAACGGCGGCTCGCGGATGCCGCGTCCTCCATATTGAGCATTGCGAGCCGAACTGCGTCTTGAACCGCGCCGCCGGCCTCACGGAATGTACGTGGAATAGACGTAATCCTGATCCTTTTTGGGCTCGTGGCACTCGAAGCATTGCTTGGCAGCATCCGTCACAATGGGCTTCTTCGGATCACCGCCGGCCCAAAGCTGAAAGCCCCAGCCGCCGGTCGATGCATATTTCTTCGAGTCCTTCACCATGACCGCCAACGCCTTGCGGGGGCCCTCCACGTAGGACCCGTCGGACACCGTGAACTCGTGGAGGTCGGTCGTGAATACGCTCCGGTTGGGGTAAGGGCCGCCTTTTTTGAGCGCTGCCTCGCCCACCGAGTTGACATAGATGTTATGCATTCCGCCGAGCGCCTCGAACAGCGGGCTCGCCTTGTCGACGATCAGCGTGTTGACGTGAAACCAGTGCCGATAACCCGTCGGCTGCTGGATATTGTCGGCAGGTTCCGCGGCTGTCGACAAGATGGCAAGCAGGGCGAGCGTTGCGGGAATCAAACTGACCTTCTGCAGCATGACGGAGATGCTCCAATGGTTGCAAACCTGCGCGTCTCGCGCAGCCGCCAATTTAGTGGAGCGCCTCTAACGCCGCAACCGTCTGGCGCAGCGCTGGTCCGCTCTCCTGGCGGGTCCTTCGGCAGGAGCTCAGGGGCCTTTCCCCCGGCATGGGCCATGAACAGCCACGCTCATGTGCCCCTCCCGCAACGGAAGAGGCGGATGCTGTAGCCAAAAGCAAAATCGGCGTAACTATGACGCCCGTTTCCCCGATCGCTGACCGTTACTTCTTTGGCTCGGCGGGCTTGTCGAGGCGCTCGATCTTGGCGTCGGCGCGTAGCTTGGTGACGAGATCCACCTGCGCCTTGCGCGACGCGTATTGCTCGATCTCGCCGCGGACGTTTTCGAAAGGCGGCGGCTCGCGCATGCGCTTGTCCTCAACCTTGAGCACGTGCCAGCCGAACGGGGTCTTGACCGGTCCGGAGACCTGGCCCTTTTCCAGCTTGAAGGCGACCTCGGAAAATTCCGGCACCATCTGGTCGCGGGTGAAGTAGCCGAGGTCACCGCCGTCCTGCTTGCCGGACGGATCCTCGGTGAGGGCCTTGGCGAGCGTGGCGAAGTCTTCGCCCTTCTTGATGCGCTCGATGGTGTTTTTCACTTTGTCCTCGGCGGCCTTGCTGGCTGCCTGATCGTTCGGATCGTTGACCCTGAACAGGATATGGCGAGCATGGACTTCCTGCTGGCCGCCCATGTTCTTGGTGGCATCCTCGTAAATCTTGCGCAACGCCGGCTCGGTCGCGGCGGCCTTGGATTCCTGCCCCAGCACGGTTTCCATCAATGCCTTGTTGCGGACGAAGGCGAGACGCTTTTTGAAGTCCGCAGTATCGGGAATTTTCTTTGCTTCCGCCGCCTTGGCGATCAGCAGCAGGTCGGTGAGGTAGTTGACGAGATAGTCACGCTTGCCGGCCTCGTCATTCGCCGGCATGTCCCGGCCAATGTCCTCCTCGGCGAGGTTGAGATCGCTTTGGCGGATTTCAACGCCATCAACCTTTGCGACCACGGGATCTGACGCCGGCGCCTGCGCGAACGCGACGGCTGACATGACGATCAATGCCGCAAAGCTGACCGCGCATATGGCCGGAAGGCGGCGCGGTGCCACGGCCGGCAAAACCGAGGCAAGGTAACGGAGCGGAGAAGCCATATGTAAATCCTTGATTATTGGCGCGAGCAACGCGGGGAGCCCGACACTCGCCCAATCGGACATCATTAGCAACAGACGGCTGCTGTCTGCGCGATAACGTGATCAGTAACAGAAGGTTGCTGTTTACGCGCCAACGGAGGCGCGATTGCGGCCAATCAGGGGCCTCTGCCGATTGACAAGAGTCCTACCCCCTCCTATCTCTCCACAGCCTGCCGGTCCGCTCATCGGGGCATTCGCAGTCGCGCCCTGACGCGCGAAAAACACCGCAATTCGAATGCTTTGAGGACGATTGCCGGTCGAGCGTTCAGTGGTCAGGCGGCACGCCCCGCAGCGGACGAGAAAGGAACTCCGGCATGTTAGGCGCCGTAGCCCGCAAAATTTTTGGTTCTTCCAACGAAAGGCGCATCCGTTCCTACCGGCCTCGCGTCGACGCGATCAACCGCCTCGAAAAAGAACTTGAACGCCTCTCTGATGACGCCCTGCGCGCGCGCACCGAGGCGTTCCGCCAAGAGTTGGCAGACGGGAAGGAACTCGACGACATCCTGGTGCCGGCCTTCGCCACCGTACGCGAGGCCGCCAAGCGCACCCTCGGCCAGCGCCACTTCGATGTGCAGTTGATCGGTGGCATGGTGCTGCACGAAGGCCGTATTTCGGAAATGAAGACCGGCGAGGGCAAGACGCTGGTGGCGACCCTTCCGGTCTATCTCAACGCGCTTGCCGGCCGCGGCGTGCACGTGGTGACGGTCAATGACTATCTCGCCCGCCGCGACGCCGAATGGATGGGCCAGATTTACAACTTCCTTGGGCTGACGGTCGGGGTCATCGTGCACGGGCTCGATGATAACCAGCGCAAGGCCGCCTATGACTGCGACGTGACCTACGGGACCAATAACGAGCTTGGCTTCGATTATCTGCGCGACAACATGAAGTACCGGCTGGAGGACATGGTCCAGCGCGGCCATATCTACGCGATCGTTGACGAGGTGGACTCGATCCTGATCGACGAGGCGCGGACGCCGCTGATCATTTCCGGACCGCTTGAGGACCGTTCGGATTTCTACAACACCATCGATGCCTTTATCCCGAAGCTCGACAAGGTCGACTACGAGATGGACGAGAAGCAGCGCACCGTCAATCTCACTGAAGTCGGGATGGAGAGAATGGAGCGCATGCTCAAGGAGGCAGACCTCCTCAAATCAGACTCGCTCTATGACGTGGAGAACGTCTCCACTGTGCACCATGTCAATCAGGCGCTGCGCGCCCACAAGCTGTTCCAGCGCGACAAGGACTATATTGTGCGCAACGGCGAGGTCGTCATCATCGACGAGTTCACCGGCCGTATGATGCCGGGACGACGCTATTCCGAGGGGCTTCACCAGGCGCTCGAGGCGAAGGAACACCAGACCGTACAGCCCGAGAACCAGACGCTCGCGTCGATCACGTTCCAGAACTATTTCCGCATGTACGAAAAGCTCGCCGGGATGACCGGCACGGCGTTGACCGAGGCGGACGAATTCCTTGACATCTACAATCTCGAAGTGCTCGACATCCCGACCAACATGCCGCTCATCCGCCTGGATGATGATGACGAGGTGTACCGTACCGCGGCGGAGAAATACCGCGCCATCCTTTCATTGATCGAGGATTGCAAGCAGCGCGGCCAGCCTGTCCTGGTCGGCACCACATCGATCGAGAAATCTGAGCAACTCGCCGAGATGCTGCGCAAGCAGGGCTGGGAGCAGCACGACTTCACCGACCCCAACGCCTTCTCGGCGCTCTACTCGGGGGACGAAGGCGCCTCGAAGGCGAAGGTGTTCGCGATTCTCAATGCGCGCTATCACGAACAGGAAGCCTATATCGTGGCTCAGGCCGGCGTGCCGGGCGCCATCACGATCGCTACCAACATGGCAGGGCGCGGCACTGACATCCAGCTCGGCGGCAATGCCGACATGCGCATCCGCCAGGAGCTTAACGACGTTACCGATGAAGCCGAACGCACGCGGCGCAGCGAAGCGATCCGCAGCCAGGTCGCCCGCCTGAAAGAAAAGGCGCTGGCAGCCGGCGGCCTCTATGTACTCGGCACCGAGCGCCATGAATCGCGCCGTATCGACAATCAGCTACGCGGGCGATCCGGCCGCCAGGGCGATCCGGGCCACTCTAAGTTTTTCCTGTCGCTGCAGGACGACCTGATGCGCATTTTCGGGTCGGACAAGCTCGACGGCATGCTCCAGAAGCTCGGCCTCCAGGAGAATGAGGCGATCGTCCACCCGTGGATCAATAAGGCACTGGAAAAGGCACAGCAGAAGGTGGAAGCGCGCAACTTCGACCTCCGCAAGAACGTGCTTAAGTTCGATAATGTGATGAACGATCAGCGCAAGGTCATCTTCGACCAGCGCATCGAGCTGATGAAGGACGAGAACGTCGCCGAGACCGTGGCGGACATGCGCAAGGACGTGGTGGACTCCTTGGTTGCCAAATTTGTTCCCGAGAACGCCTATCCGGAGCAATGGGATACCAAAGGCCTCAAGGAGGAACTCAATCGCGTTCTCGGCCTCGACTTGCCGGTCGATGAATGGGCAAAAGAGGAAGGCATTGCGGACGAGGAACTGATTGCCCGCGTCGAGCGGCGTGCCGACGAGCACATGGCCGCCAAGGTGGCGCAATGGGGTCCGGATGTGATGCGCTACGTCGAGAAATCGATCCTCCTGCAGTCGCTCGATCACCTGTGGCGCGAACATCTGCTGATGCTGGAGCATTTACGCCAGGTGATCGGTCTGCGCGGTTTTGGGCAACGCGATCCGTTGAACGAATACAAGTCGGAAGCTTTCCAGCTATTCGAGACATTGCTTTCCCGCCTGCGCGAGGCGGTAACGGCACAGCTCATGCGGGTCGAGATCATGCAGGCGCCGCCACCCGAAGCGCCGCAGAACCTTCCTTTCATGGAGGCGCACCATATCAATCCGGCGACCGGCGAGGACGATATGGCGATGTCGGATGCGGTCGCAACGCTCGCCCGCAATGCAGGGGCGGCCGTGAGTTCCGCAGTCGCCCGCAACCCCAAGGATCCAACCACATGGGGCAAGGTCGGACGCAACGAGACATGCCCGTGCGGCTCGGGAAAGAAGTTCAAGCATTGCCACGGGCGGTTTGCCTGAAGCGGCGGCTTCCGGCGCTTCATACTCGTGGGAGTCATTCCGGGGGCGCGGCGAGCCGGGAAATCCATAACCACTGATCGAGGGTTATAGATTCCAGGCTCCCTCGCTGCGCTCGGGATCCGGAATGACAGACATAAGTGCTCGTGACAGCCCTACCGAGCTGCGTTCCAACGTCCCTCGAAACCGCCCGCCGGCACGACCGGACTTGCGCCCGCAATCAGGTCAGGTGACGTGGCGACTGGGGCGGGCGGGGGCGCTGCCTGCTGCGGGGGCGGTGGGTGCGGCGAGCCACCTTGCGGCAATGCCCCCTGGGGCGGAGCCTGGGCGACTTCGGCCTGTGACTTCGGCTGTGGCTTGCTGGCTGGCAGCGGAGCGGGCTTCGGTGCGGCCGCAGTCTGTGTCGGGCCGGGCTTGGGTTTCGCGGCCGGTGCTGCCGCCGTAGTCGCGGGTGGTGCGGTGGGTTCGCTGCTCCCAAAACCAAACCACCTGCCGATCATCTGCAGATTCGATTCGGTTGGCTGCGTAGTCTTGTCGGTTGGCTGCGTCGCCTTATTCGACGCTGTCGCCATTTCGGGCTCCGGCGTGCGCGGCGGATTGACGTTTGCTGGCAGCGGGCCTGGGGGCGCTTTAACCTCCCGGCTTCCCGTCTGGAAATCAATCACCGATTTCGACTGCAGCTTCGCCAGGAATGCCGGATGCATGCCGCCGTCGCTACCGGTCTTGACCGCGACTGTGGCGACACCGCGGTTGACGTATTCCGTGAAGGCCCGTTCATCGCTGGCCTCCTTTGCCTTCACACCGCTCGCGATTTCCTCGGGAATCTGGTAGGGCGGGCACTTCTCGCGCGGATGGAAGGTGGCGTTGGCGGGCGCGCGGGCGTCGAAGACATAGCGTTTCTCGCACACATCGACACGTGGCTCGGCTCTGCTCACCTCAAAATGATCGCTGCCTTCCTTGATCATCCGCCAGAACGCCATGTGCGGACTGTTGCGGTGCTTGGCCAGGTTGAGCGGCGTCATCCGGAACGGATAGGCTTGTACCTGGAAGGATTTTTGTCCACCAAGGAAAGAGTCCCGGCCGAGCGCGTAGATCTCCTGAATCTGCTCGTCCGTCATGGCATAGCAACCGGCCGACGAGCAGTCGCCATGCACCATAAGGAAGGCGCCGGTCCGATCGTTCGCCTTGTCGTAGGCGTTGGGAAAGCCGAGATTGAAGGCCAAGTAGTAGTTGGAATTGGGATTCATCTGGCCCGGCATGATCGTGTAGAAGCCCTCCGGCGCCTGTCGGTCTCCTTCCTTGACCTTGGGGCCAAGCTCGCCGGACCAACGACAGATGGGATAGGTCTTGAGCAGGGCGAATTTCCCCTCGGCATCCTGCTTCCAGACCTCCAGTTCCGCTTCTTCCTTGAAGATGCGAACCAGGATCGGGGACTCGCGCGGCATGTTTCGTTTGTCGATCTCAGCCGCCAACGCTGCCGGTAGCGGCCTCAAGGCGCGCGCGCCAGCTTGGCTGAGGTCGTCGGTCTCGCAGCCGCACAGGGTCGCGGCAGCCGCGACCACGATCGATGCCGCCGATAACTTGGCGAGTCGATGAAAACGTTGCAACGCGCCCGTCCCCAAATACCTGCCGAAAGAATGCTGGTCTCCGGCTCGTCCCGCAGCTGCCGGTCCCCAACCGCGATTCTGCAAATCTACCGCTAAGATGAGGTGTAAGCAAGGCAGCTGCTGGCATACAGCAGCGCGGTCGAAGAATGCTTAACAGCTTATGAACTCACAACATCACCATAGCTGGGCCGCATTTCCAGGGCTATGTGATTGTGGATATCCATAAAAACAATCTTTAGCTGTGAGATTCGGCGGAGATGCCACTCACGGCTGATCCGTTCCGCTCATGTCGGGGCCCGCCCGATGGCCAGAAATTTGTCTCGGCGGTGCCCCCGGATGGCATCCCGCCCCATATGGAGCAGCGATTGGAAGGCTGTGGTTACGGCATCGCCCACGGCGCGGAGGGCCGACTTGGGATCACGATGGGCGCCGCCCTTCGGCTCGCGGACGATCTCGTCGATCACACCGAGACGCAACAGATCGTCTGCCGTGATCTTCATGTTGGTAGCGGCCTCCTGGGCCTTGGCGGTATCCCGCCACAGGATCGAAGCCGCTCCTTCCGGTGAGATCACGCTATAGATCGCATGCTCCAGCATCAGGACGCGGTTGGCGGCAGCGATCGCGATGGCGCCCCCGGAGCCGCCCTCGCCGAGAATCACCGCCACATTAGGCACGCCGAGCGCAAGACAGGCGTCCGTCGATCGGGCGATCGCCTCGGCTTGGCCGCGCTCCTCGGCCTCGATGCCCGGGTAGGCGCCGGCAGTGTCGACCAGCGCCAGCACCGGAATGTCGAAGCGGTCGGCCATCTCCATGAGCCGGACCGCCTTACGATAGCCTTCCGGTCGCGCCATGCCGAAATTATGTTTGATGCGGCCTTCGGTGGTCGAGCCCTTCTCATGACCGATCACGCAGATGCTTTCGCCGTTGAAGCGTCCGAACCCGCCGATGATGGCCTCGTCGTCAGCAAATTTGCGGTCCCCCGCCAAAGGCACGAAATCCGTTATGAGGGCCGCCACATAGTCGAGACAATGCGGCCGCTGCGGATGTCGTGCAACCTGGGTTTTTTGCCACGGCGTCAGCCCCGCGTAGAGTTCTTCGAGCGCGGCCGTTGCTTTCGCTTCGAGCCGCAAGATCTCCTCTCCGACGGCGACCGCGTTACCGGTCTCCTGGAGTGCCCGCAGCTCTTCGACCTTGGCCTCGAGCTCGGCAACCGGCTTTTCGAAATCGAGATAGCTGCGCATCATTGCTCACTCAGCGGATGCAGATCGCGCACCAGGCTTTTGAGCCGCTCGTCCAATACGTGGGCATAAATCTGCGTGGTCGAGATATCTGCATGGCCGAGTAGTGTCTGCACAACGCGCAGATCGGCGCCATTGTGCAGCAAATGGCTCGCAAACGCGTGGCGCAGCACATGGGGGCTTACCTGCTCGGGACGCAGGCCGGCAGCGACAGCCAGCTCTTTCAATTCACGCGCCGCATGCTGCCGGGTCAAGTGGCCCGCCTCGCTAAACGATGCGAACAACCATTTCGATTGAGGCGCACAGTCTTCTTGTCGGCACCATTGAACGAGTGCAGCCCGGTATTCGCGCATTGCGGACTTGGCGGCGCCGTTGAGCGGAACCAGCCGTTCCTTGCCGCCTTTGCCACGCACGATCAGCATGTCGTCGTCGCGACGTGCCGCCGAGGCCGGCAGCGCGATCAGTTCGGAAATGCGCAAACCCGTTGCATAAAGGAGTTCAAGAAGGCACAACAGCCGCAACGCCCGCAAGCGCCCCAGTTCCGACGCCCTCGCGCCCTCAACCGCCTGTCGCGCCGCCGCGATTAACCGGTCGACCTCCGCGACCGAGAGCACCTTCGGCAGCGGACGTCCGCGCTTCGGGCCCTCAATGATGGCGGCCGGATCGTCGGCGCGGTGCCCTTCCGCACAGAGAAAGCGATACAGCTGGCGGATTGCGGAAAGTCGCCGCGCCACCGACGACGCCGCAAAGCCGCGGTCCGCGAGCACGACCAAATACCCCCTCAGATCCGCCGTCGTGGCGGATGAAACAGTGTGCTTGCGGGTCGCCAGATAGGCGGCTAGGTCGTCGAGATCGCGCAAATAGGCCTCAAGCGTATTGGCGGCGCCGCCGCGCTCGGCCGCTACCATGTCGAGAAACAAGGAAATCAGTCGCTGTCGCGGCGCTTGGACGGGAGCCATCCCGGTCAACGCTGCTGTTTGACGAAGCGGTCAGGCGGTACCGTGACCACCATTTCCCGCGTCTTCGGATCGACCAAGCTAGCAAGCGCGAACATCGCTGCGTATCCTAGCGCTGCTACGACTCCAACGACCGCCAGCAACTTGAACAAGCTCGGCATAGTTGCCTATCCGTGCCGCCTGCTCGGCGCACCCTGCTTAAAGTGAGTACGATCATTTTCGTTCCGCCATGGCAAGAGCGAATTTTAGCGGCCAATAATTATCATCAGCGTAGGGCAGGTCAGGCCGGAAGGCGTAACCCCCTCGTGACCGAGCCACCGGCGGGTTACGCTGTGTTCATCCGCCTAGGTCAACTCTCAATGAACCGGTAGCATGATAACGATGCAGCTTTGAGCATCTGGGCGCGCCATCACCACAGCGTCACCTCCGTGCAGCCGGGCGATTTGGCGCGCCAGCGCAAGGCCGAGGCCAGCACCCTTACGGTTACCGCTCAGCCTGTAGAACGGCAGGAAGACGTCCTCGCGTTTGGACGGCGGAATACCCTCGCCTGCGTCGATGACGGACAACGACGCCTGCGGCCCGACGCGTCGCAGGTCGACCCGAATAGGCGGCTTGCCGTGGCGCTGCGCATTGTCGAGAAGATTGCGCACGAGCCGGCGCAGCAGCCGGGAGTCGCCGCGGAGCACAATGAGTTCCCCGTCCAGGGTGCAACCGTCGTAATGGGCGCATTCCTCCGCCACCAGGGCCAACAGATCGATCTCCTCCGTGGCCACTGGCGCAGGGGCGACGTCGAGTCGGCTTGCCAGCAGGATTTCCTCAATCAGATCGTCGAGTTCGGCGATATCGCGGGCGATATCGGCCTTGATCTTGGGGTCGGGCTTCGTCTCGAAAAGCTCAAGACCAAGCCTTATGCGCGACAGCGGCGTGCGCAATTCATGCGACGCATTGGCCAGCAGCAACCGGTGCGCGCCGACCAATTCTTCGATGCGCGACGCAGCGCGATTAAAGCTTGCCGCAAGGTGGGCGACCTCGTCGCGTCCTTCGACGGCGACTCGGGTCGCCAAGTTCCCGGCTCCGAGCGTTTCGACGCCCGTCTGCAGACGCTCGATGCGCCGGGTCAGTCCACGCACCACTGGATACGCGAATATCGCAATGGCGATTGCCATGGCGGCTAGGAAGAATACGAGGCCAAGAAGCGGCCCTGCCGACCGCAACGGCGTCCGTGCGACAAGCCAGCGCCCATCCGGTAATCGAAAGCTCCACGCCGGCCCGCCGCGGCCGCGCAGCCAGACGCCGCTTTCGCCGAACAAGGGCGGCTGCGGCAGCGGCCGACCGATCGCCGCGATCGGAGCGCGGTTCTGATCAAACAGCGCGATATCGATGCGCAACCGCCGGCTGAGTCGCTCGACTGCCTGCTGCTGCACCTGACGGGAAGCGTCCAAGGGCGGCAATGCCGCCATTGCGAGTTCGCCGGCGAGTTCAAGGACCTCGCCATGGGGGAGGTTCGCTTGTCCGACGCGCCAGGACAGCCCGCTGATCACCACGACGGCAATGAGGCTCGCCAGGAACACCAGGTAGATCTTCTGGTAGAGGCGCCGCATTGCCTAGTCTTGCGACTTTGCGAATACGTAGCCGGCACCCCTGACCGTGATGATGCGGCGCGGATTCTTCGGATCGTCTTCGATGGCGGCGCGGATACGCGAGATATGGACGTCGATCGATCGATCGAACGCCTCAAGACGTTCGTTCTTGACGATATCCATCAGCGTGTCGCGGGACATCACCCGTCCGGCATACCGGGCCAGCCCCAATAATAACGCGAACTGATAACTCGTCAGCGCGCGAGATTCGCCGCCGAGCCGCGCCTCGCGGGCTCCGACATCGATCTCCAGCCGCCCAAACCGCAGCACATCGGGCTTGTGATCGCGCTTGGTGCGGCGGAGGATGGAACGCAATCGCGCCAATAGCTCGCGCGGTTCGAACGGTTTGGCCAGATAATCGTCGGCGCCCATTTCAAGGCCTACCACGCGATCCATGGCGTCGCCGCGCGCCGTCAGCATCAGGATTCGTGCCTGGCCGTCGGCACGAATTTGGCGGCAGACCTCGAGCCCGTCCATATCTGGCAGCATCAGATCGAGAATGAGAGCGTCGAAGGCCTCTCGACGGTAGAGTGCGATGCCGGAGCCGCCACTGTGGGCGGCAGTTACTGCGAAGCCGAACTCGCCGAGATAGTTCTTCACCATCTCGGCGAGGCGTTTGTCGTCCTCAATGAGCAGAATGCGATCTGTCACGGGATCATCATTGTCGCCGCATCGGTTCAGCTATCAGTTCCGCCCAAAGCTGCCCCAGTGTCCCCAAGAGCCGCGGCCCCAGGGACCGCCGCTCCAGGGACCGCCGCGGGGCGGCAGCATGGAACTGAGCTTACGCCGCTGTTCGGGTGTAAGCACGTCTGCAGCGTCGGCGACTGCCTGAACGAGCCGCTTACTTGCCGCATCGTGGATCGCAATCTGATCAGCGCGCAGCTTTTCTATTGCGCCGCGATCGATCGTCTGCTGAGTCAGGAGTTCTCGCGCAGTGGTCCGCGCCGCCAGGACCTTTTCACGCACCGGAAGCAAATCTTTCACAGCGCCGCGCATAATCTCGCGAAGCTTGTCCTGCTGGTCGGACGTCGCATCGATTTCGATTGCGAGATGCCGGATCATGCGATCCGCATGGGCTTCGACGATCGTCTCGATGGCGCCATTGAAAAGGCCACTTTGCCAATCGCCAGCGAAACCTCCAAATCCGCCCTCGAACGGTGCAGCGGCGGCCGCCATGCCGGGCACGCTCGCCAAAATACGGTGCCCCAATCCCTGGCCCAGGGATGAAACGGCAAATGCCCCAATGAGGGCCGCAGTCCCAATGGCGGCCGCAATATAGGTTCGGTTCCGTCGCTGGGACGCACTTGCGGACGCCGGCGCCGGCACTTCATTGATGGGATCGTGGTTGCTCATTTGGCTCTCTTTCCTAATTGTCGCCCACGACGGAAAATGTGAAGGAGCCGAATTTCCGCGGTTTGTCCGGTATGTAAAGTTTTGTAAAGAGACCCCAATCGGGGCAGCGTTCGGCTTGCGAGCCCTCGCGGGGCAAGCGGCCATGGTTATGCCCGCTTGGTTAATACAAAGAGTACCGTCCGTGATGTTGCCCGGCTTGGTCGATTGTGGGAGGTTGCCCGCGATTTCGAGATCGTCCAATGAGCGAAGCTGCCATTCCACATCATCTGGGTCCCGCACCGCGCGATGCGGCGATCGTGGCCGCGCTCGGGCGAGGCACCATCGTGCTGGTCGGCATGATGGGCGCCGGCAAGTCCTCGATTGGTCGACGGCTTGCAGCCCGGCTCGGCATTCCCTTCGCGGATGCAGATGCCGAGATCGAACAGGCCGCCGGCATGTCGATCGAGGATATCTTCGAGGCTCATGGCGAGCCGGCGTTCCGCTCCGGGGAGGCCCGCGTGATTGCGCGATTGCTTGAGCACGGGCCCCAGGTGCTGGCCACCGGCGGGGGCGCTTTCATGAACTCTCAGACCCGCGCCAATATCCATCACAACGGGATATCCGTGTGGCTGAAGGCTGAACCCGACGTGCTGGCGCGGCGGCTGCGCCGGCGCAGCGACCGGCCTCTGCTCAAGACAGCCGATCCGATGGCGACGCTGGCGAATCTTCTCGCCGAGCGCAATCCGATCTATGGTGAAGCCAATCTTATCGTCGTGTCGCGCGATGTTTCCCACGAGATCATCGTAGAGGAGATCGTGACGGCGTTGCGCCGCAAACTTGGCATTGCCGACGCATGATCCCGGGCGCAACGAAAGGCCCCGCCATGACGGCGCCTCCGCAGCCCGGCGACCCCACCATCGTCAACGTCGCGCTAGGCGAACGCGCCTATGACATCGTGATCGGGCGCAATCAGATGGTGACCCTCGGCGCGCGCGTGGCGATGCTCAAACCGGGAGCAAAAGTTGCGATCGTAAGCGACGATACCGTAGCGGGTCTCCACCTTGCAGCGGCCGAGGCGGCGCTCGCGACGGGCGGGCTGTCAACGAGTCGCGTTGTGGTCCGACCCGGCGAAGGTACGAAAAGCTTTGCGGGTCTCGAACGCGTCTGCGAAGCCCTGATCGCCGCAAGGGTCGAGCGCGGCGATGTCGTGGTGGCCGTCGGCGGCGGCATGGTCGGGGACCTCGCCGGATTTGCGGCTGCGGTGGTGCGCCGCGGCCTCGACTACATCCAGGTGCCGACTACGTTACTGGCGCAGGTCGATTCATCGGTCGGTGGCAAAACAGCGATCAACTCGCCCCAGGGCAAAAACCTGGTCGGCGCATTCTATCAGCCGATCCTAGTGCTGGCCGATACGGCCGTGCTCGACACCCTGCCGCCGCGCCAGTTTCGCGCGGGCTATGCCGAAATCGTCAAATATGGCCTGCTCGGCGATGCCGGGTTCTTCGCCTGGCTCGACGCCAATGTGAAGGACGTGTTCGCCGGTGGCGCAGCGCGCGAGCACGCGATCGCAACAAGTTGTCGGATGAAGGCCACAATCGTCGCCCGCGATGAGCGCGAGACCGGCGATCGCGCCCTGCTCAATCTCGGCCATACCTTCGGGCACGCCCTGGAAGCGGCGGCCGGATTTTCCGATCGGCTTCTTCATGGCGAAGCGATCGCGCTGGGCATGGCGCTCGCCGCGGAGTTTTCCGCCCGGCTCGGAGCTCTGGCACCGGAACAGGCCGTGCGGGTGACACATCATTTGGCTGCGGTCGGTCTGCCGGTCAGCCTTGTCGGGGTGGCGGGCGGCGTACCGAGCGCGGATCAGCTGATGTTATTGATGGGGCAGGACAAGAAGGTCAAGCGCGGAAAGCTCACATTCGTCCTTCTGCGCGATATCGGGGCTGCCTATATTGCGCCTGATGTCGATCCGGCGCAGCTGCGCGCCTTCCTTGTCGAGAAGCTCGAAGAACAATGATGCTTTCGAACTGGCTGATCGTTCTGGCCGTCCTGTTGTTCCTGTTCATGGCGTTTTTCTTCTCCGGAAGTGAAACCGCCGTCACAACGTCCTCGCGCGGCACTATGTTGCGGCTCGCCAAAGGCGGCAATCCCAATGCGGCGACTATCACGCGGCTCCTAGACGAAAAACAGCGGCTGATCGGCGCGCTGCTGATCGGCAACAACGTGGCGACCATCGTGTCGTCCTCGCTCGCCACCGTCCTGCTGCATGACTGGTTCGGCGATATCGGCGTCGTCTACGCCAGCGTCGCGATGACGGTGCTGGTGATCCTGTTTTGCGAAATGCTGCCAAAGACAGCTGCCATCAACACGCCCGACCGCTACGCCCTGTTGATCGCCCGTCCACTGGATCGCGTGATACGTATTCTCGGGCCCGTACTCGATGCCGCGGATTGGTTGGTCCGTCGAATGTTGGTGATGATGGGCATCGCCGCCGGCGCTGGCGAGCCACTGCTGCCCGGCCACGAGCGACTGCGCGGCGCCCTCGATCTGTTGCACCGGGAAGGGAGTGTCGAGAAGCAGGACCGCGACATGCTGAGCGGCCTCCTTAACCTGCGCGATTTGACGGTGGCGGATGTCATGATCCACCGCACCGAGGTGATCACGGCCGATGCCGGCGAGCCGCCCGAAAAGGTCGTCGAGGTTCTGCTCAAGGAGCTGGTGACTCGCGTTCCGCTGTGGCTGGGCACGCCGGAAAACATCGTCGGCATCCTGCATGTGAAGGATCTGTTGCGTGCGATCCAGGAAGCCGGCGGCGATCCCAAGAAGGTCGATATCGTGGCGATCGCCCGGCCGGCCTGGTTTGTGCCGGAAATCCGGCCGCTGACGGAGCAGCTCAAGGCGTTTCGCCGGCGTCGCTCGCCGCTCGCCATCGTGGTGGACGAATACGGGGAGTTCATGGGGATCGTCACGTTGGAGGACATTCTCGAAGAGATCGTCGGCGACATCAGCGACGAGCACGACGTAGAAGTGCCGGGTGTACGCCCGCAACCGGACGGGTCGGTCAATGTCGATGGGGCGGTGCCGATCCGTGACCTAAACCGCGCCATGGACTGGAACCTGCCGGACACCGAGGCGACCACCATCGCGGGCCTCGTCATTCACGAGGCGCGCTCAATCCCCGAACCCGGCCAGAGCTTCACGTTCCACGGCTTCCGTTTCCAGGTGTTGCGGCGTAACCGCAATCGGCTGGAGGCGCTGCGGATCACGCCGGTGGCACAGAAGGCTACAGCGAAGGTGTCGTAGAAAGTCTGTTTCAGTTTGACCTCTGCACTGCGCGTTCAAGTGCCATGCGAATAAAACGCTGATACGGAATACCCGCATCGTGCGCCCGACGGCGCACAGCTTCCAGAAGCTGCTCAGTAAGCGAAGATTTATCCTCGATCCGGAAGTTGGCGTCGCTGATTTTCGCGAAGCCCTTCGCCCACAAGCAAGAGAGAGAATGCTTGAGGGCACCCAATTGTAACTGCTCCGCAGTAGG
>Ga0209465_10000344_pt1 | contig 22017 bp, 21 predicted proteins | sample PanSoiPlot1MoBio_FD_188321 | JGI IMG/M metagenome (GOLD analysis project Ga0209465, IMG submission 188321) | Tropical forest soil microbial communities from Panama analyzed to predict greenhouse gas emissions - Panama Soil Plot 1 MoBio (SPAdes)... | ecosystem: Environmental > Terrestrial > Soil...
CCGCTGCCATCGCAATGGACCGCGGGCAATTCGCGAACGTTCCGCCTGAAGTGCGTGAGTGGTTTGAGCATCTTCGGTCCCCCAATGGAGTGCCGTGTTGCTCTTACGCCGACGGTCACCGCACTGGCTACGATATGAGGCAGGATGAATATTGGGTGCCCATCGAAGGCGAGTGGTATCCGGTACCACCAGAGGCGATAATCAAGACCGCAAATCCCGTTGGGGAGGCAATTGTCTGGTACCGGTCACGGTACGACGGTGAGGGTATTAATACCGGCGAAAAATATAGCATTCTTTGCTTTGTCCCCTCGGACGGCGTTTGACGGGAAAGTCCTCCTTCCATGCAGAATGGGTGCGCCAGGGCACTGTGTTGGTGCGCCGAGCGCGTAACTTGGGCCAGCTTTTATGTCTGCTTTGGGGGTAAAGCGGACATCAGAAGAATGCGCTGCCATGTCCGCTTTTGACCTAAAGCGGACGTAGTCGCTCATAATAGACGTTCGAAAGACGCGACCGTACAATGCAGGGCGGAGCGCGAGCAGCGCGACTGCGTTTTGCCGCCGGATTACGCGACGACTTCAAATGAACACAACGCAAGGGCCCGCTCCAATCGAGTTCTGGTTCGACTTCGCATCGGGCTATGCCTATTTCGCGGCACTCGAGATTGAGGCGTTGGCGGAGCGCCACGGGCGAAACGTATTGTGGCGTCCTTTCACGCTTGGCGCTGCTTTCAAGGTCACCGGCGCGCAAGGCCTAAGCCGTACGCCTCTAAAAGGTGACTACGCACGGCGCGATTGGCAGCGCCTGGCGCGGCTAAAAGGCGTGGTGTTCAAGTTGCCGGAGCGCCACCCCAAGGCCGGGCTAGCGGCCATTCGTACTTTCTATCATATCGACCGGCTCGATTCGCCTGCCGCTGGCCGGTTCGCCAAGCGTGCCATCATCGGCTATTTCCGAGATGGCCTCGATACCGACGATTCCAATGCGATCGCGCAGATGGCGTCCGCGCTATTGGGCGTCGATCGCGACTCAGTGCTAGCAGGCATAAGCGATTCCGAAGTGAAGGCTATCGCGCGCCAGCATGGCGAAGCTGCGGTTAGGCGCGGCGTGTTCGGCTCCCCCTGGATCTTCGTCGATGGCGTTTTGGGGCAGCGATCGTCTCGCCATGGTGGAGCGATGGCTTGGTGGCGGCCCGTGGTTAGCTCGCGGAGCTGGGGACTTTCTCGGATGCCACTACCGACCTCGGCGTGTGAGGGTTGGCGCTAGTGACCCAAAGCAGAAATTGCGCAACCTCCGAGTCGTGTCTGAAATTACTTGGTCGTCGAATTTTCGCTAACGAGAAAATGGTGAACCGAGTAGGCCGTCATAAGTACGGAATAGCCCTCCGGCAGATATGATTGCTGCCACCCCTCGCCAAACGCCTGCTTGACAGCGTCGAGATCCCGCCAGACGGACTCGAACACAACTTCGAACGCCGACGCGTCCACTGGTTCGAGAATTCGATATTTAAGACATCCCTTCTTACTGTTGACCACAGCCGCAGACGAGGAGTGAAATTTTCGGAGCAGTTCATCTCGGCATCCAGGCGCGGCAGTTGCCCGAAAGACCCGCGCAACTGGTCGAGAGCTATTACGGACTGTCATGACATTCCTCGCGATGCTGGGGTGCCGCAATGTAGAGCCGAAGCGACGACTTAATCGTCCTCGCCGTCGTAGTAGTCGGCCGGCGCGATGCGGCCTAGAAAAATATAGGTTGCAGTCTTGAAGTCGGCGTTCTTCACGCCCGCAGCGACGGCGATCTTCGTGGAATCGGGATAATCGACGACGTCGACCCCGCCCACGGTTGAAATGCCAAGATAGCGCAGATCGTCGGAGCCGGTATTGATGAGCTGGTGTGCTTGCGTGCCGGCCGGCGCCGCAACGATGTCGCCGCGGCGAACCGGGACGATCTTCTCACCAAACCGATATTCACCTTCCCCGGACACGACGAAGAACAACTCATCTTGTACGTGATGACGGTGGAAGGGAAACGCCTTCTTTCCTGGCGGAACGATGTGCACCGCGCAACCTAGGCCATTGAGCCCGACCAGCGGCCCGACACGACCCCATTTGACCGCGAACTGCTTGCCATTGCCGCGATCTACCAGGGGCACGTCGTCGATATTGATGACCGTTTTTTCAGTCATTGGAAGACTCCTTGCCGACCAATCGAAATGCACGTCGCTTAGATCGGTCGGTCAGGTCACGGTGACGTAGATCGTGCCGATGTCAGGGAGGTTCGGAATCGCGAGCGCGATGGCAATTGCGACGGCGGCAAGGACCGCGAGTCCCAATGCGGCGACAGCGAAGGTCGAATGCGGAGGGCGCTCGCGCGGCAGCGCGCGACGGCCGACCGACGACACTGTCAGTGTAGTCATCGTCAGTCTCCTCTGAGAGGTTGCGCCGACGTTCACGGCCGGAAGCCACGATCGCCGGTGAGATGTTGAAACAAACGGCGCTCGATTTCGTCGGTAAGCCGACCACCGGGATTGCCGAGACCAAGGTCCCGGGCGACCCGGGCGATGTCGCGCTCGACGGCGCGCTGGTGCGAGCGTTCGATGGCATCGACGACGCGGCGCAGCAGGCCGCGCCGCGCAGGGGCGGGCTCGCCGCGGGGACGACGCGTCAGCTCGCCGGCCACGCCGAAATCCCGATAAAACGGAATGCTATTCATGGCTGGGTCCTTTCAATATTGTTGAGATATTCTCATCCATATAAGACTCGACCGTGAATCTGGCGCTTGTGAATATTTGGTACAAAGGATATGTTCTCATTCAATAATTGAGATTATCTCATGCATGGACTGCTGCCGCCCCTGAACGGGCTGCGCGCTTTCGAGGCGGCCGCGCGTCACTTGAGCTTGACCAAGGCGGCGGCCGAACTGAACGTCAGCCCCGGCGCGATCAGCCATCAGATTCGCGGCCTTGAAGCATTGCTGGGCGTGCAATTGTTTGAGCGCCGCGTGCGCGCGATCGTTCTCACCGCGGCGGGCAAGCTTCTCTATCCGGGCGTGCAAACCGGCTTTGTCCACTTGCGGGAGGCGGTGGCGGGGCTCAAGCAATCCGACACCGCGCGCGTTCTGGTGGTGAGCACGCCGCCGGGCCTCACTGCGAAATGGCTGGCGCCGCGGCTTTACCGCTTCGCCAATGCGCATCCCGAGATCGACACGCGCATTTCGTCGTCGCTCAACAACGCCAATTTCACGACCGACGGCGTGCACGTCGCGATCCGCCACATGGCGGAACATCCGGCGCCGGATCCCGCGCTCGACATGGAAAAACTCGTCACGCTCTCGCTCGTGCCGGTGTGCAGTCGAAGCTTCCTCAAACGCCACGGGCCATTGAATACGGCAGAGCACCTCGCGCGCGTGCCACTAATTCACGACGAGACGTTCCTGCCACGAGCACGCGTACCGACTTGGAGCGATTGGTTCCATGCTGCCGGGGTCGATTATGTTGACGTTCCGCACGGGCTCACTTTCAACACCGCCGACCATGCACTCGATGCCGCAAGCGAAGGCGCCGGCGTGCTGCTGGCGCAGAACATTCTTGCCTATGATCATCTACGTAGTGGCCGGCTGGTGATTCCGGTTACGCTCGCTTTGCCCTCGGGCCGCGCCTACTACCTCGTGCGTCCCAAGCGCGGCGGCGATCGCCCGCAGGTCGACGCATTCAGCCGCTGGCTAAAAGAGGAATTCGCGGCCCTTGATTGGACGATTTTGGACGCCTTGACACAGAACACGGCCGCGCGGAAATCGCCAAGCTGATGAAGGTCGCTCAGCCGAACCATGTCGGGCGTGGCTGTTCGTCGTTATGATTACGACGTGATGAAACAGGCGGCGGAATAGTCACCATGTTGGCAGTCAAGTTCCGACACCGCTACACGTTGGTTAATGGCCGTTAACTAAAATCAAGTTGCACGGCCATCCGCCTTACACTCACAGTGCAATGCACAGCGTTCGGAGTAGCTGCTGTGTTGGGTTCCGTAGTCGGCTATTTTTTCTGTATAATTTCGGTCTTTACCACCGTCATGGCATTGATGACGTTGCTGGCGGGCGTGTTCGATAACTCGACGTTCGCAAAAAATTTCCGTCACTATCCGCAGCCAATCATGGAACATCCGCGCCCAATCATTGAACGAACAGTTACACTTGTGCCAAACCAGGATCGTCATCAAGCACCAAACCCGGAACCTCATCACATACAAGTGGCGCTTGGAACGGCTCCAAAGGATTTATCAGGGCCTGATAAGACTACAAACGATTCTCGCGCCGCCAGCGCAAAAGGAGACGCTAAAAATCGCACGCCTGAACGAAGACCCAGGCCCGAAAGGTTTGCACATCATCGCGAACCCAAAGTACTGGCACGTGAGCGCCAGAACTATGTTGGCCACGGCTATGCGATGAGTTTAGGATACTCCGGATACAGCCCAGGACTAGATAGCCAGCGATAAGGCCGCTAACTGGCGTGGTGTGCGTCACTAGCTAGCCACAGGGTATGGCCGATCAAACGACAAACGGAAGTCTGAGCAACCTATCCAACGAGTTTTCAAAGCGTGAGCTGGTGCCGTGCCTGCCGAAGTGACGAGAGGTCACAGCGCACTTGGCGGCTGACTGCTGTGACTGCACCGTTGTCCCCTGCGGTGCAAATCCTCCTCACTGGGGTCGCTAATGGCGGCCCCCATTTTTACTCAACTCGTTGGACAGGCACGGCGTGATCATAAATCCAAAACTAGCCTGTAGGTTCCCTGTCTCGCGTTGACCAACTCCGCTAACCGCACAGTCATCAATTCGACCGTAGCCTCAACCTAGCAACTGACCTATCCCGATGGGGTCCGCTTTTGACCCAAAGCGGACATGAGCGGCTCAGGATTACTGCCGACCCCTGAACCCGTCATTAACCCGACATGGAACTGAGATGGTCCTGTAGTGGCTCCTTTTGCTTAGGTGGTATTATGGCAAAGGTGTCGGATATGCCTTCGAGGATGGAAGGAGGAGACCGATGCCTGAGCCAAGCATGACCCAGTCCCGATGGCGCCTCGATGGCGTTCGCGTCGTCCATGCGAACGAGCTGGACATCAACACGCCGCAGACACCCGGAATGAACCGAGCGGCCGCAATAACCTACGCCCGCGCGGGCGCGGAGAAACTGTGGGCGGGCACCGTCGTTATCCACCCCAAAGCCAAAACGGGCGCCCATCATCATGGACCGGTGGAGAGTGTGATCTATGTGGTGAGCGGACGCGCTCGCATGCGTTGGGGTGACCGGCTCGAGTTCGTGGCGGAAGCTGGCCCCGGCGACTTCATTTACGTGCCGCCATTCGTCCCGCACCAGGAAATCAATGCGAGCGATGACCAGCCGCTGTCGTGCGTGCTGGTGCGCAGTGGCCAGGAGCCGGTGGTCGTCAATCTCGACTTGCCGAATGTCGAATCGAACCCGGAAGAGGTACGATGGGTTGACGACATTCATCCACCAGCGACCGCGCAATGACTGCCGCTCGACTCACTCTGATGCAGTGCGGTGGCGTAGCTCTCGCTCGAAGATCGTATTAAACTTTCACTAAGGTGGTTCTCGGCCAGGGAGTAAATCCCATGAGGCGACGGGAATTCATCAGGCTTTTCAGCAGCACTGTGGTTGCATGGCCGCTGACCGCGCGAGCGCAGCAGGCGGCGATGCCGGTGATCGGATTTCTCAACAGTGGATCGCCTGAGGGTTTTACGCCGCAGTTAGCTGGATTCCGTCAGGGCTTGAATGAGGTCGGCTATACCGAGGGTCAGAACGTAGCGATCGAATTCCGTTGGGCAAAGTCTCAATACGATCGACTACCTGGATTGGCGACAGACCTTGTTCACCGCCAAGTTGCGATTATCGTCGCGACCGGCGGGAGCGTCTCGGCAATCGCGGCTAAGTCGGTGACCACCACAATTCCTATAGTGTTTACGAACGGTGGTGATCCGGTGCAGCTGGGCTTGGTTGCAAGTCTTAATCGGCCCGGCGGCAACGTTACGGGGGTGAATCTCTTAACTAGCACATTGGCGGCGAAGCGACTTGAGCTGCTCCACGAGTTGGTGCCTGCAGCAAGGGTCGTCGCGATGCTAGTGAACCCACCTCCGATATGGCGAGTGGCTCCACGCACTCCCATTTCACCGACGGCATCCTACTATGCGGCCTGCTGCGCCAGCCGATCTATCTCGCGTTGCACCAGTTGCCGATAGAGACCTTCGTGGCGCATGAGAAGATCCGGTGATCCGTCCTGGACGACTCGGCCAGCCTGCAGGACAACGATACGATCGAAGCTTTGGAGGGTCGAAAGTCGATGCGCAATGGCGATCACGGTGCGCCTGCTCATCAGCTGCGTTAGCGCCTGGCGGATAGCCTCCTCGGATTCGCTATCGAGCGCGGAAGTCGCCTCATCGAGGAGAAGGAGCGGTGCATCCTTTAGGAACGCGCGAGCAATAGCGATGCGCTGCCGCTGACCGCCGGAGAGTCTCACGCCGCGTTCGCCGACGATGGTTCGCATGCCCTGCGGCAATTTCTCGATAAAATCGCATCGTGCCGCAAAGGCGGCCTGCATAACTTCGTCATCGGTCGCTTCCTGCCGTCCGTAACGGATGTTTTCCATCACGGAACGATGAAACATCGAGATATCCTGTGGTACGACGCCGATGGCGTCGCGCAAGCTCTCTTGCGTGACGTGCGCTATGTTTTGGCCATCGAGGAGAATCTGTCCACCCTGGATATCGTAGAAACGCTGCAGCAGTGCGAACAATGTCGACTTGCCGCCGCCGGAATGACCGACAAGGCCGACTCGCTCGCCGGGCATCAGGTTAAGCAAGAAATTCTGGAAAATCTGTTGGCCGTCAGGATAAGTGAAATCGACATGGTCGAACTTCACGCTGGCGCCACGCCGAATAAGTGGCTCAGCTTCGGGATGATCTTTCAATTCGTGTGGTACTAGGAGCGTCGCCACGGCTTCCGACAAGCGCGCAATGTGTTGGGTAACGTCCACCAAAGCCACCGCGAGGTCGCGGGTCGCGGTGAGCACGGAGAGCGCGAGTGTGCAGGCGAGCACGACGTCGCCGGTCGTTGCTTCATCGCGCTGCCACAGCCGGATTGCCCAGGCCACCAGGCCCAGTGTCAGTGTTATCGTCACGACGGCATGGAAAATACGGAGTTTTTCCAGATAAAAGAGGCTTCGCCGCCGCGCCTCCATTTCGCGATTGACGGTCGCATTGAAACGGCGTAGCTCGTGAAGAAAACCGCCGAAAGCGCGCACCAGCGGCATATTGCCGATGACGTCGATCATCTCGCCATCGACGGCCGCCGCGTTGCAGGCGAATTCGTGATGCAGCGGCCGGCCTGCGGCGGCGAGCCGGAACATCAGACAGACCATGATTCCTGCGATGACCGCCAGAGTGCCAGCCATCGGCGCACTGATCGTGAGGACCAAGACGATTGCCGCAACCGTCGCCGCGCACGGCGGCAGGACATTCCACACGAACATGCTCTCGGCGGTAAATACGGCATTGGAGGTCGCGGTCACGCGGCTCGTCAACGTGCCCGGCAGGCGCTCGGAGAAGTAATTCGGCGAGTGCCCCATCAAATGGTGGAATAGGTCGCGCCGCAGGTCGCCGGTGACTCCGACAAAAGCGTAGTTGGCGATCCAGGACGCGACACGCCACAAAAGGTTGTCGGCCGCGATGAGCGAGCCAAGCAGGAAAAACGCCATCCAGGCGGCGGAATTGGCACCGGCGGCAAGTGTATCCACCAGGAATTTGATGCCGTATTGCGTGCAGACCGAGCAGGCCACGGCTGCCAGGACGGCACCGAGGATGGCCACGTGGGAAATCGGCCGCAGGCGAATGTAACGAAAAATGAAGCCGAGAGGAGACGCGGCGTAACCCGTTAGAAGGAGCAGGTTAGCGGTCGTCATTGTGTTGCTAAGGCAAAAATGCTGGCGCTAACGATCGTGGCGACCAAAAACAGGAAGCACAGATTCGCTTTCCACGTCGGCTTCAATCCGACGCAACTTCGCTCGTAGCTGACCATGAATATACTGAGAGCGTCCGTCGACGACCCGGAGCCAAACCAAGGCCGGCGACTTGTCGCCCATCCCCCCTATCCCCAGGACACCATCAGAACTTAGAGTCGCGGCCGAATTGAGAACAGGAGATGATGAATTGATGGTCACGCGTCTACTTCCAAAGCTCCTTCGTCACCGCTGGCGGCCTTGTTTCCTATGAGCCCGATCAAATCGCGTTGTACCCGCAGGCGGCCGGCTACGCCGATCGCATCCTCAAGGGCGAGAAGCCAGCCGACATGCCAGTGCAGGCACCCACCAAGTATGAACTTGTCATCAATCTCAAAACCGCCAAGGGGCTCGGCCTCGATGTGCCAGCGAGCGTGCGCGCCCGCGCCGACGAGTTGATCGATTAGCAGGTCGATGTCCGCTTTTGGCACAAAGCGGACATTATGCAACTGAGTTCCAATGTCCGCTTTGGGGGTAAAGCGGACATCGAGCGGACGCGCGTCAATGTCCGCTAATCTTGTGCGCGGTACTTGCTCACATCGGGGGTGCGACGCCGTCCCGGCCGACATTGATCGCTGGCGCCGTGATCGTGCCATCCGGCATTTTTTGTCCGGCCATGACAAAGATTTGCGCGCCTGGCTTGAGGTCACCCGTGTCGCCCGGAGCAAACCGCACGACAGGCGTGTTGGGCGGCACAATGACTTTCTTCTCGCCGTCGGAATATTTCACCATCATGATCTGGCCGTCGACGTCCGCCACATTTGATTCAACGTCGGCATTGGTCATCGTGCTGCCTGGCTCGCGATCCCACGGCAAAAACCGCGTCGGCACGACACCGCGTTGCGCGGCCATAAAGATGTGGAGCCCAATCGCCTTCTGACTACCATCCGGCTGCGGCATAGCAGTGACGCCGACAAAATCGCCCACTTTGATATCGGCGAGTGATGCCTTGATCATCGCGGTAACGCGCGCATTGTCCGCGGGCTTAATGGCTAGAGTGTTGCCGTCGCGTAACTTTACGGTCAACGTCTGGCCATCGACCTTCTCGATTGTGCCGCGCACCCGCACGGTCTGCGGATAGGCGGTGTTGCGCAGGCTCGGGGGGGAAGTCGTAAACAGGTGAGTAGCGCGTCGCGCTTGCGCGCTTACGTGAGGGAATATCTATGTTGAGGCTCACGCAGAGACATCTGCGGGAGGCATACTGATGGATGCGCTGAGCAGGGATTTCGTACTCGCCGGCAGCCTTGAAGAGCTGACGGCGAAAGGACGCCTAGTTCTGCACGGCGATCACCGTCCGATCCTTGTCATTTATGACCACGGGCGCGTCTTCGCCCTCGATAATCGGTGTCCGCACATGGGCTTCCCGCTCGAGCGCGGCAGCGTCGAGGATGGCATCTTGACGTGTCATTGGCACCACGCCCGCTTCGATCTCGAAAGCGGCTGCACCTTTGACCTGTGGGCGGACGACGTACCGATCTTCCCGGTTGAATTGCGCAATGGCGAAATCTGGGTGAAGGCCACCTTAGGTCATGCCGATCCCGCGGCGCACTGGCGCCAACGGCTTGCGGACGGTCTCGCCCACGACCTCGGGCTCGTCATCGCCAAGGCCGTGCATGGTCAACTCGCGGCCAACGTACCCTTTGCCGACATCGTGCGGCAGGTGGCGCTGTTCGGAGCGCAGAACCGCGACGGCTGGGGCGTAGGTCTGACGATCCTCACAGCGCTCGCCAATCTCCTGCCTCTCCTGCCAGAGGAGGAAGCTTATCTCGCCCTGTTCCACGGCGCACGCCGCGTGGCGGCGGACTGCGACGGCGAGGCGCCGCGACGCGAACGTGCGCCGCTTGGAAGCGTGCCCGATCCGGCCACGCTCAAGCGCTGGCTGCAGCGTTGGACGAAGGTGCGGCATCGCGAGGCGGCCGAGCGCACACTGCTCACGGCGATTGCGGCCGGTCTGTCGCCGGCCGTGCTCGCCAATGCTCTGCTGGCAGCCGCGACGGAACGGGCCTTCGCCGACAACGGGCACTCGCTTGACTTCATCAATAAGGCGTTCGAGTGCCTCGACCTGATCGGCTGGGAGCACGCGGCGGCCGTGCTGCCGACTGTCGTCGGCCAGATGGTAGCGGCCCGTGGCGCCGAGGAATCGACCGCCTGGCGCCAGCCTGTTGATCTCATTGCGCTGTGCGAACAAGCGAGCAGCGAACTGCCGGAACTGTTCGCTGCGGGCTGCAGTGCGCATGGCTGGTCCGACCACGTTGCGCTCGCCCAAGAGCTGCTTGGTGACGACCCAGTCAGAATCATTGACGCTCTCAAGGCCGCGATCCGCGCCGGCGCTGCTCCTGCTGACCTTAGCCGATCGCTGGCTTACGGGGCGGCGCTTCGGGTGGCGCGCTTCGGCAATGCCAACGAGCACGCCGATTGGGAGACAGCACATCACGTTTTCACCTACGTCAACGCGCTTCATCAGATGCTCAAGCGGATCGGGCCTGCTCACACTGACGAGCACGTCACGGCGGTGCGCGGTGTTCTGCACGGAGCGATGGCCCTCTACCTTACTCGCTATCTCAATGTGCCGCCGAGCCGCATCCCCGCTGAGGGTGGCGAGCGACTCGACGACCTGCCCGCCGACGTTATGACAATCCACGCCGCACTGCTCGACGCTTTCGATCGGCAGCAGCAGGTCGATCTTGCGGCAAGACTAGTTGCACGGCATCTCACGCTTGGCCATTCGCGACAGGAGCTCATTGCTACGCTCACGCGTGCGCTGCTACGCGAAGATGCAGGCTTCCATGCCTATCAGATGCTGGAGGCAGGAGTTCGGCAGTTCACCGAGTGGGGCAACACTGACGCTGGCCGGCACATCCTCATTGCGGTCGCACGCTATCTTGCGGCCCATTCACCGACCGAACGCGCGGCGCTACAGACTGCCGACATCGCCCGGCGACTGATGCGCGGCGGCGAACTGCATCAGGAGGAGGGTGCATCCTCGTGACGAGACCTAATCGCCATCTTTAGGGCCTTTTCGTCGATCTCATTGCCGTTCGTGTCCTCAATCCAAGCGTTGTAGCCGATAGTTCGCAGGTATTGGGCCAGACCCAATGCGTGTTTCGGGTCGTCAGAATGTATCTTCGCGCGGCCGCTCGGACCTTCCGCCTTCACAATCGCACTCACAGGTCGCACCTTACGTTGCGCATTAATAACGACCTAAGTTCTCTCTGTCGAAATGGCGCTGCGTCAGCGTGGCGGCAACAGGCGGCCCATGAAGACCACATCGGCACCGTTCCAGCGCGCCGTCGCAAGTGGACGAAATTCGTTCTTCTCATAAAAACGGACATTGCGCGCCCGCTCTCCGGTGACGACGTGGATGCCCGAACGTCCCGCGCTCGCGGCCTGCGCGGCAAACGCAGTGATCAGAGCGGAGCCAATACCGCGATTACGGTAGCGTTCGTCGAGATTAATGTGCAGATGGCACGGATAGGGATCGCACAATGGCGCAAATGACGCATAATAGCCGTTATCGGCAAAGCGCGGATTGTGCGCCGGATTGTCCAGACAACCCGCGAGATATCCGGCCACCGTACTGACTTCGGTAATGGCGACGAAGAAGCTCTCGATGTCATACGCAATGTAGCGCTCCAGCCAGCGCTCCTTGAACGGTTGGCGCTCATCCGGCCGCAAGGTCTTTGCCGACGGACTGGTGGCGAAGAAAATCTCCTCGATCGGCGACAGCCGGGATTGCCAATCCGGCTCATCCATCAAGCGAACGACGCGCATGATACGGCTTGTCCCGGCGCTGTTGTGCTCCCCACCTTACTGCGAAAGGGGTCCACATGACGATCGCGCCCGGCGATATCCGCTTTTGAGGGTAAAGCGGTCGATAGTCGCGGGAGGCTAATCCCCAAGCTTTATTCCAAGCTGCAAGTCAATAAAGAACTTAGAAACATGATGAGCCGTTTCAGGCCTGTTGTATTCAGCGCAAGCACAAGACACACACCCTGCGGTCCTAATTCGCACTGATGCTGGCAGCAGTCCGAGCTTCAATGCCTCGGCCACTCGGCGGTCTGCGCCGCCGGTCTGCCGCTGCAGATCGAGATCCTGCTGGCGCTGCCTGCGGCGCTGTGGCAGTTGCGGCTGTTGCTCGGCAGTTACGCGACGCTCGACGCCAAACCGTTAAGCAGCCGTGCGGCGATGTAATATTGCACGCGCCCACGCGCGCGAGGCGATCCAACCCAAAGACCAGCGCGAGACCATGAACAAAATCGATCCGTAAGGCGGAAGCAAAGGAACATGCACCGTATTTAGCTGGCTCTCTTAAAATCTAATGAAAAATAGTTAACACCGGATTTGGCGCAAATTAGCGGTGTTTCTTCAATGGACTGTGGCGGTGCGGGAAGCGGCCATAGGCCAGCCACGACTGGACGTCCCGTCAACGACCAAGATATGCTTCACTGAGCTGAAAAATAGTCGTTTCTGAGTAGCTGCCGTGCCGAGAAAGCCAGAAGAAAGGTTTGTCAGGCCACCAGAACAAAAACTCCACATTTTTATGAGCTACGCCAGTGAGGACAAGCAACTGGTAGCAGGAATTGCATCCGAACTCAAAGCCGCTTTTCCATTTTCGTTAGAGGTCCACCGCGACGAAGATTTCAAGCTGGGCGATAACTGGAAAGAAGATATCGAGGATGGTCTGGACAAGACGGATATTCTTCTTGTCATTTTTACAGATCGGCCGAAGCCGAGCTTTTCATTCACGGGCTATGAAATTGGATATTTCAACAGTTCGATAAAGGCCCGGCCAAATATTAGAGACGGCCTCAAGAGAGTATTTATCCCGCTGCTTATCGGCGACGTGAAAACGCCTGACACCATGTATTACGTTCAAGGGGCCAAATTCGACAGTTCTAATTTACTAAAAATCGCGGAAACGAGTCCAAATAAGCAAAATGACGAGGCTTGGAGCAAGGATCCGACGAATGCTGTCGTCACGCTTCTAAATCGAATTTCGGACATTATGCTGGCGTTTAGCGGCATCGAACGGACAGCTGAAACACTAGCGACTATTCAGGGGGCGATCAGCAAAACGGCGAGAAAGCTCTATAGCGACATTCACGTATATTTGCAGGGCCGCATCTTCTCGGAGATTTTTCCCGAACGGAAAATAGTCATTAGGAGCGATAACCCGATCGAGTTTGAAGCAGACGGCGCAAATTTGAACAATTGTCGAATTGAACTGGTTGGAAAATATTTCGATTCATTTGGAATCCCCGAATATAGCGGTGGTCGTGAATTCACATGGGCTGACTTCCTCGCAAGGATGGACCCGACGGCTGTGGGCGCGTGGAGAGAGAGCATAAGGCTCCTCGTGTCGTCAGTATTACAAGGCAGTGGAGATAATTATATTGTTATTTCCACGATACAAAAGGATGTTGCGTATCGATTGTTTGTCTCCAGGGTTGTGACCTATGTAAGTAAACAGACAGAAATACACATCTACATCGTTGAAATTAAATCGCGGGAATACGGTGACAAGGAGACAACTCAATTACTAAAGGCAGTGTCGGTGGGTCTCAGATTCAGATTTCTAGTGTTGGAGCAGGATAGCGAGTTTACACCACAAAATCTCGGTTTCCCCACAATGACGCTTGAGGCTTTGAAACCAAGAATCACAGAGTTGTTGTCGCAGATGAACCTCATTCTTCGTGACGCTAATCAAGCCGGACTTCAAAATCCGCAAATACTGCGGAGGATTTGGAACGGGAATGCTGCCAAAGTCCAAGATATGATGGCAATTTGGGAGCGGGCACGATCGGATCTCTATTTGACTGCCGATCAGGTTCTTCACGCCAGTGAGACCAATTTCGCTGATAAAAAAGCCACTTTCATCAACTCGCTAACTAAATTTTGCGAAGAAACGGAAATGATGAATCGCGAATTCACAGCTAAGGTCATGCATTTGCTAGCTGAAACGATCGCAAAAAAAATGCCCGGTCCCGTGATGAAAGTGACGACCAGTTGAAGTTAGACCGCTCACACAAATTAGCGGATTAGTAGCCCCGGCAGCTTGGCGATATTCGCCGCAATGCGCCGAGCCTTCACATCATAACTTACTGGTCCGAAAGAGCCGTGTCGCGGCCCACAACATCAAGACAACCAGAACACCGATCGCGGTGTAGTCCGCAATAGTCATTGCATCTCAATCCTAGAACCCCGAGAAATTACGCCTCTTCGGTGGTTGTTCTATCGCGACCGTGAGCGCCTAGGCAGCCGATAACGCCATTTGATTGTGCCGCTGTATCTGCCGATACCCCATTTTCGCTCGACCGGTTGCAGCCAGGCATAGTGCAATTTTCCGTCAATCGCAGTCGGGACCGGATACCAAGCAAACCAGCGATGCCATTCCACCAGAGGCGGAGGGCGCTTCGCCCGCGCCCGGCTTTCGGCAAGCAATGTCATTTCTAAGCCTTGAGAACTAATCTTCACGCAAGTAAAAGTTGTCAGAGCTGAAAACTGCTAGATGTGATGGCCATCACAGTTTTGGGCAAAGCTCGCCAACCAATTTCGATGTGGAAAACACTGCCGCGGTCTTGACGGGTCCGCCAGCGCAACACAGCCCGGTCCGTTCAAGACTGGCGCAATAGCTCCGGCAGCTTGGCGATGTTCGCTGCGATTCGCGGATCACACACGGCGTCGATTGAAGCTGCTTATTTGCATGACCGTCGCGCATGCCCACGCTAAGACCCACGTCACAAATGCGATGAGTAGACTTGAGGCGAAAATAAAGACCCACGCAGCGAGGGCACAGCAAACAAATGCGAGGAGTTTCCAACCTGCACAGCCGGGCCCTGGCTCGGCTAGAGCGAGGGCCATCGGCGCAAGGACGATCGCCAGGAACCCCAAAATAATAAGACTATCATTAAATATCTCGCCCATCCGCGAACCGCCGGTCGTCAAGGGGGGCACCTTAACGGCGACATTTTGCAACAGGGATAGACACCAATCAATTCTTGCCCAACAACTCCGGCGGCTTGGCAGCCAGCGGCCTTTTGCTCGATCTCTAGTCAGCCGGTGAAGGCATCCCGAAACTTGTCGCCCAAATCGACGACCTCACCGGCCGTCACCGGGTCGGGGCGGAAATACAGCAACGCCTTAAACGCGTCCTCGATAATGTTCGAAGTCGATCTTGCTCAGTTCGTGCTTTTCCATGGCGGTGCTTCTAACAAAGCCGCATCCGGTCGCTTAACAGTATCGCTATCAAGGCTTCCGCAACAGCTCCGCGGCTTGGCAATGTTGCTGGCGATCCGGCGGGCCTTATCGCGCGTGAGCAATTTTCGCCGCCGATCTCCGTCCCGGTTATTTTCAAATAGACATACCGCAGTTCGGCCCAGTGCGTGCCTAAGCATCGCCCTAGTTCCGAGTAACTTGGTAGTGCAGCCATTTGGCCGCCGCTGCGACGCGACTATGATGAAAGTGAGAGTATTAGGGACCGCCATCTTCTCTCTATTTTTCCTGCTGTCGATCTTTGCACCAGCTCATTCGCAGGAGGCCGTCAACGGCGCGCCGAGCGGAGCACGATCACCCCTGTCCGCAATTGCGCATGACGTTACCCACGTGGCTGAACCACGTCGCCGGTACCGGCGCTAACAACCATCGGGCCGACCGTCCCTCGTCACAGACGCGGCTGGCGCCGAAACTACCGTCCGCGCGCGTCGCGTCGAACAAGGAATGGTCAGAATTCGTGCCGTCACCCGGCGCGTCCAAGAAGAAAACGCCCACGCTCGTTCAAATAAGGGACTGAACGGCTCACTTCCGTACCATCTCCGGCAGCTCGGCAATGTTGGCCGCACTCCTTCGCGCCTCATCGAAACAGATTGTTAACCCGAATTCTTGATTTCTGGCTTGGCAGCCTACTTTGCCGAAATTGGAAACGTGTTTTGCGTTAGAAAGAAGAGAAACTGGACTTCCCGTAGGAGAAACTGATGTCTGCCCGAACAGCTGCGGCAAGCGTTGAAAAATTGCTGCCTGAATCCACCCTCGAGGCAGAAATCACCAGTTTGGTAGAACAGCAAATCCCCAAGCGTATTCCGGTAGAACAACAGGTCCCCAAGCGCATTCAGATTGAGGACGATGCGGAGAGATGCAGATCCTTTGTCGCTCGCATTACCTCAAATTCGATAGACGAACTCGGCGAGTTGGCATCCGATCTAACTTCTGCGCTCCAGAACCTCCAGCAATATCTGAAAGCCGAAGGTGAGCGAGTGCAGCGTGAGATCGTGGATTACGCACATCTGAATCGAACCGCATTGGCCGCCATCAAGACTATAATAGAGACCACCCGCGCATCCTCGAATGGAAAAGGTAGTGAAGACTAGCTGAGAAGCGCCACCTAAATGCGCAAATCACCCCTTATGAGAACCCTCGCGTGTCGGTTGCGGTTACGCACATGAATGGAAAGTCGTTTGCTGAAGCTCTCGACCGCGCAATCGCCGGATCGAAATCACCGCTCCCCTTATCTGCTCCCAAGACAATCGAACACTCGTCCACTGAGATGAAGGGACCGATGAGCCGGTTATATCGCCGATATCGATGGTGAGGCCTATTAACCACGATCACATCTGGTTAACAAAAAGTTCACTTTGCCGAAGCCGCCTCCCGTATACAATCGGGGCTGCTCCCCAAAGAGCACGGCCCCGATCTCAGTCCCCATCCCCCGACACCCCCGAGGTCGGGGCCACTATTTCCGCGATCAATAATGGCCCTCAGTGCGCCGCTGCGATCACAAATTCGCTTTCACTCTCGTTTGCCGTTGCGCGAGCGCACTCAAATCCCAACCGCAATCACACTCAACAGCGCAGAGGTTACGGCGGTCCCCTCAGCCAAAGTCATCCCCGTTGCTTCCATTCCCGGTAGTGCCTGCGCGACCAATAGCCCGATATTTGCTAGAATGTTCGCAGCCATGGCGCGGAGAGAATGAGAACCCCCTTTTGTCATGGTTGGTTAGGGCCAGCTGTGCAGGCCCACTCGTTGCGGCTGGCCCGCCTTCACCTATCGTTGTCAGTGAAGCCGGACCTGATGATCGCGCAGGATGCTTTCGGTACGCGCTTTGCACTCCTCCAGCGTGTCGTACCATTCGATGTCGCCGGAGCGCGTCAACTGCTCGCTGGTGCCATTCGGTAGTCTGCGGCGCGCGGAGATGCCAAATCGAGGCCCAATCGCGCGCCAGATGTAAAAGTCAATGCCAGCGACATGCGCTCTGTACTCAGGCGAGCCGTCATCTGGATCAACTATCGTTCGCCACGGGATCATGGTGGAACCGACAGACCACTACACATTATCTGAAACACACCAAGTTCCACAAACATCGCCGTAATTGTCCACAACACGTCAGCTGCGGGACTGTGGGTCTTCGTCTACTAATGGGCTGGCAGCGTCGAGCAATTCTTTGGCACAACCAGTCAATGGCGGAGAAAATATTCCCGCTACAATTGGTCGGCCGTGGCTCGGTTACCTCCCGGCAATGGTTAAGGCTGGCGCATGGATGATGACGACACCTTGCGCTGGCCTGCCTTTGGCATGAGCCCCACGCATGGCTTACCTAATGAAGTAAGCCAGCAACAGCGCCAGCCCGATACTGAACGCAATCACGATCATCGTCGTCATGCCGCTCCCCGAGCATAAGAGCCCGACGTTGATATTGCGCAGATCTGCCAAAGGATTGATTAATCCTGCCAGCCCGCCTGTTAGGTCCTCCTGGTCCGTATGATTGCAGTCGCGCTGATTGTAGCTATCGCGAGGATCAGAAGGGCCGCTTCGTAGAGGTTGCTGCCCCTTCGCCCTTCCCTGATAATCTCATTGGTAGAAGGAGGGACGTCTCATGCGTACTTTTATCCTCGCTTGGGTGATCGGTTTACTGGGCCTGATAATGATCGCAGGTGGGATCTGGGGCGTCATCAATCTGTTCAGGCAAGAGGTGCGCGCTCCGCTGAAATCTTATGGCGTGGCAGTTAGCATGGTATGCGGCGGCGTTGCCATGTTGGGCATGGCGCAGGGATTGCGTTTATTGCTCGTTCTTATTGTGCTGGCCCACCATTGAGGGAGCACAGAGGGCAGCAACGCCTCAATCCTTTCGCAGTAAGTCGGGAAGTTTAGCAATATTCACCGCAATCCTTCGTGCCTCATCCTTCGTCAGCAACTTCGCCGCTGACCGCCGCCCCGGGTTCTTCCGAGCGTTATTGGCCCGGACCCAGCACCTTCTCGACCGCCTGCATAAGCGGTAGCTCCAAATTGTCCACTTTCGCGCAGAAGCGCTCCATTGCTTTTAGGTTTTTTTCGAGGGTTTGAATGTCGATCGTCGGAAGTTCTCGCCTCCCGGCGTAGTAGCCGCTGAGCCAAATTGCAATCAATCGAGGCCGCGCAACTTCGTGCAACGCAAATTGTTTACAAGTGATCTTTGAAGCGTCAACCGAGACCTGTGCAAATGCGAATGTCGAAAATCCTGCAACGAAAGCGATGATGCTAAGGGCAAAGTTGAGACGCTTGGATTTCATGTTCCACCATTAAACATTGAGGCGCTCATCTTAACACATGCCAGCCTTTGTGAGCTTCCGGGTCGTTGAGAAAATCGCTAGTGTCTCTCGCTTACCCTAAGAACTTCGGGTCACGCGATGAGCTACTCGAGTTTCGCTCGCACCAACGTTGCCCATTTCGGTCTCCTGCTGATCGCGGCAGTGATCCTTGCCAGTTGCACCACTAACCGTACCGACACGCCGACGGCGCAAGCCGCACCCGAGCCGCTCACCCAATCTAAAGCTGCTGAGCAGTGCTGGATGGAAACCGAGCATGGAGCCAAGAGCTTACCTCTCGATAAGCGCTCCAAGGTCGTCGACCAGTGCGTTAAGGACAAGATGAGCGGTGCAAAATAGCGGAAAAGGCAGGGCGGGAAGGGACGAGGGGAGAGCTTAGCGATCACGCGTACCTGAGTGCGGGCGTGGCCCATTTCATTGTACCGCTATATCTGCTGGTGCACCCTTTCGTTCAACGAACCGCAGCCACCCATAGCGCAATCTTCCCTAGCCGCGACCGGGACCGGATACCAAGCAAACCAGCGATGCCATTGCAACAAAGATTTGAATAACAACCTTCCCGTTCATCACTTGAACGTCTAGCCGTTAACTACATGGCACGCTGCAAGTTGCGCCAGCCTGGCTCTAGTGCCAATGCAACCAAAATTTCGCGCTCGGTCGGGAACTGCAAGGGGCCGGTAAGCGTTGTTTGGTCAGGAGGGTGGGCGAAAATGACTCTCATTCTAATCTGGTTCGCACTGAGCGTCGTACTCGGGGCTTGCGTTTGTCGCGTGCTCACCCTTTCAGGTCCCGGCAATCCTGAGAAGTTATCCATACTGGATACTCAAGAAAGTTTTTCAGACGGTCACTGCAAGCCAACCTTTTTAGTCGCAAGCCATGAAGACCGAGAAGGGTTGTTGCTCGAAGTGGTTAGTCAGCAGTAGTTCGTCGATTGCACCTCGCAGCAGCGCCAATGCAGGAGCAGAAGCCCCGGCGGGAAGTGGGAGCGGCTTGTGCCGGGGCTTCTGCCTAGCAACAACTGACCCCCTCACAGTTGTGAGTCGAGGCTATGGTCGAATTGATGACCGCGCGGTTAGCAGACTTGGTTAAGCGCAACGTTATGCGCCTTTGCCGTTCAGCGGATCGACACTCAGGGAGATGGAGGAGAGAATTTTCCCGGCCCACTAGTGGCAGACCGCAACTAAAAGTCCATATCGACCAGCGGAGAGGCTTGCGGGCAGAAATGTTCTGTTGGGGCGTATTTAGGATTTTGTGTTCCAGGCGTTGTAATGACACCAATCGGCGCGCTTTCTAGTCCCGCCGTTATGGCCAAACGCATACGGTCACAGAACGCCGCGTCCATGTCGAGGTAACTTGGTTTTCCGTTCGCTGCGCGTTCGATTTCAGCTACGCGACGGAACTCGTCATCGTCACTCAACTCTTTGTCCTCGCATCAGCCCGGTACGATCAGAAAAGCCTCACCATTAAAGTCCTCGTGCAGCGCTCTAAGGCTTTCTGCTACGCGGCGCACATCTTCCCGAGCGGCTGCTTCCGTGGCGCCCGAGCCGCGAGGTGCTGCCCCCAGCACATCGAAGATCACAATGTCGCCGACGCGAGAACGTCGGCTCCAGGCGCGAGCCAGTTGCGACTGCCTAATTGTTTTCATCGAAAGGAAACAACGAAAGGAAACAACTCGCCGGGAAGCCCCAACAAAGTCCCGGCGAGCCTTCCAGGAGGAAGAGCAAGCTTCGACATGACGGTCCCCCGGTCACGATGAAGCCCGATAATCCTCGGCCCAAGAGCCAAGCGACGTCAATCACATTCCCGACATAAGACCGTAAAAATTGTCAGGCGGTTTCGGTTTCGATTGCAGAGGAAATCGATAAGTGGGGAAAGGTAATCCGTACGGCGATATCAAACCGGAGTGATCGACAAACTGCACCTACGCCCCAATGTCCGTTTTGGGTCAAATGCGGACATTCCAGCAAGTCCGTGTGATGTCCGCTTTACCCCCAAAAGCGGACATTGACTTAGTGGATGGCGATGTCCGCTATGTGCCAAAAGCGGACATTCTGCGCTGTAGCAAAAGAACGCCGTTATTCGATCACTTCGTCGGCGCGAGATAGCAGCGATTGTGGCGCTGACATGCCGAGCGCCTTCGCGGTCTTGAGATTATGAACTCAATTCTGGTGGGAAACTCTATTGGCAGATCGGCGAGCTTCGCACCTTTGAGAATCTTATCAACCAGAGCGGCAGCGCGTTTGTACATATCAGTCAGGTTGGGCTCGTAGCCCATGAGGCCACCAGTCTGTCATGGCTCACAACCCCAGCTTGCCGGTCAGCCCGTAGCCTTGCGCCAGGTCCTGGAGCTTCTTCCACGTGGCGTCTTCCACGGCGATGCCGTTGCTTCGCCGCTCCTGCTCGCGCTTGAACTCGATCTCGCCGGGATACAGCACCTCGGCGAAGCCCTGTGCCGGCGGAGTCGCCTTGAGGTACTGTGCAAATTCGGTGACCTCCTGCTTGAACGTGTTGAGATCGCGGAACGCGGCGACGTTGAATACCGCGATGAAGCAGCCGTCGTTGTGACGGCCCGTCGGTTCTGCGCCGTAGCCAAGGCCGGTAAGCAGACCTGAAAGAATCTCGACGATGGTGGCAAGTCCGTAGCCCTTGTAGCCCTCGGAGCCACCGACCGGCAGCAGCGCACCACCCTGGCGCAGCACGCGCGGATCGGTCGAGGGCTTGCCGTCGGCGTCGATCAGCCAGCCCGCGGGCACGTGTTCGCCGCGCGCCGTCGCCACGTTGATCTTGCCCGCGGCGGCGGCCGATGTCGCCATGTCGAAGAAGAGCGGGCCTTCAAGGTTCGACGGCACGGCGAAGCAGATCGGATTTGTGCCGAGCCTTGCCTTTGCGCCACCGAACGGCGCCACCGCTTTGGCACTGCGGCCGGAATCGGCGGTGATCATCGCGATCATGCCTTCGCGCGCCGCCATCAATGGATAGGACGCGAGCCTGCCGATATGGCTCTGGTGATAGACCGTCGCCGCGGCGACCTGCTGCTGCTCCGCCTTGTCGATCGTGTAGCGCATCGCGCGGTCGGTCACGACGTAGCCAAAACCCCAGTTGCCGTCGATCACTGTGCTGGTACCGGTCTCCTGAATGATGGTCCACGGCGCGCCCGGAACGATATGGCCAGCCTTGATGCGGTCGATATAGGTAGGGATAAGGATGATCCCATGCGAATCGTGACCGACCAGATTGGCGCCGATGTTGTAGCGCGCGATCGTGGCAGCCTCTTCGGCCGACGCACCGGAGGCTTGCAGCAGGGCATTGGCGATATCCGTCAGGCGTTCGGCTGACACGTTCGGCATGGCGGCATTCCTCCGGAACTTTGCTATCAGCAAGGC
>Ga0209465_10000345_pt1 | contig 21960 bp, 20 predicted proteins | sample PanSoiPlot1MoBio_FD_188321 | JGI IMG/M metagenome (GOLD analysis project Ga0209465, IMG submission 188321) | Tropical forest soil microbial communities from Panama analyzed to predict greenhouse gas emissions - Panama Soil Plot 1 MoBio (SPAdes)... | ecosystem: Environmental > Terrestrial > Soil...
TCATCATCGGCGACCGGCAGACCGGCAAGACCGCGGTCGCCGTCGACGCCATCATCAACCAGAAGGGGCAGGACATGCGCTGCTTCTACGTGGCCATCGGCCAGAAGCAGTCGACGGTGGCCGCGGTGGTCGAGAAGCTGCGCGAGACGGGCGCGCTGGCCTACACGACGGTCATCGCCGCCACGGCGTCCGAGCCGGCGCCGCTGCAGTTCCTGGCGCCCTACACCGGCGTCACCATGGCCGAGTACTACCGGGACAGCGGCCGCCACGCGCTCATCATCTATGACGATCTGTCGAAGCAGGCGGTCGCCTACCGCCAGCTGTCGCTGCTGCTGCGCCGGCCGCCGGGCCGCGAGGCGTATCCGGGCGACGTCTTCTACCTGCACTCGCGCCTGCTGGAACGGGCCGCCAAGCTGTCCGACAAGGAAGGCGCCGGCTCGCTGACCGCCCTGCCGATCATCGAGACCCAGGCGGGCGACGTGTCGGCGTACATCCCGACCAACGTCATCTCGATCACCGACGGCCAGATCTTCCTCGAGAGCGATCTCTTCTACTCGGGCCAGCGGCCGGCCGTGAACGCCGGCATCTCGGTCAGCCGCGTCGGCGGCGCCGCGCAGATCGCGGGCATGAAGAACGTCGCCGGCAAGCTGCGCCTCGAGCTGGCGCAGTACCGCGAGCTGGCCGCGTTCGCGCAGTTCGGGTCGGACCTGGACAAGGCGACCCAGCAGCAGCTGGCGCGCGGGGCGCGCATGACCGAGCTCCTCAAACAGGGGCAGTACCAGCCGCTGCCGGTCGAGAAGCAGATCCTGATCCTGTTCGCCGTCACCAGCGGCTACGTCGACAGCCTGCCGGTCGATGCGCTGGGGCGGTACGAGCGCGATCTGTACGCGTTCGTCGACAGCCGCCACGCCGGGCTGTTCGCCGAGATCGCCACCAAGGGCACCGACAAGAAGGCCTGGAACGACCTGACCACCCGCATGAAGGCGGTGCTGACCGAGTTCGGCCGCGAGTTCGCGCCCGACGCGCAGGCGGTGGCGTGATCGCCTAGCGATGCCCTCCCTCAAGTCCATACGAACGCGGATCGCGTCGGTGAAGTCGACGCAGAAGATCACGCGCGCCATGAAGCTGGTGTCGGCGGCCCGCCTGCGCCGCGCGCAGGACGCGATCCTGGGCGCGCGCCCGTACGCCAACGCGCTGGCCGAGGCGATCGTCGAGGTGGCGCTGCGCGCCGGCGCCGACGCGCACCCGCTGCTCGAGCGGCGCGTGCCCGAACGGCTGACGATGGTGCCGCTGACGTCCGACCGCGGCCTGGCGGGTGGTTTCAACGCCAACGTGTTCCGGGCCCTGCAGCGCTTCACCGACGAGCAGAAGCGGGCCACCCCGCCCGCGCGCGAGATCGCCCTCGAGATCGTCGGCAAGAAGGGGCGCGACTTCTTCCGCCGCCGCAAGGGGACCATCGGCCACGAGCTGCCGGGGCCGACCGGCGAGACCGCCCTGAAGATCGCTCGGGAGATGGCCCACATCGTCACCCACAACTTTCAGATGGGGTCGACCGACGCGGTCTATCTCGTCTACAACGAGTTCAAGTCGGCCGGCTCGCAGCGGGTGGTGGTCGAGCCGCTGCTGCCGATCACGGGCGCCAACCTGCGCGCGCCCGAGGGCGGCGCCGGCGGCGCCATCGACTTTCTCTACGAGCCGTCGAAGACGCGTTTGCTCGACGCGCTGTTGCCGATGTACGTCGAGTCGCAGATCTACCGCGGCCTGCTCGAATCGATGGCGTCCGAGTTCGGCGCGCGCATGACCGCGATGGACAACGCGACCCGCAACGCCAAAGAGATGATCTCCAATCTGAGCCTGCAGTACAACCGCGCCCGCCAGGCCGCCATCACCAAGGAGCTGATGGAGATCGTGGGCGGCGCGGAGGCCCTCAAAGGATAGGACCAGAGGAAAAGGACCATATGGAAACCCACGCCACCAGCCAAGGCAAGGTCGTTCAGGTGATCGGCCCCGTCGTCGACGTCGAGTTCTCGGGCGCGCTGCCCGAGATCAACACCGCGCTGCGGATCTCGAACCCGTCGATCAGCGACAGGCCGGGAAACCTGGTCGTCGAGGTCTCGCAGCACCTCGGCGAGAAGAACGTCCGCTGCATCGCGATGGACACGACCGACGGCCTCGTGCGCGGCATGCCCGTCGAGAACACGGGCGCGCCGATCCAGGTCCCGGTCGGCCGCGAGGTGCTGGGGCGGATCATGAACGTCGTCGGCGACCCGGTCGACGAGAAGGGCCCGATCACGGCGAAGAAGATGATGCCGATTCACCGGCCGGCCCCGAAGTTCGTCGACCAGTCGACGCGCGTCGAGATGTTCGAGACCGGGATCAAGGTCATCGACCTGCTCGCCCCGTATCGCCGCGGCGGCAAGATCGGCCTGTTCGGCGGCGCCGGCGTCGGCAAGACCGTCACGATGCTGGAGCTGATCAACAACGTCGCCAAGAAGCACGGCGGATTCTCGGTGTTCGGCGGCGTCGGCGAGCGGACGCGCGAGGGGCGCGACCTCTACAACGAGATGGCGGAGTCGAAGCTGTCCGACGGCGCCAGCGTCCTGTCGAAGACCGGCCTCGTCTACGGCCAGATGAACGAGCCGCCGGGCGCGCGCGCCCGCGTCGCGCTGTCGGCGCTCACCGTCGCCGAGCACTTCCGCGACGAGGAAGGGCAGGACGTGCTGCTCTTCATCGACAACATCTTCCGCTTCACCCAGGCGGGGTCGGAGGTGTCGGCGCTGCTCGGCCGCATCCCCAGCGCCGTCGGCTACCAGCCGACGCTGGCGACGGACATGGGCGAGCTGCAGGAGCGGATCACCTCGACGAACAAGGGGTCGATCACCTCCGTGCAGGCGATCTACGTTCCGGCCGACGACCTGACCGACCCGGCGCCGGCCACCGCGTTCGCGCACCTCGACGCGACCACGGTCCTTTCGCGCGGCATCGCCGAGCTGGGGATCTACCCGGCGGTCGATCCGCTCGACTCGACGTCGACGATCCTGTCGCCCGACGTCGTGGGCGCCGAGCACTACCAGGTGGCGCGCCAGGTCCAGAAGATCCTCCAGAAGTACAAGGAGCTGGTCGACATCATCGCGATCCTCGGCATGGACGAGCTGTCCGAGGACGACAAGCTGACCGTGCAGCGCGCCCGCAAGATCCAGAAGTTCCTGTCGCAGCCGTTCTTCGTCGCCGAGACGTTCACCGGATCGCCCGGCAAGTACGTCGAGGTCAAGGACACCGTGCGCAGCTTCAAGGAGATCGTCGACGGCAAGTGCGACGACCTGCCCGAGCAGGCGTTCTACATGCAGGGCGGTCTCGACGACGTGCGCGCCGCGGCCGAGAAGATGGCCAAGGAAGCGGCCTAGGCCGGCGATGAGGCTGTCCGTCACCACGCCGCGCGGCGCGCTGGTCGACACCGACGTCGACGAGGTGACCGCGCCCGGCGAGCTGGGCGAGTTCGGCGTGCTGCCCGGGCACGTCGCGCTGATGTCCGCGCTGAAGCCCGGCGTGCTCTGGTACAAGGCCAAGGATCACACCGGTGTGGTGGCGCTGGGGCAGGGCTACCTGCAGGTCGCGCCGCTGCCCCAGGCGGACGATCGCACCGGCCTCGGACGTGACCGCGTGCTGGTGCTCGTCGATCAGGCGCTGACCGCGGCCGACATCGACGTCGGCGCCGCCGAGAAGGAACTGGCGGCGGCCGACCGCGAGCTCGCGGCCTGGAAGGGCGAGATCGACGGCTCCCACGTCGCGCTCGTCGAGCGCCGCGGCTGGGCCCAGGCCCGCCTCGACGCCGCCGCCCGCCTCGCGCCGCACTGATCCTCACGCGGCCCCTCTCCCCAGCCCTCTCCCCGCTTCGCGGGGCGAGGGAGCCGGATCTTCTTGCCCCTCTGACTTGCACACCTCTGCGTCGCACGAGATCGTTTGGCTGAAAAATGGCGTTGCCCCAGAACCGGTGGGAGGAGGCGCTCGGCGAGGTCGAGAGGCGGCTGCGGCCGATCGCGGATCGGCCCGTCGACATCTCCGACCCGAACTGGGTCGACAAGTTGAAACAGAGCCGCCCGCTCGACGAGGCCGGCGTCAGGGAGCGGGCCCAGGACCTCCTCGACGAGCTGCTGGCGGCCTATGCCACCGCCGACGAGGATGGCCGCCGCGCGATTCGAACCCTGTTCACGACGTTCCGCGCCTTCGCCTGGGCGACGACCCTCCGCGTCCCGCGCACCACGCCAGAGGGTTTCCGGACCCATCTGCTGCATTTTTCCGCGAAGGATCAGGATCGGGATCCGCGCGACGCGACCCTGTGGCTGGACGATCTGGTCGAAGAGGGCGCGCGGGCCGGCCTCGCCGTGGACGCGGCGCTGGCGGAGGTCGCGAATCTTTCGAGCCGCGACGACCGGCACGGCTGGGGCTCCACGCGCGACTGGCTGCTGAAGCGCCGCAGCGGGAAATGACTCTAGTAGTAGCTCGGGCGGCTCGGCGCGAGCACCAGGCGGATCCAGGTGAAGCTCTGGGACAGCAGCGGGAACGACGCGAAGACGATGGTCAGGATCGACATCACCAGCAGCCCGGACCGCAGGCCGGGGCTGACGCCGTGGTCGTCCCGGCGGCGGCCCAGCTCGGTGTGCAGCCGGATGCCGGCGATCGCGCTCCAGAGCGCGATCGCCGCCAGGATCCCGGGCGCGGCCAGGTTCACGACCGGGACGATGAGGGCGAGATAGGACATCACCGACACCATCGCCGGCGCGAGCATGATGTTCTTCGCCCGCTTGCGCATGCCGGTCTGGGCCTCGGCCCGCGCCAGGCATGACGCGCAGGTCAGCGCGCCCTGGTCGTTCATCAGCATGGTGTGAAGCGGCGCGGTCGTCCCGCAGGCGGTGCAGGTCGCGGGGCTGACGCTGGCAACGGTCATGGCGGCTCCTCGAGGTTCGGTCTTCCACATCAGACGGTGCGGCAGGCGGAATGTCGCGACGGTAGTAGAGTACCCGCGCCATGGCCGCGAAATTCCGCTTCTTCGTCACCTGCGCGCGCGGGACAGAGGGGGCGCTGCGCCGCGAGCTGGCCGCCATGCGGATCGCGGGCGCGAAGGGCGACCGCGGCGGCGTCTGGTTCGAGGGGCCGCTGGCGATGGGGATGGCCGTCTGCCTGCGCGCCCGGGTGGCCGTGCGCGTTTTGATGCAGATCGGCGAGTTCGACGCGCCCGACGGCCCCGCGCTGTACGCGGGCGCGCGCGCGATCCCGTGGCGCGACTGGCTGACGGACCGGAGCACGCTCTCCGTTCACGGCAGCGTGCGCGACACGCCGGCGCTGACGCATTCGGGGTTTGCCGCGCTGAAGGTCAAGGACGCCGTCGTCGACGCGCTTCGCGACGCGTACGGCGCGCGCCCTGACGTCGACACCAAATCGCCCGATGTCGGCATCGTCGTTCACATCGCGGCCGGGCGCGCGGGCATGTTCCTCGATCTGGCGGGCGAGGCGCTGCACCGGCGCGGCTACCGCGTCGCGATGGTCGAGGCGCCGCTCAAGGAGACGCTGGCCGCCGCCGTCCTGGCGCTGGGCGGCGCCCGTGCCGACCTGCCGTTCGTCGACCCGATGGCCGGCTCGGGCACGCTCGCGATCGAGCACGCGCTCGCGGCGCGCGGCATCGCGCCGGGGCTGCGCCGCCGCTTCGGCTTCGAGCGATGGCCGACGCTGCCGCCCGAGGCGCTGGCCGATTTCGCCCGCATGCGCGCCGAGGCGGAGGAGGCGGCCATCGCCGCCCAGCGCGCGTCGCTGCAGCCGATCGTCTGCGCCGACGTGGCCGCCGACGCGGTGGCCGCCGCCCGCCAGAACGCCTCCGCTGCCGGCGTCGACGACGCGATCACCTTCGCGCGCGCCGACGTCGCTGCGCTGGAGCGGCGCTGGCCGTCCGGCACGCTGGTCACGAACCCGCCCTACGGCGAGCGCCTGAAGCCGGACACGCTGGGCGGGCTCTACCGGTCGATGGCGCGCAGCTTCGAGCGCCTCGGCGGCTGGCGCGTCGTCGTGCTGTCGGGCAGCCCGCTCTGGACGCGCGAGATGCGGCGCAAGCCGGCCGTCTCGCACAAGCTCTGGAACGGGCCGCTCGAGGTCAGGCTGCTCTGCTACGACGTGCGCTAGCCGCCGGCTCGCGCGTGACGACTTTCGGTGGGATCAGCGCGACGTTGACGGCGAAGTCGTAGTTGACCGCGAGGCCGTTCCGGCGCGCCGGCTCGAAGCGGAGCTTTTTCAGCAGCGCCGTGAGCCCTTTCATCGCCCTGAATCCGAAACGGTAGGCGTGCGCCGCCACGGTTCTGGTGCGGCCGCGCGCGTCGACCTCGACGCGAAACCGTCCGGTCCAGCGCGTGAACCAGGATTCGCCGGCGAGCCCGGTGACCCTCGGGAACCGACTGAGGCGCACGATGGACGCCTCTATGTCGGCCGCGTTGACGCATTCGGGAAGCTGATCGACGGGGCCCAGCCGCTTGAATCGCGAATAGATGCCGACGCCGCGCCAGCGCCAGCGGCGGTCGAAGGTGATCCGTGCGCGCACCATGAATTGTTCGCGGCGGAGTATATCCGCGATAGAAGAAGTCCGAATGCGCCCCGTCGCGATCAGATTCGGCCTGTCGCTGCTGTCGGCGGTGTTGCTGTTCCTGTCGGTGCCGACGTTTGGGCTCTGGCCGCTGATGTGGATCGCGCTGGTTCCGCAGCTCGCCGTCGCGCTCGACGCGTCGACGCACAAGCGCGCGTTTCTTTACGGCTGGTTCACCGGGACGGTGGCGAACGCGGTGGCGTTCTCGTGGATGGACGGCCTGCTCGAACGGTTCGGTCACATGCCGGCCCTCGAGGCGCTGCCGATCATGCTGCTGCTGGTCGGGTATCAGGGGCTGGCGTTCGCGCTCTTCTCGTGGGGCGTGAGGCGGCTCGAACGGCGCGCCCGCCTGCCTCTCGTCCTGCTGGCGCCGCTGACGATGGTCGCCATCGAGCTCGGGATGCCGCAAATCTTTCCGTACTACCTCGCGATCTCGCAGGCGTTCGTTCCGCGCGTGATCCAGATCGCCGACCTGACCGGCCCGCTGGGCGTCACCGCCCTGATGGTGGCGCTGAGCGGCGCCCTCCTCGATGCCTGGCGCGCCCGCGATCGCGGCATCCGGATCGCGGGCCGCGGCCCGGCGATCGTCGCGGCGTTGATGGCCGCCAACTTGGTTTACGGCACAGTCCGGCTGCACCAGGTGGACGCGCGCCGCGCCGCCGCGCCGAAGGTGCGGACCGGCGTCGTGCAGGCGAACGTCGGCATCATCGAGAAGTGGGATCCGCGCGAGTTCGCTCGGTTGCTGGTGATGCACCAGCAGGAATCGGCCAACCTGGCGCGCGCGGGCGCCGAGCTGATCGTCTGGCCCGAGTCCTCCTATCCGTACGCGCTTCGCCGCCCGCCCGATCCATTCGCTCACGACTTCCCGATCGACGACGCGCGACGCGTGCGGCGCGGCTTCGAAACGCCGCTGCTGTTCGGCGCAGTGACGCGCAGCACGCAAGCCAAGTATCCGTACAACACCGCGCTGATGATGACCGGATCGGGCGACGTCGCCGGCACATACGACAAGGTTTTCCTGATGCTGTTCGGCGAGTACATCCCGTTTTACGACTCGATCCCCTGGTTCACGCAGCTGTTTCCGGAGGCCTCGAACTTCAACCGCGGCAGCGAGCCGGGATCGTTTCCGCTCCAGGTCCGCGGCCAGGATTACCGGCTGGGTCCGCTCATCTGCTACGAGGACATCCTCCCCGGGTTCGCGCGCCGGGTGGCGCGCCTGGGACCGAACGCGTTCATCAACATCACCAACGACGCCTGGTTCGGCCGCACCGCCGAGCCCTATCAGCACCTGGCGCTGGCCGTGTTTCGCTCGGTCGAGCACCGGATCGAGATGGTCCGCGCCGTGAACACCGGTGTTTCCGCGCACATCGACGCCGGCGGCCGCGTGCTCGCCCAGACGGTGTCGGTCGATCCGGACGAGCTCCCGCCGCCGACGCCGAAGACGCTGCTGGTGGATCTGGCGATGCTTCCGGGCGGCGGGCTCTACCGACACGTCGGCGATCTGTTCGGCTTCGCCTGCCTGGCCGGATTGGTCGTCATCCTGGTTCGCTCGCGGCCGCGCCGGCCTGATGCGGGAAGAAAAAAGCGCCCGTGACAATTTGATGAACGAGCGGTATTCCCATCCCCTATCTGGGTGGGTCTTCCGGCGAGGTCGTTGTGATGCCCGAGCGCAAGCGAAAGGCCGATACGCACGTCGGCTCGAAGTGGGTCATCATCGTGACCCTGGCGGTGGTGGTGGCGGCGTTCCTGGGCGGCAGCAGCTACGCGGAGTGGCGGGCCAAGCGGACGCACGATCTGACCGCTGAGATCGCGACCAACGAATCGCCCAGCATCCTCTACCTGGCCGCGGCGCGCGCCGAGCTGCGCGATCTGCAGCGGCTGCTGAACACGCACGTGCTGCTGGCGTCGACGGGGCGGCCCTCGCCGACGCAACCGATCAAGGACGTGCGCGACCGGCTGCGCCAGAACCTGCAGGCGTACTTCGCGCTGCCGGCGCTGCCGGCCGAGCGAGAGCTGTGGCATCGCATCGACAAGGAGCTGATCGACGTCGACGTGCTGGCGGGCAAGATCATGCAGGCGACCGCGGGGCGGCGGTACGAGGCGGCGCAGAGGTTGCTGGTCGACGAGCTGCCGGACGCCATCGACGACGAGGCCGACGCGATCATGGCCGACATCCAGCTGAACGCGGCGCGCGTGCGCGAGGTCGCAGAGCTGATCGAAGGTGAGCGGCGCACGCGGTCGCTGTGGGTGTGGGGCCTGGACGGCATCAGCGTCGCGCTGGCGATCTCGCTGGCGTTGCTTGCGCTGAAGACGCTGGCGCGCCAGGAGGCGATCGTGCGGCGCCGGTCCGAAGAGCTGGAGGGTTTCGCGGGGCGCGTCGCGCACGATCTGCTGAATCCGATCTCGGCGGCCGAGATGTCGATGGCGGCGACCGAGCGTGTGATCTCCGGCAACGACCGGACGGCGGCGCTGGCGGCGCGGGGGCGGCGCAGCCTCATCCGGGCGCGCGCGCTGGTCGACGATCTGTTCGCGTTCGCGCAGGCGGGCGCGCGACCGCTGGCCGGGGTGACCACGGTCATCCCGGAGGTCGTCGACGGCGTCGTCGAGGAGCTGCGCGGACCGGCCGCCGAGCGCGGCATCACCATCGCAGTCACGCCCTGGAACGCGCCGGTTGTTGTCCGCTGCGCGAGCGGCGTGCTGGCCAGCCTGCTCTCCAACCTTCTGCGCAACGCCATCAAGCACATGGGCGCCAGCCCACGGCGGCGGGTCGAGCTGCGGATCATCGCCCGCCACGATCGCGTTCGCTTCGAGGTGGAAGACACCGGCCCGGGGCTGGTCCCCGAGCTGCTGTCGCAGGTGTTCGATCCGTACGTGCGCGGGCCGCGGACCTCCGAGCCCGGTCTCGGCCTCGGGCTGGCGACGGTGCGCCGCCTGGTCGAGGGACACGACGGCCGCTACGGCGTGTCGTCGCGACCGGGCGAGGGGGCGCTGTTCTGGTTCGAGCTGCCGGCGGAGCACCTGACGCCCCACGAGATGCCGGCGGTCGGGGCGGAGCCGCCCGAGGAGCAGCGGCACCCCGTCAACTGATGCCGCGGTTCACTGTCGCGGGTTACTGTCGCGGGTTACTGTCGGAGGAAGAACGGGTACGTGAACTTCTGCTCGTCCAGCTGAAAGGGCGGGAAGTGGGCGTCCTTCGCGGCTTCGCGAACGCAGAGGCCAGTGGGCGTTCCGCGCCAGGCCGGCGAGACCGAGACCGCCTGCACGGTGCCGTTGCCGGCGATGACGAACGCGAGCTCGACCATTCCCGGCACCTTGAACTGCTGGTAGCAGGCGAACACCTGCGGCCGGATCTTCGCCATCGTGTCGGCGATCTGGGCCATCGAAAGCTGCATCGCCCGATCGTCGACCGGCGGGGGCGGGGCGGCGGTCACGGTCGGCTTGACGGCGCAGGTCGGATCCTCGCGCCCCGGTCCGGGACGATCCGCCATCGTCGTCGAGGGCGGCTTCGACACCAGCACGTCGCCCGTGCAGCGGTTGTAGACGCGCGCGCCGACCAGCTTGAGCGCGACGCCGCGCTCGTTGCCGAACGTCCAGACGTCGCCGACGATCTGGGGCTGGAACAGAAACTCGGCGCGCAGGAACGGCCGTTCGGTATCGAGCCAGCGCTTGGCGTCGGCCAGGGTGTCGAAGCCGAAGGTGTTGCGCGACAGCGAGACCGCCTGCACCAGCGAACCGGCCTCCTTGTCGGGGACCTTCAGCGTCACGAGGCGCGGCTCCTTCGCGCGGCCGATGGTCACCGGCTTGCTGCACGAGACGCAGCCGGCCAGTGCGACGTGGTACCCCTTGACCTGCGCGTCGTAATCCGAGACCGCGACAACGCCCGGTTCGTCGGTCGTGAACGCGAACGTCTTCTGCGGCAGCGTGCGGCGGAGGAACGCCGTCGTGGCCTGGCAGCGCGCCCGGTCGATCTCGCGCTTCTCGCTGTCGCAGCGCTCGACGATCGAGGAGAGCAGCGTCCCGATGTCGCGCGTCCGGACCGCCCCCTGGCCGAGCTTCTCAAAGCTGGTGGCCGCCGCGTCGGCGGCGGGGGCGGGCGCGGGTGCCGCCGCAGCGGGCGGTCTGGCGGGCGCACCGGCCGCGGCTTCACCCCCCTGCGGTATGGGCGCCGGGCCGAACAGCACGAGCGCGAGCGCGAGGGCGGCGTGACTGGCCATGAACGCGCCCACTATAGAGGACGTGCCCGCCTTGGCGCCAGAGGCGCCGCACGACTATCGCCGAATCAAGTTTGAAAAGGGCGATAGTTCAGGGGGGCGAATCGAGCGGTTCGATCCATGACGCCGGCACCTCGATAGAGCTGCCGTCGCTGAATTCGATCACGTACATCGTGGTTCCGATCGTGGCGCCGCCGGCCCGACCTTGGGCCGCAGTCTCGATGACTCGGATGCCGACCACCGCGGCCAAAGCATCGGGGCGCGCCTCGGGTGGCGCGCCGGTCTTGACGCGTACGGTATCGCCCCACGTGAGGTTCGGCATCGATCACCCCGCGGTGCGAAGCATATGCCCCGGGCCGACGACGGCGGGGAGGAACTTCTTGTAGTCGAAGTCGCCGCCGGTGACGTCGACGGTATGGCAGCCGCGGCAGATCGCCTCCGGCACGGCCCGGCCCAAGGTGCCACGCTTGTCGAGGGCGGCGCCGTGCTTGCTGCCGGGGCCGTGGCAGCTTTCGCAGCCGACGTTCGCGAAGCGCTCGCGCGCCGTCGCGATGTCGGGCGGGCCCCCCGGTTGCAGGTAGCCGGTGACGTGGCAGCCGATGCACGACGGATCCTTGTCGCGGCCGATGCGGGCCAGCGCGGACAGGGCGCGGGCGTGCTTCGTCGTCTTCCACTGGGCGAGGGCCGGCGCGTGGCAGCCGCCGCACGCCGCCGTGCCGATGTAGCTCGCGCCCGCGATCGCGGCGGCGGCCTCCGCCGTTCGCTTCGGGCGCGGCGTCTCGTTGCCGATGCCGACCGCCTTGCCGGCGGCGGCGCGCGCCTCGCTCTCCTTGTTGTAGGCACCGACGAGGTTGGCGACGCCCTGCTGGTCGGGCGTGGCCGCGTCGAGCGGAACCAGCCGGTTCTCGAACCAGCTTCCAGCGATCGTGGCCGGCAGCTTTTCCAGCAAGGCGGTCTCGCGCGCGATCGCCGCCTCGATCTCCTTCCGGCGCTGCTCGTAGTAATCGCGCATGGTGGCCGGGTCGGTCTCGCCCAGCCGCTTGTCGTACTCAGTCAGCTGGCGCCGGTGATCGGCCAGGATCGTCTCGATCTCGGCGCGCTCACCGCGGTCGGTGAACCCCAGTCGATCGCCGACGATGTGCAGGTCCAGCCGCCCGACGTGCTTGCCCCCGGCCATCGCCTCGAGCATGTACGTGCGCCCCACCTTTTCGGGCAGCTCGAGGTTCATCGCGCTGTGGCCGAGCACGGCCCAGTCGATGCCCGGCGCCGCGGACACGAGCTTCCGGTTGGCGTCGGCGTCGCCGACGTGGACCAGCGCGACGATGATCTTCGCGCCGCGCGCGCGCAGGCTCGCGACCTCCGTACGGGCCGCCGCGGCCGGATCACGCGCCTCGATGCCGGCGGCCGCGAACGCGGCGGCGTCGGTCGGCCGCGGCGGCGCGGTCACGCCGAACACGCCGATCTTCACGCCCGCGCTGTCGACGATCCGATCGGCGTCGAACAGCAGCTTGCCGTCGCGGCCGTACAGGTTCGACGCCAGCAGCGGCAGGTGCGCCTGCTTGGCCACCCGCCGCAGCAGCGGCAGGCCGAGCGCCAGATCCTGCTCGCCCAGGAGAAGCGCGGTCGTCCCGATGCGCCCGTACGCCGCCGCGAGCAGCCGCGCCCGCCGTTCGACCTCGCCGCGGTCGGGCGGATCGGCGCGCACGACGTCGGGCCGAAAGGGCAGGAACAGGTCGCCCGCGTCGAGCACCAGCGCCGCATCGGCCTCGGCGCGGGCGCGATCGATCACCGTAGCCCGCCGCGCCACCCCGCCCAGCGGATGCACGGGGCAGCCGCACTGCTCGTAGTCGCCGCCGAGGTTGGACGAGTAGAGCAGCGTGATCAACTTGCCTCGCGGCGGAGGCGCGGGCGCCGGGGCGCGAGCGCCAGCGGGCGGCGCCGGCGCGGCCGGCGCGTGTTCGCGGTCGGCCCGCCGGCACCCGGGCGCGGTCATCAGGCAGGCGCACGCGAGCAGCGCCGCGGGTCTTCCGGTGACGCGCACGAACGCGACACTGGCGGAAACGGATCGTCCTGTCTACTGTCACGCGCGGGCCCAGCCGATGAAAACGAAAACGAAAGCCAAGACGAAGCCGACGATGAAATGGATAGCCGCCGCCCCCTCGGCCAGCCCGTTCGAGCCGGACGGTTCCGTCTACCAGGTCCGCCACATCAGCCTGCAAAAGACCGACGGCCCGTCGATCAGGGCCGCGCTGGACGAGGTGATGACGGAGGCCCTTCGCCTCGCCCCCGCCAATCTCGATGCGTCGAAGTCGGACGTGATGTTCGAATGGGATCCCGTCTACGCGACGCTCACTGTCACGTTCACGGACGGTCAGAACGACGCGCGGGACGTGCTGAAGCTCTTCTTCAAGACCTGGGACCGCGAACAACGGAAGGCCCCCCTCGGCTGGGAATCAGATGTGTTGATGTCGGATCGCAGGAACCGGGTGCTTTTCCTGCTGGAGACCCGGGCGCGCCAGGTGAAGCCAGAGCTCAAGAAGCTGTTCCCGAATCGGAGGATCCGCTTGCGTTTCAGGGAACACAGCAGCCGCAAGGAGAGGTCGCTGGTCCACTAGGTTCGTCGTCCTCCAGCGCCGGCGCGCGTGTCATCATACACTCCGTGCCGAGACGCCCCGCCATGCCCAAGCGCAAGCAGCCCGAGGCAGAGTCGGAAGAGACTGCGGAAAAAGAGTCCGACTCTCGCGACGACGACGCCGACATCGCCGAGCTCGGTGAGGGCGAGGCAGGCGGCGGCGAGAAGGCGATCCAGCTGCTCGAACCCGACGAGGCGGAGGCCGAGCGTCTCGCCAGTGACGATCGCAGCGTCGGCCGTCTGTCGACCGTGCGCGATTCGGTCGGGCGGTTCCTCGCGGAGGCGCGCCGCTACAAGCGCCTCAGCGAGCAGGAGGAGCGCGCGCTCGGCGTCGCGGCGCGCGAGCGCGGCGACATGAACGCCGCCCGCACGCTGGTCGTGCACAACCTGCGCCTCGTCATCTCGATCGCTTACCAGTACCGGCGCGCCTGGACGAACATCCTCGACCTGTTCCAGGAGGGCAGCGTCGGCCTGATGGAGGCGGTCAAGCGCTGGGAGCCGAAGCTGGGGCCGCGCTTCGGCACCTACGCCGCCTACTGGATCCGCGCCTACGTGCTTCGCTTCCTGATGACGAACTCGCGCCTGATCCACGTCGGCAACACGCGGGCCGGCCGCAAGCTGTTCTTCCGCCTGGAGAAGGAACGCCAGAAGCTGATCGCCGCGGGCATCGATGTGACGCCCAAGCTGCTGGCCGCGAAGCTGGACGTCGACGAGAAGGACCTGGACGAAGTGCGCCAGCACCTGGAGTCGCGCGAAGTGCCGTTCGATCCGCGCCCGGGAGAGTCCTCTGCCGATGAAGGTTACGCGCTGTCGGAGCGGCTGCCCGGCGGCGGCGAATCGCCCGAGACCGAGGCGGCGCGCGCCGAGCTGGCCGAGGCGATGCAGGACCTGGTCGCCCATTTCCGCGACAGCCTGACCGACGCCCGCGAGCGGGCCGTCTGGCAGGAGCACCTCGCCGCCGAGGAGCCGGTCGCCCTCGGCGTCCTCGGCGCGCGCTTCGGCGTCACGAAGCAGCGGATGGGCCAGATCGCCGACCAGCTTAAGAAGCGCTTCCGCGCCGAGATCGTCGCCAAGCTGGGGCCCGACGTCCGCACCGACTGGCTGGGCGCCGAATCGGATTGAGGCGATCGTGAGGGCGGCGCTCGCGCTGATTCTGCTGGCCGGCTGCGCCACCGCCGCGCCCCCGCCGGTGCTGCGCGACGGCGGCAACCTGGACGCGTACGTCGGCAAGGTGGTGACGCTGGTCGGCGTGCAGACGCGGACGAAGCAACCGACCGTCTGTGGCGTCGACGTCGACGGCGACTACGCGCTGTCGGACAAGCTGGTGCGCGTCACCGGCGTCCTGCAGCGGCGGGTCGTGCCGCCCTACGACCCGGCGCCCGGCATGGAGATCGTCGCGACGCGCGGACCGGGCGTCTATTACTCGCTGGTTGACGAGAAGCAGCACCAGCTGGCGCGCCCGATCGCGGAGCCGTGAGCGCCCGCTACCTGTGCGCGCCGACCGCGATCTCGGTCGCCGCCGCGTTGGTGCCGTTGACGGCGGTCGCCTCCAGGCGCACGTAGCGCGCGGCGACCGGGTCGAACGACGCCGTCTTCATCAGGCCGCTCGCCGGCCAGTCGCCGCTGGCCACCATCGTGAAGGTGGCGTTGTCGGTGCTGACGTAGACGTTGTACGACGTGATGGCGCCGTCGGTGCTGGGCCCCATCTGCGCGATGTAGCGCGGGACGTAGTTCAGCACCGACACATCCGGCCGCACGTCGCCGAGATCGACGGTCACCGACTGGGGCAGCGCCCCCGACGATTCCCAGACCGTGTAGGTGTACCAGTCGTCCTTCCCGTCGACGGCGAAGAAACCCTGGCCCGTGGTCGCCGTCGCGACGGTCGGATCGTAGGCGACGTCGATCTGCGGCGGCTGCGCCGGCAGGGGCGGGCGGTTCGGATCCGGCGCCCAGGCCGCGCCGACCTCGCCCAGCCGCGAGACGATCGCGTCGTCCAGCAGGCCGTCGCGGTTGGGCGGGCAGTTGAGCAGGAAGTTCGCCCACAGCGGTTCGATCCGCTTCAGGTGGCCATCGACGATCACCGACTCCGTCATCAGGTTGCCGACGTCGGGCGCCCAGAACCAGTCGTTGCCGCCGGTCATGTTGATCTTCTGCATCTGCACGGCGGGGAAGGTGTTGTCGGCCGGCACGAACGCGTTGCCCTGCGCCTCCTCGACGCCCGCCAGATCGTTCTCCCACGGGCTCATCAGATGGCTGTTGTCCAGCATCAGGCAGTTCGGCTGCAGCGACTTCACCAGCGCGCGGATCTCGTCGTACGGCACCTGGCGGTGGCCCATCTTCCAGGCCCAGCCGTCGAAGATCAGCAGCGGGATCTCGCCGTAGTTGGTCAAGAGCTCGGTCAACTGCGCCTTCACGTAGTCGAGCTGATCGGGTGTCACCGCCGTCGTGTCCGACGTCGACGTGCCGCCGACCGGGTGCGTGCTGTCCCAGATCGAATAGTAGAGGCCGGGCAGAAGGCCGTGTCCCCTGAACGCGTCGACGTAGGCGCGCACGACGTCGCCCTTGCCGCCCATCCACGGGATCGATCCGACATCGAACGTGCTGACCTGCGAATCCCACAGCGCGAACCCGTCGTGGTGGTGGGTCACCAGCACGCCGAACTTCATCCCGGCCGACACCGCCGCGTCGGCCCACTGGTTCGGGTCGAGCTGCGTCGGGTTGAACATCGTGATGTCCAGGTTCGGCTGCGCCCAGCTGCCCGTGTACGTCAGGATCCCGAAGTGCAGGAACATGCCGAAGCGGAGATCGACGAACGACCGCTGCAGGTCCTCTAACGGCTTCGGGGGGGTGACGCCGGAATCCGGGTGGTTCGCAGAAGCGCCTTTACTCCCACACGAAACTACAATAGACGTGTAAACTATCAAAACCGATAGGGACCTGAAAAACTTCAACGATATTGGGAGGCCAGGCATGTTTTTAAGGACTGTTGCCACTATTGCACGTTTTCCCCTGCTGGTGTTGCCGGTCGCTCTGGCGGCGTCGGTCAACTGCGGAAGCAGCAGCAACAGCACCGGGACGGCTGGCAGCAGCGGCTCGAGCGGCTCGGCCGGACACGGCGGCACCACGGGCACCGCGGGCACGACCGGCACCGGCGGCACGAGCACGGGCACGGGCGGCACCAGCTCCGCGCTCAACTGCACCGCAGTGGCCGCGACGGCCGCCGACATGACCATCCTCGACTTCAACGGCGTGACGGCCGGCGCGACGCAGGCCACCTTCGGCGGTTACATGATGGGCGTCGAGTACGGCGGCGGGACGTACATCTATCCGGACAAGGCGACCGCGGCTGACGGGATGGGTCTGACCAACACTTTCGACACGATGACCTGGCACATCACAGGTCTCGTCAAGGATTATTCGGGTTTCGGCCTCTACCTGACCTCGACCGCAGACGTCTCGATGTTCGGCGGCATGAGCTTCGATATCTCTGGCACGTTCACGCCGACGGGCGTCGGCGACGGCGGTGTCCCGGCGATGAGCGCGACGTTCTCGATCACCGACGTGGCCCACGCGGTCGACAGCCTCCACACGGCCAACGGGATGGCGACCTGCGGGTCCTGCGCGCCGACGACGTCGCAGTACGACGGAACCTGCGCGTCGCCGGCGAAGGTGATTCCGATCACCAGCCAGCCGGTGACCCAGACGCTTCACTGGACCGACGTGACCGGTGGCAAGCGGCCGCCCCAGTTCACCGGTGAGAGCCCCGATCCGTCGAAGATAACGGCCATCGCCTGGGCCCTCCCCTGGAGCGGGGCCGGGTCGGCGCAGTACATGGTCGATATCACCATCGACAACATCAAATACATAACGCCGTAACACTTGGGAGGGTCTAAGGGCGGCTCGAGGAGACTGAGCCTTCGCCGAGCCGCCATGGTACTTTCTAGATTGAGTACGCGAGGACGATGAACATGGCTAGAGCCCGTCGATCGCTGCCGCAGGCGCTTGCAAGTGTGGCGACGCTGGGCGTCCTCTGTGTGCTCGCCGGGGTGGCCTGCACCGCCGAGAAGATCGACATGAACGGGCCGCCTCCGCAGCCCGTGCCGATCCGGCGCCTGACCAACGCCGAGTACCTGGCCAGCGCGGCCGATCTGTTCCCTGGCTACACGATCCCGCAGATCAACTTCGTTCCCGATCCGAAGGTCCTCGGCTTCATCAACCTGTCCAGCTCGCAGACGGGCAGCCTGGTCCGGATGGAGCAGTACGAGTCGGCGGCGCTGCTCATCTCCCAGCTGGTCGCGGCCGATCCGACGACGCTGACCGGATGCGACGCGGGCGCGGCGGGCGAGGCGGCCTGCGCCGGACCGTACATCGCCGACTTCGGCAAGCGCGCCTACCGCCGCCCGCTGACCGAGACCGAGCAGGCCGGCCTGCTGGCGCTGCTCGCACAGGATTCCGGGACAGCCGACTACTCGACCCGCCTCGCGATGGTGGTGCAGGCGATGTTGCTGTCGCCGAAGTTTCTGTTCCGGCCCGAGATCGGCGACGTCAGCCACGCGGGCGGCCCGGGCGTGCCGCTGACGCCGTGGGAGATCGCGTCCCGGCTGTCGTACTTCCTGACCGGATCGATTCCGGATCCTGAGCTGACCGCCGCCGCCGACTCCGGCGCGCTGGGAACGCAGGACGAGATCGTCAAGCAGGCGCGCCGGCTGCTGACGTCGACGCGCGCGCAGACGCAGCTTGTGACGTTCCACATGCAGTGGCTGGGGACCGACACGATCGCGGCGCTCGCCAAGGATCCGACCGCCTTCCCGGACTTCAATCCGCTGCTCGCGTACTACATGGGGAAGGAGACGGACACCTTCCTGCGCAAGACGATCTTCGAGAACGACGGCACGTTCGCGTCGCTGCTGCTCGCCGATTACACCTACGCCAACGGTCCGATGGCCCAGTTCTACGGCGTTCCCGGCGCCGACCCGACCGACAAGGACAACTGGCAGAAGGTTCCGCTGGACCCGAACAAGAACCTCGGCCTGCTGACGCAGGCGTCGCTGACCGCGACGATGTCGAAGCAGGATCGCACCGACCCGATCCGCCGCGGCAAGTTCATATTGAACCAGATCCTGTGCCGGAACGTGACGCCGCCGCCGCCCGACGTCGTCGCGATGTTCCAGCCGCTGGATCTCAGCAAGACGGCGCGCGATCAGCTGACGCAGCATCGAACCAATTCGATCTGCGCCACGTGCCACCAGATCCTCGACCCGCTCGGGCTGCCGTTCGAGCACTACGACGGGATGGGGCGCTGGCGCGACGATGATCGCGGCATGGCGATCGACGCCACCGGCCAGATCGCCACGACCGACGGCACCGTGATGCCGTTCGACGGCGTGCCGCAAATGGCCGCGGTGCTGTCCGACATGCCCGACGCCCGCTCCTGCTACACGTCGCAGTGGCTGCGTTTCTTCGAGGGCCGGCTGAACGGCGACAGCGACGTCCCCTACATCAACTGGCTGATGACGCGGTTCTCGCGCAACACGAAGGTCCTCGATCTGGTGACGGCGATCGTCGGCAGCGACACCTTCCGTTACCGTACGCCGGCAATGCCATGAAGAAGAAAGCGGATATCGAACGACGGATCTCGCGGACGCTGTCGCGGCGGGCGATGCTCAGGGGCGCGCTGGGCGTCGGCGTGGCGCTGCCCTGGCTGGAGCTGATGCGGCCGCGCGGCCTGCGCGCCCAGACGGTCGCGCCGCCCAAGCGCTTCGGCGTCATGTTCAGCCCGTGCGGCACCATCCCCGAGAACTGGGTCTGCACGATCAACAACCGGGACGAGACGGACTTCGCGTTGTCGACGATCCTGGAGCCGCTGGCGCCGTTCCAGAGCGACATCGTCGTGATGCGCGGGATGAACTTCGAGACGGCCAAGCTGCCGCCGATCGCCAACGTCCACGACCAGGGGATGACCCACATGTTGACGGCGATCCCGCTGGTGAAGGGGCCGGCGGGTGCCGGGCGCGCGAACCACTTCCTCGACGGATCCGCGGGCGGTCCGTCGATCGACCAGCACATCGCCGCCGCGATCGGCGGCGAGACGTTGCTGCCGTCGCTGGAGCTGGGCGTCGAGAGCACGGACACGTTCCTCGAGACGCTGGTGACGCACATGTGCTACGGGCCGGTCGATCAGAACGACCAGTACAAGCGCGCCATCCCGATCCAGCCGGTCGACGACCCCGTGCAGATCTACGCGCGCCTGACCGGCAGCACCCGGGCCGGCACGACCGAACAGATCCTGGCGGATCTGCAGAACCGCAAGTCGGTGCTCGACTACGTCACGGACGACTACGGCGATCTGATGGGCCAGCTGGGCAGCGACGACCGGGCCAAGCTGGATCAGCACCTGACCAACGTGCGCGACATCGAGACGCGCGTGACCAAGCTGATCGCGAACCCGACCTCGGCCAGCTGCCCCGGCGTCCAGGCCATCCACCCGACGTCGCCCCAGCGTCAGCAGTGCCTGCGCGACCAGGACCTGCGAGACCCGACGGTCATCGCGACCCAGTCGGCCAACTTCTGCGTCACCAACTTTCAGGACATCGGCAAGCTGCAGATGGACATGATGGTCCTGGCGCTGCAGTGCGATCTGACGCGGGTCGCGAGCCTGCAGTGGTCGACCGCCGAGAGCACCGTCATCCACACCTGGCTGCCGCTCGAGTACCAGGGGACGCGCGAGCACCACATGATGACGCACAACGAGAGCGTCGACGTCTCGGCGATGGCGGCGATGGTCGATCAGGCGACGGCGTTGACCATCCGTTCGGACCTGACCAAGATCCACAACTGGTACGCCCAGCAGTTCGCGTACATGCTCGGCAAGCTCAAGGCGATCGACGAGGGCAACGGCAAGTCGGTGCTCGACAACATGCTCTTCTACTGGTGCAACGAGCTGGGTCAGGGCGGCAAGCACACCTACTTCAACGTGCCGATGGTGCTGGCGGGAAGCTGCGGCGGGCAGCTCCCGACCGGTCGCTACCTCGACTACCTGGGCGGCCTGACGCCGGGATTCGGCAACGGCGTGGCGCACAACAAGCTCTTCGTGACGTTCCTGAAGCTGTTCGGGATCGACGAGAACACCTTCGGCGATCCCGACTATGCGGGCGTCATCTCGGGGCTCGTGCCGCAGTTTGGCTGATCGGTCGCTGATACCGGCGGTCGCGCTGCTCGCGGCGGTCGCCAGCGGGGGCTGCACGCAGAGCCCGACCCAGCGCGGCTTCTCCGGCCGAAGCGGCCTGTGCGGCAGCGACGCGGGCGTGGCTTGTCCCATCGAACCGACGCCCCCGAACCGCGGCATGAGTGCCGGTTGCGGCAAGGCGCGCTCGGAGACGCTGGGCCAATACGTCAAGTTCACGCTGACGGTCGCGTGCGAGCCGGACAACGCGCGCGATCGCATCTACTACGTCCGGCTGCCGCCCAGCTACGATCCGAATCGCGCCTACCCGACCATCTACTTGGGCCAGGGCTGCAATCCCCCCCAGGATCTGCTGTCCACGCGCAGCGTTTATCCGATGGAGACGGTCACTGATCCCGACGCGATCCTGATCGAGATGCAGCAGGGCCTCTACAACAAGGCCGAGTACAGCGACGCGACCTGTACCGATCCATCGAGCTTCGATGGCGGTTCGACGGACCTCTGCCACTACTGCTTCGACGACGGCGCGGGCTCGACGACGCCCGACTCGGTCGAATACGGCTACTTCGATCTCTTGCACAAGGCGATCGAGAACGACTTCTGCGTCGACACCGACCGGCAGTTCTATGCCGGCTACTCCAGCGGCGGCTGGATGGCCCACGAGCTCGGCTGCCAGTTCCCCGACGTGCTGCGGGCGCAGGGGAGCGTTTCGGGCGGCCTGCCGCCCGTGATCAACAGCTGCGTCAAGCAGTGCGTCGATCACCCGATCGCGGCGTTCCTGATCCACGACGCGACGGACATGTCGAACAGCTACGCCGGGTCGGTCCAGGCACTGCAGCGCCTGCTGGCGGCCAACAACTGCCGGGGCGGTCTGACGATGGCGACCGCGCCGAACGAGCCATACGAGATCAAGGGCGTTCCTAAGAATGCGAACTTCAGCTGTGTTCGCTACACCGGCTGTCCCAGCGATTACCCGATCGTATTTTGCACGTCGCGCGGCAGGAACCACGATTCGCAGGCGAGCGTCGCGGTCCCCGGCTTCTGGCAGTTCTTCAAGAGCTTCTGATTTCTCTCTCCTCCCTCGCCCCGCGCAGCGGGGAGAGGGCCGGGGAGAGGGGTCGCGTCACCCAGGCTTGCGCGCCACGAACGCGAAGACGCCGGCCTCCACCAGGATCTCGCCGGGCTGGGGCGGTTCGGGCGGCGGGCTGGAGAGCAACCGGCGCGGCGGCGCGCTCTCGAGACGTTCGTGGCCGACGCAGAGGCTGCGGTAGCGAATCGCCTCCTCGCCGGCGGCGGCCGGGCGGCGGAT
>Ga0209465_10000346_pt1 | contig 21909 bp, 22 predicted proteins | sample PanSoiPlot1MoBio_FD_188321 | JGI IMG/M metagenome (GOLD analysis project Ga0209465, IMG submission 188321) | Tropical forest soil microbial communities from Panama analyzed to predict greenhouse gas emissions - Panama Soil Plot 1 MoBio (SPAdes)... | ecosystem: Environmental > Terrestrial > Soil...
GAGCCGCACACGCCCATCCGTGTCCGTGACCGCGGTGGGCGCCTTCCGGTCGATGACGGCGCGGGCCGTGCGCGCCAAGTCGTCCAGGAGCCCGACCGCGCTGCCTGCGCTGCCCATGGGGACGAGCCGCCCTTCCTCGAGGAGGAAGACCACCGCCCGTTCCGCCTCCGTCGCCTCGACGGTCGCATGCGCCACCGTGTCGAGCACCCGCTCCATCGTCCCGGAAGAGCCGAGCGCCTCACCTACGGCCTTGAGCAACGTGCGGTCGCGCGTCCAACGGCGCTGGGAGAGGGCGCGCCCGACCTTGCCGCGCAGTTCCTCAGGGACGAAGGGCTTGGTCAAGTAGTCGAAGGCACCCTCGCGAAGCGCTTCCACCGCGTTGTCGATGGTGCCGTGGGCGGTCATGATGAGCACGGGCAGGCGCGGCTGACGCTGGTGGGCCGCCTCCATGAGCTGCAGCCCGCTCGCCGGCTCCAAGCGAAGGTCGAAGAGCGCGACGTCGAAACCACGGCCGTCCAGGAGCGAGACGGCGTCGCGATAGCTCCGCGCGAGTGCCACGTCGAGCCCCATGGATTGCAGTCGCATTTCCAGGACCTCGAGGATGTCCGGGTCGTCATCCACTACGAGCGCACGGCCGTTGGTCATCGCGTTACCTCGGCCGTCTTGGCCGCCGTCGTCGTCTCAGCGGGAGGGCCCCCCGCGCGGGGCAGACGCACCGCGAAGGTGCTTCCCTCGCCTTCGCGGGAGTCGACGCTGACCTGGCCGCCGTGGGCCTCGACCAGCCCCTTCACGATGGCGAGGCCGAGCCCGGAGCCGCCGCGGCCGTGGTGCGCCTGCTGGTACGGATCGAAGATGCGTCCGACTTCGCTCGCGGGAATGCCGATGCCCGTATCCCTGACCGTGAGCTCGACCTCCGCGCCTCGATCGGTGAGGCCGACCTGAATCGTCCCGCCTTCGGGGGTGAACTTCACGGCATTGCCCAAAAGGTTCACCACCACGCGCAGGAGACGGTCCTCATCGCCTTGGATGCCGAAGTCCGAGCCACCCGCGGTGCGGCTCACCGTGAGGCTCTTCTCTTCGATCTGCGGTCGCAGCTCCTCGATGCCATGCACCGCCACCTTCTCCAGGTCGACCGGACGCCGTTCGAGCGGCACCGCGCGCGTGCGCAAGCGAGAGAGCTCGAGGACTTGGCTCACCAGGCCGAGAAGCCGATCCGAGCTGGCGGCGATGATGCCCACGAGCCGGCTCTGCTTGGGCGTGAGCGGGCCCGGTACTCCATCCAGGAGCAGGTGGGTCGCTTCCTTGACGGAGGTCAGCGGCGTGCGGAGCTCGTGGGAGATGTGCGAGAAGAGCTCCTCCTTCAGGCTGTCCACCTCGCGCAGCCGATCGGCCATCCGATTGAAGGACCGCGCGAGCCCGCCGATCTCGTCGCGACTCGTCACAGGCAGCGGCTCCGTGAAGACACCGTCGGCGAGTTGGCCGGTGGCCACGGAGAGCCGGCGCAGGGAGCGGGTGAGATGCGCGATGAGCAAGCCGGCGGTGGTGAGGGCGGCGGCGAGGCTCGCGAGGAGCGCCCAGAACACCGTGTTCCAGGTGTGGGCTTCGAGCTCGCGCGCCTCCAGCTGGGCATCCTCGAGAGCCCCGTAGGTGGCACCCAGCATCCGGTCGAGGTGGGCACCCGTGCGCTCCGCGGCGAAGCGCCGCTCCCCACTGAGCCCTGGGCCCTGCGTCACTAGCCTTCGGTAGGTCGTGAAGGCGGCCACCGCCTCCTGATGCTGCGAGCGCTCCTCCTCGGTGCCGAGGAAGGTGGGGAGCAACCCCAGATCCGTGGCCATGCGCGAGGCCCTGTCGTTCCAGGCTTTCTGGGCCGGCTCGGAGGCCGCAGGCCCTCCGTTGTCCTCGGTGCGCGTGAGGCCGCTCAACTGCTCGCGGAGCGAGGTAGCCATGCGCAACGCCGGAACGGACTGCGTGGCGATTGCCCGGTTCACGTCGACGAGGCGACTAATGGCGAGAAGACTCCACGTTCCCACTCCCGCCAACGCGAGAATCAGCAGGGCCGTCGTGACGAAGATCTTGTAGGAGAGACGCATCGTGCTATTCCCAAGCTAGCACAGGGAGCCCCAAGCGTCACCACACTGACACCAGGGAATCCCTTGACTTTTTCAATATCAGTGTTCCATCACCTTTTCAGGCTCTTAGTTGGCCAACCCTGAGATCGACCTCGAGTTGGAGGCACAGGCAAATTCACTCGAAATCCTGACAGTGAGCCGTCGGCGGGCCTGACATGTCCCTTTCCGAACGGCGGCCTGCTTGCCTTGACAGGCCAGGGAGGGACGAGCAATATGACCCCCGCCATGGACTTCGGTTTCGCATTTCCGGGCCGCGGCTCTCTCGCCGTTCCCGACATCCTGGTCAAGCTCGCCCGCAAGGCCGACGAGCTTCGCTACTCCTCGATCTTCGTGACCGATCACGTGGTCATTCCCACCACCCAGAGCACTCCCTATCCCTATGCGACGACGGGGAAGTTCGCGGGGGATTGGACAGCCGGCTATCTCGAGCCGCTGACGCTCATGAGCTATCTCGCGGGCGAGACCTCGCGGGTCAAGCTCGGCACTAGCGTGCTGGTCATTCCCTACCGGAATCCCGTGGTGACGGCGAAGATGCTCGCTACCCTCGATGTGCTCTCGGGCGGCCGGGTCATCCTCGGGGCGGGCGTGGGCTGGTTCAAGGAAGAGTTCGAAGCGCTCCACGCGGAGCCGTTCGAGCGGCGAGGGCCAGTTACCGACGAGTACATCGCCCTCATGCGTGCGTGCTGGACGAAGGAGCCAGTTGACTGGCAGGGCAGCGTCTATCGCATGGGGCCTGTGAGCGCCATGCCCAAGCCCCGGCAGAAAGGCGGCATCCCGGTCTGGACGGGCGGCCACACCGACGTGGCACTCCGCCGCGCCGGCGAGGTCTCCGACGGCTGGCATCCCATCGGCCTCCGCCCGCCCGCCATGCTCCTGCCCGAGGAGTTTCGCGACAAGGTCGCCATCATCCACGACTGGGCCAAGAAGGCGGGACGCGATCCCGAATCGATCACCCTGTCTTTCCGGTGTCCGCTCGAAGTCGTGCCCAAGCGCGCCAAACCCTCGGGAGGAGACCGCACGCTCTTCCGCGGGACGGCCGCCGAGGTGATAGGTGACATCAAGACCTATCAGGCGCTGGGCGTCGGCCACTTCGTCTTCGATCCGGTGGCGCAGGACGCCCGCGGCTTCCTCACCATCATGGAGCGTTTCGCCGAGGATGTCCGGCCCCGCCTGCGCGGCGGCTCGAGCCGGAGCTGACCTCGGGCATGTCCGGGCTGTCGGCCGAGGTGGTGGACTTCATCGCCTCCGGGCGCGTGGGGCGGCTCGCCACCGCTGACGGATCGGGCCAGCCACTCGTGGTGCCCATCTGCTACGCCTGGGATGGTGAAGCGCTTCTCTCGGCCGTCGACGCCAAGCCCAAGCGCGCGGGCCAGCTCAGGCGAGTGCGCAACATCCGCGAAAATCCCAAGGTGTCGGTGGTGATCGACCAGTACGAGGAAGACTGGCGGCGCCTGCGCTGGGTCATCATCCAGGGCGTCGCCGAGGTCCTCACCGCGGGCGGCGACTTCGCGAAGGCGGTGGATCTTCTCGTGGCCAAGTATCCCCAGTACGTCGGCTTGGGCCTCTCACGCGAGCAGGGCACGATGATCAAGGTCCGTCCCGGCAAGGTGCTCCAGTGGCGCTACGCGAGCTAGCCGCCCTCGAGCGCGCGGCAGGCGGGGCCATGCTCTCCCCCGAGGAGGCAGTGGCGCTGCTCGAGGGAGACGACGCACTCCTGCCCGATCTGCTGGAGGCGGCCACCTCCGCGAGGGACGAGGGGCACGGGCGGCGCATGACCTTTTCGGCCAAGATCTTCATCCCTTTGACCAACCTCTGCCGCGACTACTGCGGGTACTGCACGTTCAGGCGCGATCCTGGCGATCCGGGAGCGCTCACCATGACGCCGGAGCAGGTGCTGGCCTTGGCGCGGGCGGGTGAGCGCCTGGGCGCCAAGGAGGCGCTCTTCTCGCTGGGCGACCGCCCCGAGGCGATCTTCCCCGAGTACCGCGAGTTCCTCGGACGCAGGGGACACCGGACCACCCTCGGCTATCTGCGAGAGGTCGCCGCGCTTGTCGCCGCGGAGACCACCCTCCTTCCCCACGCGAATCCGGGCCTCATGGGCGAGCGCGATCTCGCCGCGTTGCGCGAGGTCAACGTGAGCATGGGCATCATGCTCGAGACCCTGTCAGACCGGCTCCTCGGCCCAGGCCGGGCCCACGACCGCGCGCCCGACAAGGTGCCATCTCATCGCCTGCGGACGATCGCCCTGGCCGGCAAGCTCGCCATCCCTTTCACCACGGGGATTCTCATCGGGATCGGCGAAACTCACGCCGAGCGCGTCGATGCGCTGGTGGCCATCCGCGATCTCCATGAGCGCTACGGCCACATCCAGGAAGTGATCGTCCAGAACTTCCGGCGCAAGCCGGGCATTCCCATGGAAGGCCACACGGAGCCGTCCATGGGCGATCTACTCCGTACGGCGGCGGTCGCGCGCCTGCTCCTCGGTTCCGAGATGAACATCCAGGTGCCGCCGAACCTCTCCGACGCGGACTTCGCACGGCTCCCCGCGTCGGGCATCAACGACTGGGGCGGCATCTCCCCGCTCACTCCCGACCACATCAACCCCGAGCGGCCGTGGCCGGGGCTCACCGCCCTCCGGCGCGCTACCGAAGGCGCAGGGCTCGAGCTTCGCGAGCGGCTGGCCGTCTATCCCGAGTATGCTAGGCGTCCCGAGTTCGTCGACGAGCGCCTGCGCTCAAGGGTGCAGCACCTCATCGACGCGCAGGGCCTCGTACGTGGTGATCTCGAAAGGTGGCGAACGTGGAACTGAACGGCGGCAGCCCCATCAACCTGGACTGGATCGACGCCGATGTGCGGCGGATCCTCGGCCGCGCCCTCGAGGGCGGCGAGCTCACGGTGGACGACGGCATCCGGCTCACTGAGGTGCAGGGCCGCGAACTGCACGCGCTCGCCCTGGTGGCCGACGAGATGCGCCGCCGGCAGGCCGGCGACATCGTGACCTACGTGGTGAACCGCAACATCAATTTCACCAACGTCTGCATCAAGCATTGCACCTTCTGCGCCTTCAGCCGTGACCACCGCGAGGAGGAAGGCTACTTCCTGCCCCTCAATGAGGTGGTGCGGCGCGCCGTGGAGGCGTGGGAGATGGGCGCCACCGAGGTGTGCATCCAGGCGGGCCTGCCCCCCAAGCTCGACGGTTCCTACTATGTCGACCTCTGCCGCGCCATCAAGGCCGCGGTGCCCGAGATGCACCTCCATGCCTTCTCTCCCGAGGAGGTCCTTTACGGCTCCACGCGCTCGGGACTGCCGATCCCCGAGTACCTGAAGACGTTGCGCGCGGCGGGGCTGGGTACCCTGCCCGGCACCTCCGCGGAGATCCTCGACCAGGAGGTGCGCGACCGTATCGCGCGGGGACGCATCACGGTGGACCAGTGGATCGAGGTCATCACCTCCGCTCACGCTCTCGGCATCCAAACCACCTCCACCATCATGTACGGCCACGTGGAGACGCCCGCCCACTGGGTGCGCCACATGGACCTCCTGCGCCAGATCCAGCGGCAGACCGGCGGCTTCACGGAGTTCGTCCCGCTCTCCCTCATCCACCACGAGGCGCCCATGTACCGCAAGGGCCTCGTCCCCGGCGTGCGTGAGGGCGCGACGGGTGTCGAGGTGATCAAGATGCACGCCCTCGCCCGGCTCCTCCTCGGCCCCAGCTTCCGCAATATCCAGTCGTCGTGGGTAAAGGAAGGACCGAAGATGGCGCAATATCTGCTCACCGCCGGCGCCAATGACGTGGGCGGCACGCTCATCAACGAGTCCATCTCCACCTCAGCGGGGGCGGGCTTCGGTCAGCTCGTGCCGCCCGCGGAGCTGCGTCGTCTCATCCGCGAGGCGGGCCGCACGCCTGCGCGCCGCACCACCACCTACGAGCTCGTCAAGGTCTACGCCTCGCCGCAGGACGACGAGGACTCCCCCCTCGACCACGTCACGGATGCCGCGGCCCGCTTCGGCTCCTATCGCGCGCTCTCCACTTCGGGCGAGTTCCGCTTCCTTCATCCCACCAAGGCGGAGGCGCCCAGCCGCTCCTAGCTTCTCCTGAGGCTTGTGTTTACGAGGGCGGAGGGCTGAGTTACAATCCGGCCTTGTTCCTGACGACCGCTGTTTTCCGCAGTGGCCGTATCGTTCAACCTCAACCCCTGCGACGGAGGATCACCGAATGGCAAAACCCATGACCAAGTCCGCCACCATCGCTCATCTCTCCCAGAAGAGCGGTCTCGCCAAGAAGCAGGTGGTGGAGCTCTTCGAGCAGCTCGAGGCGCTCGCCATCAAGGAAGCCAAGAACGTCTTCGTGCTACCGCACTTCGGGCGCCTGGTGCTCGCCAACCGCAAGGCCCGCATGGGCCGCAATCCGCAGACGGGCGAGCCGATCAAGATTCCCGCCAAGCGCGTGGTGAAGTTCCGCCTGGCCAAGAGCCTGAAGGACGCGGTGCTTGGAAAGAAGTAGGAGCTGGGAAGGCCTCGCCTTCCGCCCTCTCGAGGATCCGGGACAGGAGGCGCGCGAGCTCTTCACCTTCGTGGGAGCCTGGGCGCCGCCCTCTGGTGACGTGGCGGCGGGCTGGGGCGCGTGGCACGAGGACGCGCTCGTGGGTGCCCTCCTGCTGGAGCGCGCGGGACGGACGGTGCTGTTGCACGGGCCCGCCGTGGCGAGCCCGCCGGGGGTGGATTCTGAGTCGACGGTGGATGCCGCCGCCGGCCTCGTCTCGCTCGCCCTCGCCTGGGCCGAGGGCGAGAAGATCGAGACGGTCTTCACGCGACCGCAGAGCCTCGATCGCGTGTGGGTACGCTTCGGCTTCATCCCCGTCCCTGAAGTCGAGCTGCCCAGGGAGTTGAAAAGACGTCCGGGCATCGGTCTCTTCGGCTGGCGCGGCGGCAGCGCCCTGTGGAGCGCGGTGGGGCGGGGCCGCGACCGCCGAGCCTCACCCGCCCTCCGCTGAACCTCGGGTCATGCGCCTCGTTGCCCTCGCCGGTGGCACCGGCGCCGCCAAGCTCCTGAGAGGCCTGGACGCGCTCGTGGAGCCGGGCGCACTCAGTATCATCGGCAACACGGGCGACGATGCGCAGATCTGGGGGCTGCACATCTCCCCCGATCTCGACACCATCTGCTACACCCTGGCCGGGCTCATCGACGAGGAGCGCGGCTGGGGCCTGCGCGACGAGAGCTTTCGCACCCTGGGCGAGATGGTCCGCTTCGGCGAGCCCACGTGGTTCAATCTCGGCGACCGTGATCTCGCCACCCACCTTCACCGCACGCGACTCCTCGCCGAGGGCGTGACGCTGAGCGAGGTCACCGCTCGCCTAGCCAGCGATCTCGGGGCGCGGCACCGCGTGCGACCCATGTCGGATCAGCCGGTGCGGACCCGCCTCCTTGGCCCCGACGGCTGGCTCACCTTCCAGGAGTACTTCGTGCGCGAGAAGACCCAGGTCGAGGTGCGCGAGGTCGAGTACACGGGCGCCGCTGCGGCCGCGCCCGCTCCGGGATTACTCGAAGCCATTCTCGAAGCAGATGCCGTCATCGTGTGCCCCTCGAACCCCGTGACATCCATCGGGCCAATCCTCGCCGTTCCCGGCATCGCGGACACCCTCGAGGCGTCCCGGGCGACCGTCCTTGCCGTGAGCCCGATCATCGGCGGCGCCGCTGTGTCCGGGCCCGCGGGAAGGCTCATGGCCATGCGCGGCCTCGAGGTCTCCCCCCTCGGGGTGGCGGCCGCCTACGCGCCTTGGCTCGATCTGCTCGTCATCGACCAGATCGACGCCGGGCTCGCTCCACGCTTCGAGGCGAACGGCGTGCGGCCCATCGTGGCGGACATTGTCATGCGCGGTCTCCAGGAGGAGGTCGCCCTCGCCGAGCGCGTGCTCGCGGCGGCGCTCGCATGAGTACCGTAGTCGCGGTGCCCGTGAAAGATCTCGTCAATGCCAAGCAGCGCCTCATGTCCTTTCTCTCTCCGCTCGAGCGGGGCGAACTAGCCCGCACCATGCTGGAAGACGTGCTCGAGGCGCTCGTCTGCGCGCGACTCGGGGCCGTGTTGGTGGTGACGCGCGACCCTTCGGTGCAGGCGCTTGCCTGCCGCCATGGCGTGGATATCCTGAGCGAGGACGACAACCGCGGGCATACGGAGGCGGTCGCGCGCGCGCAGCAGGCCGCCCTCGCGCGGAGGGCGACGCGGTTCCTGACCATTCCCGGGGACGTCCCGTGCACCACCGCCGAGGAAGTGGCGACTCTCGCCGCCGCTCTTCCTCGGGGGCCCGGCGTCGCCTTCGTGCCGTCGCTCTCGGGCTTCGGCACCAATGCGGCGCTGCTCGCCCCGCCCGATATCCTCCCGCTCAAGTTCGGCGAGCCGTCCTTCGACAATCATCTCCTCGCCGCGCGGAGCGCCGGGCTGAGTCCGGTGGTGGTGCGACTCCCCGGCATCGGGCTCGACATCGACGCTCCCGAGGATCTTCGACTTCTCCTCGAGCACGGGGCCACCACGCGCAGCGCTCGCCTCCTCGTGGACCTGGGGGTGCCGGCGCGGCTGGCGGAACGCGCGGGAGGGTGAGGATGCCTCCTCGCTATGAGGTCATCGGCATCGAGGGCCTGCCTGAGATCGGCGCGGGGCAGGATCTGGCTCGCCTCATCGCGGATGCCGCGCGCGCGCAGGGGACGGCGCTCCTCGCGGGCGATCTCCTCGTGGTGAGCCAGAAGATCGTCTCCAAGACGGAAGGGCGCATTGTCCGCCTCGGCGACGTCACCCCGTCCTCCGAGACGCTCAGGCTGGCGGAGGAGATTGGCCGCGATCCTCGCCTCATCGAGGTCATTCTGCGCGAGAGTCGGCGCGTGGTGCGCAAGGACAAGGGCGTGCTCATCGTGGAGACGCATCACGGACTCGTCTGCGCGAACGCGGGAGTGGATCAGTCCAACGTGGATGCAGAGACCGCCTGTCTCCTTCCCGAGGACTCGGACCGCTCCGCGCGGAGTTTGCGCGATGGGCTGCGCGCCCTGACTGGCCACGATCTCGGCATCATCATCGCGGACACCTTCGGACGGCCATGGCGCGAGGGGCTCACGAACGTCGCCATCGGGGTAGCCGGGCTCGAGCCGCTCAAAAGCTACCTGGGCGAGAAGGACCCCGCCGGCCACGTGCTGCAGGCGACCATTCTCGCCATCGCCGATGAGCTGTCCTCGGCGGCTGAACCCATCATGGGCAAGCTCGACCGCATTCCCGTAGCTATCATCCGCGGGCTCGACTGGCCGCGTGGCGAGAGCAGCAGCCGCTCCCTCCTGCGCGACCCCGCCCGAGATCTCTTCCGGTAGTGGCAGGGTTTCTTCCGTCCATCACGCGGCGTCCTCATCACTGGGGAACGGCCGCTTCAGCCGCTCGTCCAGATCGAGGCGATCGATGCTCATAGCCATCCTTGGAGGCACCGGGAAGGAAGGCGCAGGCCTGGCCCAGCGCTGGGCGATGGCCGGTCATCAGGTGATCATCGGCTCACGCGACGCGGAGCGTGCGCGCGCCAAGGCCGCGGAGCTCTCGCCCCCAGCGGACGGGACCTCCATCACGGGGATGTCGAACCTCGACGCCGCTACGGCAGCGCCCGTGGTCGTCCTCACCCTTCCCGCCGCCGGCCTGGCCGCGACTCTCGTGCCGCTCAGGGAGGCCTGCCGCGGTAAGGTCGTCATCAGCACGGTGGTGCCGCTCACCTTCGGCGGCGGGCGTCTCTTCACTCCACCGCCCCAGGGCTCGGCGGCCGAGGAAGTCCAGGATCTACTGGGATCGGAGGCGCGAGTGGTCGCCTCCTTCCACCACATCGCTGCCCATGAGCTTTCGGCCACCGAGCACGCCATTGAGTGCGACCTCCTCCTCTGTGGCGGAGACGCCGAGGCCAAGAAGGTCGCGGGCGAACTCGGCCAGAGCATGGGCCTGCGCGCCGTCGATGTGGGAGCGCTGACCAATGCGGGGCCGCTGGAGGGCATCACGGCCGTGCTCGCCACCATCAACCGCCGTTACAAGCTCAAGAACTCCGGCATCAAGATCACCGGACTGCCCGCCTAGAAAGGACACGAGATGGCCGATGCTCCTGTCATCGTCAAACACGAGCGGCTCGCGGACTTCATCGCCTCCGTGCTGGAGGCCATGAAGATGGCGCCGAAGAACGCCCGCCTCTCCGCCGACTTCATGGTCCGCACCGACCTGCGCGGCGTCGACTCGCACGGCATCGGCATGCTGCCCAAGTACGTGGAGTGGACGGACCTGGGCTTCATCGATCCCGCCGCGGAGCCCACGCTGGTGCGCGACGATCTGGCCACCGGACTGGTGGACGGGCAGAAGGGCCTGGGCCATCCGGCGAGCGCGATGGCCATGGAGCTCGCCATCGCCAAAGCCGCCACCTTCGGCATGGGCATCGTGGCCGTCCGCAACTCCAATCACTTCGGGGCCTGCGCCAACTACTCCATGATGGCCCTCGAGCGCGGGATGATCGGGCTCGCCTTCACCAACTCCCCCTTCGTGGCCATGGCCCCCACCTTCGGGCGCAAACCCATGATGGGCACCAATCCCATCAGCGTGGCCGCCCCGTCGAAGAGCCGCGAGCCGTACGTGCTCGACATGGCGACGACCACGGTAGCCGTGGGCAAGCTCAGCATCGCCGTGCGCTGGGACAAGCCCATTCCCGAAGGCTGGGGCCTCGACGAGCAGGCGCGTCCGACCAGCGATCCGAAGAAGGTTCTCGCCTCGCGGCTCCTCTCGCCGCTCGGGGGCAGCCGCGAGCTGGGCGGGCACAAGGGCTACGGCCTCGGCGTCCTCGTGGACATCCTCTCGGGAGTGCTGAGCGGCGCCGTGTACGGCGACGTGCTGGATCGCAAGGCCCTCCGCGCGCAGAAGCTCACCAACACCGGCCACTGCTTCGCGGCCATCGACATCAAGCGCTTCCGCCCCCTGGAGGACTTCACCGCCGACATGGACGATCTCCTGGGCACGCTCCAAGAGATGCCGACAGCGGAGGGCCACGAGCGTGTGTACACCGCGGGTCAGCCCGAGGCGGAGACGGAGCGCCACCGACGGGCCACGGGGATTCCCGTGGCGCCCGTGCTCGCGCAGCAGTGCAACGACATCGCCGCGCGGCTCGGAGTCGCGCCACTTGCCTAACCCGGATTCTTCAGAAGCGGACGGAGCGCGAGGCGGGTCGGGTCCCGTCGTCGGGGGCGGGGGAGCGCTCCAGCTGCGTCACCCGCTCGCCTGAATCGCCGCCCCCCGGGCGGCGCACAGGACGAGGGGGTCCCACTCCGCCGGAGCGCTCCCCCGCCCCCGCCGCCACCCCCCGATCACACGTGCGACGGTTCGAGAACAATCCTGGCTTCGATTTAGGCTCCGAGCAGCTTCGGCAGCGCGCTCTCCACATCGGCGAAATCGTCGAAGAGGAGATCGGGGCCCTCCGCCTCCAGCGCCTCGCGCGTGTACTGCCCGGTGGCCACCGCCACTGCGACGGCGCCGAAGTGGCGTGCGCACTCGATGTCCCGCGGCGTGTCGCCGATGACCACCACCCGCTCGGGCGCGAACGGCACGCCGATGAGGGCGTGGGCTCGCCGCGCGGCGAGCGAGGGGAGCTGGCGGCGATCGTGGTGATCCGACCCGTAGGCCCCGAGCCGGAAGTACGGCCAGAGTCCCGTCGGCTCGAGTTTGATCCGGGCCCCTGCCTCGATGTTCCCCGTGAGCAGTCCAAGGAGCACGCCGGCGTCGCCGTGCAATCGACGGACGAGATCGGCGATGCCGGGCAGGGTGACCACGTTGCGGCCGTCGCCGATCTCCGCGGCCAGCTCCCGCGCGTAGGCCTCGAAGCAGTCGTCCAGGCGGGCGTGCACGTCCGCGCGGGCAAGCCCCGCCGCTTCCATCACGTCGAAGACGATGCGCGGGTCCGTCTGGCCGCCTAAGTTGTAGCCGTCGATACTGCCCACCGTCCCATACACGTGCCGCAACGCGGCGGTGAGAGCGCGTCGTCCTGCGCCCCGCGCGAGCAGGAGCGTGCCGTCGATGTCGAAGAGGACGAGGCGCATGGGTCTCAGCGGGAGGCGGGCAGCGCGAGCGAGCGCAGGCGCGAGACGATGGGCGGCAGGCGCTCGATGACCGCATCCACTTCGGCGGTCGTGCTCCAGCGCCCCAGGGTGAAGCAGAGCGAGCCCTCCATCTCCTGGGGCGCGCAGCCGATGGCCCGCAGCACGTGCGAGGGTGTCCCCGTCCGCTGAGCGCACGCCGAGCCCGAGGAGGCGGCGACCCCGCAGAGGTCGAGGTCGAGGAGGATGCTATCAGCCTTGGCGCCGCGCAGAACCAGGCTCATGTGGTGAGGCAGGCGCGCCGATCGGGAGCCGGTGAGGCGACAGTCTGGAAGAGCGCCGAGGAGCCGCTCCACGAGACGATCGCGCAGCCCGCCCAGGCGCGCCGGCTCGCCGTGCGCCGCCTCCGCCCGCATCAGCTCCGCCGCTACCCCGAGCCCGACGAGGGCGGGCAGGTTCTCGGTGCCCGATCGATAGCCGCCTTCCTGCCCGCCGCCCAGGATCTGCGGCGCAATCTTGACCCCGGGCTTGACCCACAGCGCGCCTGCCCCCGGCGGACCGTAGAGATCGTTGCTGGAAATCGTGATGAGATCGAATCCCATGGCCGCTCCGGCCAACGGGATGCGACCCAGCGCGCCCACGCCATCAACGTGGAAAGGAATACCCGCCGCCCGAGTGATCCTCGCGATGTCTGTGAGGGGCTGGGTCGTCCCGATCTCCGCACATGCCGCGCCGATGGACACCAGCGCCGTCTCCGGCCGGATGGCCCGCCTCACCTCGTCCGGGTTGACGCGTCCCTCCCCGTCCACAGGCAGGAGCGTGATTGCGGCTCCTGCTTTCTCGAGATCGCGGCAGGCATTGAGGACCGAGATGTGCTCCACGGCGGAGCTGATCACGTGCCGGGCTCCCGTGGGAGCACGCAGGACGACGCCACGAACGGCGAGGTTATTCGCCTCGGTCGCCCCTGAGGTGAAGATGACACCGGAGGCGGAGCTGCCGACCAAGCGCGCGACCTTGGCCCGGGCCGCCTCAAGCGACTCGCGCGCCTCTGAGCCGAGAGAGTGGGGTGCGGATGGATTACCGATCCCCGCCTCGAGGAACGGCCGCATGACGGCCAAGACGCGGGGATCTACGGGGGAGAAGCCGGCATAGTCGAAATAGACCCGATCGGGAGCGGCGCCCCCGCGCTCCACGCCGCTACCGGGTCTTCCGCACGAGGAAACGGTAGACGCCGCCTTCTCGGCTGACCTCGATCAGGTCGTGCCCGGTGACTCGACACCAGCTCCGCATATCGGCATCTGAGGCGGGATCGTCCGACAGCATGGCGAGGATCTCGCCGAGGATCATCCCCTGGATTGCTTCCCGGGACTTGATGATCGGCATGGGGCAGAAGAGGCCGATACAATCGATTTCCTTGTCGGGAATGAGTACTTTTGGTGCGGCCGCCATGGCCCGATACGGTATCCTAGCCGTGCAAGCGGCGTCAAGGCAGTGAGCCTGTGGGAGAGACTCCCGGCGCCCCATCCGGCACGACCCGATGGCTCGGTCGACACACACGGGCAACCCACGACGCGAGGAGCCCACTCTGGTGGCGGGCGGCGCACGGCGCACGATCATGCTGGCTCTCTGCCTCACCTCGTTCATTCCGCTGGTCGTGCTGGCCTACAGCTTCTATGCCTATCTCCTCCCGCTCCTCGACCATACCCAGCTGCTCTGGCTCCAGGCCCTGCTCGTCTTCACGGGCCTGCTCATGGCGGTGGGCGGCTTCCTCATCTGGGATGTGACGCGAGCGCTCCCGCGGCAGGACGATCCCACGGTCCTCGCCCCGCTTCCGCCCGAGCACCCGCCCATGGCGGCGGCGGGCAGCGCGGATGACGCGGACACGCTGCTGCACTCCTTCTCGCGCATGCTCGCGCCCATCGAGCACCAGGCAGCTGCCCTCGACCGCTACGCTACCCGCCTCGACGCCGCCTATCAGGAGCTCGAGTCGACGAACGCGCGACTCAAGGAGTATTCCTTCAAGGACGAGGTGACCGGGCTCTACAATCGGCGCTTCTTCTCCATCCGTCTCGAGGAAGAGGTCTCCCGCTATCGCCGCTTCAACCATCCCGTCTCCGTGGTGCTCCTCGATCTCGACGGCTTCAAAGCGGTCAACGACGAGCTCGGGCATGGCGCGGGCGACGAGACGCTGCGGGGCATGGCGGAGATCCTCCTTCGCCACTCCCGCGGCATCAACGTGATCTGCCGCTACGGTGGCGACGAGTTCGCCATCCTGCTCGTGGAGACCTCCAAGGCGGGGGCGCGGCTCTACGCCGACCGCATCCGCTACGTGCTCTCGTCCTCGCAGTTCGCGCATCGGCGCCGCATCACCGCGAGCTTCGGCATCGCCTCCCTGCCCGAGGACGTGGCGCCCACCGCCGACGATCTCATCCGCGCGGCCGACGAGGCGCTCTATGCGGCCAAGCGCTCCGGCAAGAATCGCGTCTCCGTGCACGAGGACGTGGGGATGACGCAGCCGAGGGGCGCCGAGGTCGAGGATCGATGAGCCAGCTTCCCATTCTCCGGCAGGTGCTGATCGTGGAGGACGACCCGCAGGTCCGGGGCGCCCTCCGCGAGGTCTTCGTCGCCGACGGCTATCAGTGCCGCCTGGCCAAGAACGGGCGCGAGGGGCTGGAGGCCTTCGAGCGCGAGCGGCCGCCTCTGACCCTCACCGACATCAAGATGCCCGTGATGGATGGCCTCGACTTCCTCAAGCGCGCGAGAGCCGTGGATGCCGACGCCGCCATCATCGTCATCACCGGCGTGGGCGACATGAAGACGGCCATCGAGAGCCTCAAGTGCGGCGCGTACGACTTCATCACCAAGCCCGTCAACGTGGAGGAGGTGCTCATCGCCGCCGAGCGCGCCCTGGAGCGTCGCCAGCTCATCACCGAGCGACGCGAGTACCAGGTGATGCTGGAGCGGCGGGTGGCGGAGGCGACCCGCGATCTCGCGGCCGCCCTCGCCGAGCTGGAGGACACCTACCGAGCGACCCTGGAGGCGCTGGGCTCGGCCTTGGACACCCGCGACGTGGGCACGCACGCACACTCGCGGCGGGTGGTCGGTTACTCGCTCTCGATCGCCCACGCGTTCGGGGTCGACGAGACCCAGATGCGCGACATCGAGCACGGCGTGCTCCTGCACGACATCGGCAAGATCGGCATCCCCGACGGGATCCTCCTCAAGCCAGGGCGGCTGGGCGCCGAGGAGTGGAAGATCATGCGCACCCATCCCGAGCTGGGGCGCCGACTCGTGGAGCGCATCCCCTTTCTCCGGGGCGCCGTGCCCATCGTGTACCACCACCACGAGCGCTGGGACGGCACGGGCTATCCGAGCGGCCTCAAGGGCGAGATGATCCCGCTCGGCGCGCGGATCTTCGCAGTGGCGGATGCCTTCGATGCCATGACATGCGATCGGCCCTACTCCGTGGCCATCTCTTTCGAAGCCGCCCGTGTGGAGATCGAGCGCTGCGCGGGCGCGCACTTCGATCCCGCGGTGGTGCAAGCCTTCCTCGCCGTTCCTCTGGAGCTGCTGGAGGCTATCCGGAACGGCTCATCCGACGGTACGCAGCGGATCACCGCTCCCCTCACCCGCGAACACTAGCCCCGGGGCCGAGAAGGGCCCAGCTGCTTCGTTGCCGCGCTCGTCCGCACGCTCAACGTACAGGAGGACGCCTCGCGTGCGGCCTTCGCGCGGCGCCTCGCATCTGGACCCTTCTCGGCCCCCGGGGAGCGTGCCCTAGCGGGAGGAGCGGAGGCGGTACTTCTCGACGGCGTAGGCGCGCTGCTTGAATTTCTGGACCTTGCCTGAGCCGGTGAGGGGAAAGCTTTCCACGATCTCCACGTACTTCGGCACCTTGAAGTTGGCGATCTTGCCTCGCGCGAAAGCGGTGATCTCTTCGGCGTTGAGGCTCTCCTCCGCCTTGGGGATCACGAAGGCCATGACCGCCTCGCCCATGACGGGATCGGGCACACCCACGATGGAGACGTCCAGCACCTTGGGATGGCGGAGGAGGAAGTTCTCGATCTCCGCTGGGTAGGTGTTGAAGCCTCCCACGATGATCATGTCGGTGAGCCGGCCCGTGATGGTGAGATAGCCCTCGGCATCCTTGATGCCCATGTCCCCCGTGTGCAGCCAGCCGTCTCGCAGCTTCTCCTCGGTGGCCGCCGGATTCTTGTAGTAGCCCAGCATCATGGTCGGCCCCTTGATGCAGACCTCGCCCTCTTCGCCGGGGCCCAGGACGGCGCCACTCACGGGGTCGACGATGCGATCCTCGATCTCGGGCGTGGGTAGTCCGACGGTGGCCACACGTTTCTCGAGAGGATCGCCGGCCCGCGTCCAGTGAGTGCCGCCCGTGGCCTCCGTGAGCCCGTACACCACCAGCGCGTCCATGCCGAGGCCGTGCTCCCGGTCGAGGATGCGACGCATGATTTCTACGGGCACCGGCGCCGCCCCTATGGAGCCCGTGCGGAGCGAGCGCAGGTCGTGCCGGCCGAAGGCGGGATGGCCGAGGATGGTGATGAACATCGTGGGCACGCCCGAGAACACCGTGACGCGCTCCGCCTCGATGAGCCGCATGGCTTCCGCCGGATCGAATACGTCCATGAGCACTTGGGTCGACCCGGCGAGGCAGTTGGCGGCGATGCCTCCCATGCAGCCGAAGATGTGGAAGTACGGCACGGGAACGAAGTAGCGGTCTGTGGCCGTCCAGCCATGCAGTGCCACGTAGACGCGGCACTTGTAGTAGACGTTGCCGTGGGAGAGGAGACAGCCCTTGGGCTCGCCCGTGGTGCCGGACGTGTAGAGCATGACGGCAGGGTCGTCGGCCTCGATGCGCACCCGCTCGAGGGTCGACCGCTCGGCGCGGCGGCCCATATCCTCCACCTCAGTCCACGATCGGCCGCCCGGAGGCACGCGCGATCCCAGCACCACCACGTGCCGGAGGGCGGGCAGCCGAGGGCTCGCGATCGTACCGTCGGTCGTATCGACGCCGAGGCAGATCTCGCGGAAGATCTCGAGATAGTCGATGCCGGCTGCGTCGAACCGATCGGCGAGGATGAGGACCTTGGCGTCGGACTGGCGCAGCACGTACTCGACTTCGAAGGCCTTGTAGCGGCTGTTGCAGGTGACGGTGACCCCGCCCACCTTGGCGATGGCGAGATGCGCCACGTTCCACTCGACGCGATTGGGCATCCAGAGCACGGCATGATCGCCGGGGGCGAGGCCGAGAGCCATGAGACCGAGGGCGAAGGTGTCCACGCGGGCCTTGAGCTCGCCGTAGGTGACGCGCTCCTCGCGGAAGACCACGGCCTCGCGGGAGGGATCGCGGGCCGCCGCATCGTCGAGGAGCTGCCCCAGGGTGAGAGCGGGCCCCAGCGCCTCCGTCACTGCTTAACCGCCTCGATCTGCTCCAGCATCTGTCGGGCGCGGTTGAAGGCCTGGGCCAGCTCCTCGTGCGACACGCCCTGATCGCGCGCCTTCTGGATGAGCCCGCGCACATCCTGCCACCGCTGCATCGCCGCCTCCCGGTCACCTCCCTTCAAGAGGCGGCCGATGGTCTCTCCCGCGCGGTCGGCGATGCGCTCGATGGTCCGGACGAGCAGCTCGCGCGTGCGCCGCTCCAGGCCGAGCTCGAGATCGCGCAGATGGAGCGCCCGGAGCAGGGGCCGCACCGCCGCCTCCAGCTCGAAGCTCTCGATCTGGCGGCGGGCCAGGCGCATGTAGCCGTTCCAGATGCGCTGGTTCGACGCGTGCCACCGGGGAGGCGCGATGGATTCCGCGGACGTGGCGGCGAGGATCTCGCGAGCCCGCTCCAGGGCGTCGAGGGCCTCCGGCTCGGGCGTAGCGGTGCCGCGTGCGGTGGCGACCAGACGTCCGATCTGCCGCACCACCCCCTGCGCGGCAAGCGAGGTCAACGGGGCGCGCCGGCTCACGGGGAGATCATCGGACTCCAGGGCCTGGCGAACGAGGCTGCGGGCAGCGGCAAACTGGCGACGCTGCATCAGGCCGCGGCCCGCGAGCACGTAGCCTTCCCACAGCGCCTCGCGCGCCTTGTCGAGAACGACGGAGATCTCCTCGGTGGCGGGCGAGGCCACGATGCGCCACTCCAGCCACAGGACGGACATGCGGAGAAAGGCAACGCGCTCCGTGGAGGCGCGCGACATGCTGTCCGCGGCGCCGAGGAGCTGCCGCGCTCCGTCCACGGCAACGGCAGTAATCCTCTCGGGACAGCCCTCGGCGACGCCATTGGGCGCTTCCCGCACTGCGGCCTCGAGCGCCTTCTGCGTTCCCTCGGCGTCACCGAGGGCGTGTCGGGAAACGCCCACGAGCGCCCAGAGGGAAGCGCGCGAAAAGGGAGTCTCGTAGACTTCCGAGCCCGCTGGAGAGCCGAGTTGGGCCAAGGCCGTCCCCACCACCTCGCTATGCCGCCCTTCACCCTGGAGGGTGAGGGCGCGCTCCACGGCCACCGCGGCGGGATCCGAAGGCAGGCTCGCCAGCGGAATGGGCAACGGCGGTGGGGGAGCGGAGACTTGGACGAGGGGCGTCTCCTCCGTGGGAACGCTGAGCTCCGTCGCGGGCTGGGGCGCCGCCGTCTCGACGGGCGCCGGAGCAATCGGTGGCGGCACCTCCGGCGCTGCCGCTCGGACGCGTTGCCGCGATCCCGGCCGCGGTGAGCGGCGCCGTTCAGGGCCCGTGTAGGGCGCGCGCGGCGCCAGCTCCGTTACTACGGGGGTGGGAGGCGCGGGCGCCAGCGTCGCGGAGGCGTCCGCGCCGGAAACGGAGCGTCGACGGCGGCGACGCGGTGGTCTCGCGTCGAGCGCCTGCGCCAGACCCACGAAGAGGAGGATGCCAGCCACCATCGCGAGGAGCGCGATGAGGCCTTCTTCGAGTGTCACTCCCTCGCCACTCCCTTCATGAATCCGAACCGTACCACGGGCCGGCGGAGCGCGGCCAGTGGGACTTGACTCGCCTCGCGCCCGGGTATCATGATGCATCAAGACGTCATTTCATCGCGTAGGAGGGTCAATGCGCCGCGTCGCCGTCATCGGTGTCGGCATCACGAAATTCGGCAAGCACGATCGCACCAGCTCTGAGCTCTTCGCCGAGGCCGCGGCCGACGCGATACGCGATGCCGACATCGCTCCCTCGGCCATCCAGGCTCTCTACTACGGTAACGTCACTGGGGGTGAGGGGGAAAAGCAGCTCCACACGGGACCGCTCGCCGCCACCCTCCTCGGGCTTCCCACCATCCCCACCACTCGCTTCGAGAACGCCTGCGCCACCAGCCATGTCGCCTTCCGGCACGCTCTGATGGAGGTCGCCTCCGGCGCCTCTGACGTGGTCCTCGTGGGTGGGGCGGAGCGCGTGTTGAACATTCCCACCGACGCCGCCACTGAATACTTCGCCTACTGCTCGGATGCCTCCTACGAGCAGACGGTGGGCCTGACCTTTCCTGGCGTCTTCGCCCTCATTGCGCGCGCTCACATGGAGAAATACGGGACGACCGAGGAGCAGATGGCCCACGTGGCCGTGAAGAATCACCGGCACGGCGTGCTGAACCCGAAGGCACAGTTCCAGAAGGAGATCACCGTCGACACCGTGCTCAAGAGCGCGTACGTCGCCGATCCCCTCAAGCTCTTCGACTGCTGCCCCTTCACCGACGGGGGCGCCGCCCTCGTCCTCGTCTCCGAGGAGATCGCGCGCAAGCGCCCGCGCGCGGTGTGGGCGCTGGCCAGCCAGGCCGCCACTGACACTATGTTCTTGCACGAGAAGCGCGATCTCTCTCGTGTCACCGCGACCGAGCGCGCCGCCGCCGCCGCCTATCATCAGGCGGGCAAGTCGCCCACCGACGTCGATGTGGTGGAGCTCCACGATTGCTTCACCATAGCGGAGATCGTGGCTACGGAGGGCCTGGGCTTCTTCGAGCCAGGAGCGGGCGGAGTGGCCGCCGAGAAGGGCTGGACGAGCCTCGGGGGCAAGATCCCCGTGAACCCCTCGGGCGGCCTCAAGGCCAAGGGCCATCCCATCGGCGCCACCGGCGCCGCCCAGATCGCGGAAATCGTCACCCAGCTCCGGGGCGAGGCGGGAGCGCGTCAGGTCGAGGGCGCTCGCACCGGGCTCACGCACACCCTCGGCGGCAATACGGCCACCGTCGTCGTGAGCCTCTTCGGCCGTGACTGAGCACGTGTTGACCCTGAAGCATTTCTTCGAGGAGGCCCGCGCGGGTCGACTCACGGGGATCCGCTGCGGCAAGTGTGGCGAGCTGGCCATCCCGCCCAAGGAATTCTGCCCCACCTGTCAGGAGTATGACTGGACGCCCGTGCCGCTCGCGGGCAATGGCGCCGTCACCTCCTTCACGGTCATCCGCATTCCGCCGCGCGGCCGCGCCGCCGAGGCGCCCTACGCGGTGGCCGTGGTGCGGCTGGACGAGGGCGTTTCGCTCCTCGGGCGCATCGTGGACATTCCCCTGGAGCACCTGCGCACGGGGCTCGCCGTGCGCTTCCGCCCGCTCATGACGGGCGAGCAGACTGCCGTCGGCTTCGGTCCGGTCTGACCTTCAGCGTTTGAAGTAGCGCACCTCGAAGGTGACGCACCCCTTCGGCACCCGGTAGGGCCCGTGCACCATGCCAGGGGGCCGGCACGCGTACATCCCCGCCGTGAAGGTCTGTCCCTTGCCCAGGTCCATAAGCTCGCCCTCGAGGATCCACACCTCTTCCCAGAAATCGTGGGTGATGGTCTCGGTCGTCTCCACGCCCGCCTCGAAGCGGAGCAGGCGCGTGACGTCACCGTCCTCGCTTCGGCTCAGGATCCTCTGACTCACGCCGGCCCCACCTGCGCCCCCGCCGGCTGAGCCGCTGACGGGTTCCCACGCGATGTGATCGGGCTTGAAGAACTCCAGCTCAGGCTTTGGCATGGGCATCTCCGAAGGGAGCGGCCGGCCTGGTCGGCCCCACCGGTCCCCGTCCATGGTTCAAAGAAGGAACGCGCGACGGGGCCACCGCGGCGTCCAGTCTCCGTTGCCTCATGCCAGAATCTACGCTAAATGTGCCAGAACGGCTTGCTGCTCTTACGCCGTGGGCGGGCGAACTCCCTTGAACCTCATAAGCCGGAATAGCTGGAGAAGAGTGCGCATGTGGGGGTTCACCGCATTCCCTCGACGCTCACACCTGACTTTCACTGAGTGGTGGGCGTTTCGTTTCGATCTTCGCGACCCGCAAGCGGGACCGTCATCCTCCTGGAAGGCGACGGCAAGCGAGTGCTGCGTTTCACGTCGACCGAAGGCTCGACCGACTTCACTGCCCTCCAATGAGCCTCGGGGCCACGTGAGGCCCTCGCAACGCGGGGAAGCCTCGGGCCTCGTCGCGATTGGTTGAGACCAAGAGTCCCGGGAGAACATCACGGGGCTCTCGTTCATATGGTCATGGCAAAATGCCATGCCGGAAAATCAGAAGGGCTACGGGTCTGTCCCGTAGCCCCTCTGCGAATGGAGCGGCCGACCGGATTCGAACCGGCGACGTCCAGCTTGGGAAGCTGGCATTCTGCCAACTGAATTACGGCCGCGTTCCCCCGCTATTCTAGCCTCGACCCTCCCGAAGTCAAATTGGTCAAATTGCCCTAGCGGAGACCCATCTCATAGCCCTTGATGGCCTCGTCGCC
>Ga0209465_10000348_pt1 | contig 21895 bp, 16 predicted proteins | sample PanSoiPlot1MoBio_FD_188321 | JGI IMG/M metagenome (GOLD analysis project Ga0209465, IMG submission 188321) | Tropical forest soil microbial communities from Panama analyzed to predict greenhouse gas emissions - Panama Soil Plot 1 MoBio (SPAdes)... | ecosystem: Environmental > Terrestrial > Soil...
GGATGAGCTCGCCATAGGGGTCGGCCGGCAGCGCCTGCGCGAAGGCCTCGCCGAAACGGCCGACGGCCGCGTGGATGGCGCTGCCGCGATCGGCGGCGGAAGGCGGCAGGTCGACCGGATCGAGGCGCGCGAGCTTGAGGATGTGCTTGGCGTAGATCGTATAGGGATCGCGCAACCAGTGCTCGATCTCGGTGACGGCGAGCGCGGTCGGCCGCGCGGCGCGCGGCGGGCGCGGCTCCGGCGCCTTGACGGGCTCGACGCGGTCGGCGTGGTCGAGCTCGCGCGCGAGCGCGAGATAGTGCGCGCCGCGCCCGACGGCCTTCTCCCAGCGCGCCTCGCCCGCGACCGCGGCGAGCCGCTGGAGAAAGCGCGACGGTGAGGCCGGCGCGCCCGCGACCTTGGCGGCGCGCGTGAGGATCGCCTCGGGCGCACCGAGCATCTGGGCGAAATCGTGCGCCGCGAGCCCGATGCGGCGCTCCGGCAGGTCGAGGCCGAGCTGATGGCGCATCGGCCGGCTCAGCCACGGATCGGCACGCGTCTCGGGCGGCCAGGCGCCTTCGACCAGGCCGCCGATGACGACGCGGTCGACCCGCGTCAGGCGCGCCTCGAGCGGACCGTAGATGCGCACGCGCGCGCCGGGCGCGCCCGGCCGGCGCACCACGCGGTCGCTCATCGCGGCCTCGAACAGCTCGCCGTAATGGGCGGGTGCAATCGCGAGCTCGCCGTCGTCGGCGAGGTCGTCGAAGAAGCGCGCGAGCGCGCCGCCGTCCGCACCGGCGAAAGCCGCGCTCGCGCCGGTCTCGTCGCGGCTCAGGGCGGCGACCACGTCGCGATGGGCCGCCGCGAATGCGGCGAGCGGCTGCCTCTCGCTTGCGGCGAGGCGCTCGAGCGGCGCGAGCGCCGCGCCGATCCGTGCCGCGAGCGCGATGGCGGCCGCGACCTCGAGGTCCGCGAGGCGCGCGCGCGGCTCGCCCGCATGGACCTCCGAGCGCGCGCCGGCGCGCAGCTTGGCGAGCTCGTCGCGGAATGTGGCGAGCGCATGCGCGAGGCCGGCGCAGCCGGCGCGCGGGCGCGGTCCGCGCAGGATCGCGCGCTCGAGCGCGTCGGTCGCGGCGGCGTGTGCGCCCGCCGGCGCGCCGAGCCGCAGGAGCCGGTGCTTGAGCGCGGCGAGCAGCGGGACCGGTGCGACGCCGTCGAGCGCGAGCTCGGCCGCAAGCCGGGCGAAGGCGCCGGCGCTGGTATCGGCGAGCGCATCGCCGCCCGAGTCGTCGACCGCGACGTTCCAGCGCCCGAGCGCCGCAAGCACGCGGCGGGCGAGCGCGCGGTCGGGCGTCACCAGCGCGGCGGTCATGCCTTTGTGCTCGACCGCCTCGCGCAGCGCGACCGCGATGGCGAGCGACTCCTCCTCGGCATTGGCCGCCTCGACCACCGTGAGGCCGGCGAGCCCCCGGGTCAGGTCGGCGTCGACGGCGCGCAGGCGGTCCTGCCAGCGGTCGGTCGCGCGCGCCGGGCGCAGCGCCTCCGAGAGCAGGACCTCGCGGCCGTGCGCGGCGGGCGGACGCAGCCGCACCACCTCGCCGCGGCCGATGCCGATGCGGGCGAGCAGCGACCGGATCGCGAACTGGGGATGGCCGAAGGCGGGCCAGCTATCCGGATCACGCACTTGCCCGCCGTCGCCGCCGTCCTCGCCGCCGTCCTCGCCGCGTTGCGCGATCGCATTCCATGCATCGTCGTCGAGATCGGTGTCGAGGCCCGGCAGGACGACGGCGCCGTGCGGCAGCCGCGCGATGGTCGCGAGCAGCTTGGCGGTGGCCGGCATCGAGCCGGTCGAACCGGCCGCGATCACCGGGCCGTGGCGCGCCGCCGCGAGCCGCGCCGACTCGAGATTGATCAGCCGGTCGCGGCGCGCGGCCGGCTCGATCGCGTTGCGCTCGGCCAGAATGGTGGGCCAGGTCTCGCGCGCGATCGCCAGGAACTCGAGCGTGAGCTGCCAGTAACGGTCGACATGCTCGGGAACGAGCCCGTCGAGCCGGCTCCACGCCACCTCGCGGGTCGCGAGGTCGTCCATCAGGCGCGCGAGGTCGTCGGCGAGCGCAAGCGCGGCCGCCGGCGTCGCCACCACCAGCGGCTGGTCGCCCGGCACGGGCCTGAGCCGGTTCGCCCAGGCGAGCACGAGCCGGGTGAGCAGCATGCGGCGCGTGAGCCCGCCGAGCGCGGGCGGCAGGTCGAGTGCGTCGGCGGCGCCGGCGCCGGTGGCGACCTCCGCGAAGGCGAGCTCGTCCTCGTCGATGTCGCCGATCGGGACGATGCGCGGCAGCAGTGCGGCGTCGCGGTCGAGGACGTCGAGGAAGACGTCGCGCGCGAGCCGGCAGGCGCGTCGCGTCGGCAGGTAGAGCGTCGCGGCGGCGAGCGCCAGCGGATCGGCGGCAGGCGCAAATCCGGCAACCAGCTCGCCGTCGACGAGCGCGCGCACCAGCACCGGCAGGAACGGCACCGAGGGCGGAATCGTGAAGACGCGCGGCGACTCGCCAGCCATGCGGCGCTTATAGCGCCGGCCGAGGAGCGAGGCGAATGAACTCGTAGGGTGGGTTAGCGGCGAAGCCGCGTAACCACCGGCTGAATCCCCGATCTGCGAGTCGGCCGGTGGGTTCGCTGCGCTCAACCCACCCCTACGCGTCCGACATTGGCATCACGCCGCGCTCGCGAGGATCGCGGCCTCGGCGGCGGCGACCGCCTCCGGCGTGCCGACATGCATCCACACGCCGTCGAGACGCAGGCCGTAGAGGCGCTCGCGCTCGATCGCGCGGTCGAACAGCTGCGTGAGCGGGAAGGCGCCGGCCGGCGCGTCGCGAAAGAGCGTCGGCGACAGGATCGCGACGCCCGCATAGACGAAGGGCACGACCTCGCGCTCCGGCCGGCGGCGCAGCCGCCCGTCCGGCGCCATCGTGAAGTCGCCGCGATCCGCATAGCCGACGCTGGTCGCGGTCGGCGCGAGCAGGAGCAGCGCATCCATCTGGTCGGGGCGGAACGCGTCCGCGAGCCGCTCCAGGTTGGACTTCACGCCGTCGATCCACAGCGTGTCGGAATTGACGAGGAAGAACGGCGCCGGCCCGAGCCGCGGCAGCGCCTTGACCACGCCGCCGCCGGTTCCGAGCACGTCGGCGCGCTCGTCCGAGATGATGATCCTGGGCGCGCGGCGCGGCTTGAGGTGCTGCTCGATCTGGTCGGCGAAGTGATGGACGTTGACCACCGCGGTCTCGACGCCGACCGCGGCGAGTCGATCGAGCACATGATTGATCAGCGGCTTGCCGCCGACCGGCACGAGCGGCTTCGGCATCGCATCGGTGAGCGGGCGCATGCGCGTGCCAAGCCCGGCCGCCAGGATCATGGCGCAAGGCGGAATGGCGGTCCGTCGCGATTTCGGCATCGAATCTCCCGTGCTTCCAGGTCGCACGTCGAAGTGACGACCGGCGAATCATAGCCCGAACGGCGGACGCAAAGATGACAAATGCGATGGGCTGTGCGCGAGGAAGTTCGTGCGAACGGTGCTTGCGCGCATGTTCCTTGGCTATTCCGTGGCTATTCCTTGCCCATTTCTTAACGAAGCCCAGCCCAGCCGTCGTCCGCCGGAACAGCCTGGACATCCGCAAGGGGCCGCCTCAGCCGGGCGGCGGCACGTGAGCGCGATACCAGGCGGCGAGCGCGGCGAGATCGGGATGCGCGAGCGAGCGCTGCAGATAGCCCCACACCCGCGGCAGGTGGCGCAGATATTGCGGCTTGCGGTCGCGGTGGTTGAGGCGCGCGAAGATGCCGAGAATCTTCGAGGCGCGCTGGGCCGCGAGCGTGGAATAGATTCGGACGAAGCCGGGAACGTCGAATTTCCGCTCGCCCTCGCTGCGCGCCCGCACGTAGTGGCCGAGCAGTTCGACCTCCATGTCCGCCGTCACGTCGACGCGCGCGTCCTGCAGGAGCGAGGCGAGGTCGTAGGCGGCGGGACCGATCACGGCATCCTGGAAATCGAGCAGGCCGATGCGCCCGATGCCGCTGCGCTCCGGCAGCCACAGCAGGTTGGGCGAATGGAAATCGCGCAGCACCCAGGTCGGCGGCGCGTCGAGGAGGGGCGCCAGGGCGTCGCGCCACAGCGCCGCATAGGCGCCGCGATCGACGCCCGCCGCGCCGCGATGCGGCAGGTACCAGTCGGGCAGGAGTTCGGCCTCGATCAGCAGCGCATCGAGATCGTAGCGCGGGATGCGGTGGCTGACCGACGGCGCGACCGGCAGCGTGTCGGGCAGCGTCAGCCGATGCAGCGCCACCAGCACGTCGACGCCGGTCTGGTAGCGCTCGGCGATCGGGGCCGGCGGATCGCCCGCGACCACGCCCTCGTCGCCGAGATCCTCGAGCACCAGAAAGCCCGCCGCGAGGTCGCTCGCGTAAATCGCGGGCGCCGAGAAGCCGCGCTCGCGCAGCCCGCTCGCGATGGCGACGAAGGGCTGCACATCCTCGGCGAGGTGCGCGATGGCGCTGTAGGGCAGGCCGCGCCGCACCGGCGGGCCGTCCGTCCGGCGCGGCGAGTTCATCAGGATCAGGCGGTGGCCCGCGAACGCCAGCCGCTCGTAGGAGCGCGCCGACGCGTCGCCGGCGAGCCGCGCGCGCTCGGCCTCGCCGAGCTCGTTGGCGTCGAGGAACCGGCGCGCCGCCGCGATCCGCTCGGCACGCGGCGCGAAGCCCCCGTGGCCCGTGATGAGCACGTCGCGATGCTCGGATCCGAGCTGCGGCGCGAGCGTGAACGCGATGTCGAGGCGGTCGGGCGGCAGCAGGCCGGCGGCGCGGTCGGGCCATTCGAGCAGCGTGACGGCGCCGGGCGGCAGGTCGTCGAGGCCGAGCTCGTCGAGCTCGCCCGGCCCGGACACGCGATAGAGGTCGCCATGCACCACCGGGAAGCGCGGCAGCTCGTAGCTCTGCAGCAGCGTGAAGGTCGGGCTCGGCACCTCGATCGCGGGGTCGTCCGCGAGGGTGCGGATCAGCGCGCGCGCGAAGGTGGTCTTGCCGGCGCCGAGGTCGCCCGACAGGGTGACGAGGTCGCCGGGCTCGAGCGCGAGTGCGATGTCGCGCGCCAGCCGCCGGGTCGCCTGCTCGTTCGGCAGCACCACGGGATGAGTTGAGCCGCCGGGCGTGGACGCAGGCATGATCGGATTCGGACGCCACCTATTCGGCGGCCGTGCGCCTGGCCGCCTGCTCGAGCGGGAACCTGCATATCACAGTTGTGCCGCTGCCGACCGCGGATTCGATTCCGACCCTGCCACCGTGCAGCTCGACGAAGGAGCGGACCAGGGACAGGCCGAGCCCGGGACCGCGGTGGCGCGAGCCGGACGTGTGGGTCTCGAACCAGTCGAAGATCCGCGCCTGCATCTCGGGCGGGATGCCGGGGCCGTGGTCGGTCACCGAGAACACGATCGCCTCGCTGGTGCGCTCGGCCGCGAGCGTCACGGTTTCGCCGGGCGGCGAGAAGCCGACCGCGTTGGACAGCAGGTTGAACAGGATCTGGCGCACCCGCCGCTCGTCCGCCGTGAAGCTGCCGATGTCGGCGCTGGCGCGGATGTCGAGCGCGATGCCGTCCTTGACCAGCCGGTCCTGGATGCCCTCGGCCGCCGCCGCCATGGTCTTGCGGATGTCGACGGCGCCGAGATCGAGTTTCATGGCGCCGGCGTCGATGCTGGCGAGGTCGAGGATGTTGTTGATCAGCGCCAGCAGCGCGTTGGTCGACGTCGTGATGTAGCTGAGATATTCGCGCTGGCGCGTGTTCAGCTTGCCGGCGACCGGGTTGCTGAGGAATTCGGCGAAGCCGATGATGTTGGTGAGGGGCGAGCGCAGCTCGTACGACACGTGGTGGACGAAGTCGATCTTTATCCTGTCCGCCTGGACCAGCGCCTCGTTGCCCTCGCGCAGGGCGCGTTCGACATTGACCGAGTCGGTCACGTCCTGGAACGCGACGAGCGTGCCGCCGTCCGGCAGCGGCACGGTGGTGCAATCGGCGACCACGCCGTCGTTGAGCTCCATGCGCAGCTTGACCGGATCGCGCCGGTCGAGCGCCGTCACCGCGGTGCGCAGCTTCTGCCAGGTCGCGTCATCGCCGTGCAGCGAACGGCTGAGCCCGATCACGGTCTCGATGTGGGGGTGCTCGTGCAGATCGAGCGGGTCGATCCGCCACATGCGCGTGAATGCGGGGTTGAACAGGCGCACGCGACCGTCGCTGCTGAACACCGCGAGCGCCTCGGCGAGGTTGTCGAGGGTCTCGCCCTGGACGTGGATGAGCGAGTCGAAGCGGCGCTCGAGATCGAGCCGCTCGGTCACGTCGTGGAACAGATAGGTGACGCCGCCCTCCGGATGCGGCATCGCCACGACGCGCAGCGTGCGGCCGTCGGGCAGGTGCCAGACATGCGTCTGCGGCTCGCTCGCCCGGTAGGCCTCGTGCAATTGCGCCTTCCATTTGCGGAAGTCGCGCTCGTCGGGGAGCTTGTGATCGTCGCGCAGGCGGTCGAGCACCTCCGAGTCGGACGGATGCTGGTCGAGGAAGGCGGCCTCGAGGCCCCAGAACGCGCGATAGGCGACGTTGTGGAAGGCGAGCTTGCGGTCGGGCCCGAAGGTCGCGACGCCGGTCGCGAGCTGGTCGAGCGTGAGCCGGTGCGCCTCGGCGAGACGCGCGAGCTCGCGCCGCAGCGCCTCGATCTCGGTTGCGTCGATGCCGATGCCGGCGCGGCCGCGCGGGGCCGGCACCTCGATGACGTCGAGGCTGCGGCGCCGCCCCGTCACGACGGCGGCGAGCCGTACCGGCGCGCCACCGGCACGTGCGACCTCGGCGCGCGCCGCCGGCTCGAGCAGCTCGAAGCCGAGCCCGGCCGCGGCCTCGCTGTCATGCGCCTCGACGGCGCGCGCATAGGCGGCGTTGACGAAGGTGAGCCGGCCGGCGGCATCGCGCAGCCAGGCCGGGGAGGGCAGGGCCTCGATCAGCGCGCGCAGCGCGTCGGCCTCGCTCTTGAGCGCATCGTGTCCGCTCCGCATGTCGGCCAGCCTGCGCTCGATCGCGCTCGCGTCGCGCAGCTTCATCACGGCGCGGCCTGCGACCGCCCGGCCCTCGACCTCGATCCGCCGGCCGGCGGTGGTCGTGAGCGAGCGCGCGAAGCCCTCGCCATGGGCGCGCAGCCGTTCGACCGCCAGCGCCATCGCGAGGGCGTCGTCGCGGCTGAGCCAGGAGCCGAACGAGAGGAGCTTGGCGGGGTCGCCGAGACCGGTGACCGTCGCGGTCTCGCCGACGATCTCGGCGGTGTTGCTGGCGGCCGCCCACGACACCAGCACCTGCGGTTCCGCGCGCACGAACCCGGTGAGGCGGTCGACGTCGGATTTGAGCGCCGCGATTTCCTCGCGGGCGGTGGCGGCGCTCGCCGTCGCCTGCGCGCGGGTGCGCACCAGCAGTATCGCGGTCAGTACCGCGAACACCAGGACGCCGAGCATGAGCGCGAGCGTCGTGAGCTCGTACGGGTCGAATCGCGTGAAAGCCGCCACGTAGGGCGTGTGAAAGGGTTCGGCGTCCGCCGTGGTCGTGAGCAGGACGAGCGCGCCAGCCGACGCGGATATGCGAAGTCGATCTTGCCGCAGTCGAGCTCGCAGGCTCCCGCCCGTCGCCCGGATCAGCTCCGGCATTCCGCTTGCCCCTGCTGGGCCTCGGCGCAACGCCGGGGCCGCGTGCCGAATCCATGGCGTCCGTCGGTCGAGAGGACCGACGCGAGGCGTCGCGGAGCCGACACGGATTGAAAGCGCGCACGCGCGGGCCGTCCCACGCAACCCAGGCCCGCGAATCGTCTCGAATCTACCCTCGCGGCGAGTCGGCCAAAAGAGTCCAGATCGTGAACGGCTGCGCGGCCCACCGTCGCCCGCGGGCGCGCGGCCTGCGCCGCCGCCGGTCGGCTTGGATGCGGGGCGGAATGATCTAAGATCCGCTGGTCCCGCACGGGCTCGCCTCAATGAGGTTCGCATGCGTCCGCAATCCCTGGGTTACGTCGGCATCCGCGCCAAGAATACCGAGGACTGGGCCGGTTATGGCGGCAATCTTCTCGGTCTCCAGCTCGTCGACAAGACCCGCCAAACACTGGCGTTCCGCATGGACGATCGCAAGCAGCGCATCGTCATCGAGGCGGATGGCGGCGAGGGCATCAAGTTCTTCGGTTGGGAGGTCGCGGACGCCGCGGCGCTCGACGCGTTCGCGGGGCATCTGGAGCGCAAGGGCATACGCGTGGCGCGTGGGTCGCGCGCGCTCGCCGACGAGCGACGCGTGCACGACCTGATCGTGCTGAGCGACCCGGTCGGCAACCGGGTCGAGATCTTCCACGGCGCCGAGGTCGCCGGCGATGCCTTCCGGCCCGGCCGCAACATCTCGGGCTTCCGCACCGGGGCGCTCGGCCTCGGTCATGTGGTCCTCCATGTCGAGCGGTTCGAGGACGTGACAGGCTTCTATCGCGACGTGCTCGGCTTCCGCGTCAGCGACTATTTCCTGCGGCCCTATCCGGTCTATTTCTTCCACGTCAATCCGCGCCATCACAGCCTCGCCTTCGCGGCGACCGGCAAGAATGCGGTGCATCACATGATGCTCGAGCTCTTCAGCCTCGACGACGTCGGCCAGGGCTACGACCTCGCCAATGCCGAGGACGGCCGTGTCGCCGTCACGCTCGGGCGCCACTGCGGCGACTGGGTGACCTCATTCTACACCTGGACGCCGTCGGCCTTCATGGTCGAATACGGCTGGGGGGCGCGCAGCATCGACGTCGACAACTGGCAGCCGAGCGAGCGCAAGGAGGGGCCGAGCCTGTGGGGCCATGACCGCGCCTGGCTCGCGCCGGAGCTGCGCCGGGAGGCGCAGGAGATGCGCATCGCCAATGCCGAGGCCGGGCTGCGCCGCCCCGTGCAGGTGATCGAGGGCAATTTCGACGTGATGACCGGGGTTTGCCCCTGGTTCGACAGCGTCAAGGGCCGGCAGAAGAGCGCGTGACGCGCCAACGCCGCTGGACAGGGACGGGACTCATGGCAAGACGGCTTGCGGTCGCGCTGCTCACGGCGCTGGCGCTCACGTGTGCGACGCAGGGCGGGCTGCACGCCGACACCTATCCGGACCGGCTGGTCAAGCTCGTGGTCGGCTATCCGCCCGGCGGGCCGATCGATGTGACGGCGCGCATCCTGGTGCAGCATCTTGCGCCGATCCTGGGCCAGACCGTGATCGTCGAGAACCGGCCGGGCGCGACCGGGACGGTGGCCGGCCGGGCGCTCACGACGAGCGAGCCCGACGGCTACACGATCATGCTCGGCAATGCGAGCTCGCTCGCCGTGATGCCGGCAATCATGCGCTACCGCGACTACGACTCGACCAAGAGCTTCGCGCCGGTCGCCAAGCTGACCGAAGGCTACGAGGTCCTGGTGGTCGACCCCAATGGTCCGGCCAAGTCCGTGCAGGAGCTGATCGCCTATGCGCACGCCCATCCGGGCAAGCTCAATTTCGGCTCGGCCGGGTTCGGCAATCTCACGCATCTGTCGGGCGAGCTCCTGAAGCTCAGGACCGGCATCGACATCGTCCACGTTCCGTACAAGGGCGCGCCCGAAGCCGTGACCGCGATGCTGGCCGGCCAGGTGCACATGCTGTTCGGCGAGGTCGCCGGCCTGCTGCCGCTGGTGCGCGACGGCAAGGTGCGCGCGCTCGGGGTCGCGAGCGAGCACCGCAACGCGCTCGCGCCGGAGCTGCCGACGCTGATCGAGGGCGGGCTGCCGGACTTCGTCGCGCTGACCTTCACGGGCGTGGTCGCGCCGGCCGGGACGCCGCCCGCGATCGTCGATCGGCTCAACGAGGCGATCAATCAGGTGCTCGCGAAGGCGGAGGTGCACGCGGCGTTCGAGCGGCTCGGCGCCGAGATCCGGCCGGGTACGCCGGCGGAATTCACGGCGTTCCTGGCCAGGGAGAAGCGCAAGTGGGACGAGGTCGTTGCGCAGTCGGGCGTAACGTTGAAGTGATGTTGTACGGTAGTGACGCAGTAAAACTAGGCGCCGCACGCCCGCCGGCGCGCGGCCGGTCGCACCATGTCCTCGACCGTGATGCGCGCAAGGGCCTCGGACAGCGCCTTCTCGGCATGCGCGATCGCCGGCAGCACGATCTCGGCGAACAATGGCGAACCCGACTGCGGCGTCGCGCCGTCATCGATCAGCTCGGCGGCGCGCAGAATGCGCTCCGCCGTAATGTCGCGCGGCGCGAGGGCGAGCTCATAGCCGCCGCCGGGTCCGCGAATTCCCTTGAGGATCCCTTCGCGCACGAGCGCTTGCAGCACCGGCTCGAGATGGCGCGGCGGCAGGTCGTGGCGGAACGCAAGCGTCTTGGCCGAGACCGGGCGGTCTTCGTCGTGCAACGCGATGTCCACCACCGCAGCGATTGCGAGGATGCCTTTGCGAGGCAGGATGGGCATTCAGGCAGGTCCGCAACGTAAGATTTATCCCCACGAGGACGGTAGTATCGTACACGCTCCACGCGTGTCCAGTATCTTGAATCACTGATACCGGCGGATATCAGCCGGTGGAGCCAAAACCGCCGCTACCTCTGGGGGTTAGATTCAGCGCGTCTACCCCGCGCAGGGACACACGTAAAACGGGAGAAATGATCATTTGGGCGATTCGCAGCCCGCGAGTGACCGCAAATGATTCGCTGCCGAGGTTGATCAGGATGACCTGGATCTCGCCGCGGTAGTCGGCATCGATCGTGCCCGGGCTGTTGAGCACCGTGATTCCGTGGCGTGCCGCGAGCCCCGAGCGCGGGCGGATCTGCGCCTCGGTGTCGGCCGGCAATGCCAGCGCAAAGCCGGTTGGGATCTGCGCGCGGGCGCCGGGCGCGAGCACGACCGGCGCGTCGGCCGGGACCGCGGCCATGAGGTCGAGGCCGGCCGCCTGTGCGCTCTGATAGGTGGGCAGCGGAAGATCCGCGCCGTGCGGCAGGCGCAGGATCTGCACCTCGGTCGGCGGCGCGGGCTCGTTCACGGCGCGGCCCGTGCCAGCTTCGCGGCGATGCGCGTTACGAGCATGCGCGCGACCTCGTCCTTGCTCTGCGTCGGCCACGCCTCGATGCCGTCGGCGGTGACGAGATGGATGCGGTTGAGGTCGCCCCCCATGACACCGCCAGCGACGCCCGATGCGGCCGACACGTCGTTGGCGAGGATCCAGTCGCTGCCCTTGCGGCGGCGCTTCGCGGTGGCGTTCTCGACCACGTGCTCGGTCTCGGCCGCAAAACCGATGACGAGCGGCGGGCGCCTGGACTTGAGATGCGCGATGGTCGCGAGGATGTCGGGATTCTCGACCAGGGCGAGCTTCGGCGCATCCGCCGCGCCCTTCTTGATCTTCTGCCCGCTCGCCTGCGCGACGCGCCAATCGGCGACCGCGGCCGCGAAGATCGCGACGTCGACCGGCAGTGCCGCCTCGACCGCCGCCAGCATGTCGCGCGCGCTTTCGGTGCGAACGATGCGCACGCCCGCCGGGTCGGGCACGTTGACCGGGCCGGAGACGAGCGTCACGTCGGCGCCGGCTTCCGCCGCCGCTCGCGCGATGGCATGGCCCTGCTTGCCGGAGGAGCGGTTGGCGATGTAGCGCACCGGGTCGATCGGCTCGTGCGTCGGTCCCGAGGTGACGAGCACGCGCGCGCCGGCGAGCGGGCGCTGCGCCGGTGCGAGCAGCGCCTCGGCGGCGGCCGCGATCTCGAGCGGCTCGGCCATGCGGCCGAGGCCCGCCTCGCCGCGCTCGGCCATTTCGCCCGCATTGGGGCCGACCAGTCTGACGCCGTCGACGAGAAGCTGCGCGAGATTGCGCCGGGTGGCGGCGTGCTCCCACATGCGCGGGTTCATGGCGGGGGCGAGCAGCACCGGCTTGTCGGTCGCGAGCAGGACCGCGGTGGCGAGATCGTCAGCGTGGCCGCCAGCCATCTTGGCCATCAGATCGGCGGTCGCGGGCGCGACCACGACGAGGTCGCAGTCGCGCGCGAGCCGGATGTGACCGACGTCGAGCTCGCTCTGCGGGTCGAACAGATCCGTGAAGGCGGGCTCGCCGGCGAGCGCGCTGGCCGCAAGCGGCGTGACGAACTGCTGCGCCGCCGCGGTGAGAATGCAGCGCACCGCGCAGCGGCGCTCGCGCAGCCGCCGGATCAGGTCGAGCGCCTTGTAGGCCGCGATGCCGCCGCCGATGATGAGAACGACACGCCGGGTGTCGGGCGCGGGCGCCGCTGAGCGCGCTGGCTGGGTCGCCGGCGCATTTGGCGGATCGATGAGGTCGAGGGCCTCCTGGCCGGTCTCCTCGGCGGCCTGCCGCAGGATCACCCGGATCTCGTCCTCCATCGACCGCTTGTTGCGCGCGGCGCGCACGCGCAGCAGCGTCTTGAGCTTCTCGTCGAGCTGGCGGACCGTCAGACTGGCCATGCGGCCAATATAGCAGATGATTGCATTGCAATCAATGCAATCAATTCGTCACAGCGCCTTCCACAGCAGGATGGCCAGCATGACCGCGATCGCCCACAGGGCCGCCGTGGTCCAGCGGTTGCGGCGGGCCTCGGCGACCCCGATCGCCGCCACGGTCTCGGGGGCCAGCACCACGCCGTCGCGGGTCGCGGCGTCGAGCTGGTCGGCAATGCGGGCGGCGCGCCCGAGCAGGCTCGGCATCTGGCCGAGGAAGCGGCCGACCTCGCCGGCGCCCTGGGCCGCGTCGTCGAGCCGTCCGGCCGGACCGAGATGGCGCTCCATCCATTCGCGCACCACCGGCTCGGCGGTGGTCCAGATGTCGAGCTTGGGATCGAGCGAGCGGCCGACCCCCTCGACCACCACCATGGTCTTCTGCAGCAGCAGGAGCTCCGGCCGGGTGCGCATGTCGAACAGGCCGGTCACCTCGAACAGCAGCATCAGCAGCTTCGCCATCGAGATGTCCTCGGCGGCGCGGTTGTGGATCGGCTCGCCGATCGCGCGGATCGCCTGGGCGAAGCTCTCGACCGAGTGATGCGGCGGGACGTAGCCGGCCTCGAAGTGGATCTCGGCGGTGCGCCGATAGTCGCGGGTGATGAAGCCGTGCAGGATCTCGGCGAGGAAGCGGCGCTCCTTGGCGCCGAGCCGCCCCATGATGCCGAAATCGACCGCCACCACCCGGCCGTCGGCGTCGACGAACAGGTTGCCGGGATGCATGTCGGCGTGAAAGAAGCCGTCGCGCATGGCGTGGCGCAGGAAGGTCTGGACCACGGCGCGGCCGAGATGCGCGAGATCGAAGCCCTTGGCGGCGAGCGCCGCCTGATCGTTGAGCGGCGTGCCGTCGATCCATTCGAGCGTGAGCACGTCGCGCGCCGTATGGTCCCAGTCGACCGTCGGCACGCGGAAATCCGGATCGTCCTTGGTGTTCTCGGCCATCTCCGAGAGCGCGGCCGCCTCGAGCCGCAGGTCCATCTCGATGGTGACGGTGCGCGCAAGCGTCTGCACCACCTCGATCAGCCGCAGCCGTCGCGCCTCGGCGGAAAAATCCTCGGCCGTGCGGGCCGCGAAGAAAAAGGCGGCGAGGTCGGTCTTGAAGCGCTGCTCGACGCCCGGCCGCAGCACCTTGACGGCGACCACGCGGCCGTTCGCGAGGGTCGCACGATGCACCTGCGCGATCGAGGCGGCAGCAACCGGCGGCCCGAACTGGGGAAAGATCTCGTAGACCTTGCGGCCGAGCGCCGCCGCGATGGTCGCCTCGGCCTGGTCCTGCGGGAACGGCGCCATGCGGTCCTGCAGGCTCTCGAGGTCGCGCGCGAGCGCAACGCCGACCACGTCGGGCCGGGTGGCGAGAAACTGGCCGAGCTTGACGTAGGTGGGCCCGAGCGCGGTCAGCGCTGCCGCCAGCCGGTTCGCCTTGTCCCTGCTCGAGGGCCGCTCGATCAGACGCGCGCAGGCCAGTGCGGCGCGCGCCGGCCAGGGCAGCGGCGCCGGGTCGATCAGGCCGAGCACGCCCTCGCGGGCGAACACCATGCCGGCGCGGCCGAGTCGCAAAAGATGGACGATGCCCGAGATCACAAACGCCAGCCCGAATGCAGCGCCACGATGCCGCCGGTGAGCGGGCGCGCGCTCACGCGGCGCAGGCCGGCCGCCGTCATCATCGCGGCAAATGCCGGCGGCTTGGGGAAGCGGCGGATCGACTCGACGAGATAGCGATAGGCCTCGGCGTCGCCCGCGACCGAGCGCCCGAGCGCCGGAATGACGTTGAACGAATAGAGGTCGTAGAGCGCGTCGAGCCCCGGCACGTCGACGGTGGAGAATTCGAGACAGAGGAAGCGGCCGCCCGGCTTGAGCACCCGGTGGGCCTCGACGAGCGCTGCCGCGATGCGCGGCACGTTGCGGATGCCGAACGCGATCGTATAGGCATCGAAGCTCTTGTCCGGGAACGGCAGCGCCTCGGCATTGCCTTCGAGGAAGGCGACCGCGTCGTCGAGCCCGCGCGCGGCGGCGCGCTCGCGTCCGACCGCGAGCATCTCCGGGTTGATGTCGCACACCATGGCGCGCGTGCCGGGACCGCCGGCCGCGATTACGCGGAATGCGACGTCACCGGTGCCGCCGGCGACGTCGATGAGCCGGAACGGCCGCTCGTTGCGCGGCGGATTGACGGCGGTGACGAGGGCGTCCTTCCAGGCGCGGTGCAGACCGCCCGACATCAGGTCGTTCATCAGGTCGTAGCGGCGCGCGACCGAGCGGAAGACGTCGTCGACCATGCCCTGCTTGGCGTCGAGGTCGACGGTCTTGAAGCCGAAATGGGTGTCGCGGTCGGATGCGGCCATGACGCTCTTGGGGATGCCTTTCGGCGCGACCATAGCGCGCACGGCGGCGCGGCGCTACAAAGCCGGCTGTCGGAGAAATGATTAACGTTCACAATGCCTGAGCTTCCCGAGGTCGAGACCATCCGCCGCGGCCTGCAGCCCGTGATGGAGGGCGCGCGCTTCCGCGGCGTGGAGGCGCGCCGGCCCGACCTGCGCCGGCCGCTGCCGAAGAATTTCGTCGGCCGTCTCGAAGGTAAGACTGTCACGGGGCTCGGACGGCGGGCCAAGTATCTGCTTGCCGATCTCTCATCGGGCGAGGTGCTGATGATGCATCTCGGGATGTCGGGGTCGTTCCGGGTGTCGCAGGAGAACGGCGAGACGACGCCGGGCGACTTCCATCACCCGCGCTCGGACGACCGCGCCCACGACCACGTGGTGTTTCACATGTCGTCCGGCGCCCGCATCACCTTCAATGATCCGCGCCGATTCGGATTGATGCTGCTGGTGCCGCGCGCCGAGCTCGCCGAGCATCCGTTGATGCGCGCGGTCGGGCCGGAGCCGCTCGGCAACGAGTTTGATGCCGCGATGCTGGCGGCTGCGTGCCGCGGCAAGAAGACCAGCCTCAAGGCCGCGCTGTCGGACCAGAAGGTGGTGGCGGGGCTCGGCAACATCTATGTGTGCGAGGCGCTGCACCGAGCGCGCTTGTCGCCGAAGCGCCTGGCGTCGACGATCGCGACCCGCGCGGGCGCGCCCAACGAGCGCGCCGAGCAACTGGTCGGCGCGATCCGCGCGGTGCTTCAGGATGCGATCAAGGCCGGCGGCTCGTCGCTGCGCGACCACCGTCAGACCAATGGCGAGCTCGGCTACTTCCAGCATCACTTCCGCGTCTATGACCGCGAAGGCGAGCGCTGCGTGACGCCGGGATGCCCCGGAACCGTGCGGCGATTCGTGCAGGGCGGACGCTCGACGTTCTACTGCCCGACCTGCCAGAAGTGAGTTATCCTTGCGCTCGAACCGTGTGCCAAGATCCGAGGACGCAATGGAACAGGCTGTTGAGGACTACGCAATCTCACCGCTTACATCGCATACCGGCGCCGAGGTGCGCGGCATCGATCTGCGGCGGCCGGTCGACGACGCACTGCGGACGCGCCTCAATCAGGCGTTCGTCGACCACTCGGTCCTGGTGATCCGCGATCAGAAGCTCTCCGCGCCCGAGTTCCTGCAGGCCATGCAGGTCTTCGGCGAGCCCTTTCCGCAGCACAATCCGCGCTTCCGGGTGCCGGAATGCCCGATGATCCACTACGTCTCCAACCAGGACCGGTACGAGGACGGCACCATCTACATCCCGGGCGAGGGCTATCATACCGATCACTCGAATGACCCGGCGCCGCCCAAGGCGACCGCGCTGCACGCCGTGAAGCTGCCGAGGCGCGGCGGCGATACGCAATTCGTCAACATGTCCGAGGCCTACGCGGCGCTACCGCAAGAGACGAAGCGGCGGATCAGCGGCCTCAAGGCGCGCCACGTCTTTCAGAGCCGGCACAGCGCGCGGAAGCTCATGAGTCTGCCGGAGGAGAAACGCGAGAGCCTCGCGGGGTCGGTCGTTCATCCGCTCGTGCGCACGCATCCGGAGACCGGACGGCGGTCGCTCTACATCAACCCGGTCCGCATCGAGGAAATCATCGGGATGGAGGAGCCGCAGGCGTTGCGGCTGCTCGATGAGCTGCTTGCCCATGCCACCCAGCCCAGGTTCGAATACCGGCACCAATGGAAGCACGGCGACTTGGTGATCTGGGACAATCGCTGCCTGTTGCACAAGGCGAATGGCGACTATCCGGTCGAGGAAGTGCGCTACCTCTATCGCATCATGCTGAGGGGCGAGACGCCGGTCTAGCGCATATTCCGGCGAGGTGGACACCTGTTCGGGGACATGACTGACAGTATCGCTGGCCGCGCTCAATCCACCTTGATGCCGGCGGTCTCGATGACCTTCTGCCACTTGTCGGTCTCGGCGCGCGAGAATGCCCAGAACTCGTCTGGAGTCTGAACCATCGGCGCGGTGCCGAGCTCAGCGAAGCGCGCCCGGATCTTCTCCGATGCGAGGCCCGCATTGATCTCGCGGTTGAGCGTGGCGACGATCTCGGCGGGCGTGCCGCGCGGCACGCCGACGCCGAACCAGATGACCGACTCGTAGCCGGGGACCGTTTCGGCGATCGCCGGCACCTTGGGCAGCAGTGGCGAACGCGCCTTGGCGGTGACGCCGAGCGCGCGCACGCGGCCGCTCTCCACGTGCGGCAGCACTGTCACCATCGAGTCGAACACCACCTGGATCTGCCCGCCGATCAGATCGGTCATGGCGGGCGCTGCGCCGCGGTAGGGCACGTGGACGAGGTCGACGCCCGTCATCGCCTTGAACAGCTCGCCGGCGAGATGGCCGGTCGAGCCGACCCCAGGCGAGCCCATGTTGATCTTGCCCGGATTGGCCTTGGCGTAGGCGACGAACTCGGCGACCGAGGTCGCCGGCAGCGACGGATTGATCACCATCACGCTCGGCCCCTGCGACATGCCGGCGACCGGTGCGAGCTGCGTGAGGTAGTCGAACGTCAGCGTGCGCTTGTTGACGGTCGCGTTGATCGCGTTGGCGGAGGTCACCGAGCCGATCGTGTAGCCGTCCGGCGCCGCGTTCACTACCGCCTCCGTCGCGATGTTGCTCGCCGCGCCGGGTTTGTTCTCGACCAGCACCGGCTGGCCGAGACGCGACTGCAGCCATTCGCTCATCAGCCGCACCAGGATGTCGGTCGGTCCGCCAGGCGGAAAGCCGATCAGCCAGCGGATCGGGTGCGTCGGGTAGGACTGCGCGGCGGCGCTGCCGAGTCCCACAATCGACAGCACGACAGCGCAGAGCGCGCCGGCAGCAGCGCGGCGGACGCGACGCGAACGACGGAAGCTCGGAGATGCGGCACTGCGCGGTTGTGCGATCATCGGTTGCGTGATCCGAGATGAGCCGGCGCCATCGTTCCATAGCGCGCCGGCCAGTCAAGCGCCGCCGCCTTGACCGTCACGGAACTCCGGCCGGATAATCCATTGCGACGAGCGAATTCCGGTCGATGGAGAGCACGCGATGGCGGGCGCGGCCACGGACGACGGCGAGCTTCGCGACAGCAAGAAGCAGATGATCAGCGGCAGCTATCTGCGCAACGCGTGGTATGTCGCCGCCTGGGCCGACGATCTCGCCGACGGCCAGCTGCTCCCCCGCACGATTCTCAAGGAGCCGATCGTCCTCTACCGCAAGGCGGACGGCAGCGTCGCGGCGCTGCAGGATCGCTGCCCGCACCGATTCGCGCCGCTGAGCATGGGCAAGATCGTCAAGGGCGACTGCGTCCAGTGCCCCTATCACGGGCTCGAGTTCGACGCTTCGGGCGCCTGCGTGCTCAATCCGCACGGGGCGAAGAACATTCCCTCGCGCGCGCGTGTGCGCAGCTACCCGGTGACCGAGAAGCACAAGGCGATCTGGATCTGGATGGGCGGGCGCGCGTCCGACCTTTCCAAGGTGCCGGACTTCAGCGTGCTCGACAACGTGCCGGAGACGCACACGACCAAGCGCGACAAGATGGTGATCAAGGCAAATTACGAGCTGATCGTCGACAACCTGCTCGACCTCAGCCACACCAGCTATCTGCACGACGGCATTCTCGGCAATTCGGAAACGGTCGAGTCCGACATCAACGTCGAGCTCGAAGGCGACGACGTGGTCGTCAGCCGCTACGCCAGCAGTGTCACGGCACCGGGTCTGTTCGCGGCGCAATGGCCCTCGGGGCCGGAGCGCGTCGACAAGTTCACCCGCATGCGTTGGATGGCGCCGAGCACCATGCGCCTCCTCACCGGCATCTGCCATCCGGGTGCGGAGTGGGAGAGCGGCACCGGCTATCACGCGATCCACATGCTCACGCCGGAGACCGACCGCACCACGCACTATTTCTTCACCGCCGTGCGCTTCAACGTGAAGACCGCCGACGACGCGCTCAACCGGCAGATCCAGGACAGGATCTCGACCACCCGCCGCTTTGCGTTCGAGGAGCAGGACGCGCCGGTGATCGAGGCGCAGCAGGCGATCATCGATGCGACGACGCCGGTCGATCCGGTGATCCTTGCGATCGACGTCGGGCCGGTACGCTACAAGCGCATCCTGCAGAAAATGATCGAGGCGGACGCATAGCTGACCGGTTGGCGAACCGGGACGGTTCCCGGGTCGCCCTTACTCGCTGAAGCAGGCCGGCTCAGGGCCGGTGCCGGCGAGCGAACACTCGAGCGCCGGCGCGTCAGGACGCGGCGGACTCTCCACCACGTAGGTCTTGCCGTTCGAGCACAGCACCACCCATTTTTGGTCGTTGCGCTGCATGTCGGCCTTGCCATGGCAGTCGTTGCCGATCGCGGCGCCGAGCCGCGCGGCCTCCTGGGCGGCCGCTCCGCGCGACGGCCGGAAGGTCGGCCGCCGCAGCCGTCGCGCGGACGAGTGGTGCGCTACCGTGCTGGCGCCGTGCGCCTTGCCGGACTCAGTCCTTCCCGGCCGATGCCGTGCCGCGGCAGCGCCGGCAAGCGGCAGGCCCGCGGCCGCGATCGCGACACCGAGAACGATGGCCGCCGTCCACTGGAAGCTCTTGGTCACGTTGATCCTTGTCGATCCTTGATTGCCGCCCTCACAGTCGGTCCGCCGCCCGACGATTCGCCCCATGTTTCGGGCATTTTAGGGTCGGAGGCGCGTGCGGCCTGGCGCATGATCCCGAAAATGCCTGGCAGGCCTTGATCCCGGGTTAACGGACTTCAATCGATTAAACTCTCGTCCCCGCATGATGTTGCGTCGCACCGGGGTCTCGGCTAGGCCAGCGGCGGTGCACAGCGACGCGAGAGCGCCACAGCGAAGCGGGAGCGCCGGAAGCGGGAGCGCCAGAAGCAGGAAGTGCCAGAAGCGGGAGCACCATGAGCCACGAACACATCATCGTCGAGACCAAGGGCAGGGTCGGCATCGTCCGTCTCAATCGGCCGGCGGCGCTCAACGCGCTCAATACGGCCTTGATGGGCGAGCTCAAATCCGCGCTCGCGACATTCGAGGCGGACGCCGCCATCGGCTGTATCGTCGTCACCGGCTCGGACAAGGCGTTCGCGGCCGGCGCCGACATCAAGGAGATGTCGGCGAAATCCTATCTCGAGGCGTTCATGGGTGATTTCGTCGCCGACTGGGATTGTGTCGCGCATGCGCGCAAGCCGGTGATTGCGGCGGTGGCCGGCTTCGCGCTCGGCGGCGGCTGTGAGCTCGCGATGCAGTGCGACTTCATCATCGCGGCCGACAACGCGAAATTCGGCCAGCCCGAGATCAAGCTCGGCGTCATTCCGGGCATCGGCGGCACGCAGCGCCTCACCCGCGCGGTCGGCAAGGCGAAGGCGATGGACCTCTGTCTCACGGGCCGCATGATGGATGCGACCGAGGCGGAGCGCGCCGGGCTGGTCGCGCGCATCGTGCCGCTCGCAAGCCTGATGGAGGAGGCGCTCAAGGCAGCGGAAACGATCGCCTCGATGTCGCTGCCGGCCGTGATGCTCGCCAAGGAGGCGGTCAATCGCGCCTTCGAGAGCACCCTTTCGGAAGGCATCCGCTTCGAGCGTCGCGTCTTCCACTCGCTGTTCGCGACCGAGGACCAGAAGGAAGGCATGGCCGCGTTCATCGAGAAGCGGCCGGCAAGATTTCAGAACAAGTGACGCTGTCCAACGTCATGCGCGCGCGCAGCCGTTCGAAGAACGGCGGCGCTTCGCTCGCCCATGTCGCGGGCATCCGGCCTTGAAGTCACTTTCTCACGCAGATCACGCGAACGACCGAGGCCTTGGCATCGTCGAGGCTCGCCGGGCCGGCTTCCGGCGCAACGCTCTGCGCCTGCAGAAAGGCGCGAATCGTCTCCGCCGGCACCATGGCGGCCTGCGTGCCGGCGCCGGAGGGCGGGCGCAGGTCGACCATGCCGAGCACGCGCGCGGCGCCGTCGAGTGCGGCCGCGCCGGAAAATCCCGCGGTCGGCACCGGCTCCAGCGGACGCGCGGCGCCGTTCGCGGCGAGCAGGCGCACCTTGACGGTGGAGACCGTGCCCGCGCCGTTCTGCCGCTCCGGATCCGCGATGCCGACCAGCGTCGCGTCACTGGCGTCGCCAGGGGCGCTTGCGAGCGCGGCCGGCACCAGGTTCTTGCCGCCGAACACGCGCAGCAGCCCGAGGTCGCCGTCCTCGGCGATGCGCTCGGCGTGGCCGAGGCCGGGGATGACCACCGACCGGCACTCCGCGATCGCCCGGCGGTCGGTGACGATGTGTCCGGCCGTGCTCATGACGATGCCGGTCGCGTATTCGACGTCGCGCCGTGCGCTCGCGGCGGCCGCGGCTTGCGTGGCCGGGAAGCCCGAGAACGCGTTGGACATCGCGACCACGATGCGGTCCACCAGGTTCTCCATCGCAACGTCGTAAAGAATCGTGACGCCGCGCACCTCGCTGCCCTTGATCCCGGCGCGGACGTAGAACTTCTTCACGCCGCCCTGCTGGCCCGACACCACGAAGAAGTCGGGCTTGACGACCTGGTATTCGACCCGCCGGCTCGCCGGCTCTTTCCGCATGCGTTCGAGCACGGTGGCGAGCGTCGTGGCGGCGGTGCGGAAGGTATCGACCTGCACCTCGCCGCGCGCCGACTGCCAGTGCGTGCCGCTGGCGGCGGGCGAGGATTGCGGCACGAGCTTGGCGGGCAGGCCGAGGCGCGCGCCGCTCGCGCGATCGTCGAGCACGCGCCAGCCCGCCGCGGTGCGCTTCGCCCGCGCCGACTCGGCGAGTTTGGCGCGCTCGTCGGGATTGAGAATCCCGGTCTCCTTCCCGCCGTTGCGTTTCTGGAACGTCTTGACGGCGTCCACCGAGTTGTCGCCGAAATCCGCGCTGACGATTCCGTTGTAGTCGCCGGTCCAGATCAGGTCGGACTGAATCGTGATCCGCTCGCCTTCCGGCATGGCGGCGTAGACGGCGCGCGGCGTGCCGGGCGCCGGCG
>Ga0209465_10000349_pt1 | contig 21893 bp, 21 predicted proteins | sample PanSoiPlot1MoBio_FD_188321 | JGI IMG/M metagenome (GOLD analysis project Ga0209465, IMG submission 188321) | Tropical forest soil microbial communities from Panama analyzed to predict greenhouse gas emissions - Panama Soil Plot 1 MoBio (SPAdes)... | ecosystem: Environmental > Terrestrial > Soil...
CGCTCGCCTTTCTCGACCGCGAGGCGACCAGCGCCGAAGACTTTCACACCGGGCTCAACTTCGCCGGCGTGTTCCGCGTGCCGGCCGTCTTCGTCTGCATCAACGGCGGGCCGGGGACGTCGCCGGTCGAATCCGTCTCGGAGACGATCGCGCTCAAGGCGCTGGCGTACGGGATCCCCGGCGTGCGCGTGGACGGCGCCGATCTGTTCGCCGTCTGGACCGCGACGCGCGCCGCCGCGGCCCGCGCCCGGCGCGGCGAGGGCGCGACGCTGATCGAGGCCGTCGTCGCGGACGAAGGCGATCCGCTGGAACGCGTTCGCCTCTGGCTGGCGGCCGAAAAAATTCAGGACGCCTCGGCCGAACAGGCCCTGCGTCTCGAAGTCGAAGCCGAGCGCGGCGCGCGCGCCGCCGGCCGGTAGCCGCCCCTCCCGCTCGTCTCAGAGCAGCGCCTCGCTCCGCGCGGAAGTCCGTCGAAGCGGAGTCGAGGCGCAACGCGAAGGAGCGGAGTGGGACGGGGAGCTCCTCGGCCGGAGCGTGGGCGGCCGCTCTGATCGTTTGCGGCCGACGGGATTCCGAGCTGGCTCGCGGAGGACGAGGAGCTCACCGTCCCATTCCGCCCTCGACGTGAGCCGAGCGGAGCCGCTAGTTGGGGGCCTCGCGACGTAGATCACGCGGGTCCACCGCCGACTGCGGTACTCTAGGCGCCGCGATGAAGACGATTCGAGCCTATTCACTGGTGGCGGCTGCGGTGCTCACCGGGCTGGCGGGCTGTGGCAGCTCGGGCCCGACCGCCGACTCCGCCTGCGCGGACCTGGCGGCCAAACGGTGCACGCAGCGGTCGATGTGCTCGGCGCTGCCCGGCTCGAACGATCCCGGCGCCAGCCTGGTTCGCACCTACGGCGACATGGCGACGTGCAAGTCGCGCGAGGCGCTCGCCTGCCGAAACGGGATGGCGGCCAAGGGAACCGGCAACTCTCCCAGCAAGGCCGAGAGCTGCGTCGCCGCCTTCGGCACGTACACCTGCCAGGATTTCTTCGACAACAATCCGCCGGCCGCGTGCGCGGTGACCGGGACGCTGGCGAACGCCTCTCCCTGCACGTTCAACGGGCAGTGCCAGAGCGGTTACTGCCAGGGGACGAAGAACAGCATGTGCGGCGCCTGCGCGGATTCGCCCGCCGCCGGCGCCGACTGCTCGACGTCGACTTGCGGGCACAACCAGCGCTGCGTCGCGCAGGATCAGACTTGCGAGGACGTGGTGTCGATGGGCGGCGCCTGCGACGCCACCCACCCGTGCGACAACGGCCTCGCCTGCTTCGGCGACACGGCGACGACCATGGGCACGTGCGAGCCCGCGGGAACGAACGTCGGCGCCGCCTGCGGCGGCGGCACGATGCCCGGCTGCGACAACACCCTCGGCCTTTACTGCGCGGGCGCGACGGGCTCGAAGACGTGCGCGGCGATCACCTTCGTCGGCGACGGGATGCCGTGTGGCCTGATGTCCGACGGCACGCGCGTCGGGTGCAAGGCGGGCGAGTGCTTCACCGCGACCGGCGTCGTTGGCAACAGCGACATGGGGACGTGCAAGGCGGACGTCGACGCGCCGAACGCGTGCGACACGATGCTGGGCCCGCGCTGTCTCGCGCCCGCGCGCTGCGTGACCGGCGGCGGCAACAGCGGCACGTGCATCATCCCGACCGGGACGCTTTGCATGTGACCGCGATGCAGCGGGCGACGAAGCAGGCCGCCCAGCCGGGCGCGACGATATAGAGGAACAGGCGCGCCCCGATCAGACCGACCGCCGCGACGATCAGGCGCGCGTCGAGAGGCGCGCGCAACGCGGCGAGCGGATCGACCGCCGCGAGCGCATGGCCCGCGGCCGCGTGCAGGAGACCGGCGGCGAGAACGGCGGCGGCGATCCATCCGGCCTGGCGCTTCGTCGTATGCTTCATCGCGGTCTCCGGGGCGGCGTCTCGATCGAATTCGCCGTCAGCATCGCCAGCAACAGCGCGTTCCCCAGCGTGCCGCCCGCGACGAACTTCGTGTTCCCGTCGACGCCGACCGGGACGCCGACCAGGTGCGTGCTGCGGTACAGCTCGCGATACAGATCGCCGTCGCCGTGCGCGCGCGCGGCGCCGAGCGCGAACCCGGTCGCGCCCACCGATACGCCCATGACCACCGGTCCAGAATCGCCGTCGCCCTTGCCGCGAAACCCGGGCGCGTATTCACGGATGCCGCAAAATCCGAGCACGCAGGCGCGTCCCTGGTCGCGAATTGCTTCGAAAAGCCGCCGCGACAGCCGCGCGTCCGCGAAGCCGAGAAAATAGGACGCGATGGCCGTCCCCGACCCGCGGGGCGCGTCGATCGGTTTGCAGGTGCCGCTCTTGACGCGCTGGACGAGATATCCGGATCGGTGCACGGCGCACGCCTCGAACCGCCGGGCCCAACGTTCCAGCAGCGCCCGCCGATCGACACCCGTCACCGCGCCGTGCAGCCCGATCGATCCGGCCACCGCGGCGACGTCAGGCGGCCAGGTTTCGCCGGGGTACGTCTCGATGAGGCCGGTCGGCGATCGGTCCAGCCGATCGGCCAGCGCCGCGGTCAGCCGGTCGTTGAGCGCCGCGTACGGCGTCTCGGGATCGACCGCCCGCAACATGCCGAGCGCGAGGTTGATGTAACCAAGATAGGCGTGGCCCGCACCGGGTGCCATCGCGACGACGCCGTTTTCACCCCAGACGCGCGCCGCCGTCGGCAGCGTGCGCGGATCGACCAGGCGCGCGGCCGCGGCGCGCATGGCCGGCAGGTATTCGTCGCGGCGCTCGGGATGCTCGCGGATGATCTGTCCCATTCCCAGGATCCCCATCTGGTAGATCGCGATCGCCGACTGGCCGTCGAACCGGGGCGATCCGCTCCGGTAGAATTGCCGGCTCGGCTGGGCGGCGAGCTCGCGCGCCACCTCGCGCGCCAGCGCGTCCTGCGCCGCCACCTCGCCGTCGAAGAGAGGCTGGGCGGCGTGGCCGGCGACCTCGCGCGGCACGATCGCGGTCGTCACCGCGAACGAAGCCAGCACCGATACGAAACGGATCAAGAGCGGGCGCTTCATCAGCGTCCATGTTGCCGATTGCGCCGGCGCGGAGGGCGCCGGCCCGGCCGAACGGTCGCCAGCCCGCGCCGAACGGCCGTTTAGAAGAGGGAATCGGACGAGCGGCGGGCGGGGCGCGGCACCTGCAGGGGAGGCGGCGCCGTCGGATCGAGCGGGACCAGCCGCGGCACCAGCGTGATGTTCGCCAGCGCGATGCGCGCGTGCTGACCGCGCAGCGTGAACGGCAGCCGCTGCCGCGCCCCCGCCACCGTCACGATGACTTCGCCATGAATGATGCCGCCCTCCTCGTCCTCGCCGTCACCGACCTGGCGGTTGATCTCGATGACGTATTCGCCCGGGCCGGCGCCGCGAAGCGCCAGCGCCTCGCGGCCGGGGCTGACGGCGTCGCGCGCGGAGAGCGTCGCGCGCGTCGGGCCGCCGAACCAGGAGACGCGCTGGCCGTGCGGGTCGAGGATGGTGAGGTCCAGATCGGTGTCTTCGCCCGACCAGACCGCTTCGACGCGCAGGTCGCCGCGCAAGCCCGTGTCGTCCGGCTCGGGCCGGTCGAGCAGCGACCGGATCGCGCCTGCGGCCCTGGGCTCGGCGGCGGCGATCAGGTCGTCCGCCAGGTCGTACAGGCCCGCGCGGCGCGCGCAGCGGACCGCGTCGACGACGCGCGCGGCGTCGCCGGGGTGCAGCTCGGCCAGCGCCTCCAGCGGGCGGCAGCCGAGCGCCGGCTCCCCGGCCCAGCGCCAGAGGCGCGCCAGCCGCCCCTGCGCCTTCGCGTCGTCGGGACGGACCTCGACCACGCTGCCGAGGATGCGGATCGCGCCGTCGCGATCGCCGCGGCGGGCGGCGACGTCGGCGCGCGCGCGCAGCGCCTCGGGATCGAGCGGCGCCTTGGCAGCCCAGCGCTCGGCGGCATCGCCCGCGGCGTCGACGTCGTCGGCGAGCATGTGCAGCGTGTAGAGGCGCTTGACGAGATCACGCCGGTTCTCGTCGGCGCCGAGTCGCGATTCCAGATTGGCGATGGTGGTCCGTCCCGCGGCGCGCGGCGCGAGGCGGTCGGTGACGACCGCGCCGACCCGCTCCCAGATCCGCCGCATCGGGATCATCCGCCGGTTGCCGACGAACCGCGGCACCTGCAGCGCGCGCGCACGAGCCAGCGCCTCCTGGCGGCGCATCGCCTCTGCCTGCGCCGGCGTCTCCTGCGGCTTTCGATGCGGCCGCGCGGCGGTCGTCAGGGGCGGCGCCGGTGCGGGCGCCGCCGCTTCCGCTGCCGGCACCGGCGGCGTGGCCACCGGAGGCGGCGCCGGTGAAGCCTCCTCGCCCCGGTGGCCGGCGCCGTTTGCCGCCATCAGCTTGTCGGTAATGATCGCCTTGGGCAACTCCGGGGCAGGCTGCGTGAGGCCGTCGAGCGGGTCGTCGGCGCGAGAGGCGGCCGGTTTCGTCATGGCCCGCCCGCCCGTCATCCTCCCGAGCAGATGGTCCGGTATCGCCTCGCCCTTACCGCCGCCGCCCGCCGCCGTCCCGACCGCGCCGAGGCCGCCCATGCCATACCCGCTCCTTCCGGGTCCGTCGCGGAAAGCGTCGCCCATCACCTTGCTCATCTTGGCTTCGTCGTTCTTGGTCGCGACCGCGACCTCGCCGTCGGCCGTCGTCCCCTCGCTCGCCTCCTCGCCCGTCCACTCCGGCGTCGTCCGGTTGTTGTCGAGGCCGAAGGCGCGGAACATCGCGGGGCTCTCCAGCACCAGGAGCGACGTCCAGCGACTGGCGACGTTGAACCGGCTCGACAGCTCGAGAGCGCGCTGCTTCGCCTCGGGCGCGTCGTCGCGCTCGAGATCGGCGATCCGCACCGCCGCGAAGAGGCGCGGCACGAACGCGTTGCCGGCCGACGTCGACGCGGTCACGCGCAGCGGGTAGCGCTGCTCGAAGTCGCGCGCGCCGACCTTCCCGCGCAGAACGACCGTCCCTGCCGCCTCCGCGCCCGCCAGCCGCGCCACCACGAACGCCTCGCCGCCCGCCGGGATGGTGTCGAGCTTCTGCGGCGCCACTTCGTGCAGCGCCTCCGGCAGCGATAGCGTCACGTCGCGCAGCGCGTTTCCGTAAACCGATCCGAGCACCGCGAACGCCGCCTCGGCCGTCGTCTGGCCGGGCGCGTAGGGGAGGGCGACGCCGCCGCCGCCGCGCGCGAGCGCCCCCAGCATCTGCAGATCCGATTCGGCGCCGATGGCGACCGCCGTGACGGTGCCGCGGCCGGCCGGGATCGCCTGCGCCACCGCGCGCGTCAGCGACGCCGGGCGCACCGGCCCTATCGTCGGCGCGCCGTCACCGAAGTAGACGATGCGCAGCGCGCCGCCGTTCGGGCGGCCGGTCGCCGCCGCCGCCGCGATCGCGCCGGCGACGTCGGACGCGCCGTCGGGCGTGATGCCCGCCAGGAAGCGGCCGATGCGCGCCGCCGTGTCGGGTCCGGGCGCCGCGAAGCCGCCGGGCAGGGCGCGGCAGCGGCTGTCGCAGGCGAGCACCGTCACCCGGTCGGCCGGATCCAGCTCGCCGGTGAAGCGGGCCGCCAGACGGACCGCGCGCTGGTAGGTCTCGCCGAACATCGATCGGCTCGAATCGACGATCAGCACGAAGTCGCGCCGCGCGTTCTCCTCGACGCGCGGCAGGCGCGGCCGCAGCGCGAGCGCGACCGTGCTGCTGTCACCGGAAAGTCCAAGGGTCTGTGCGGCGCCGCCCTCCCGGTAAGCCCAGGCCGACAGCTCCGCGCCGCGGTCGACGGGCGCGAACATGATCAGCAGGTCGCCGGCCGGCACGAAGCCGCGCGCCGACCAGGCCATCGCCGCCGCACCGTCGTCCGTGTCGCGGTCGCGGCGCAGCGGGTACCCGTAGGCGCGGACGCCGAGCTGCGGGTCCTGGCCGCGCACCTGCACGTCGACGTCGAAGCGGTCGATGCGCGTCGACCCGGCCGGATCGTGCGCCAGCGGATACGCGTAGCGCCGCATGCCGCCCGCGGGGCTGAGCGTCTGCGTGTACGCGAGCACGATCCGCCGCGAGCCGTGCCGCGGGATCGGGAAGATGCGCAGCTCGAAGCGCCCGCCGCGCTGCCACTCGAGCAGCGCCGGATCGCGCCACGGCCCGGGCACCCAGATGATCTCTTCTTTCGGCTTGGGCATCTGGGGCGCGGCGTGGGCGATGGCGCCCCGCCAGATCGCCGCCGCGCGATCGCGGTCGACGAACGCGCCCTCGACCATCCGCCCGTCCACCTCCAGCGCGAGGCGTTCGATCTTGGCGTCGGGCGGCAGCGGGAATCGGTAGATCCCCTCCAGCACCTCGCCGGTGTCGTTGCTGAACGTCTCGTCGACCTCGGTGCGCGCGACCGCGCCCGCGATCCGCACCTTGACCGCGTGCGCGCTCAGGCGGACCGCGCGATCCAGCTCGCGCTGGCTGCCCGGCTTCTTCGCCCGCAGCTCGCCCAGCCCGCGCGCCGAGGTTTCCTCTTCGGGCTGCCCCGTCGCCTCGCCCCAGACCAGCGTCTGCCCGAGATCGGGCGCCGCGCCGACGTCGGGGGGCAGGTCGGTGAAGATCCGCCCCTCCTCGCCGGCCCGCACCGTCACGCTGCGCGCGCGGCGGTCCTCGAGGGCGACCGCGCCGCGGCTGACGTCGACGGAGGTCCAGGCGTCGTCGGCGCGCAGCGCGAACTTCGTCCCCAGCACCTCGGCGTGTCCTTGCGGCAGATCGAAGCGCGCCGTGCCGGTCGGCAGGTGGGCGACGTCGGCCGCGATCGCGCCGCGCGTGAGGACCGCGTGCCGGCCGGCCCCGAACACGATCTCGGTGGAGCGATCCATCGCCACCTGCGACCCGTCCGCGAGCCGGAGGTACGCCCGCGTCTCGCCGTCGGTGCGGAGCAGGGACCGCGAATCGACGGCGCCGCCCGCCTCGATCGGCGCGCAGGACCGGCGGCCCGCGTCGCAACGGACCAGGCCGCCCGCCCCGCCGCCGGCGCGCGACACGCGCGTCACCTGGCCATGCCAGCCATCACCCATGCCGACGTCGCCGCCCGTTCCCGGCACGCCGTGGCCGAAGCGCCAGGCCAGCGCCAGCGCCGCGGCCGCCGCCAGCGAGACCCCGGCCGCGGTCCCGAGGCGGCGCCAGTCGCGCGGGCGGGCCGGGCGCGCCGCGGGCGCCGGTGGCGCCGGCTTCCGCTTGGCGAGCGCCGCGGCGAGGCGCGCCTCCAGATCGGCGGGGACGACGAAGTCCGCCCCCGCCTGCGCGACCAGCGCGCGCCCGCGCTCGGCGTCGTGGCGGGCGTCGCGACAGGTGTCGCAGCCGGCGATGTGGTCGACGAGCCGCTGGTCGGCCGAGCCGTCCAGCACGTCGGCCATGTTGTCGATCACCTCGGTGCACAGCGGGCTACTCATCGGTTGCTCCTGACGTCGGTCTCGGTCTCTCGGTCTGCATGGCGGTTTCGACCTCGGCGCCCAGCTCGGCGCGCAGGCGCGCGTGCGCGCGCGACACCCGCTTGCGCGCCGCCGCCTCGTCGATGCCGCAGGCGGTGGCGACCTCGCGAAAGCTGAGACCGCCCGCGTAGCGCAGGATCAGCGCCTCGCGCTCGCTGGGACGGATCTCCGCAAGCGCCTGGCGCGCGCGCGCCGCCAGCTGGCGCTCGGACGCCGCGTCGGCCGGATCGGGCCCGGACGGCTGAGCGTCGTCGCGCAGCAGCTCGAGCTTCGCGCGACCGACCGTCCGGCTCTCCAGATGGCGGGCGCACTTGCGCCGCGCGATCCCGAACAGCCAGGCGCGGATCGAACCCTCGCCGCGCCAGCTGTCGAAGGCATCGCGCGCCGCGAGCAGCGTCTCCTGCGTCAGATCCTCGGCGTCGGCCTGCGAGCCGACCAGGGCCATGCACAGCCGCCCGATCGCCGGCCCATGCTGCCGCGCGCACAGGGTCAGGGCGGCGTCATGTTCCCGACGCTGGATCGCCGCCTCGACGGACTCGGCCCGGTCAGCGCCTTCCACCACGACGATGGTCGCTCCCTCCGTTGGCATCATCGGCTCCTCATCCGACCGCATGTGGCGTCGGGCCGCCGATTCGTGACCGCGCGATTCACGATTATATTTGCGGTGTGGGTGTCGAAACCACGTCGCCGGACGCACCGCCGCCGCAGCAGCCGCCACGGCCGCCGCGGACGTCCATCGTCCAGACGCTGCGCGAGGCGCCCACCACGACGGCGCTGTTCGCCGTCTGCATCATCGTGTTCCTGGTGGTCAGGGTGGTGGGAGGCGACACCACGTCCACAGCCACGCTGATCCGGTTCGGCGCCAACAATCAGCAGCTGGTCTGGGCGGGCCAATGGTGGCGGCTGGTCACCTCGATGTTCCTGCACATCGGCTGGCTGCATCTCCTCTGCAACGTCTATTTCGGCTTCAGGATCTGCGCGCTCGCCGAAAAACAGCTGGGCTGGTGGAGATTCCTGGTCCTCTACCTCGGCAGCGGCCTCGTCGGTTCGGCGGCCAGCGTCATCGGCCACGACGCCATCAGCGCCGGCGCATCGGGCGCGCTGTTCGGCGTGGTCGGCTGGCTGCTCGCCATCTTGCGGCTCCGCGCCGGCAGCTGGCGCGCGTTCACCCAGAACCCGGCCATCCGGCAGCAGCTGATCTGGATCGCCGCCTGGTTCGCGATCGGTGTCTACGCCGGCTTCGACAACTACGCGCACGGCGGCGGCCTCCTGTTCGGCGCGCTTTACACCTGGGCGGTCGCGGCGGGCGCCGAGCCGCGCAAGCACCGGGCGCGGATGGCCTTGGCGTTCGCGGTCGGCGCGCTGATCGTGGCGGCGTCGCTGCGGCCGATTCCGATCGTGCACGCCGCGCCGATCGCTCTGGCCAAGGCGGCGGCAGCGCACGACGACCCGAACACCGTGCTCGATCTGACCGAGCCGCTGCTCGCGAAGCCCGCCTACCGCGATCAAGCGCTCGAGCTGCGAATCCGGGCGCTGCTGCAGCTGAATCGTTTCGATGAGGCCGTTGCGCGAGCCGACGATGTGGTCGAGAGGCATCCCACCAACGCCGCCGCCTACCGCCTGCGCGGGCTGGTGCGGCACGTCGTCGGCGACCAGGCGGGCGCGGGGGCCGACTTCGACAAGGCGGTGGAGCTCGATCCGTCGCCGTCGTCGAACGAGGCCCGCGAGTGGTTCCGGCACGAATCACGTCCGTGACGGCGGCGGCGCGCTGACGGCACGCAACCGTTGTGGTATGAGCCGCCGCATGGCGGACGAAAAGGTTCACGTGGAGGCGCTGGTGATCGGCGCCGGCCCGGGCGGCTACGTCGCGGGCATCCGGCTCGGGCAGCTCAAGAAAAAGTCTATGGTCGTCGAGCGCGACAAGCCCGGCGGCATCTGCCTGAACGTCGGCTGTGTCCCGTCGAAGGCGCTGATCACCGCGTCCAAGTACTACGACAAGCTCCGCCACGGCGCGGACATCGGCATCCTCGCCGACAACTTCCGCGTCGACATGCCCAAGATGCAGACGTGGAAGGGCGAGGTGGTCAGCAAGCTGACGGGCGGGGTCAAGATCTTGCTCAAGGCCAACGGCTGCGATTACCGCACCGGCGTCGCGCGCCTGACCTCGCGCAACACCGTCGAGCTGACCGACCCGAACGGCGGCAAGACGACGATCCAGGCGGACAACATCGTGGTCGCGACCGGCTCGCGCCCGATCGAGATCCCGGGTTTCAAGTTCGACGGCAACCGGATCGTCGATTCGACCGGCGCGCTGGCCTTCGACACGGTGCCGGAACGGTTCGTCGTGATCGGAGGCGGCTACATCGGCATCGAGATCGGCACTCTGTACGCCAAGCTGGGGTCGAAGGTGACGGTGGTCGAGGCGCTGCCCGCCATTCTGCCCGGCAACGATCCGGACATCGTCCAGGTCGTCGCGCGCAAGCTGAAGAAGCTGGGCGTCGAGGTGATGACCGGCGCGAAGGCGAAGTCGTGGAGCGAAGCGGGCGGGCGCGCCACGGTCGTCATCGACGCCGGCGGCAAGGACGTCACTCTTGATGCCGACAAGGTCCTGGTCGCGGTCGGCCGGCGGCCGAACTGGGAGGGCCTCGGCTTGGAGGAGGTCGGAGTGAAGGTCGACCGCGGCTTCATCACCGTCGATTCTCGCCGTCGCACCAACGTCCCCGGTATCTACGCGATCGGCGACGTCGCAGGCCAGCCGATGCTGGCTCACAAGGCTTCGCGAGAGGCGGAAGTCGTCGCCGAGGTGATTGCCGGTCACAAGTCGGAGTTCGACGTGCGCGTCATCCCGGCCGTCATCTTCAGCGATCCGGAGGTCGCGTCGGCCGGCATCAGCGCTGATGAAGCGAAGCAGAGGGGGCGCGACGTCAAGGTCGGCAAGTTCCCGTTCTCCGTGCTCGGACGCGCCCTTGCGAACGCGGACACCGACGGCTTCGTGAAGGTGGTGATCGACGCCGCGAGCAAGGAGGTGCTGGGCATCCACGTGGTGGGCAACGGCGCCTCCGACATCATCGCCGAGGCGGCGCTGGCCATCGAGATGGGCGCGCTGGCCGACGACCTCAGTCTCACCATCCACGCCCACCCGACCCTGCCCGAGGCGATCATGGAGGCGGCGAAGGCGAGCCTGGGCGAAGCGATCCATATTCAGAATCGGTGAACGATTGACAGTGCAGGCCCGCGTCATCGATCTCGGCACGCGCGATTACGCCGACGTCTGGGCGATGCAGCTGGCGATGGTGGCGGAGCGCCAGCGCGATCAGATCCCCGACACGCTTCTGTTCGTGGAGCACCCGCACGTCATCACGGCGGGGCGAAGCGCCAAGCGCGACAATCTGATCGACGTGGGCGATACGCCGCTCTACGAGATCGAGCGGGGCGGCGACGTCACGTACCACGGTCCGGGCCAGCTGGTCGGCTACCCGATCTTTCTGCTGCGGGAGCCGGAGCGCGACCTGCACGTCTACCTGCGCAACCTCGAGGAGTCGATCATCCGCGCGCTGGCCGGCTTTGGCCTGCCGGCGACGCGCAAGCCGGGATGGACGGGCGTCTGGAACGCCGCCGCCGAGCGCAAGCTGGCGTCGATCGGCGTGGCGGTGAAGCGCTGGGTGACGCTGCACGGGTTCGCGCTGAACGTCGCGACGGATCTCGGGCGCTTCGCCGCCATCAACCCGTGCGGGCTGGATGCCGCCGTGATGGGATCGATGGCCGGCGAGCTGGGGCTTCCGGTCGAGATGGCCGCGGTCAAGCGCGGCGTTCGCGCCGCGTTCGCGGACGTGTTCGCCCGTCAGTTCGACTGACCGTCGGCCGGGCCGGCGTCGTCGGCGCCGCCGTCGTTCGCGTCCATCACGCTCGCGTCGCCCGGGCCGCAACCCCCGTCAATCGGCTGCGAGGCGATCCGCGCGGTCATGAAGCTGCCCTTCGCGGTGGCTGCGAGCGGCCGGCCAAACCCGTCGGGCAGGCCGGGGTCGACCGTGATGTCGACGCGCGAATCGACCGGCCACGGACAGCCGCGTGGTTTGAGGTAGAGGCGCGTCGCGTCCCGGCTGTCGTTCTGGGGATCGAACGGCAGCGCCTGCCCGCCCGCCGAGACGTGGATGAAGCCCGTCAGCGCCGCGCCGGCCGGCGCGCGCGTCGAGAAGGTGACCGGGGCGAGATAGTCGGTCGGGACCGTCGCCGTCCCGCTCGGCAGGCCGACAGTCAAAGGAGAGGTCATCAGTGTGACCGTCGACGTCCCGTCCAGCGGCTCGCCGTAGATGCTGGTGAGCCCGTTCGGGTCGAGGGTGAAGGTCACGGCCGTCGCGGACGGAAAGCCGGCGATGATCGGCTGCACGAACGCCGATGTCGTCCCCGGGCCCCAGTTGGGCAGGCTGTCGTAGAAGACGTTGGCGGCGAACGGCGGGTCGGCCATCACCGTCGCCATGTCGTCCCAGCTGACGGTGATGGGCGGGTTGGCCTTGGGCGCCGGGCCGCCGTCGACGGTGTCCTCGACGCGGGCGCCGTCCAGCCGGCGATCGAACACGAAGTCGATCTTCGACCCGCCTGCCGGCGCCAGCGGCGCGACCGCGGCGTCGGGATCGCGGTTCCAGACGACGGTGGGCGCGCCACCGACCTCCCAGACGACCTGCAGGAGGACCGGCGATCCGTGCGGCGTCTCGGGCTGTTTTGTGCAGCCGAGCGCGACGGCCAGGGCGGCGACCAGAAGCAGACGGCGCGGAACCCGCATCCGGTCGCTTTTTATCATGCGCGGTCTATGAGCGCGCGAAGCGAGGCGCGTATTCTTCGGGCGTGAGCTTGCCCCCCATCGAGGTGCGCGACGCGGCCGATCCGCGCCTGCAGGACTATCGCCATCTCAAGGAACGGCATCTGAACGCCGAGGGGGGCCGTTTCGTCGCCGAGAGCGAGCGGGTGGTGCGGCGGCTCATCGGCAGCGGCCTGACCGTGCATTCGGTCCTGCTGACGCCGGCGCGCCTGGCGACGCTGGCGGAGGCGCTGGGCGGCCCCTTTCCGGTGTTCGTCGCGGCTCAGCCGGTGCTGGACGCGGTCGCCGGGTTCCACGTCCACCGCGGCTGTCTCGCGATCGGCGAGCGGCCGGCGTCCGCGCCGCTGCCTCGCGGGGCCCGGACCCTGGTGGTCGCCGAAGATTTGACCGACGTCGACAACCTGGGCGCGCTGGCGCGTCACGCGGCGGCGTTCGGGGCGGACGCGCTGGTGCTCTCCCCGCGCTGCGCGGATCCGTTCTACCGCAAGGCGATCCGCGTCTCGCTCGGGGCGGTGTTCGGTCTGCCCGTCATCCGACTCCAGGCCGGGGCGTGGCCGGCCGAGCTGGAGGCGCTGCGCGCCGACGGCGTGGCGATCGTCGGCGCGGTGGTCGAACCGGGCGCGACGCCGCTCGCCCGCTTCGTTCCGCCCGCCCGCTTCGCGCTGCTGCTCGGCGCCGAGGGGCCCGGGCTCTCCGACGCCGCGCGGGCGGCGTGCGATCACCGGGTGACTATTCCTATGTCGGGAACCCTGGGAGGGTTCCCGAACCCTCCCGCGATGGTCCGCGGCGAGCAGAGCTCGCCGGCTCCCCACGCGATCCCGATGTCGACGGGCGCCGATTCGCTCAACGTCGCGACGGCGGGCGCGATCTTTTTGTACGCGCTGACGCAGTCGGCGCGTCGTTGAGCTTCGTCCAGTTGACGAACAGCTTGCGGGTCTCGCGCTGGCAGTGGGGGCAGAAGCAGGCGTCGCCGTCGCCGACGCGGACGGCGCGGATGGTGGTCCCGCAGACGAGGCACGGCTTGCCGTCGCGGCCGCGCACCTTGAGGAAGTCGCGCACCTTGACCTCGATCGGCTCGTCGCGCCGGCGAATCTCGGCGATCGCGTCGCCGAGCACGCGTCCGACGGCGGCGAAAAGCGCGTCGATCTCCTCGGGAGCGAGCTTGTTGCAGAACGTCTTCGGATGGATGCCGGCCGCGAACAGGATCTCGTCGGCGTAGGCGTTCCCGATCGATGCGAGCGCGCGCTTGTCCATCAGGAACGCCCGCACCTGATCGCGGCGGCGCGCGATCACCGCGCCGAACGCGTCGCGGGTGAAAGCCGGCGACAGCAGATCGACGCCCAGCTGCCCGTAGATCGGGATCGCTTTCTCGTCGGCCGCGCGCGCCACGTAGACCTTGCCCATTCGCTTGTCGTCCAGGTAGTGCAGCTCGGGCGCGCCGTCGAACGCCAGCGCCAGCGCGAGCGATCGGGGGTCTTTCTTGTTCGCCTCGGTTCCCGGCGGCACGAGGCGGTAGCGGCCGACCAGCATCGCGTTGATGATCAGGACCAGATCGGCGTCCAGCGCGAAACGCATGAAGTGACCGCGCCGCTCGACGCCTCCCAGCGTCCGCCCGACCAGCACGGCCGGAAACGGATCCGTCACCATCACGCGCAGGACGGTCGGGTCGCCGGTGCGGGCCGCCGTGATGCGCTTGCCCACGACGGTCGCGCGCAGTCCCGCTTCGACATGGACCAGATCCGGCAGCTCGGGCATCGGAATACGGAGTCTGGCATTCGACGGCGTGAAAGTTCAAACTGAGCGTATGCCGTTGCCGATGCTGATCATCGCCGTGCTCGTGTCGGCGGGCTGCGCGGTCTGGCTGTTCAAGCAGGTGCAGGCGCTGCGCCGCCGGAAACGAAACCTCGAGCACTGGGAGAAGGGCGAGCCGCTCGAGGGCGTCGGCGACTGGGACTAGGAGCGGCGGCGGCCGTGGTCATCGGCGTCATCTCCGACACGCACGGCCTGCTCCGCCCCGAAGCGGTCGCGGCGTTGCGGGGCGCCGAACAGATCATTCACGCCGGCGACATCGGCGCGCCGGAGGTGCTCTCCGCGCTCGAGGAGATCGCGCCCGTCACCGCCGTCCGCGGCAACAACGACAGGGGGCCCTGGGCCGCGCGGGTTCCGGCGACGGCGCTGCTCGAGGCCGAGGGCGTATCGATCTACGTCGTCCACGACGTCCATGAGCTGGATCTCGATCCAGCGGCCGCCGGCGTCGCTGTCGTCGTGGCCGGTCACTCGCATCAACCCTCCGAGGACGTACGCGACGGCGTGCTGTTCTTCAACCCGGGCAGCGCCGGGCCCCGGCGCTTCCGTCTTCCCATCTGCGTGGGCCGTCTCCACATCGACGGCAAGGCGGCACGCGCCGAGCTGATCACGCTCGGCTAGCGGCTGCCGCGCGCGGCGCGCGTCACTGCTCGCCGCCCGGGGCGCGCGTGGCGACGCCGTCCAGGAAGCGGAGTGTGTCGGCCAGGTGCAGCCGCCAGTAGGGCCAGTCGTGGCCGCCCGCGAACTCCTCGTACTGGTGCTCGATGCCGCGCGCGTCCAGCGCCGCGTGCAGCGCCCGGTTGCCCGCCAGCAGGTGATCGTCGGTCCCACAGTCGAAGCGGAGCGGCGGAAGCCGGCCCGCGTTGACCTCCAGCCAGTGCAGCGCCGTGCCGTCCGGCTGGCCGAAGCCGGGCAGCGCATCCAGCTTGTCGCCGGTCGCCTCCGCCAGGCGGCCGAGGGTCGTCACGGCCGAGTGCGCCGAGATGCCCCGGAAGCGGTCGGGGTACTTGGCGCCCAGGCGAAGCGCGCCGAATCCGCCCATCGACAGCCCGGCGATCGTCAGCGGCGCCGCGGGCCCGACGCGATCGTCGGCCAGCGCCGCGACGGCGGGGACCTCGTCGACGATCCAGCGCTCGTAATCGGCGTCGCCGTGCGCGACGTATCCGCTGCCGCCGCCCCACATGCCGTCCGCCGGCATGGCGATCGCGACGGGCGCGATCTCCTCCGTCTCGATCAGGCGCGACGCGGTCAGGTGCGCGCCGCCTCGCAGCGGCCACGACCAGGCGCTGCCGTCCGCACCGTGCAGCAGGATCAGCAGCGGCAGCGGCGCGCTCGCGGCGCCGATCGGGGGCGCCCAGAAGCAGACGTCACCGCGCCGTCCGAGCGCGCGGCTGCGCACCGTGATTACGCGCAGACCGTCGTGTTCGAAGCGCGGATCGGAAAGCTCCACGGACGCGAAGGAGGGCGGGGTCACGCGCGGCAGCTTACCAGCGGCGCGCGGCCGGGCCTCATTTTGCGCGTCCGCGCGTCGGACGGCGGCCGGTCGACGGCCGGGCCGGCCAGCCGATCGACGCGAAATCCCGCGCCTCGAACGCGGCACGCCGTTCGCAATGCGACGTGCTACCGTGAGGAGGCAGTCATGGCCAGCGAGGACCTGACGATCGAGATTCTGAAGGCGCTGCGCAAGGAGATGCAGGAGCGCTTCGACGGTGTGGACAAGCGGCTGGACGGAATGGACAGGCGGTTCGACGCCATGGACCAGCGGTTCGACGCCATGGATCACCGGTTCGACGCCATGGATCACCGGTTCGATGTTCTGGAGGAACGCATCGACCTGACGAGCCAGCGCGTCGACATCACGAACGAACGCCTCGGCGTCGTCGAGTCGACGCTGCTGACGCTGGCGCGCCGGCAGCGCTCGATGGGCAAGATCTTGAAGGCGACGATGGAGGCGGCCGGCGCGCCCACTGCCGGCGTCACGCACCTCGACACGCGCGTCACGAAGCTGGAAGAGCGCGTCGGCCGGCTCGAGAACCGCTGACGGCCGTTACGCCGCGCCGCTCTTGCGCAGGTACTCGATGTAGTAGTCGGCCTCGCGCCGTTCCTCCAGCTCGCCGCGTTCGATCGCGTCCTCGCACAGCTTGCGCAGCTCGCCGATCCGCTTCGACGGCGGGATGCCGAACGTCTCCATGATCGCGTTGCCCAGGCCCGCCGGCAGGGGCGGGACGCGCGCGTCCAGCGCCCGGATGGCGAGGATGCGCTCCTTGAGCGCCTCGATGTTGCGGATCGCCTCCTCGCGCCGCCCCGGCCGGCGCGACGTCACGTCCGCGCAAGACAGCTCGAGCAGGTCGTCCAGGTGGTCGCCCATCTCGTGATCGAACCGGCGCACGGCGGCGTCGGTCCAGCTCGGCTCGTACGCGTTCGCGCGCAGGTGGTGAAGGATCAAAAAACGGATCTGATGCCGCTCCGGCTTGTCGAACCCGAGCCGCTTGGCGATCGGCTCCCACATCCGCGCGCCCACCTCGGCGTGGCGGTGGAACGTCACCTTCCCGTCAGGAAGCATGACGCGCGTCCGCACCTTGCCGATGTCGTGCAGCAAGGCCGACCAGCGGACAATCGGGCTCGGGACCGATTGCAGCACCACCTGCTTCGTGTGCTCCCAGACGTCCTTGTGCCGCCGCCCCCCCTCCTGCGAGAAGTCGACGGTGGCATCCAGCTCGGGCAGCACCGCCGCCAGCACGCCCGCCTCGTGCATCCACTGCAGGCCGGCGCCCAGCGCCTTGCCCATGATCACCTTCTCGATGGTGTGGCGCAGCTGTCCCGCCGGCAGCTCGATCAGATGCGACGCCGCCGCGCGCGCGGCGACGGTGACGGCGGGATCCGGCGGCGCGATCCCGCCCGCGATCTCGGCGGCCAGGTCCAGCACGCCGGCAGGCTCGGCGCCAAACGGCGCGGCCGCTTTTCCGTCGGACACTCGCGACATCGAAGGACCTCTAGACCGGCAGCCGGCTGGACCACGCCCCCGTCAGGACGTGATCTTTCTCTTGTCCTGATCGCGCTTGCGCGCGAGGTGGTCGACGAACGGCTGCACCTGCTTGACCCGTCCGGCCAGCGACTTCTCCGTGATCGGGTAGAGGGTCCCGAAGCGCAACCCCTCGTCGTACAGGAAGGTTCCGACCTCCTCGTCGTCGACGAACATCGGGATCTTCTTCTTGGCGTACACGGCCTTGAGCATCCAGCTCCAGCGGCTGTCCAGCCATTCGATGATCTCGTCGCCCAGCGTCTGCCGGAACAGCTTCAGCTCGTCATCGAAACGGGTGAAGTCCTCCGCGAACCGCTCCCGGAACGCCGGCGCGCCTTCGCCGCCCTCGGCGGCCACCTTGGCCAGCGCCAGCCGCAGCTGAACCACGTCCTCGCTGAAGCGCAGCGGCGCGTCGACGTTGCCGTCCTTCGGCGTGATCACGTGGACGACGGTCGCGGCCGCCACCTCACGCACCTCGCGCTCGAGATCGGAGTCCGCGACCGCCTCGAGCAGGACCTTCAGATCGAAGGGGAGGGAGACCAGCGCCCTCGCGATCGTGTCCAGGAACGCGCGCTCGATGTCCTTGTCCATGTGCTGTGAGGGCCGGGGGTCGCGGTTGGGCGTTGAAGCGGTCTAGCGATCAGTAGCCGGGACGGCGAGAAGGAGGCCAGGAAAGACGACCAACGCTCCCGTGTCAAGCAGTTTACACGCGTTAGGCGCGTCGAGCGTAGCGCGGCTTTTGCCGCGCGGAGCTCATCGCGGGAGGTGCGGGACCCTCCCAGGGTCCCGAGTCAGGCGATTGGCGCGGCCCGTATCGCTTCGTCCAGCGCCGCCGACGCCTGGGCGCGGAATCCCGCCAGCGGCCCCGGGGGCAGCTCCAGCGTCAAAACCGGCAATCCACGATCGACGCCGAGCCAGCTTCCGAGCGAACCCGGCGTGGGGTAGCCGAGGTCGGCGCGCGCCGGCCACCCGCAGGCCGCGGCGACCGCATCCGCCCACGCCGCCGCCGGGCCGTCGAAATTGACGCAGGCGTACGGCGCGTGCACGGCCACGACGGCCGCGATCGGCGCCCGCTCGACCAGGTCGGCGATGACGCGCGTCTCCGGCTCGGACAGCGGGGCGGCCCCGGGAAAATAACCGGCCGCGTGCTCGGTGCGGAACGACTGCGCCGCGAAGTTCCGATTGAGGTCGACGTCGCGCGCCGAGTTCTTGAGGCCGCGCGCGACGCCGTCCGGATTGACCGCCGGCAGCAGCCAGACCGGCACGGCCGGTTGCATGCGCGCAGCGACACGCGGCACCAGCTCGCAGAGCGCGTCGACGCTGGCCGGCTCGTCCCCGTGAATGCCGCCGAACACCAGCAACGCCGCGCCCGGGCCTCCGAACCGTCGTCCCCGGATCGGCCGGCCCTCGACGGATTGCCCCAGCGTTTCCAGCCCGAGGGCCTCCACGGCTTCCAGAGGCGTCTTCACTGGATCACATTTCACGCTGAGGCTAACTTCGGCGCAATGGCGATCAAGCTGCGCGACCTGAAGAACGAGGCCAGGACGCTGGCGCGGGCCAAGCAGTACGCGGGCGCGCTGGCGGCCCACGACCACATGTTGGCGCTCAATCCGCTGGACAACGACAGCCGCCGCAAGATCGCGGACCTGCTGCTGGCGCTCGGCGACCGGCCGGCGGCGGCCCAGGTCATCCGGGCGGTCGCGATGCACGACGCGCGCTCGGGCCACCTCCTGCCCGCGATCGTCGGCTGCAAGGTGCTCGAGTCGCTCGGCGAGCGATCCGACGAGATCGTATCAGTGCTGGCGACGACCTTCGCGCACGAATCGCCGGCGCTGGCCAAGTTCGCGGCCCGCCAGTCCCCCGTGGACCTGGAGGCGGAGGTCGCGCCGCTTCCCGTCGCCGCCGGGGGCGACCCGGCGGCGATCGCCCAGCGGGCGCGGGACCGGGCCCTCGATCTGTCGGCGTTCGTCCAGTATCCCGAAGGCTTTCTGCCGGTGCCGTTCTTCTCGGAGCTGCCGCCCAACCTGTTCCCGACCGCGATCCAGTCGCTGCGCCTGATCCGGGCGGGCGACGGCGACATCGTGATTCGGCAGGGGCAGAAGGGAACGGCGTTCTATTTCGTCGCGACCGGCGAGGTCCGCGTCGTGGCGCGCGCCGGGCACGACAAGGCCGTCGAGCGAGGCCGTCTCCACGAGGGCGCGCTTTTCGGCGAGATGGCCCTCTTGACCGAGCAGGCGCGTACCGCGTCGGTCCAGGTGGTCGGCGAGGCGGACCTCCTCGAGATCGATCGGACGACCATCGGGCGCCTGTGCGCCGAGGTGCCCGTCCTGAACGAGCGGCTGGATCGCTTCGCGCGCGAGCGCCTGCTCAAGAACCTGCTCGCGACGTCGCCGCTGTTCAAGCCGTTCGATCACCAGCAGCAGATGGATCTGCTGAAGCGGTTCGAGGGCCACGACCTCGAACCAAACACCGTGATCATCCGCGAGGGCGACGCCGGCCAGGGGCTGTTCGTCATCCTGCTCGGCGAGGTGGAGGTGCTGCGCCGCGACCCAGCCGGCCGCGACAAGACGGTGGCGAAGCTGGGCGCGGGCGAGGTGTTCGGCGAGATGTCGCTGCTCGGCGACAAGCCGACGACCGCCACCGTCAAGACGTTGTCGCGGACGACGATCATGTTCCTCGGGCGCGATTACTTCCGGCGCCTCGTGCAGGCGCTGCCGCCCCTGCGCCAGTACTTCGAGGAGCTGTCGAAGCACAGGCGGCGGGCCCGGGTGTGACAGCCGTGCGGAAACGGGGACCTGCTAGACTCCCCGGCGTCATGACGATGCGTCGCCTGTCTCGGTGGCTCAAGGTGCTGGTGCTGGCCCTGGTCGTGCTGTCGCCGGCGATCGCGCTGGCGGGACCGCGCTCGGGCGGCAGCTTCGGCGGCCGGCTGGGCTTCCGCTCGGGCGGCGGGATGACCGCGCCGCGCAGCTACTCGGGCGGCGGCAACAATTATTACGGGGGTGGGTCGCACTTCTTCTTCCTGCCGGGCTTTGGCGGTTACGGCTACGGCGGCGGCCTGCTCGGTACGGTGTTCCTGCTGGTCGTGGTCGGCATCGGCGCGTCGATGGTGATGCGCGCGATCCGCGCCGCGCGGGCCGGAGGCGGCGCAGGCAACATGTGGGGCTCTGCCGATGACGACGACGAGGTCGTCGCCGCGCAGGGGCGCGCCTATCTGTACAAGTTGCAGCTCGCGCTGGGACGCTCGGCGCGCAGCATCCAGGACCGTCTGTCGCAGTTCGCCGCACAGGGTGACACCACCAGCGAGGCCGGGCTGGCCGCGCTGTTGCAGCAGTCGGCCCTCGAGCTCCTGCGCCAGAAGGACGCGATTCGCTATGCCGCGGCCGAGGCGCGCGGGCCGATGAGCCTGACCAACGCCGAGACGGCCATGAACGGTGTCTCGCTCGCCGAGCGCTCGCGTTTCCAGCTCGAGCGGGTGCGGGTGGCGGACGGCCGGACATCGCGCTCCGACGCGCCGGCCGAGGAGGGGAAGGAGGCGCTGGAGCTGGTGGTCGTCACCGTCGTCGCCGCCACGCGCACGCCCCTCGAACGCTTCCGGCCGATCGCCTCGGCCGACGAGCTCGCGGCGCTGCTGGCGGAGCTGGGCGGCGTCTCCCCGAACGGGCTGCTCGGTCTGGAGGTGATCTGGACGCCGGCCGACGAGAATGATTCCATGACCGAAACCGACGTCATGACCACCTATCCCGAGCTGCGAAGCCTGTGACCGGGAGCCGCCGATGCCCCCCATGCCGCCCGTCCCGCCGCAGGTCCTGATGCAGCCGGCCCCGCTCTGGCGCCTGGTGCTGGACGCGGCGCTGTTCGGACTGTCGGGAATCGTCCTCCTGATCATCGGGTACTACTTGTGGGAGTTGATCACCCCCTACAATCTGCGGCGGGAGATCCATGAAAACCGCAACACGGCCGTGGCCATCGTGGTCGCGGCGTTCATCATCGGCATGGCCATCGTCATCGCCGCCTCCCTGATCCTGATCAAGTAGCCGGCCGGCGCGCGCTCCTCAGAGGGAGCATTGACCCTCATGGCCGCGACGGATAAAGTCGTAAGACCGCCGGATCTCTGCCGTGTTCAAGCTGACGATCGAGGACGATGAAGGTAAGACGACGGTCGTTCCGCTCGCCCGGGACGAGATCACGATCGGCCGTCTCGAAGGCAACACGATCCGCCTGACGGAGCGCAACGTCTCACGGCGGCACGCGCGGCTCGTTCGACAGAACGGCGCGCTCTACATTGAGGATCTCGCCAGCTTCACCGGCGTGCGCGTCAACGGCGCCAAGATCGCGACGCCGACGCCGCTGCGAGAAGGCGACGAAGTTCAGATCGGCGACTACCGCCTCGCGCTGCGCGGCGAGCGCGCCGCCGCGGGGGCCGGCGATCGCGCCGCGATCGCCGATCGTGCGACGATGCCGGCCATCCCGGCCGTCGTCGCGCCGACCGCGACGGTGGGCGGCTCGGTCTCGATTCCGGGGCGCGCATCGGTGGCGGCGATGTCGGCCGTGCCCGCTGACATCCCTGCCGTCGACACGGCGCCGCTGTCCAGTGGAGGCGGCGCGGCCCCGTCGTCGGACCCGACGCCCGCTCCCGTGCCGGTGCTGACGCCGCCCGGTGTGCCGCCGGTCGCGGCGGCGGTCGCCGCCCCGGCCGCTGCCCCGGCC
>Ga0209465_10000350_pt1 | contig 21863 bp, 16 predicted proteins | sample PanSoiPlot1MoBio_FD_188321 | JGI IMG/M metagenome (GOLD analysis project Ga0209465, IMG submission 188321) | Tropical forest soil microbial communities from Panama analyzed to predict greenhouse gas emissions - Panama Soil Plot 1 MoBio (SPAdes)... | ecosystem: Environmental > Terrestrial > Soil...
CCAACTTCCTACAAGGACCTCTGGAGCTCCGCGTACAAGGGCAAGGTAGCGGTGCCCGCCTACGGCTGGTACGGCATCTACTGGCTCCACGCCGTGAACAAGCTCTTCGGCGGCACCGAGGACAACATCACGCCGGGCATCCAGGCGGTCGCCGAGCTGGTCCAGAAGAACGACGCGATTATCATGGAGAACGTCGACCAGGGCATGAAGCTCTTCCAACGCGAGGAGATCGTGATGGCACCGTTCTGGAACGGCCGGACCTTCGCGCTCCAGGACGGTGGCACACCGGTGGCCCTCGAATACGTGTCCCAGTCCATCGCGCTCGGCGCGGGCTTCGTGATCATCAAGGGCACGACCATGGGTGATCTGGCCCAGCGCTTCGTCAACGAGACCCTCGACGAGAAGAACCAGATCGAGATGACGCGCCTGTTCAAGTACCCACCCGCGAGCCGAAAGGCGAAGCTGCCGCCGGACCTCGAGCGCGTGCGCGTGCCGGAGAAGGAGCTGGCCCAGACCGCGCGCCTCGACTGGAAGAAGATCAACGATCACCGCAGCGCGTACCTAGATCGTTGGAACAAGGAGGTCCTCGGCAAAGGCTGAGCGTCGTGCGCGGCCTCGAGGTCCGCGACCTCACCCGGTGCTACAGCGACGCAGTGGTCGTTGGTCCCGTCTCGTTCAGGGCGGCCGAGGGCGAGTTCGTGTCTCTCCTGGGGCCGAGCGGGTGCGGTAAGACTACGACCCTCCGCTGCATCGCGGGTTTCGAGACGGCCGACGCCGGCGACATCCGCGTCGACGGAAAGTCGCTGGTGGGACTGCCGCCGCATCGCCGGGACGTCGGGCTCGTGTTCCAGAACTACGCGCTCTTTCCGCACCTGACCGTCTTCGAGAACGTGGCGTTCGGCCTCCGTCTCCGGCGGCGACCGGCCGCCGAGATCGCCCGCCGCGTCGACGAGGCGCTGCGCCTGGTCGACCTGGTTGGCCTAGACGCCCGCCATCCCTCCCAGCTCTCGGGCGGGCAGCAGCAGCGGGTGGCGTTGGCCCGCTGTCTGGCCCTCGAGCCGAGGCTCCTCCTGCTCGACGAGCCGCTCAGCAACCTGGATCTCAAGCTGCGACTACAGATGCGCGCGGAGATCCGGAAACTCCAGCGCCGGCTCGGCAAGACCGCTATCTACGTCACGCACGACCAGGGCGAGGCGCTCGCCCTGTCCGATCAGATCGTCGTGATGTCCCGTGGCCGAGTCGAGCAGATCGGCACGCCGCGGGAGATCTACGAGACACCGCGCACGCGCTTTGTCGCGGACTTCATCGGTGCCTCGAACCTCCTGGCCGGCTCAGTCGCCAGCGCTTCGAGCGACCGCGTCGTCGTGCGGGTCGGCGACCTGTCCCTGACGTCGAGCCACGGCGCCGACGTCGCGACCGGCCAGTCCGTCACCGTGCTGATCCGCCCCGAGCGGGTGCGGCTTCTTCGGTCCGCGAACGACCGGCCGGCGTCCAACCTGCTGGCTGGGCGCGTGGTTGACGTCGTGTACTTGGGCGAGGATCTGCAAGTGAGCGTGGAGTTCGAAAGCCGACTGGCGCTGACGGTCACTCTCAAGGCGAGCGACACCGACGAAGCGCTGGCGCCCGGCGCGGCGGTGACCGTGTGGATCGCGCCCACCGACGTGCGCTTGCTCCCCGCCGAGCGGGAAACGTCGTGACCACCGCGCGAGGTTGGGTCGCGTTTGTGCTGCTCGCGCCCGGCCTGACGGTCCTCACGCTGTTCCTGCTCGTCCCTCTCGGACTGATTGTCGTGATCAGCGTGTTCACGTACTCGCCGACCCAGATCTGGCTGCCGCCCGTGACCACTGCCAACTACGTGAAGTTCTTCGATCCGTACTATCTGGGCGTGACATGGACGACGGTCAGGATCGGCCTCGTCACGACGCTGGTGTGCGCGGTGCTCGGTTACCCGCTCGCCTACTTCCTGGCGCGCCTACGCTCGCGCTGGCTTGGGCTTTGCCTGTTCCTCCTCATCACGCCGCTCATGGTATCGAGCGTCATCCGGATCTTTGGCTGGCTCGTCATCCTCGGGCGCCAGGGCCTCGTCAACGCGGCCCTCGGCGCGGTGGGGTTCGCCCGGGTGGATCTGCTCTACAACGAGCCCGCGGTCGTCGTGGGCCTGACCGAGCTGCTGCTGCCGTTCATGGTGCTGCCGCTGATGACGGCGATCGAGACCATCCCGCGCTCGGTCGAGGAGGCGGCGCGCAACCTCGGGGCCGGCTCCTTCGCGCTCTTTCAGCGCGTGCTCCTCCCGCTGAGCCTACCCGGGTTGGTCTCCGGCGCGCTGCTCGTGTACAGTGTGTCGATCAGCGCGCTGGTGACGCCCGCTCTCATGGGCGGGCGCAAAACGCGGATGCTCGGCAACCTCGTCTACGACGAGGTCCTGACCTCGATGAACTGGCCCTTCGCCTCGGCGATCGCGGTGGTCCTGCTGATCGTCACCGGCGCCGTAATGGCCACCTACCTCCGGACGATGCGTGTCCTCGCGCGCCGGGTGGGCCGGCCATGACACGCGTTTCTCTCCTCACCGTGGTGGTCCTGATCTACCTCTTCCTCCTCGCGCCGCTCATCATCGTCGTCGCCGTCTCCTTTGACCCGACCGACGCCTTCCGCTTCCCACCATCGGGCGTGTCGCTCAGGTGGTATGCGGCCTTTTTCGCGAGCGAGACGTTCCTGCGCGCGTTCTTCCGCGTGAGCCTGGTGGTCGCGGTGGTTGTGAGCGCGATGGCCACGGCAGTCGGCGGATTGGCGGCGATCGGGCTCGTCCGCTTCCTGACCAGGGGCCGGACCCTGGTGGAGACGTTCTTCTTGGCGCCGATCGTCGTCCCCGAGATCCTGCTCGGCGCTGCGCTGTTTCTCTACTACTCTCGGATCAAGATGACCACGTCCCTTGCCGGGCTCGTCCTGGGGCACCTGCTGCTCGCCATTCCCTACGTCGTGCGGACCGTCGCCGCGGGACTCGCCGGCATCGACCCGTCGCTGGAAGAAGCCGCCCTGAGCCTGGGCGCCAGCCGCCCGCAGGCCTTTTGGAAGGTCACGGTGCCGATGATCCGTTCGAGCGTCCTGTCGGGAGCGATCTTCGCCTTCATCGTCTCGTTCAGCGACATCAACATCGCGCTGTTCGTGTCGGGACCCGATACGGTCACGCTGCCCGTGCATGTGTTCTCCCAGATCATCTGGCAGGCCGATCCCACGATCGCCGCCGCCTCCACGCTGCAGATTGTGCTGATCGCTGCGCTACTGGCCGTGGCGCAGCGCACCTTCCGCCTGCGGGTGACGGTGTGAGCGCCTCCGTGACCAGTGGCAAGCGGCTCGGCGTCGACATCGGGGGGACCTTCACCGACTTCGCGCTCCTCGACGAGGCGTCTGGAGCGCTCACCGTCCTCAAGGTCCCCTCGACGCCCGCGCGCCCGTCAGACTCGGTCGTCGCCGGCGTCGAGGACCTTCGCCGGCGCCACGGGCTGGACACCGCTGCCATTGATGCGTTCGTGCACGGGACCACCCTCGCCGTCAACACGATCATCGAGCGCAAGGGCGCGCGGGCCGCCCTCCTGGTCACGCGGGGCTTCCGCGACGTGCTGAACATCGGGCGCCATCGGATTCCCGACGTCTTCAACTTCTTCTCCGAGCTGCCCGCGCCCCTCGTCCCGCGCGCGCGCGTGATCGAGGTCGCCGAGCGAACCCTGGCCGACGGGCGCGTGGCCGAGCGTCCCGACGACGCCGTGATCGCCGCGGTGGTCGACGCGCTGGTGGCTGACGGGGTGACCGCAATCGCCGTCTGCTACCTGCACAGCTACAAGAACCCGGCGAACGAGCTCGCCACTCGCCGCGTGATCGAGACTCGCGCTCCGCAACTCTATGCGTCGGTATCGACCGAGCTGTGGCCGCAGATGCGGGAGTACGAGCGCGCTTTAGTGGCCGTCATGAACGCGTATGTGGGACAGCGGATGTCGGTGTACTTCAACGACCTCGAGCGCGGCCTGCGGGGACTCGGGATCGGTGCCCCGGTGCTCTCCACGAAATCCAACGGCGGTGTCATGACGGCGTCCGAGGCCGGCCTGCGCCCGGTCGAGACGTTGCTTTCCGGGCCCGCGGCCGGCGTCATCGGGGCGTCGTTCGTCGCGCGGCAGGCCGGCCACGAGCGCGTGATCACCTTCGACATGGGCGGCACCAGCGCTGACGTCGCAGTCGTGGACGGCGAGCCGCGCTTCTCGACCGAGAACTTCGTGGGCGACTTCCCGGTCATCATGCCGGCCATCGACGTATCCTCAATCGGTGCCGGTGGCGGGTCCGTCGCGTGGACCGATCGCGACGGCGTGCTAAAGGTCGGGCCCCACAGCGCGGGGGCGTCGCCGGGGCCCGCCTGCTACGGTCAGGGCGGGACGGAGCCCACGGTCACCGACGCCTACGTGGCCCTCGGCGTCGTCGATCCCGCACGGTTCCTCGGCGGCAGTGTGCCGCTCAATCCGAGGCTTGCCGGCACCGCGCTCGCCACGCTCGGCGGTCGGCTCGGGCTCGACGTGCCGGCAACCGCCGAGGCCGTGCTGCGCGTGGCGACATCGCAGATGTACGCGGCCCTGGTCCCGTTGATGGCCCGCAAGGCGGTCGACCTTGGCCAGTTCGCGCTCCTTCCCTTCGGCGGCGCCGGGCCGACCCACGGGTTCCTCCTCGCGCGCGAGGTCGGGATCCAGCGCGTCATCGTGCCGCCGAACCCGGGTGTCCTGTGCGCGATCGGATCGCTCATCGCCGACGTCCGGCGCGACTTCGTGCACACGGTCCACACGGCGTTGCGACGCGGACAAGAGCCAGCGCTACTGCGTTCGATGGGCGACGAGTTCCGGTCGCTCGCCGCGCAGGGCGCGCAGTGGCTTGCCGGGCAAGGACTCGACGTCGAGCGGACCCACGGCGTGTGGAGCCTCGACCTCCGCTATCTCGGCCAGTCCTTCGAGCTGACCGTGCCGGTGTCCGCCGACGACGTCGCGGACGAGAGCGGCACGGCTCTCCGGAGGCGGTTCCACGCGAGCTATTTCCAGGTCTATGGCTTCACTGACGAGGCAGCCGATCTGGAGGTTCTGAACTTGCGCGCCACGGCCATCGGCGTCACTCGCAAGCCGGCGGTCGCGGCGCCACGCGCGGCGGCGGCCGGCCCGTCGCCACCAGCCCGCGAGCGGCGTGTGTTCCTGGATGGCCGCTGGCTCGCCGCGCGCGTGGTCGACCGCGACACGCTCGCCGCCGGAGCCTCGCTGGAGGGCCCGGCGATCATCGAGCAGTACGACACGACCGTCCTCGTTCCGCCCGGCTTCACCGTGACCCTGGACCGGAACGGCAACCTGATCGGCGAGGCGACCCCATGACGACGGACAAGGTCCTGCTCGAGGTCCTCAACAACCGTTTCACCGGCATCGTCGAGGAGATGGGCTACATCATCCATCGCGCCTCGTTCACGGTGTTCGTGAAGGAGACGTGGGACTTCGACTCCGCGCTCGTGACGACCGACGGCGAGATCTTCTGCTACCCCCGGAACATCGGCGTCACCAACATGCTCGGCATGCACATGGGCGACGCGATCCGCTGCATCGCCGACTACGAGCCGGGCGACGTCATCGTCACGAACGACCCGCATCGCACGCGCGGGATGTGCACGCACTTGCCGGACATTATGATGTTCAAGCCGCTGTTCGCCGGCGGCCAACTCCTCGCCTTCGCCTGGTGCTTCATCCACTCGTCCGACGTCGGAGGCCTGGTGCCCGGCAGCATCTCGCCGACGGCCTTCGACAAGTTTCAGGAGGGAATCTCGATCCCGCCCACGAAGCTCGTCAAGGCCGGGAAGCTCAACCAAGAGCTGCTCGACCTCATCCTCGCCAATTGCCGGATCCCCGACCAGAACTGGGGTGACATGAAGGCGCTGCTCGCCGCCCTGTCGACCTGCGAGCGGCGGATGGACGACGTGGTCGCCCGGTACGGCGAGGACGCGACGCGCGCCGTGATCCCCGAGCTGCTGCACTACGGTGAACGCCGAGCGCGCGCGGTCTTCGAGGCGATCCCCGATGGTGGCTACGAGTTCTGGGACTACGTCGAGGGCGACCTGTTCTCGCGCTACCACGTGCGGATCAAGGTCCGGGTTGACGTGTCCGGCAGCGACATCCACCTCGACTTCACCGGGACCGATCCACAGATCCGGGCCGCACTGAACATGCCGACGTACGACAAGCCCAACCAATGGCTGGTCCTGGGCATCGTCAACTACCTGAGAACCACCGACCGTAGCCTGCCCCTCAACCGCGGCATCCTGCGCCCAGTGAGCGTGAGCGTCCCGAAGGGATCGCTTCTCAACCCGCTGCCGTTCGTCGCGACGGGCGCCCGCCACGCCGTCGGCTACCGCGTGTCGGACTCGGTGCTCGGCGCGCTCTCGCAGGCTGTGCCGAGACAGATCCCGGCGGCCGGCGCCGGGCAGGTCGCGATCGTGCTGCTGTCGCACCTGGATCCCGAGACCGGCCAGTATCGAGTGAACGTCCTGCAGCCCATGCAGGGCGGCTGCGGCGCGCGCCCGACGAAGGACGGCATCGACGGCGTGAACTTCTCGGCCGGCTCGCTTCGCAACGTGCCGACTGAGAGCATCGAGCTGGAAGCCCCGGTGGTGGTGCAGCGTTACATGCTCACCGACGAGACAGCGGCGGGCCAGTACCGCGGCGGCGCCGGCGTGGTGTTCGAGTTCCAGGTCAACGCGCCGAACACCATCATCACCGCCCGCGGCATGGAGCGGATGCACATCCGCCCCTGGGGACGGAAGGGGGGCGAGCCGGGCACGCTCGGGGCGACCGTCCTGAGCCCGGGGACGACCGAGGAACGGTCTGCAGGAAAGATCGACGTGCTCAAGGTGGGCCCGGGAGAGACCATCCGCATAGTCTCGCCGGGCGGCGGCGGCTACGGCGACCCGTTCCAGCGTGACCCCGAGCTAGTACGGCGGGACGTGGCAAATGGTCTTTTTGCCGCGGCCGAGGCCGCCGTGCGTTACGGCGTCGTCATCGACGCCGCCCGCGTCGATCTGGACGCGACCCGGCGGCGACGGAGCGCCCGGGCCGCCCCGGCGCCTGAGTTCAGCTTCGGACGCGAGCGCGAGGACTACGAGCGGCGCCTGCCGCCCGGCGTACAGGACGCGGTCGCCGCCGAGCTCGCGGCCTACTCAGGTTCGTACCGCAACTTCCTCAAGGAGCAGGTCTACGACGCCATCATGGCGAACGGCGCCTCGCCGCTCGATCCGGTCGCGCTGCGGGAGCGCGTGCGCGAAATCCTGAAATCCGTGCGTCTCGGCGAGGGCGGCGCGGCCTGAGCGCGATGGGAGGCGACATGTTCCACTGGCCGTTGATCTCGTCCGACTCGCACATCGTCGAGCCGCCCGACCTGTGGGCGGAGCGGCTGGATCGCCGGTACCGCGACCGTGCGCCACGCGTCGTCGAGGAGGACGATGCCGACTGGTGGTTCGTGGACGGCGTCCGGACCAACTCGTTCCAGGGCGGCGCCCAGGCAGGCAAGCGCTTCGAGAGCCAGGACGCGCTGCGCCCGGCCGCCCGGTTTCGCGAGGTCCGTCCCGGCGCGTACCTTCCCGTTGAATTCCTCCGCGACAACGAGCTGGACGGCGTGCACGGCGCGGTCATCTATCCGACGGAAGGGCTGCAGCTCTTCCGTGTCCCCGACGGCGAATTGCTCACTGCCATCTTCCGCGCTTACAACGACTGGCTCGTGGAATTCTGCCGGACCGACACGAGCCGGCTGAAAGGGATCGCGCTGATCAACGTGGACGACGTGCCGTCAGCGATCGCGGAGCTGGTGCGAACGCGGAAGGCCGGACTCGCTGGCGCAATGATCACGGTCTACCCGCCCGAGGAGCGGTCGTACGATCGGCCGGAGTACGAGCCCCTCTGGGCAGCTGCTGAGGACGTGGACGCGCCGCTGAGCCTGCACATCGACACGCAGCGGCCGACGCCGGGTACGGCATGGGAAGGCATCCGGGCCGTCCGCGCATCGCTTCTGGCCAACGCTGATCATTGGGTGCGGGTCTCGCTAGGCCACCTGATCTTCACCGGCGTCTTCGAGCGCCATCCACGACTCCGCGTCGGCTCCGCCGAGCACGAGGTGTCCTGGGCGCCACACTTCCTCGACCGGCTCGACTACACGTACACCCAACGCGCGCGACGCGACGGTTGGTACCGCTTCAAGACCGACACGCTCCCGAGCGACTTCTTCCGACGGAACGTCTTCCTCAGCTTCCAGGAGGACGGCCTCGGCATCCGCGACCGCGCCCTTATTGGCGTCGATCAGCTCATGTGGGGCTCCGATTACCCCCACACCGAATCGACGTTCCCGCGCTCGCGTCAGATCCTGGAACGCATCCTGCTCGGCGTGTCGGAGGACGAGTCCCGGCAGATCACCCGGTCTAACGTCGCGCGCCTGTATCGCTTCGAGGGACACTAACCAACGCGGCTCCAACTCGCCGACGCGGTCGGCGACCTCTGCGCGAACTTTCCCCGTAATCACCGGCGAGCAATCGCCTTGCTCTGGAGAGCTTCAGTTCAATTCGACTAACAACTCCAACAAACCTGCCCTGCTCCTCCAGGGGTAAACGAAAGGGGATAGCGGCTACACCATCCCGTCACGGGTCAGGCTTGGGTTGTGGCGACACTTCCGGTGAGGTCGCGGGGAAGGGCCGGCTAGCCGTGGTCAGGTCCAACTTCAGCAGCACTTCATCACCCTGCCGCAATCCCTGGATGGCGCGAGTCGGAAAGCGGACCAGCAGGGGACCGCTCACCGTTTGTATCATGACTTCCCCGTTTGCCTGATCGAGGCGCGCTACCGAGCCCCCGATGGTCGCCGTGCGCGTATTGATAAGGGTAATCCCGACGAGAACATCGTCGCCGGGCTTCGCCGTGCTAACCGTGGTGTCCGGGAACCCGGCTGTCAACGATCCCGTAGCGGTCTGCACGGTCACGGCACTCGTCGCCACGTCGACGCTCGTGACGCGCCCAGTGAGGAACCCCACCACGTCGCATTGTGACGGCGCTCCGCCCCCGCCGCGCCGACCACCCCCGCCGCGGCTTCCTCCTCGCTGGGCGAGGAGTCGGGACAATTGCGGCACCTCCGGATCCGCAGGGACAGCGCTGACACGGGGTCCTGACAGCGCCACCGCAGCCACCACCACTAAGAGCGTGAGCGACAGGAGCTTGCGCATCGATTCGTCCCCCTCGTAGCCCGGCCTCCTACCTGAACCGCTTTGGACGCATCGCGTCTTGTCCGCACACCTCTAGCTGCCTCCCCTCGAGGGCCCTCCTCTTATCGGCAGACTGGCTACCTGCCCGTGACGACGATCTTCTCCCCGGAAGCGACCGCGCGGTTCTGGCTGTCGCGCGCCACGAACATGATCTCGTAGCGATGTGTGCGGGTTGCTCGTCTCTGCGCTCGTGCTGCCCACGAGTCCGAGAATGACCGCGAGGGCCAGCAGGGTCTTCGTCATGGCTCACTCTCCTTCGTCGAAGCCAAGGCCTGCACTCACCCTACTCCTGGTTGCCACACTGGCAACGGCCAGCGGTGGGGCTTGTGTCGCCCCGGGCGTCCCGCACCCTTCTTGACCCCCTGGAAGCCTCCGGCTAATCTCGGCACGCTGGCTCTACGGAGCAAACCGCCCGGCTCTCGCAGGAAGGAGGGCCTCTCGAGTCCAGTCCCCGGACGTCAAGACGAAGGTGTTGCCTACCCGCGCAAAGGAGACCCTATCGCCGGCCCCGACAACCTGCATCATGATCAGCCTTGTCGAACTCAGGAGGGTGGGCATCGTGTTCAGCCCCGACGGCCACTACATCTACATCGGCAACTTCACCACCCGCGACATCTCGATCCTGCGAGTGGACGGCACGGACGTTGTCGATACGGGCAAGCGCATGAAGCTGCCGGCCCAGCCCGCCTCGATGCGCGGCGGCGCTTGGTGAGCGAGAGGGAGGGTAGCGAAGCGGTCATCCGGCCGGGCCGCGCCCCCGTGGTCCTTCATCCCCTAGGCTGAACCGCGCTCACGAACGGGAGGTTCACATGAAACGTCTCACGCGTCGCACGTTTCTCGCCGCCGCCCCGGCCGTGCTGGCCTTGGGCAGCCCGCTATTGGGCGCCCGGCCGGCGCGAGCCGCCAAGCAATACGGCCCCGGGGTCACCGACAGCGAGATCAAGATCGGCAACACCGGCCCCTATAGCGGCCCGCTCTCGAACGCCAGCCCCATTCCGATATCGATGGCCGCCTATTTCAAGATGATCAACGATCAGGGTGGTGTGAACGGGCGCAAGATCACCTTCATTTCTGTTGACGACGGCTATTCGCCACCCAAGACGGTCGAGATGACGCGCAAGCTGGTAGAGGGAGACCACGTTCTGTTCATCGCCGGCGCGGTCGGCACCCCCACCAACAGCGCGATCTGGCACTACATGAACGAGAATAGAGTGCCGCAATTGTTCCTCGGCACCGGCGCCACTAAGTGGGACGACCCCAAGGGCCATCCCTGGACCATGGGCTTTTTCGTCAGCTACCAGGCAGAGGGCCGCATTTACGCTGGCTATATCTTGAAGCACAAGCCCGATGCCAAGATCGGCGTGCTCTATCAGAACGACGATTTCGGCAAGGACTATCTCAAGGGGCTCGAGGACGGGCTCGGCGACAAGGCGGCCGGATTGATCAAGGTCAAGGCGTCCTACGAGACCACCGACCCGACCGTCAACTCGCAAATCATTCAGATGAAGGGGGCAGGCTGCGATGTCCTCGTCACCGTCGCAATTCCCAGGTTCGGCGCCCTGGCGGTCAGGGAGGTGGCCGAACTCGGATGGAAGCCGCTGCACATTTTGAATGGGGTTGCTTCGTCGGTCGGCGCGGCGTTGAAGCCGGCCGGCCTCGAAAACGCCAAGGGGATCATCAGCGACAATTCCTTCAAGGACCCGACCGACCCGCAATGGCAAAACGATGCCGGCTACAAAACATGGGTCTCTTTCATGGACAAATATTATGCAAGCGGCGACAAGACCGATAACCAGAGCGTCTACGGACAGTCGATTGCCGCGACAACCGTTCAGGTGCTCAAGCAGTGCGGCGATGAATTGACCCGCGAGAACGTGATGAAGCAGGCGGCCAACCTGCAACATCTCGAACTGCCGATGCTGTTGCCCGGCATCACGATCAATACAAGCCCGACCAATTTCGCGCCGATCAGGCAGGCCCAGCTGCGGCGTTTCGATGGCGAGCGCTACGTTCCATTCGGTCCGATCCTAAGCGGCGAGGTCGGTTGATCCTGGGCAAAGCGGGACAGGGCGCGACGGGCCGGCTCAGCAATAGCCGGCCCGTCGTGAGTCCCTACCTTTGACCTGAGCGACGCAAGATCCTGATCCGCGCGTTCGTTTGGCCAGACACCGTGGGGGGAGAAGGCCACCGCGACAGTCGACGGGCACTCAGAGAAAGTGAAGCGCGTCGGGCGGTACGTGAAGCACATTACCGGCACCATCTCCGGGGCGAGCACGTTCTCCCGGTCAAACGCGGGGCCAATGTGCCACAGGTCCCATCTCCTAGGCTACTTCGCCTCCTGGATCGCCCTGATGATGGGGACCGCGGCTGGCACCTTCTCGCCGAACTCCTTCCAGACGACGGGCACCATCTTCCGGAAAGCCTCGCGATCCGGCTCGGTGATCGTCACCCCTTTCGCCTTCATCTGGTCCGCAGCCTGCGCCGACACCTTGAGGTAGAGCTCGCGATCGTAGACTTCGAAGGCTTCACGAGCCGAGTCGAGAATGGCCTTCTGGATCTCGGGCGGCTGCGCCTTGAGGAACTTCTCGGAGATCATCACGGGAAGGGGCAGAAACAAATGCCGGGTGAGGGACAGTTGCTTGGCCACCTCGTAGAGCCGTGAGGACACCATGAGATCTGGCGGCATGACGGCGCCATCGACGACACCGGTCTGGAGCGCATTGTAGACTTCGGCGAAGGTGATCACGGTGGGATTGGCTCCCCAGATCCGGAACGCCGCCACGGTCGATGGCACCTCGGGCACCCGCATCTTGATTCCCTTGAGGTCCTCCGGAACTCGGATCTTCGTCTTCGTGGTCAGCATAGACTGCTCGCCGAGGTCCCCCCACGCGACGATGCGTACGCCCGTCGTCTCGAGGAACTTGTCGGACAGCTCCCGTCCGACGTCTCCGCTCAGCAACTTGTGCGCCTTCTCCCGGTCCCAGATGTAGGGCAGCCCCAGGGCACCCATGGCCGGAAGAATGGATTCGAGCAGGTCACTTCCAAAGACCGTCATCTCGAGGTTTCCTTGCCGGACGGCTTCCAGCATGTCCCGGGCGCTCCCCAGCTGAGCGGACGGGAAGACCTTGACCTCGTACTGTCCCTTGGTCTTTTGTGTCACCAGCTCGGCGAAGCGCAGCGCCGCTTGCTGCTGGTGATTGGCGGGGGCTTGCAGATGGCCGAGCTTGATCGTGGTCGCCGCGCTCGCCGTGGGCGCACCGCCCGCTGCGATCCCGATCAGGGTACTCAGCATCACCACGCATCGCCGCCATCCGTGCAACTGCGTTATCCCTCCAACGCCGGCCCGCATAGCACTCCTCCTTGTCGAGATGACCTACCCAGAGATAGAAGTACTCATCACCGCCCGAGAAGCGCCTGGGGCAGGACCAGTGTCAGCCACGGCACGAACGCAACCACCACCAGCATGACGAGCAGCACGACGAGATAGGGCAGGTATCGGACGGTGGCCGCCCCCATCTCGACACGACCGATCCCGACCGCGATGAACATCCCAACCCCCACCGCCGGCAAGAACAGACCGATGCCCATGGCAGCGATGAGGACAATGCCATAGTGCAGGAGATCGATCCCGAGCCCCGTGGCAATGGGAAAGAAGACGGGCCCCAGAATCAACAGAGCAGGCATTCCATCCAGAATGCCTCCCAAAACCACAAAGATGACGATGCTGAGGAGCATGAAGGTGACGATCCCGCCCGGCGCGGAGCTTACAAATCTTCCGAGCTGATCCGGAACCTGCTGAACCGCCAGAATCCACGAGAAAACCGACGCCATGCCGATCAGCCAGAACGCCATGCTGGTGGAGCTTCCGCTGCTCACGAAGAGGCGGTACACCTGCGGCAGCGTGAGCTCGCGGTAGACGAAGAGCCCGACAACCAGTGCATAGACGACACCAAGGACGGCCGCCTCGGTCACCGTGACCATCCCGCTCAGGATGCCGCCGAAGATGATGACCGGACTCAACAAGGGGATGATTGCGTCGCCGGTCGCTCGGAGTCGCTCTTCCCAGCTCATCCGTCGCTCCCGAGGCCACCCTTCCGTGCGCGCCTTGTACCAGATCAGGGCGAAGAGACCCGCGGCCAGCACGAACGCCGGAATGAATCCTCCGACAAACAGCGCGATGACCGAGATGTTCGCGACGGCGGCGAGGATCACCATCAGGATGCACGGCGGGACCAGAATGCCCATGGCGCTCGCAGCGGCCACGATGGCGACACTCTCGTCTCCCCGGTAGCCCGCCTTCTTCATGGCCGGAATCAGCAGGGAGCCGACCGCGGAGACGTCTGCGGTCGATGAGCCCGAGATCCCCGAGAAGAAGATCTCGCTCACGATGACCACCATCGCCAGCCCGCCCCTGATGTGGCCGACCATGGCGCTGGCGAGGGCGACGAGCCGCCGCGAGATCCCTCCGGCTTCCATGAGGGCGCCCGCGAGGATGAACAAGGGAACGGCAATCAAGACGAACGACATGGGTCCCGCGACCAGCCGTTGGGCGACGATCGTCAGGCTGCCCGTTCCCGCGAACCAGAGATACACGACCGAGACGACGCCGAGGGCAAACGAGATCGGCATGTTGAGGGCGACCAGCACGACAAAACTGGCCAGCAAGAATCCGAGCGGATTGACGTTCTGAGCGAAGCCGCCCGGGAGCCGGTCCACCCCATAGAAGAGGCTGGCCAGCCCCAGGATGATCAGGAGCGCGACACCGGCACGTCGAGGTGGTAGCGCCGCGAAGCGGCGGCCCAGCATGAAGAGCATGAAAAGGGTCCCGATCACCAACGGCACCATGAACAGTCCCATAGGAAACCCGACGGCCGGACTCGCCTCTCCGCTGCGAGCTCTGACCAGCGTGATGCTCATAAGCAGGAGCACCGCCAGGAGTCCGAAGGACAAAAAGTCGACAACAATTCGGCTGACGGCTTGCCAGCGCGATGGGAAGAGCCGGCTGAGGGCATCGACACTCACATGGTCGCCTCGCCGGAGGGCGACCACGCCTCCGAGAAACGTGAGCCAGACTTGGAGGAGAATCGGGATCTCTTCCGACCAGATGACGGATGCGTTGAGCACGTAGCGGGAGGCCGTGCTCGCCAGCACCGCGGCCACGAGCACCGCCATGAGCACGACGACCGCCGCCTCGAACACCCGATCAAGCCACGTGCGGCCGGCCTCTCTCGCCGCGACCACCTCACCATGCGCTTCGATCGCGGCAGCGTCCGGAGGCGCGTCGTATCCAGGGCCAGCAAGCCCGGTGTCTGCCATGGCGGCGTGCCGCGACCTATCCGCGCGTGTCCCGCAACCGTCTCACCTGGCAGGTGTCGCCGAAAGCGACATTGAGGACCTGCACTGCCGGCTCGTCCACGGCCAGCGAGGCGTCAGACATCCCTTCCTCGAGCTCCATCCAGAGCCGAAGCGGGGCTCCAGCGGGGCCGAGAATCTCGATCGGGCTCCCGCCCTCGATCTCCAGCGCAGCGAGCGTGGCGCGCGACGCGAAGCAGAGATGCCGCCCAGCCATCGACGTCGGCCGCGAGGCCTGGACCAGTGTGAATCTCCTGTGCTGCTGTCGCAGACGTGCTCGTAGCTCCCGGGTGGCCGCATGATCGACCTCCCAGTGTTCGGGCATGCGCAGGCCTCGCTGCGTCTTCGGCCGGACGACGACCCCGTAATCCTCGAGGGCTCCGCGCTCCGACACGTAGCCGTAGGCGACGTCGAGCGCCACCTCGTTCGGGTCCCGCTCGAGAGGGTCACCGTAGCCTCCGCCACCGGCGCTCCGCGAGAAGGTGACGTCGCCCGTGACGAGCCGGTAGCCAGTCACCTTCCCCGGGACGGGCGCGGGATCGAATTCCTTGCCGTCACGAATAACACCAAAGGCATTGGCTCCCGACGACTCTGCCCCTTGCACCCCGAACGGCGGAATCTGGATCTTGTCTCCCAGGTAGGAAAGCGTTGCACCTTCGGTGAGCACCTGGATCCGACGATCGATTCCAAGGCCGCCCCGCCAGCGCCCCGGCCCCCCCGAGTCTGACCGCAAGGCCGAGCGCTCGATCAGCAAGGGGCACTCGTTCTCGGCCACCTCGACGGGCTGGATCGAGCCGAAGTCGCCTTCGAGGAAGGTCCGGCATCCATTGTTGCCATCCCCACCTCGAAATGCGCCGGAACCGCCGGCGGCGAACTCGTAGAAGAGAAACGGCTCGCCCGTCTCGCGATGCCGCCCCCCAATGTAGAAGTTGTTGCCCGCCCCCTTGAGGTCTCCGACGGCGCGCTCCGGTAGCATGGCGGCCAGGGCCCCTAGCATCGTGGTCGCCACCGAGAACGTTGCCTCGGCCATGCCACTGCACGCGGCTGGCCGACGAGCGTTCAGGTAGCTCTCCGCTGGCAGATTGACATGTATGGGCGTCATGGCTCCGTCATTGATGGCGCCATCGGGGTCCAGGAGCGACTTGAGGCACGTGAAGACCATCATCGGGGCCATGGCCGGGCCCACGTTGATGGGCCCGTGGACAGGCGGCGAGCTCCCCGCGAAATCGGCGGTGACCTCGTCGCCGCTCACGGTGAGCGTCACGCGTGCTCGCACCGGTTCTGGCGATCCCCCACTGTTCTCGAGGTGGAACTCGTAGACGTAGCTGCCATCCCGGACGGTCGTGATCGCTTGTCGCATCCGGCTCTCGGAACGCTCGAGCATCCTCTGCGAGCAGGCAAGGACCGTCGCCAACCCGTACCTCGACATCAATGCCTGGAGCTTGCGTTCTCCGATCTCGCACGTTCCCATCATCGCCCGGAAGTCGCCCTGGCTCTTCTGGGGCGCGCGGACATTCGCCATGAGCAGTTCGAACGCCGCTTCGGCGACGAGGCCTCGATCGATCATCTTGATCGGGGGAATGCGGACCCCTTCCTGGTAGATCTCCGTGGCATTCCCGGACAGACTGCCGGCGGCCATGCCGCCAACGTCCTCCCAGTGGGCGCGAACGCACACGAAGAACGCCGGGGTGCCGTCTACGAATACCGGACGTATGAACGCGATGTCGTTGAGGTGGGTGCCACCCGTATAGGGATCGTTGTGGAGGAAGACATCCCCGGGGGCGATGCGCCCGGCGAAGCGCTCGATGACGAGGCGGGTGCTGTAGGAGACTGGGATGATATGCAGGAAGTGGTCCTGGGAGCCCTTGGCGACTAGTCGGCCATCACGGTCCAGGAGCGCGCAGGAGAAATCTTGCGCCTCATGAATGTTCACCGAGTATGCGGTCCGCCAGAGATAGGCGCGCATCTCGCCGACCGTGGCGATCATCCCCTCCTGCACCAGTTCAAGGGTGATGGGATCGAGATCCGCTGTCGACATTGACGTGGTCCGTCCTGGGCTCACTTGGTCACGAAGATCAGATTTCCGAACTCGTCGACGACACCATCCCATCCAGGCGGCACCACGGTCGTCGACCCGAATTCTTCGACGATCGCCGGACCCGCGATCCGGGCACCGCGGCCGAGACTACCGCGCTCCCAGACGGGGCTCGGCTGAAACGTCCCCTCGAAATACACCGGGCGCACGGTGAGGGGCTGGGTCCCCGTGTCGTCGGGCACCGTGGCCAGCTTTGGCTTGTCGATCACGCCAAAGGCCGACAGCCGCAGCCGAACGAGCTGGATCTCCTCCTCCGGAGCGCCTTGATGGCCGTAGATCGCCGCGTATGCGACATCGAATCGCTTCCGCAACGCCGCACCCTCTGGCGCAGGCGTGGAGAGGGGCACATTCACCTCCCAGGCCTGGCCCGCGTATCGGATGTCTGCCGAGCGCTCCAGGCGGATGCGCTCCCCCTTGAAGCCCTCGGTGGCGAGCTGCGCGCGCGCCTGACTCTCTAGCTCGCCGAAAAGGCCCTCCACCTCGCCGGCGGCAAGGTCGCGCTGGAGGGCGAGCCGAGTCTTCACGAAGTCGTGGCGCACGTCGGCCGTGAGCAGGCCGAGCGCAGAGAAGTTGCCCGGTGAGGGCGGCACGAGCACGCGTGGGATCCCGAGCTCGGCGGCGAGGCTGCAGGCGTGCATGGGCCCCGCACCCCCGAATGCGACCAGGGTGAAATCGCGAGGGTCATGCCCGCGCCGGATCGAGACCTCGCGCGTCGCCGTGGCCATCCGCGCGACGGCCAGCCGCACGATGCCGTCAGCAAGATGGGTCAGCGGCAGATCGCCCATCCGAGCGTTGAGTCGCCTGAGCGCCTGTTCGGCAAGGTCAGCTCGAGGCGCGACGAGTCCGGCGAGCAGATGATCGCTTCCGAGCCGCCCCAGAATGAGATTGGCATCCGTGACGGTCGGTTCACGACCGCCGCGGTCGTAGCAGGCCGGGCCCGGAATCGCCCCGGCGCTCGCCGGCCCCACGTGCAAGCCCCCGGTGGCATCGAGCCAGGCAATGCTGCCTCCGCCTGCCCCCACCGAGTTGATGTCGACCTGCGGGGTTCTCACTGGGAAGCTCTCGACGATGTTCTCGCTCGACAGCGCCGGCGTCAGATCGTGGATGAGCGCCACGTCGGTGCTCGTGCCCCCCATGTCATAGGAGATGACATGCCGGAGGCCCGCCGTCTCACCGACGAAGACCGTCGCCTGGACGCCCCCGACCGGCCCGGAGAGAATCGTCTTCACCCCGAGCCGGCTCGCCTGCTCCACGGTCATCGCTCCGCCGCTCGACGACATCGTGTACAGCGGCCCGCCGAGTCCCTCTGCGTTCAATCGTTCAGCCAGTCGGGTGAGGTAGCGGCCAAGCACCGGGGACACGTACGCGTTGATGACCGTCGTCGAGAACCGTTCGAATTCGCGGTGCTCGGGGATCACCTCCGCGGAGTGCGTGATGAACACGCCGGGCAACCCACGGGCCAGGACATCGCGAGCGTGACGCTCATTGGCTTCGTTCACATAGCTGTGCAGGAAGCAGACCGCGACGGCCTCGACGCCCGCCTCCTGGAGATCCTCGACGAGCTGGGCCAGCTCCCGGTCATCGACGGGGGCCATCACCGCCCCCGTGTGGCGCGTCCGCTCGGTGACCTCGAGACGCAGCGGCCGCGACACCAGCGGCTCGGGCCGCCTGAAGGTGGGCTGGAACATGGTATCGGGCACCCGCCGGCGTGTCTGGCCCACCTCGAGGACGTCTCGGAAACCCCGGGTCGTCACGAGCGCCACGTTGACGCCGCGTCGCTGCACGATGGCGTTGGTGGCCACGGTGGTTCCATGGACGACGCGGTCGAGCTGACTCGTGGTTACCCCGAGCCGCCGCATCGCATCGAGCACACCATCAGCCTGATTCGCCGTCGATGACGTCTTGGTCACCGCGACGCGACCGCTGGCCGAGTCGAAGAGCACGAGATCCGTGAACGTGCCCCCGACATCGATACCAACGACCAGCACGTCAGCGCAGCTCCGCGCGGTTCTCGGCGAAGAAGCGGCTCGTCACATCGACGACCCGCGCGATGTCCTCCTCGGTGTGGGCCGCGGACAAGAAAGCTCGGTTGCCCGTGTGGGCATTGACGAAGATGCCATGCCGCATCAGGTGGTAACGGTATGCGTGCCGCAAGGCGGCCATCCGCCCGGAGCGCAGGGGAAGCAAGTCGCGGTAGTTCCGCACGGGCCGATCCGTGAAGTAGAGTGCCCAGACGGAGCCCACGCTCTGCACCCGCACCTTGACGCCGTGCTCGTGAATCGCCTTGGTCATTCCCTCGACCAAGAGGCTCCCCAGCTCGAAAAGCCTCCGGTGGATGGCACCGTCGCCCCGCTTCAATATTTCGATGGTCTTGAGCGAGGTGTGCACACCGAGCACATTGGCGTTGAAGGTGCCGGAGAAGTGCACGGGGCCTTCCGGTTGCAGCATCGACATGAGGTCCCGGCGACCGGTCAACGCCGAGATAAGGAATCCGTTCGCCATCGCTTTGCCGAACGTCGCGAGGTCGGGGGTGACGCCAAGAAGTTTCTGTGCTCCCCCAAGATCGTGACGGAACCCTGTCTGGATCTCGTCGAATACCAAGATGGTCCCGTAGTGAGTGCAGAGCTGGCGAAGCAGCTCGAGGTAGCCGGGCTCGAGGGGTACGCACCCCATGCCCTGCATGATGGGCTCGATCATGACGGCGGCAGTGTCACGTCCCTCTCGCTCGAAATAGCGCTGGAGGACAGCCGGAGCATTGGCCGGCAGAACCACCGTCTGCTCCACCACCTCCGGCAGTGTCCCTGGCGACGCCACGGTGTTGGGCCGATCGGCCGGGCCCGCGTCATCGGCGCTGGGCGTGATGCTCATGGACAGTGGGTCGGCCCACCCGTTCTGGCCCCCCTCGAACTTCACAATCTTCTTGCGCCCCGTGAACGCCCGGGAGAGCCGGATCGCGTGGTAACACGGATCACTGCCGCCCCCACCGCACAGCACTACCTTCTGCGCGCAGGGAATCAGTTCGACGAACTCACGGCTCAGGTGGACCTCCCCCGGGTGTGGGAGACCCAGGTGCGGTCCCTGGTTCGTCAGAGTCTCGATCGCCGCCTGCAGAACTTCCGGGTGGTTGTAGCCAAGGACGCAAGGCCCAAGTCCACCGTGCAAATCGATGTACTCGTGACCGTCGACATCCCACAGACGCGCGCCGGATGCCCGCGTGAAGTAGAGAGGGTACGGGTCATACCATCTCCCGTTCCCGTGCACCCCGCCCGGCGCCAGCTCCCGAGCGATCTCATGAAACTTTTCCGATTGGCTCGTGCCGTTCACTGTCGCTCTTTCGATGCTCATCGCTGCCTCCTCTCACCCAACGCCGGCGAATGTCCTCACGACCTCGGCGTGATCCTCGGCCCAGCGCCTCAACCTCGGGCCGCTCGCCGACTCTCGCGCGTCGTCCGTGGACGCCGGTGTCGCCGCCCTCGTCTCGATCCGCCCGGCGATTCCCGCTGCACCGCCGTCACTCGAAACGAATAGTCCCGCTTCTTCACGCGCGTCACATGCGACGTCGAGACACGCTGGATGCCCGGCACTCGCGACAGGCGCTTCGTCATGAACTCGTGCATGTGCTCGAGCGAGCGGAAACATGCGGTGACGAAGAGATCGAACCCACCGGTACACGTCCCCAGAAAGAACACTTCCGGCATCTTCGACAGCTGCTCGGCGGCGCGCTCCAGATCTCGCAGATCGACATGCATCATCAGGACAGCATAGTTCTGGTAGCCGATCTTCAGCGGATCAGCCCATGCCCCGATCTGGATGACCTTCTCCCGGATGAGGCGCTCGATCCGCTTCCGCACGGTGCCCTCGGCGACGGCCAGGTGCCGGGCCATCTCCACCGTCGGTCTGCGACCGTCGTTCTGAAGCAGGGTGATGATCTGCGCGTCGAGATCGTCGAAGACGACGCTTTCCGCACTCTCGGTAGCCATGGAGTGCGGATATACTGCTGAGAAGCGCCCTCCTTGTCAAGAAGCCGCATTCCCAGCGGGGATCGAAAACACAGGCGGGGCGTGGTTCGTAGTAGCATGCCCGAAGCGCCCGGGCGCCCCTTCAATTGGGCGACGCGCGGAAGGAGGATCACCTTGACAGATGACGATGCTCGAACGTTCCTCGAGGAAATGCATCGGAAGCGAGGCTACACGCTGGAGATGCACCGGGTCATGGCCTCCGCCGATCTCGAATGGCTGAAGAAGTACACGGCCTTCCTCGAGGCCACGTACACGAATCAGCGGTTGCTCGATCGCAAGACCAAAGAGCTGTTGCAGATCGTGGTCGAAACCGCGCTCCGTGCCGATGTCGAGCAGATTCGAGCTCATATTCGGCTCGCGCTCAATGAAGGCGCGACGGCACGGGAGATCCTCGAGGCCCTACAGGCCGTGATCGCTCCCATGGGTGCCCTCGCATTTCGGCGGGGCATCCAGGCCTGGGCGGCCGAGACTGGCGTGGCGTCAGATGCGCATCACACGCCTGACAGCACCCATTGACTTGCCTTGTCAACCGCACCCATCGCAGAATTCGAAGAAACCCTGGCTATGCTGGACCGCTACATCATCTACCGCAAACGCTATGAGCCCGACGGCGCCCGCGAGTGGAGACGGATGTACCGACGGCTGTCGGCCGACCGGAGGAACGAGTTGCTACAGCGTCTTGAAGGCTGAATAGTGCGCCGCGCCAGCGGCGGCAACTTCTCTCCCGCCTGAACGTCCGCTCCGCGGAATCATGGAACCCTACTACCGGCACGGCCACCTTGCGCCGCGGACTTCCGAGGAAGATACAGCCCGACATCGTTGTTTCCGTCGGCTACGGTTGGTGACCACCAGCACACCTGTTCTTCCGAGTGTGCTTCAGTCTGCGCGAGGTGCGAGGTGGGCCGCATTGCCCAGATCGGCCAACAAGCAGGTCTTAGTCGAGCAAGAGCGGCCAACACCCCCAAGACGCCACCCGCCTTGACACCGGCGATCCTCGCCCCCTACGCTCGGGCCTCACCGCGCAGCAGGCGGCGCGGCCCCGAGGAGGGCACATGGCGGAGACGATGCTGGTGGGAGTCGACGTCGGCGGGAC
>Ga0209465_10000351_pt1 | contig 21861 bp, 19 predicted proteins | sample PanSoiPlot1MoBio_FD_188321 | JGI IMG/M metagenome (GOLD analysis project Ga0209465, IMG submission 188321) | Tropical forest soil microbial communities from Panama analyzed to predict greenhouse gas emissions - Panama Soil Plot 1 MoBio (SPAdes)... | ecosystem: Environmental > Terrestrial > Soil...
CCGCCATGGTGGGCCTCCCTGACCGCCAAGTCTCCGGAATGACGACCCTACACAGACGTATCGCCTCCCACCCATCAGGGCAGGAGGCGACGGGTGAAACCTAAACGAAACGCTAACATAGCGTCCTCCCGAGGTCAAGGGAACGCCGTCCCGGGAGACCTTTCAGCGCGGGGAAAAGCCGAAGAGACGGAGGATCGCGCGCCGGCGAAGAGCCAGGATGGAGTCGGTCGGCGACAACTGCATGGGACAGACCTCGGTGCAGTTCGCCTGCCCGTGGCAGCGGGCGAGCACATCCTCGGAGAGCAAGGCCTCGCCGCGCTCGGCGTGGGCGCTGTCACGGCTGTCCCGCTGCAGCGTGAAGACGCGATTGAGAGCGGCGGGGCCAGGAAAGCGCGCGTCGTGCCCGACCATGGTGCAGGCGGAGACGCACATGCCGCAGCCGATGCACTCCACGGCGGCGTCGATGGCCCGCCGCTCTTTCGTCTCCGAGCCGATGGTGGCGAAGCTCGCCTCCTCCTCCCCCGGCCGCCGCGCGGGCACGAAGACCGCCTTCGTCGCGAGCATCTTGCTCTTGATGGGCGCCATGTCGACGACGAGGTCACGAATCAGCGGGAAGTTGTAGAGCGGGCGCAGGGTCACCGCGCCCCGCGGCAGCCCGGCGAGGAGGGTACGGCAAGCCCAGCGCTCGCGTCCGTTGATGACCATGGCGCAGGAGCCGCACATGCCGACCCGGCAGGCGTAGCGGAAGGCCAGGGTGGGATCGGTGCCGCGCTGCACCTCGACGAGGGCATCGAGCACGGTCATGCCCTGGCGCGCGCGCACCCAGTACTTCTGCACACGCTCGCGCGTGCCGGGCCCCCAGCGGAAGACCTTCAGAACCATCGCCACTTCCAGAAGAGGGCGAAGGCCGCGATCCCGACCAGCAGAGCGAGCAGGAAGAGGGCCCGGTGCCACCGCGCAGGCAGTCCGAAGTCCAGGAGGATGGAGCGGATACCGAGCACGCCGTGGAGCAGCACGAGGCCGAGCAGCGTGGCTTGCACGGGGCGCATGAACGGATTCTTGAGGTGCATCACGATCACGCCGAGGAGCCCCACCGCCGCCACCCGCTGGAGGAGCCAGGCCCACATGCCAGCCTTGGTGTCGCGCCACGCCTCGGCCGAACCCATCCGACGTCGGAGCGTCTTTCGGTCGCGCATGGGCTAGTCGCCGATCTCCACGTCCGCATGCTCGTCCTGGGGCGCGGGCGAGCATCGCGTGAGGCGCACCGGCTCCGTCCAGACGCGCAGACCCGCCGTCTCATCGGAGGTGACGAGGACGTTGTAGAGCTCCGGGCCCGGACCGGGATGGTCACTTCGGAAATGCGAGCCGCGGCTCTCCGTGCGCTCGAGCGCGCTCCGGGCGATGAGCCAGGCCGCCGCCACTTGGTTCTGCAGATTCATCCAGTCCTGCCAGGCGAGGTTGAAGGTGGCCCCGCCCGCCACTGCCGCCGCGGGCGCGCGCTGCCCGATGTCCTCGATCTCCCGGAGCGCGGTCTTGAGTCCCGAGGCCTGCCGGATCAGGCCGACGTGCTCCCACATCACTTCGCGGAGCTGCTGCTGGAGCGCGTAGAGATTCTCGCCGTCGGGCCGGCCGAGCGGCGCGGTGAAGCGTTCGGCGGCGGCTTCGAGCAGCGGCGTGGAGAGACGGGGCATGGCGCGGCCCGCCACCCAGTCCGCCATCACGTCGCCCGCGATGCCTCCGAACACGGTCGAGTCGGCGACGCCGTTGCCCCCCAGCCGGTTGGCGCCGTGTACACCGCCGGCGTCCTCACCCGCCACGAACAGCCCCTCCACCGCCGTCCGGCAGGACGGATCGATGACCACGCCGCCCATCATGAAGTGCGCGGTCGGCCCCACCTCGACCGGTTCACGGGCGAGGTCGCGACCGAAATCGCGACAGCGGCGCACCATACCGCGGAAGCTCGTCTCCACGTGGCGGGCGCCCAGGTGCGACACGTCGATCCATACCCCGCCGTGCGGGCTGCCCCGCCCTTCCTGCACCTCGGTGAAGCAGGCGCGCGCCACGAGATCACGCGTGGAGCGCTCCAACCGGTCGGGGTCGTAGTTCGCCATGAAGCGCTCGCCCTGGCCATTCAAGAGCTTGCCGCCCGCACCCCGCAGCCCTTCCTCGAGGAGGGCGCCCGTCATCAGCGAGTTGGGTACCACGAGGCCGGTGGGATGGAACTGCACCATCTCCATGTCCTTGACGGGTGCCCCTGCGCGGAGGGCGAGCGCGATGCCGTCTGCGGCTTTGTCGGCGGAGCAGGCGATGACCTTGTACATGGTCGGCCCTCCGCCCATGGCGAGGAGAGTGGCCCGGCTCCGCACCGCGGTGAAGCCACCGCGGCGGACGTCGAGCACGAGGGCGCCGCCTACACGTCCCGCGCCGTCCTCCAAGAGCTCCACCGCGCGATGCTCCTCGAGGGTGCGGATGGAGGGGCGAATCCAGACCTGCTCGGTGAGCCGGTTCATGATCTCGATGCCCGTGAGATCGCCCTTGTGGATGGTGCGATCGTGCGTCTGGCCCGCGAACGGCTTCTGGTGGATGCGCCCGTCCGGATGCCGGTCGAAGAAGCAGCCGTACCGGCTCTCCAGCTCCAGCACCCGACCCGGCGCCTGGGTGACGAGCGTCCACACGAGCTCCTGGTCGTTGATCCCACCGCCCCCTACTATCGTGTCGAGGAAATGCGCATCAATGGAATCGGGCTCGGCGAGCACGGCGTTGTAGCCGCCCTGGACCATGCGCGTGCAGCCGGCGCGCCCGAGCAAGCCCTTCACGACCACGGTCACCGAGAGGTGGGGCGAGCGGTCGGCAGCGTGCAGCGCCGCGCAGAGCCCGGCGCCGCCTGCGCCCAGGATCAGGAGGTCAGTCTCGAGGATGTCGATGGCGCGCTCCGGGCGAGACTATAGCGCCGGGTCGGGACCCGGCGCAACGCGCGGCACGCTCAGGGCGCCGCGAGCGGGCACTCGCGAGTCGGCCCCCTCGTCTCCGCCGCGGGTGCCAAGCACGCGCTCCTCCGGCTCGTGGTCGCGCCCGATGGAGGAGGGCGATGGCGCCCCGCCCTCGCCTCACGCCGGTTTGACCTCGACCGCACCCTCGAAGCGTCCGCCGTGAGTGTCGAAGAAGGTGACCTTGAGCGTACCGGGCTCGGTGACGCGGAAAGCGAAGCCGAAGGAGGGATTCTCACCGATAGACGTGGAGGTGTCGAACTCCGCGATGTCGCGTCCCGCGTAGCTCACCACCACGCGGTTGACGAAGCGATAGTTGCGGTCCACTGGCTTGCCGTCCTTCCGCTCGACGCGCTCGTTGGGATGGATGAGCAGCGCGCGAGCCCGTGCTACCGAGCCCCGCGCGGGCGAGCCGGACACGCGGACCTTGACCTCGCCGATTGGGCTCATATCGCGCACCCCGCCACGACGACGCGGACGGACCGCGTGACCATGAACAGGCTGCCGTCCTGCATCTCGGCCACCGCGCGCACGTCGCCCGTGTCGGCCAGGCGGAGGCTGGTGGCGACGTACGCCTGACCGGAGCCCGGCGTGAGGAGGAACGTGGCGTTGAGCGGCCGCGGATTCCGGTCCGAGAGGACGTAGATGGCCCTCACGTGGCTTTGCGGTGTCATGGGCGATTTGACCTCGACCGACATGGCTACGTTGCCGCCGTCCTCGGCGATCAGCGGCAATTCGAGGGCGATCAGGGCGGCGCCATCACGAAGGGGCCGGCGGCCGAAGAGACGCTGCATGGTTCTGTCCACCGGCTCCTCGGGGGCGAGCGAGGCGAGCGTGCCCTGGGCGGCGCCTCGCCGCGGGAGGAGCGTGGAGGCTGCGCTCGCCGCCGCGGTCTTCAGGAGCGATCGTCGAGTCAGCGGCCGCTCGCCCACGGCTTCATCATGCCGCGCCTCGGCGCGGGAGCCAAACCTCAGGAATCGAGGCGATAGGTGGAGACGTCGGGCTTGAAGGCGCGCGGCAGCCACAGCGGGCGCCGGAGCCCACCCGGGCCGGGAGCGGGCCGGGTCATGGCGAGCCACTGCCGATACACTTCGTGGGATCGCCGGGTATCGACCACGACGTCGCCGTAGCGATCGCCCTCCTGGGGCTGCACCACGCGGACCTTCTGATGCCAGCAGTGCTGGCCGCTCACCGGATCGGGATGCACGGGGAAGGTCAGGTTCTGGTGCACGCCCGGGTCTTCCCACCAGACGCGCGCCGAGTCGGGGTCGGCGCTGGCGAAGGGCTTGACCCCGTGCAGATGACGAAGCCGCCAGCGCCCGTCGTCGAGATGCTGCATGTCCACGAGCGCGGTGGACCAGCGCTCGCCACCCGTCTCCTCGCGGAGGCGCCAGCGCCCCAGATGATGGGAGCAGGCGACGACGCCGGGCCGTATCGACTCCGTGACCCACACCTTGTCCACGAAGTGACCGATCTCCGTCTCCACGCGGAGGAGATCGCCGGTGGCGACGCCGAGGCGACGGGCATCCTCCGGGTGGAGCCAGAGCGGGTTCTTGTGGGAGATCTCATAGAGCCACTTGGCGTTCCCCGAGCGGGAATGGATGAGCGTGGGGAGACGGAAGGTCGGGAGGAGGAGCATCTCGCCCTTGGCCCGATCGATGGCCGACCAGTGGACGTGACTGCGCCCGTAGCTCGGCACGGTGTGCTCCGGCCACTTCCAGTCTTTGAGCGTCTTGGAATAGAACTCGAGCTTGCGCGAGGGGGTGGGGAAGCCCGCGCGCACTGTCCCGTCGACCTCCACGCCGACCACCGCCCCGTTCTTCTCGGCCACGCGAGTGACGGGATCCACGGAGGCGCCCTCCCGCTCGGTCGCAGAGATCGGAGACTCGTGGGTGCGGTACACGTGATCCTCTATGAGGAACGCGCCGTAGCGGCGCATGTACTCGAGGGCGGTCAACCCCTGGTTCGCCGCCGCCTCGGGAAGCCCGGGCACGCTGTGCTCGAAGATCCAGCGGTAGAGCTCCTCGATGCGGAGCTTTTCGCCTGGCCGGTCGGGCGACTCGAAGTACTTCCGGATGCCCAGCGAGCCGTCGGGATCGATCCGCCAGGAGAGCTCGATCCAGAATTCGTCCTCCTCCCACACCTGCCCCAGCCCTGCCGCCTCGTGCGCCTGCCAGGTGAGATCGAAGGTCCGACCCTGGCGCTCGAGGGCGACGCGGAGCACCGGCTGGCGAAAGCCGATCCAGCGCGCGGCATGCGTCTCCTGACTCATGAGATCGTGACGCTCGGAGGCATGCCCCATGGGCAGCACGTAGTCGGCGAACCACGCCGTCTCGCTCCAGATCGGCGTGAGACAGGCGTGCCGCTCCACTTTCGCCTCATCGGTGAGCATCTCCACCCACGACATGCCGTCGGGGTTGGTCCACACGGGGTTGTACACGCGCGTGAAGTACATGGCGAGCTTGCCCCGCCCCTCCTTGAGGAAGTGCGGCAGGAGGAAGCTCATCTCGAAGAAGGCGAGCGGGTACTCTCGCGGCATGAGGAGCTCGCTCCATACCTTGGCGGGCGGCGGCATCATGGGCGGCGCGGGTACGGCCTTGTTCCACGCGCTCGGGGCGGTGCCGCCGGGGGAGGCCACCGCGCCCATGAGCACCACCACGAGCTCGAGGGCGCGCGCGACCTCCCAGCCGAAGAGATTGCCCGCCGCGGCGTTGCGCCACACGTGGGTCGAGAGCGCGCCGCCCGCGCGCCCGATCTCGCGTGCCACCTCCTCGATGCGGGCGGCCGGCACGCCCGTCTCCCGCTCCGCGAAGGCCGGCGTGTACGAGGCGTAGATCTCGCCGAGGGCGCGCTCGAACTCCTCGAAGCGCACGGCGGTACCGGGCCGCTCGTGGATCAGGTACTCCTCCCAGTTGACCCATCGCCGGACGAACTCGCGGTCCCAGGTGCCGTCGCGGAGGAGGAGGTGGGCGAAGGCGAGGAGGAGCGCGGCTTCCGTGCCCGGCCACGGCGAGAGCCAGTAGTCCGCCATGGACGCGGTGTTGCTGAGGCGCGCGTCCACCACACATACCTTGGCGCCCGCCATCTTGCCCTCGATGATCCGCTGGGCATGCGGGTTGAAGTAGTGCCCCGCCTCCAGATGAGAGGACAGCAGGAGAATGAAGCGCGCGCGGCCGTGATCGGGCGACGGCCGGTCGAAGCCGTGCCAGAAGCCGTAGCCGGCGCGGGCGGAGGCGGAGCAGACGTTGGTATGGCTGTTGTGGCCGTCGATGCCCCAGGCGTGAAAGACGCGCTGGAGATAGACGAGCTCGTGACCGGGACGGCCCAGGTGATACATGATCTCCTTGTGCCGTCCCTCCACGAGGGCGGCGCGGATACGCCCCCCGATGTCGTCCAGCACCTCGTCCCAGGTGACGCGCTCCCACTGACCGTCCCCGCGCGCGCCGACACGACGAAGCGGGTAGAGGATGCGTTCGGGATCCTGCACCTGGTTCAAGGTGGCGGGCCCCTTCGCGCAGTTTCGGCCGCGGCTGCCCGGATGCTCGGGGTTGCCCTCGAACTTCTGGATCTTGAGGGTCTGCTTGTCCACGTAAGCGAGAAGCCCGCAGGCCGCTTCGCAGTTGAAGCAGATGGTGGGCACCAGCGTGTAGCTTCGGGGCACGCGGCGAGGCCAGGCGCGGGAGTCGAGCTCTTCCCAGTCGCTCCAGCGATCGACGGGGGGATAGCGATTGAGACCGCTGGCCGGCGGATCGAGGTCGCGCGCGTGCGGGTGAAGCGGTTCGGCTGTCGAGCCGGTCGCGGAATCCGTCATGCGGTTCTCACGACAACGGCAGCGCCTGTCCCGCGCGCACCCACAGGTCTTCCCACAACCAGAGCCCGGCCAGGGCGAGGAGGGCGGCGAGGATCGAGCTCCCCGGAAAGAATGGACCCCCGAGGAGCAGGATGGGCACGACGATTCCTGCCCCGACCACGCCTCCCCAGAAGCGGCCGCTGTAGGCGCCGCGGACGAGCAGGCGCGCGGCGCGGGCGGCATCGTGGCTCGCGTGGGCGGTAAGCGTCTCGGCGAAGATCACGAGCGCGCTCGCCACCAGGAGGAGCCAGAGCGCCCCGGACAGCCCGTGAACCGCCCGCACATCGCCGAGAAGGAAGGCGGCCGCGAGCAGGAGCATGGCGACGCCCGCGGTGACCGCGGAGAGGAGCAGGTGCGGCAGCACGAGCGGGCTCTGCCAGAAGTCGCGTCCTTCGGCCTGGCCGAAGAGGAAGGCGCTGTAGCCCGCCGAGGCCAGCATCACGAGAGCCACGGGCACCGCGAGGAGCACGAGCGCATCCGAGTCTCGTCGCAGCCCCGCGAGGAGCCACACCACGGCGAGGAGGCCGTGTGCCATGAGGATGTAGCCGCCCCACACGAGCCACGAGCGCCAGTTGGGCTTGAAGAGGAGGTAGAGGAATCGCTCGGGCCGTTTCAGATCGAGGACGAGGAGCGCCGTGGTCACGGCGAGGAAGAGCAGGCTGAGCACGGGCGCGACCAGTGAGGCCAGGGGTCCCGCCGCGGACAGCCCGCCCATGGTCGCCAGCGCGGCCACGAGGAGGGCGCCGGCGGCGATGGACTTGGTCCAGAGATAGGTCGAGACCTTCCATCCCCACGGCCGCTCCGGATGCGCGACGTCGTAGACGGTGCGCGCTAGGCGAAGGAGATCGACGCCCTCGTTACCCACGGGCACCGCGGCACGGGCGACGTTGGGACGGCCCGGCACGGGGATGCCACTGCCCTCGGAGAACAGATAGCTCGGCCCCCGCTCCTGCATGGTCGGGGTGAGGGCGGCCTCCTCGGCGCCCAGGTAGAAGAGCTTGGGCTGCGTCCCCTGCTCCGGTTTCCGCACCGAGGTCTGCTGCGAGGCGACCAGGCGAGCGATCCTCGAGCCGGGATCGTCGAGATCACCGGGCACGATGGCCTGCACGGGGCAGACGATCACGCAGGCGGGCTCGAGACCGACCTCGACGCGATGCGCGCAGTAGTGGCACTTGGCCGCCGTCTGTGTCTCGGGGTCGATGTAGAGCGCGTCGTACGGACAGGCCTGCATGCACGACTTGCAGCCGATGCAGCGGTCCCCGTCGAAGTCCACGATGCCATCGGAGCGCCGGTAGAGAGCGACGGTGGGGCAGATGGCGACGCAGGGAGCGTTGTCGCAGTGGTTGCAGCGCATGACGGAGAAGTAGCGCCGCGTGTCCGGGAACGTGCCCTTCTCGATGTACTTGACCCACGTGCGGTTCACGCCGAGGGCAACCTGATTCTCCTCCTTGCAGGCGACGGTGCAGGCGTGGCAGCCGATGCATTTGCGCTGATCTATGACAAAGCCGTAGCGCATCGAGGTCAGGCCATCTCGGCGTCAATCTCTTGTTCAGCCCTCGCCGCGCCGGGGCAGCCCCGGCTCAGCTCGAACGGCGGATCGATGACGAAGCCGTAGCGCATCGAGGTCAGGCCGTCTCCCCGTCAATCTTGTTCAGCCTCGCCGCGCCGGGGCGGCCCCGGCTCAGCTCGAACGGCGGGCGCATGCGGGTTCCGATGATAGCCCGGTTCGGGTTCCCGCTATAGCGCTTTGATGATCAGTCGGAGGCCCACGAAGGCCAGGGCAATGACAAGGGCGCGGATGATCCAGCGCCCGTGGATGCGCTGGGCGAGCCGGGCTCCCACCTGTGCGCCCAGGATGACCCCGATGGCGAGCGGGATCACGCGGTGGTACGTGCCGGCGAGGGTGCCCGTGACCAGATGCACCACGGAGCCGACGCAGCTCATCACGGTGAGGGTGAAGTGCGAGGTGGCGGAGGCCACGTGCACGGGGAAGTTGAGCAAATTGATCATCACGGGCACGTGGATGAAGCCGCCGCCGATGCCGAGGAGGCTCGAGACGAACCCGATGACGATGCTGAGGACGATGGCCATCAGGTAGTTGTAGCTCCACTCGTGCGACGTCCCGCCCCGATCCACCATCCGCCGCTCGAAGCGGAAACGCCCCTGGTACGCGCCGGCCTCGGTGCGGGGTCGCATCAGAAGGAAGCCGGAGATGCCCACGAGGAGGAGACCGACCATGAAGTCGAAGGGTCGGCGGGCGATGAAGCCCGTGGTGAGCGCGCCGAGGATGGCCCCGGGCACGGTGGCTGCGGAGAGAATCAGGCCGGAGCCATAGTCCACGCGTTTGAGCCGGGCGTACGCGATGGTGCCGGAGAACGCGTTGAAGAAAACCACGGCCAGCGAGATGCTCGCGATGGTGTCCGGGCTCTCATTGGGATAGAAGAGGAGGAGAAGGGGCACGAGGATGAAGCCGCCCCCCGCTCCGATGAGGGTACCGTAGGCGCCGATCAGGAAGCCGGTGGGGATCAGCCAGAGCCACTCGAGCACGAGTTGGAGAATTCCTCCCGCGAGATTCTGCCACGGATGACCGGACGGTCGGCGATGTTACCGCAGGCTGGCGTAGTAGGCGGCGAGGTCCGCGAACTGGCTGTCGGGAACGGCGCGCATCACCGCCTTCTTGGCGGCAAGCAGCTGATCGTCCGGCTCCCGGGTGTCCTGCTTGAAGAGCAGCATCTGCTGGGCGAGATACCCGGGCGCCTGGCCGGCCAGCCCGGGAATGAGGCGGGCAGGATCGCCGGCGCCTTTTTCGCCGTGGCAGATGACGCAGGGGGCGCTGGCCACCTTGCCCTTGGCGATGGCGTCGGCCGTCGAGGGCAGCGCGGGGTTGATCGTCACGCGAATAGGCGTGGGCTCGCGCTTCTGGGCCGCGAAGTACGCGGCGATCTGATCCACGCCCAGGAACTGGATCTCCTTCGCGTAGGGCTCCATCTCCGGCGAAGGACGCTTCCCCGTGGCGTAGCTCTCGATCTGCTTCTTGAAGTAGGCGGGATCGAGGCCGGCGATGATCGGCATCATGTTCGTCCGGCTGTTGCCGTTCTCGCCGTGGCAGGCGGAGCACGTGATGACCTTGGCGAAACCCGGATTGTCGAGCGGGCCTGCCGCGCGTCCTTCCTCCGTCAGGGCGAGGAGCGCGAGAATCCCCAGGACGAGGCCGACCCCAAGGCGCACGTTCATCACGAGAGCATGTCCGACCAGATGCTCAGCCGCCAGCTCTCGGCGCGTTGAGCGACGGAGACGCTCTGCGCCGGGGTGAGCTTCTGCTCGATCTGTACGACCTTGCCGTTCTCGATCTTGTACGCGTTCACCACGGCGATGGCCTCGCGGTCGTTGACCCAGCTGTAGCAGGTATTGCCCGGAGGCATGAGGGGCACGGGCTTGCCGTTGAGCAGGCTCACGATGCTGAGCGCGGCCGCCTTGCCCATGGCGTTGGCCACGTTACCAGACTTGGGCACAGGCAGCCCGATGGTGGCGTCGCCTATCACGTGGATCTCCTTGTGCTTCACGGACTCGTAGGTGACGTGGTCCACTTCGCACCAGCGCTTGTCCGCCCCGACCAGGTCCGCCTGCACGGCGATGGCCCCCGCCCTCTGGGGCGGGATGAGGTTGAGCACGTCGTACTTGACGCGGTCGAACTCGGTGCGGACTTCCTTGGCGGTGGTGTCGAGGGCGATGACCTTGTTCGACGCGAGGTAGTCGATGTTGGGATAGGCCTCCCAGGCCGTGCGGAAGAGCGCGGTCTTAGACACGATGTTCGGGTTGGCGTCGAGCACGATGAGCTTGCTCTTCGGCTTGTTCTTCTTGAGGTACCACGCGACCTGGCACACGCGCTCGTAGGGCCCGGGCGGGCAGCGGTAGGCCACGGGGGGCACGGTGAGGACGAATACACCGCCGTCGGCCATGGACTGGATCTGGCGAGCCAGCTCCACCGTCTGCGGCCCCGCCTTCCAGGCGTGCAGGACGGTGTCACGGGCCGCGGGCAGCCCCTCGATCTGCTCCCAGAGGAAATCGATGCCAGGAGCGACGACGAGGCGGTCGTAGGCGAGATAGCCCTCGCCGATGCGCACGCGCTTGGTGTCGGGCTCGATAGCGGTGGCCGCCTCGTTGATGATGCGGATGCCCCGGTCACGCAGCCTATCGTAGGGACGGGTGAGGCTGTCCATGGTCCGGAGCCCGCTCAGCACGAGGTTGCTGAAGGGACAGGACACGAATTCCCGGCCCGGCTCGAGGAGGACGACCTCGATTGAGGGATCGGCCATGCGCACGTAGCGCGCCGCCGTCGCCCCGCCCCATCCAGCTCCGATCACCACGACGCGACGGCCGCTCTTGGGGGCGATGTCGCCCTTGGTGCTGGCGCAGGCGGCAACACCACTGGCCAGCCCGAGACCGACGGAGGCGGCGCCGAGGAAGCGCCGGCGCGTCATCGGTGCGCCGGCGCGCTGGCGAGGCTTCATCGATGCGCCCTCGACGATCACGCGGCGCCGAGGAGCGACACCAGCGGAGCCAGCCCTGAGAACACGAAGTCGGGGCGCGGCACGCTCGGATGCAGGGGGAGGCCACGGCGATTGATCCAGGCAATGGTGAGACCGAGGGGCTTGCCGCCCACCATGTCGGTGAACTGCGATTGCCCGGAGTGGAAGATCTCGCCGAGCGCGACCCCGGCCCGATCGATGAGGTACCGGAAGAGCCGGCCGTCGGGCTTGTAGCCGCAGGCCCGCTCTGCCGTGCACACGAGATCGAAGGTGCGCCCGAGGGGCGTCATGGCGAGGAGATCGTCGTCGATGTTGGACACGAGGGCGAGCCGGCAGCGCGAGGCCAGCTTCTCGAGGGTGGCCGCCACGTCGGGATAGAGGGTGAAGCGGGGAAAGGCGTCGAAGTAGCGCTGGATCAGGCCAGCGTCGCCGCCCCTGACGCCAAAGTGCCGGAAGGTTTCATCGAGGGACCGGCGGCAGATCTCTTTGTAGGAGCGGTAAGGCTCGCGGTAGTGGGCGATGTTGCGCTGCTCCCAGTGGTCCCAGAACGAGCCGGGATCCAGGTGAGACACGCCCGCGTCGACCGGGATGGACCGGAACACCGCCGCAGCGCTGCTCGGCGTGTCGACGAGAGTGCCGTAGACGTCGAAGGACAGCAGAGAGGTCAGCGCCCGATCACCTGGCGCACGGCGGCGAGCACGCGTGCGGGATCACCCTCGAGGTGGGTGGGAGGAGCGAGGGGAGGCGGCGGGTTCTTGATGCCCGCCCCCGTCAGGATCATCACCACGCGAGTCCCCGCCTCGACCTCGCCCGCTTCCTTCATCTGGCAGAGGGCGGCGAGCGCGGCCGCTGCCTCCGGTCCCGTCCAGATGCCTTCGACCCGCGCGAGGAGACGTTGAGCCTCGACGATGGCGCTCTCGCTCACCGCGTGGGGATGGCCTCCCGTCTCGCGCATGATTCGCAGCATCTGGCGTCCTGCGAAGGGACCGGGCACGCGCAGGCCGGGGGCATCGGTGACCGGATTCTCCCAGAGCGCGGTGGTCTCCGCCTTGTCCTCCCACGCCTTCACGAGCGGGGCACAACCTTCTGCCTGCACGGCGATGAAGCGCGGTTGAGCCGCCTTGATCCAGCCCAGCCCCGCCAGCTCCTCGAAGGCCTTCCAGATCCCCACGAGGCCGGTGCCCCCGCCCGTGGGATACATCAGCACATCGGGCGCGTCCCATCCGAGCTGCTCGGCGAGCTCGAGCCCCATGGTCTTCTTGCCCTCGAGGCGATAGGGCTCCTTGAGAGTGGCCAGATCGAACCAGCCGATCTGGCCGGACATGCCGGCAATGAGCTTGCCCGCGGTGGCAATGGAGCCGTCCACCGTGAAGACGTGCGCCCCTGCCATGATGGCCTCGGCCACCGCGGCTTCGGGCGTCCCTCGCGGCACGACGACCACCACGGGAATGCCGCCGCGCGCGCCATACACGGCGGCGGCGCCTCCTGCGTTCCCCGCCGACGGGATCATCACGCCCTTGACGCCGAGCGTGCGCGCCTTGGTCAGGGCCATGCCGAGCCCGCGCGCCTTGAAGGAGCCCGTGGGATTCTGGCCCTCGTCCTTGGCCCAGAGATGACGAAGCCCCAGGTGGCGGGCCAGCCGGGGGAGCGCGAGCAATGGAGTTCCGCCCTCCCCGAGCGTGATGGGCTCCTCGCCGGGGTCGAGCGGCGTGAGCTCGCGGAAGCGATACATACCGGGAGGACGACGGAGGAGATCGTCCTTGGTGACGGCGGCCGCGATCCTCGGCAGGTCGTAGCGCACGGCCAGCATCTGGCCGCAGCCTTCGCAGACGGTGAGGAGGTGTCCGGCTCCATGCCGCCGGCCACACACCGTGCACTCGATATGGGAGACGAAGCTCACGGACGGGCTAATGGGCCTTCTCTTTCTCCGCCTTGGCGGCGGCCACGATCTTGTCCGCGAGGTGCGCCGGGACTTCCTCGTAGTGCGAGAACTCCATGGAGTATCCGCCGCGCCCGCCCGTCATCGAGCGGAGAGTGGACTCGTAGGTGAGCATCTCCGCCATGGGCGCCTGCGCCCGCACGGAGACCACTTCCCCCTCGGGCTCCATGCCTACGATGCGCCCGCGGCGGCCGTTGAGATCGCCGATGACGTCGCCCGCGTTGTCCGACGGCGCCGTCACCTCGACGTTCATCACGGGCTCGAGGAGGATGGGATGCGCGTCCACCACGCCCTTCTGGAGACCCAGGGAGGCGGCGATCTGGAAGGCCATGTCCGACGAGTCCACGTCGTGGTACGAGCCGTCGTAGAGGGTGATCTTGAGGTCGACCACGGGATAGCCCGCGTAGATGCCGCGCTTCATGCACTCGCGCACGCCCTTCTCCACGGAGGGAATGAAGTTGCGCGGGACGGCACCCCCGAAGATGTCGTCCACGAACTCGAAGCCGCCCCCGCGCGCGAGCGGCTCGATGCGAAGCCACACGTCGCCGTACTGGCCGCGGCCGCCCGTCTGCTTCTTGTACTTTCCCTGCACCTCCGCGCGCCCCTTGACCGTCTCCTTGTAGGGGATGCGCGGGGGCAGCACGCTCACGTCCACGTTGTACTTGCGCTTCATGCGCTCCACCACCGTCTCCACGTGGAGCTGGCCCATGCCCGAGACGAGAAGCTGCTTGGTCTCGGGATCGAAGTGATGGTGGACGGTGGGATCTTCTTCCGTCATCCGATGGAGCGCGGTGGAGATCTTGTCCTCGTCGCCGCGGGTTTTGGGCTGGATGGCGAAGGAAATGGCGGGCTCGGGGAAGGCGATGCCGGGCAGGATCACGGGATTCGCCTCATCGCACAGGGTGTCTCCGGTCAGGGTGTCCTTGAGCTTGGCCACCACCCCGATCTCGCCGGGACCGAGAGACTCGACCTGCTTCTGGGTCTTGCCCTGGAGCCAGCCCGCGTGACCCACACGCTCCCGGCTGCTCCGCGTGGCGTTGAAGACCTGGCTGTCCGCCTTGAAGGTGCCGGAGTAGACACGGAAGAGGGAGAGCTTGCCCACATGAGGATCGGCGATGGTCTTGAAGACCACGGCGGCGAGCGGGGCCTTGGAATCGGAGGCGCGCGACACGGTCTGCTTGGTGCGGGGGTCGATGCCTTCCGCCGCGCCCTGCTCGGCCGGAGACGGGAACTCCTTGATGAGAAGATCCAGGAGCGGGGCAACCCCGATCCCCCGGGTGGCCGCCGCGCCCAGCACGGGCACGAGGGCGCCCGCACTGATGGCCTTGCCGAGGGCGGTCAGCATCTCCTCCTCCTCGATGCCCCCCGCTTCCAGGTACTTGGCGAGAAGATCGTCGTCCGTCTCCGCCACCGCCTCCATGAGCTTCTCGCGCCAGTTCTTCGCGTCCTCCATGATCTCGCCGGGAATGTCGCCTTCCTTCACCTTGCCATCCACGGTGAGGAGCGCCTTCATGGTCACGAGGTCGACGAGACCCTTGAAGCTCGCCTCGCTGCCGATGGGTAGCTGCAGCGGGCACAGCCGCCCCTTGAGCCGCTTTTGCAGGGATTCGAGCGCGCGGTGGAAATCCGCCCGCTCGCGGTCGAGCCGGTTGATGACGATGGCGCGGGGCAGGCTGTACTCGTTGGCGTACTTCCAGACCTTCTCCGTCTGCACCTGCACGCCCGCCACCGCATCGACCACGATGACGGCCGCGGTGACCACGCGGAGGCCCGCGCGGGCGTCGGCCACGAAGTCGCCGTAGCCGGGGGTGTCGATCAGGTTGAAGTGATGTCCCTTCCAGTCGCAGAAGGCGACCGAGGTGCCGAGCGAGATTTTGCGCTTGATCTCGTCGGGGTCGAAGTCGGTGGTGGTGGTGCCGTCCTCGACCTTGCCGAGGCGGTTGATGGCGCCGGCTGCGAACAAGATGGCTTCTACCAGCGAGGTCTTGCCGACTCCGCCGTGCCCCACGAAGCCGACGTTGCGGATCTTGGAGATGTCCGTCGCCATGCGTGCCTCCCCGTGCCGCGTTGCGAAGGGATGGATCGCCTGCCGAAGAAAGGGCGATGTGGGCACGCATGCTACCACAGTGTTACGGGGTGTTCCAGAGCGCGGCGGGACGTCGCTCGCGCGGGCGACGTCCCGTGATCAACGCAGCGCGTAGTCGCTACTGATTGCGAGCGCGCATCGAGGCGGGCTGGCCCGGCAGCTTGAGCGACTTGCCCGTGTTGACGACGCGGAGTCCCTTCTTCGTGTCCTCGACGACCTTGAGGATCGACACGTCGCTGTCCAGGTAGTTCCCCACGTAGAGATACTTGCCGTCGGCGCTCCACACCACGCCTTCGGGCAGCCCGCGCACCTCGACCTCGTCCAGCCGCGTCACCTTCTTGCCATCGATCTTGAGGATGACCACGCTGCCGTTCCGGTTGTAGTACCAGGAATTCCAGGCCTTCTCGCTACCACGCAGGAGCACGGCGGCAGCGAGATTGCCCTTGGGGCTGATGGCCAGGCCCTCGGGAGCATCGCCCACCGCCACTCGATCGATCACGCGCGGCGGCGTCGCTTCGAGATCGATCACGCTGACCGTGTCGATGTGGCCATCGGATGAGCCGGCGTTACCGTTGTCGGCGGTGAGCGCGATGCTGCCGTCGGGCGCCACGTCGACGTTGTAGGGCCAGAGCCCGACCGGCATGTCGTACTTGTCGTACGTTACTTTCTGGCCGTCCACGTCCAGCAGGGCGACCTTGTGGCCGGGGAACTTGGCCACGAGGGCGCGCTTGCCGTCGGGGGTGAAGACCACATGGGAGACCTGCTCACCCATGGGTACCGTGTCGATCAGTTTCACCTCCTTGCCGGAGATGGAGACCACACTGATCGAGTTGTCGGCACGGTTGGCGATCAACGCGAGGGTCCCGGCCTTGTTGATGCTGAGGCCCGAGGGTTGCTTGCCCACGTCGACAGTGGCGATGTGGGCGGGCGGCGTCGTGGTGAGATCGATGACGTAGAGCTTGTTGTCCGGCACCTGCTTCCACTCGTCGCCGTCCTTCTGCCAGTCCACGGAGTTGGCCACGATGGCCAGCTTCTGGTCGGGGGTGATGGCGAGATTGGTGGGCGGCCCCACGATAGAGTTCATGAGCGGCAGGTTGGCCACGATCTTCGGCGCCTCGGGGCTGCTGATGTCAACGATTGAGATGGAGTCCTTCCCGGGGGGGCGGCGGATCAGCTTGCCCGTCTTGTCGACAGTGATCTTGTCGTCGTTGCCGATGATCATGAGCTGCGCGTGGGCAACGAGCGGGGCGAGCACGAGGGCCAGGGCCAGCACGAGTGTCTGGGCGATGGACATACGGGTCCCCCTCTCCGTTGAGGTGGGTTCGACTACGGCCGGACGACTTTGTTGGCGAGCACGCCGATCTTCTCGACCTCCGCTTCCATGCGATCCCCCGCCTTGAGGAAGTTGCCGGTGGCCGCCCCCACGCCGTCGGGCGTGCCCGTGGCGATGATGTCGCCGGGGAGCAGGCTCATGGCGAGCGAGAGGACCTCGATGCACTGGTCGACGGGGAAGATCATCTTGCTCGTGTTGCTCGACTGCCGTATCTGCCCGTTCACGCGCATCACGATGTTGAGGCTCTGCGGGTTGGGCAATTCGTCGGCCGTCACCAGCACGGGGCCCATGGGGCAGAAAGTGTCGAGGGACTTGCCCTTGAACCACTGGGTGTGCCGCTTCTGCAGGTCGCGCGCGGTGACGTCGTTGATGATGGTGTAGCCGAAGACGTGCTTGAGGGCGTCGGCGCGGCTGATGTCGTGGCCGCCCGTCCCGATGACCGCGGCCAGCTCCACTTCGTAGTCGAGCTCGCTCGTCACCGCGTGGTGCACCACGTCGTCCCCAGGGCCAACCACCGCCGTGCCCGGCTTGGTGAAGTACACGGGATGTTCGGGGACGGCGGCCCCCCGCTCCGCCGCGTGATCGGCGTAGTTGCGGCCGAGGCAGAAGACGTTGCGGGCGGGATGCGGGATGGGGGCGAGGAGGCGCACCCGCTTGAGCGGATAGGCGAGCTTGCGCCCGGCCAGCTCCTCGATGGCCTGCTGCTCCACGAGCGTCTTGCCGTGCTCCCACGCCTCCCGGGTGAGGGTGATAGTCGTCTCGCCGCCCTGGATCATCTCGAGGAGGCTCCTCGGAAAGCCTCCGCGTCCGCGCCGCACCGTGCCGCGCTGGACGGCGAGATCCTTGGCGAGACCGCCGAGATCGAGCACGGCCTCGTTCCACACGGCTCCGGGCTTGGGCTCGCCGCGACCGCGACGGAAGGTGACGAGGCGCACGGCTACTGGCTCACCGGCGCACCGCTGCGCGGAGGCAGCGTCTTGCCGGTCTGGCGGGCGATGTCCTCGAGCTCTCTGGGCAGACCGAAGCGCACGTCTTCTTCCACCACGTGCACCTCCCGCACCTCCGCGTGGCGCTCGCGCTGAAGCGCCTCCACCACTTCCGTGACGAGGAACTCCGGCGTGGAGGCGCCGGCCGTCACCCCGACCCGTTTGGCTCCTTCCAGCCACTCCGTGCGGATGTCGTTCTTGTCGTTGATCAGGTAGGAAGGCGTACCCATCACCGTCGACACCTCCACGAGCCGGTTGGCGTTCGAGCTGTTGGCGGCCCCGATGACGAGCAGCACGTCCACCTCTCCCGCCACCGTCTTGGCCGAGACCTGGCGGTTCTGGGTCGCGTAGCAGATGTCGTCCTTGGCCGGCCCCACGATCTTCGGGAAGCGGCGGCGCAGCGCCTGGATGCAGTCGCGCGTATCGTCCACGGACAGCGTGGTCTGGGTCAGGTAGGCGACCTTGTCCGGGTCGGGCACCTGGAGGCGATCCACCTCCTCGGGATGCGCGATGAGGAACATCCGCTCCGGAGCCTCCCCCATGGTCCCCACCACCTCGTCGTGATCGGCGTGCCCGACGAGCACGATGCTGTAGCCTTCCCGCGCATAGCGGATGGCTTCCAGGTGCACCTTGGTCACCAGCGGACAGGTGGCGTCGATGACGTGGAGTCCGCGCCCCTTCGCCTCGTGGCGCACGGCCGGGGAAACGCCGTGGGCGCTGAAGATCACCGTGGCATCGTCGGGCACCTCGTGGAGCTCGTCCACGAAGTGCGCGCCCTTGGCGCGAAGGGCTTCCACCACATGACGGTTGTGCACGATCTCGCGCCGCACGTACACGGGGGGCGGACACACCTGCAGGGCCAGCTCGACGATGTCGATGGCGCGGTCCACGCCGGCGCAGAAGCCCCGAGGCCCCGCCAGCACGATTTCCTGCAATGGGAAGGTCGCCATAGTCTCCTCAGGCAGTGGACGGCTCGATCAAGATCTTGAGGGCCAGTCCCTGATCCATGAGTCCCAGCGCCTCGCGCACCTGGCCGAGCGCCATGGTGTGGGTCAGGAGACCATCCGGCACCAGGCTACCCGACTCGAGCAACGACACCGCTTGCCGGATCAACGCCGGCGTGTGGTGAAAGGCTCCCACCAGCGTGAGCTCTTCGTAGTGCGCCCGTCGCGTGTCCAGCCGCACGGTCGTTCCCGGGGCGCAACCACCGAAGAGTACCACGGTCCCCCCGCGGCCGACAGCCGCTATAGCCTGCTCCCACACCTCGGGGCGCCCCGTCGCGTCGATGGCTACGTCGATGCCGGCGCCGCCCGTGGCTTGGCGCAGCACGACAGCGAGATCGGGAGCCTGCGTAGTGTCGACACACTCTGCGATGCCGAGCCGACGCACCTGATCGAGGCGCCACCCGGGCTTGCCGACGAGGATGACGCGGGCGCCCCGCTGCGCGGCGACCAGGGCGAGAAGGCAGCCGAGCGGTCCGTGACCGATCACCGCGACGGTCATGCCGCACGCCACCCGCCCCCGCTCCACGCCAAGGAGGGCGCAGGCCAACGGCTCGGCGAAGGCGGCGCGCCGCGCGGGTAGCGAGGCCGAGAGGCGCACGACGTTGGCGGCCACCAGACGGGGCGGCAAGGCGATGTACTCGCCGTAGGCTCCGTTGACGAAGAGAAGGTCTTGGCAGAGGTTCTCGCGATGCATCCGACAGAAGCGGCAGCCGCCGCACGGAGCGGAGTTCGCCGCCACCACGCGGTCCCCTTCCCGGAAGTCGGCTACGCCGCGACCGACACGGGCCACCGTGCCTGCGAGCTCGTGGCCGAACACCGTCGGCACGTGCGGAATCATCACGGGATGACCGCGCCGCAGCACCTTCACGTCGGTGCCGCAGGTGAGCGCGGCCTCCACCCGCACGATCAGCTCACCGACGGCCGGCTTCGGCACGGGGAGCTCCTCCAAACGCAGATCGCCCGGACCGTAAAAGACCTGCGCCCTCATGGCCGGATGTACACCTTCACCGCCTCGCGCCGTTGCATCAGCTCCACCCCTCGGGCCAGCTCGGCGAGGGGCAGGCGATGCGTGATGAGCCCCTCGACGGTAACCTGACCGCAGCGCAGGAGCTCGAAGGCCTCGCCGAGCTCGGCGGGCGACGAAGAGTAGGTGGCGGAGAGCGTGAGCTCGCGATGGTACAGCTCGCCCAGGGCGAGGGGAAGGCTGTCCCCGGCTCCGCCCGCGAAGCAGTGGAGCTGGCCGCCGTCGCGAGCGTGCGCGGCGGCCCAGGGCAGGAGCGCCGCGCCGCCCGCCGTGAGCATCACCACGTCGGCGCGGCGGCCCTCCGTGGCCTCGTCAAGCGCGCGATCGAGATCGGCATCCGCCTCGAAGACGCGAGCGCCTGCCTCACGGCCGAGAGTCCGGCGAGAGCCATCGATATCGGCGCCGAACACGGTGGCGCCGGCGAGACGGAAGGCCTGGATGAGCAGGCATCCGATGGAACCGAGCCCGACCACGACGACCGTGTCCCCCGCTTCCGTCCGGGAGCGCCTGACGGCGCGGAGACAGCAGGCCAGCGGCTCGGTGAAGGAGGCCGTCTCGTCGCTCATGGCGTCCGGCAGCGCGAAGGTGGCGTGGTTCACGTTCGGCCCGGGCACACGGCAGAGCTCCGCGAAGCCGCCGGGGTCGAGATTGATGCGCTTGAACTCTCGGCACATCGACGGACTGCCGCGCCGGCAGTAATGGCAGGCGAAGCAGGGCACGTGGTGCGCGGCGACCACGCGCTGGCCTGCGTGAAAGCGCGTCACCCCCGTGCCGAGGCCCATGATCTCGCCCACCACCTCGTGGCCGAAGACGGCGGGCGCTTTCGTGTGCGGGCTCGTGACCTTTAGAATGTCGGATCCGCAGAGTCCGCAGCCGCGCACGCGGACGAGCAGCTCCCCCGGCCCCAAGGCGGGCTCCGGCCACTCGAGCAATTCGAGGCTGCCCCGCCCCGTGTAGACGCCGGCCTTCATGATCGTCGCTCGCCCCAGCGGGAGCGGATCCAGCTCCGCAGCGCAATGACGAGCTTCCGCGACGTGGGTACGCTCACCCGCTCTCCGAAGACGCGGAACTGGCGATGCTCGATGAGCCGGAGCAGGGCGAAGTAGGTCCGGCCCATGATCTCCGCGGCGAACAGAGTATGGGCGTCGGCGCGGGGGAGCGCGGCCCACGCCCGCTCGTAGTAGGCGTGGGCGCGCGCCGCCTGATGCTCCATGAGCCGCACGAAGGCCGGGCCATAGTGCCCGGCGGCTAGGTCCTCCCCCGTGACGCCGAAGCGCTTCAGATCCTCCTGGGGGAGGTAGACGCGGCCGGCCCGCGCGTCGGGCTCCACGTCGCGCATGATGTTGGTGAGCTGAAGGGCTACCCCGAGGTCCACCGCGTACGCTCGAGCTCGCACGTCCGTATAGCCGAAGATCTCGATGCAGCAGAGCCCGACCGCGGAGGCGACACGATAGCAATACGGATAGAGCTCCTCGAACGTGTCGTACGTGGAGCGGTCGAGGTCCATCTCCACCCCTGCGATGATCTCGTTGAGCGCCTCCCGCGGGATGCGGAAGCGCCGTACCGCCTCCTGCAGCCGTTGGGCCGCGGGATGCTCCGGCCGGCCCTCGAAGACCTCGGCGATCTCGCCCCGCCAGCGTTCCAGTTCCTTACGCTGGACGGCGCGGTCATGGCCCACGTCGACCGCGTCGTCCACGATGCGGCAGAAGGCGTAGACGGCGTAGATGGCCTCGCGCTGGGGACGCGGAAGGCAGAGGAAGGCGTAGAAGAAGTTGGAGCGACTCTTGCGGGTCAGCTTCGAGACGAATTGGGTCGGGTTCATTTAACTGCGGGGGCCTCGAAATGGCCCCCGCACTCCCCCCTTCTCGCGCCGGCACGACCTCGACGGTCGTGCCACCGCTGCCCTGCCCCGTGGCGATGCCTGAAGCCGCACTCCCTCCTTCTCGCGCCGGCACGACCTCGACGGTCGTGCCACCGCTGCCCTGCCCCGTGGCGATGCCTGAAGCCGCACTCCCCCCTTCTCACGCCGGCACGACCTCGACGGTCGTGCCACCGCTGCCCTGCCCCGTGGCGATGCCTGAAGCCGCACTCTCCCCTTCTCGCGCCGGCACGACCTCGACGGT
>Ga0209465_10000352_pt1 | contig 21851 bp, 23 predicted proteins | sample PanSoiPlot1MoBio_FD_188321 | JGI IMG/M metagenome (GOLD analysis project Ga0209465, IMG submission 188321) | Tropical forest soil microbial communities from Panama analyzed to predict greenhouse gas emissions - Panama Soil Plot 1 MoBio (SPAdes)... | ecosystem: Environmental > Terrestrial > Soil...
GAGAATGTGCGCCTGCTGCTCTTATCGAAATCGCGCGCCTTCCCGAACGGGCTCGCCAACAATGGCGGCCAGGTCGGCCGGCACTATATGACCCACCACACCGGCAATCCGGTGACGGCGCTGTTCCCGTTCGAGCTCAACAACTGGTACGGTCTGCCGGCCCAGGGCGTCGCGGTTGACAACTGGGCGGACGATAATTTCGACCATTCCGGCCTCGATTTTATCGGCGGCGGCAATCTGTGGGTCTATTCCGACCGCCGGCCGATCGCCGCCGCCAGCATGTCGACCTTCGGCAAGGCGCCGCTGTGGGGCAGTGCGTGGAAATCGTTCATCAAGCAGAACGCCGACCGCTTCAATGTCGCCTATCTGCAGAAAACGACCTTGCCGTACGAGGACAACTATCTTGATCTCGATCCGGTCGCGAAGGATCCGATGGGGCTCCCCGTGATCCGCATCACGGCCGATCATAAGGACAATGAGAAGCGGCTGGGCGCCTTCATCCAGGACAAGATGGCGCAATGGTTCATTGAGGCGGGTGCCATCGCGGTCGAGAAGGGGCCAACCGGCACCATGGGCCCCTCGACCCACGCCTATGGGGGCACCCGCATGGGCGACAACCGCGCCACCAACGTGGTCAATCGCTTCGGCTTCGCCCATGAGGTGCCGAACCTCGGCATTCTCGGCGCTTCCGTGATGGGCACCAGCGGTGCCCATAATCCGACCCTGACCGCGCAGGCGCTGGCATGGCGCACCGCGGAGCATCTGACGGAGAACTGGAGGACGATTGCGGGTAATGGGTAGCCCGGATGAAGCGTAATCCGGGAGCGGCCTGTCCCGGATTACGCGACCGAAGAGGTCGCTCCCTCCGGGCTACATCGACTGACCGCGACACCGGCAGCGTCACCGCCGTAAGTTCCGGAATGTTTTCTTCCACGCAATGGTGTCGATCAGCGATTTCTCGGCGTCGCTGATGCGCACGACGTTGCCGTCCTCCGCCAGGGTGAAGCGCACGACGGTCTTTTCCTCGTCGGTATGATCGAGGAACAGCGTCTTGTAGTCGACGATCTCGACGACCGGATTGAGCTTTTCGACCTTCACCGAGACGGGGACTGGCGTGGTGGCGATGTGGTGGTAAAGGTGGATGTTGACGGTGTATTCGCCCGCCATGACGCCGCGAATACTGACCAGTTCCTCGCGGATCGGGAGCGGTATTTTTCTCGACTCCACATAGGTGAAATCGTTGGTGTCGCCGCGATCGTCGCGCTCGAGCACCATCAGGCCGACATCGCGCTGGTTGTACCAGACGAGCTTGCCGGCCGGGTCCTGCACATAGAGATCGACATCATCCGGATGCTGATCCGGCCAAGTCATGGTGATGATGAACTCGGCCCGCTTGATGACCTTACCGGGATCTGATGCCGGCTTCATCACCAGAAGGGCGATGAAGAACAGGAAGGCAAGAACTTGCAGCGCCTTGAACAATACAACCGTGAAGGGGTCGAAACGATCCTCCCGGTAGTAAAGTGAGCCTTCCATTCCGAGTTTTTCCAAAGTGACCTGGCCGATCGCGAACGTCGCCGCGCCTCATCCTAGCCGCTCCGCAGCCCGCACAGGAACCCCTGGCGGCAGGGCCAGTCCAGTCTGGGGGCAGACGTGCATCGGACGCAAGGCTTTTGGCCGTGCCGGCCGCAACGTAGACGGGTCCGCTGCGGTCAAATGGTTGTGCGGCAACTGTGGGCTTCGATACGGCGGGTGAAAGAAAATGTAGCGGGCTTTATCAATTGATCTTCACCCCGGCGTCCTGCGCGACTTTCGCCCATTTCTCGATCTCGGCCTCGATGAAAGCGCCGAATTCCGAGGCCGTCATCGAGAGTGGTGTCACGCCCTGCTTCGCCCAAGACTCCTTGATCTCGGTCGAGTTGAGGACTTTTCGGATTTCGGCGTTGAGGCGTTCAACGATCGGTTTCGGTGTCCCGGCGGGCGCGACGATGCCCACCCAACCGGATGCCCGGAAGCCCGGAACACCGGCTTCCGAAATGGTCGGCACGTCGGGAAGGATTGGGGAACGTTCTTCCCCGGTCGTGCCGAGCGCGCGCACCAGCCCGGCTTCGACGCTCGGCCCCATGGTGGCGATGGTGTCGAACATCATTTCTATCTGACCGCCGAGGATGTCGTTGCGGGCGCCCGTACTGCCCTTGTAGGGCACGTGCACGATGTCGGTCCCGCTCATTTTCTTGAACAACTCGCCGGTGAGATGATACTGCGAGCCGGTCCCAGATGAGCCGTAATTCATGGTGCCGGGCTTGGCTTTGGCAAGGGCGATGAAATCCTTCAAGGTCTTCACCGGCACCGATTTGTGCACCACCATCACGAGATCACCGGCATAGATCGGCGACACGGGCGCGAAGTCCCGCATCAGCTGAAATGGCTTGTTGACGACCAGCGATTCATTGGTGGCGTGGGTCTGGGAAATAATCAGCAGCGTGTAGCCGTCCGGCACCGCTTTGGCCACCGCGTCGGTGCCGATCATGGTGCTGGCACCCGGCCGATTCTCGAGCACGAAACTCTGCTTGAGGTTGTCGGACAGTTTCTGCGCAAGGACGCGCGAAAAAACATCGGCCGGGCCGCCAGGCCCATAGGGCGCGATGATGTGGACAATCCGCGTCGGGTAGTCTTGCGCTGGCGCCTGCGTTGAAGGTGCGATAAAGAACCCCGTGAGCAAGGCAAGCAGTGCGAAACGCATCGTGACCATCATGGGTGTTCCTCAGGCTTGTCACCGGCCGTGCGGCGCCCAGCTGACTTGGTAAGCGCGGCTGCCCACGGATTATCAATACTATTATAGCATGCGCCGCGAAGAAAAATCAGGCGCGCCACGCGCCCGCTGAAATCGGCGCGGCCCGGCTTTCCGCCGGCAATCGCGGAATGTATCCGGCGGACGGGTCAAAACCGACGAGTCGTCGTTGCAACATGCGGCGACAGTCACATTGCGCGCTATTGATCCGCCAAATGAATGATGGATAAACAGCACCGTCAGTGGGCGTTGGGATGGGGCTGACTAAAATCTTTTCGGATGTGGACTCAAACGTCCCTCTTCCTTTCCTTCTATCCCATCCTTCTTAGGGGAGACCATCATGAAAGATTCTTCACGTTGTTTTGTGCAAACCGCCTGTGCCGTCACGCTGGTGTTGGGCTGCGGGATCGGCACCGCCGCAACGCAGGCCGTCATTGTCGAGCGGGGTGCGATGCCGCCGCCGCGTGTCGAGGTCATTCCGGCGGCGCCGGGCCGAGGCTACAACTGGGTTCCGGGTCATTGGGCGTGGCGTGGTCACGGCTGGGTGTGGATCCCGGGCCATCATATTCGCGACGTCGTTGCGGCCATGCCGGCCGAAGTCGTCGAAGTGGTGCCGGCGCGGCCGGCGGCAGGCTATGTTTGGGTCAAGGGCCACCATGTCTGGGAAGGCGGCCGCTGGAACTGGCATCCGGGCGTCTGGGTGCGCTGATCCGCTGCGGCGACAAGAGGTGGTCATTAACGGGGCGGCCGCGGGCCGCCTCGTGCCGCCGTGCCATCAGGAGAAGCTATAAAGCTTTGCCGGATTATCGACCAGGATTCGGTTGCGCACCGCTTCATCCGGCGCCCATTCCGCAAGCAGATCAAAAAGCACCGCATCGTCAGGCAAGGCCCCCTTGCCCTGCTCGCTGGGGTGCGGCCAGTCGCTGCCCCACACCAGCCGCTCGGGCGCAGCCTTCACATAGGCCTGCGCGACCGCGGTCGAGTCAGCATAGGTCGGCGGGCCGACCTTGGTGTCCGCATAGGCGCCCGAGAGCTTGACCCAGGCCTTGCTCTTCTGCAGCAGGTCAACCACCACCGCGAACGCCGGGTGACCCGTCCCGACAGGCTCCGGCATGTGGGCAAGATGATCGAATACGATCTGGCACGGCAACCGGTTCAGCACGTCCTTGGCGGCGAGCGTCATGTCAGCAGACATATTGAACTGCACATGCCATCCCATCGGCGCAATGCGCTTCGCTATCGGCTCGAGCATATCCATGTTGGTGGCGCCACCCGGGGTCGCGAGATTGAAGCGGACGCCGCGGACGCGCGCCGCGTCGAGCCGCTTGAGTTCGTCATCGGTGACGCTCGCGTTCACGACGGCCACGCCGCGCGCAGTGGGCCCGCATTCGCCCAGCGCTTCGATCAGTCCATCATTGAAGACGCCGTAGGTCGAAGGCTGCACGATCACGTTACGCGAGGTGCCGATGCGCTTCTGCAGCAGTCGATAAGCGACGACCGAGGCATCGCCCGGGCGCAGCGTAGAATTGGGATCGATCTTGAATCGCGCGCTGTAGATGTGGTGATGGCAGTCGGTCGCGTTGGGCGGTGCCTTGGTTTTCGCGGGCGCCGTCCCGCTCGACCACGGCACCTGCTGCGCCTGTGCCTGCGACATTACGGCGTCCGCCGCGGATGCGCCCACCATAGCCAGAACGGTCCGCCGGTTCACATCGCTGGTCGCCATCGCTTCCTCCCGCTGACTTGGGGTTTTCATTATGACCAGCTTTGCGGACGAACCGGTCTGGGTCAATGCCCATTGCGAGCAAAAATCAAACTCATGGCGCCGCTTCCACGAGGCAGCGAAGAGGATGTTCGTGTTTGCGGGCCAGGTCCCGCAATTCCTCCGCCTTCGTGTCCGCGACAGCGAACGGATAGGTCCCGCACTCCGCAATCCCATGATTATGGGTGTGCAGCATGATCTGCGTCGCTGTCTCGCGGTCCTTGTCGAATATCCGTTCCAGCACATGCACAACGAACTCCATCGGGGTGAAGTCGTCATTGAGAAGCAGCACCCTGAACATCGACTGCGAGCCGGTAGCCTCGTGGGATTCCGCGCTTTCGTCTTGTAGCGGCGGCGCACCATCCGATTGCGACGACGTCCTGCGCCTGATGTACATCGTCGCATCGTATCTCGTCATACCCTGTTCCCTTAGAAAATGGGCGGTGGGCTCGGCGAAAATCTGCACTAAGACGTCCGCGCTGGTGACGACGTCGCGTGCAGCGGACGTTGCGTGCGTCATGGCACGTTCGAGGAGTGCTTCGACGTCGGCGCTCAGTTCCGGCAACTCCTCTCCAGCGGCGACGACATTGTCCTTAGGGCCCGGAAGAAACCTCGTAACAGCGTCGCGCAGCTTACCGAGGTCGACGCCGCAGGCGCGCATAACCTCTGCTGCGTCCGGATCACTGATCAGTGCAAGAAGAAGATGCTCAAGTGCCGCGCATTCCTCGCGCCGCTGCCCGGCGCTTGCACGGGCGTGGTTGAGTGTGTGCCAGAGATTCTGGGAGTATATCGGCGTAATGGTCACAGCATTTGCTCCCGCATGGCAGGATCTGCCAAGGCGCAACCGTCTATATGGACGCTATCCAGCGGCTTTCAAACCGGTAAGGAGACGGGCGGACTCAATTCGGCTCGCTGCCTTCTCCGAGGACCTTAAACGACTCTTCAAGCTGCGGACTCATGGGGATGTTGAAGCGTTCGCCATTGGGTAACGGGGATTCGAACCACTTCGCGTAAATCGGACCGATGTCGCGTGCGACCACGAGGTTCCGGACTGCGCGATCGACAGCCGCGCGCAGTTCCGGTTCGTTGCGGCGAAACGCGATACCGTAGGGATCGTAGGAGAGGAACTCGCCGACCACCTTCAACTGGCCTTGGGAGCGATGCTGCGCGATTAGTCCATAGAGCAGGATGTCGTCGGTGGCAAACGCGTCGGCCTGGCCGTCCGCCAATATGCGATAAGATTCCTCGTGATCGGGGCTCTCGATCAGTGTGATTCCCAGTTTGAATTTCTGATCGAGCGCTCTCAGTGCCTGTTCGTTCGTTGTGCCCCGCGTCACCACCACTTTGCGCCCCTTGAGATCGCGAAAATCGCGCCAGGCGGTCGCAACCGGAACCATGACTTTGGTACCGCTGACAAAGATCATGGGCGAGAAATCGACCACCTTCCGCCGCTCCAGATTGTTGGTCGTCGAACCGCATTCTAGATCAATCGCGCCGTCAACGATCGCGGGCAGCCGGCTTTCCGACGTCACCTTCACGAAGTCGACCTTGAGATCGTCGCGGTCAAGCGTGCGGCCGATCTCTTCCACGATGGCGTTGCAGATGTCGATCGAGTAGCCAACCGGCCGACCGGCTCGATCAAGATATGAGAACGGGATTGAAGCGTCGCGATAGCCGAACCGCACCGTTCCGGTTTTCTTGATCTGGGCAAGCGTGCCGGACACGATGCCCGGGTCGCTCGTCTCGACCTGAGCGTGGCTGGACGGGGAGCCGACGAATGCGGTCGCGATGACGAGGGCGATGCGAAACGCCTTTCTTATCCCACCCCCGCTCGCGGGGGCCTTTCCTATCCCTCCCCTGCTTGCGGGGGAGGGATGGGTGGGGGCTATGTCCGGGAGTCCCAAGCGTGGAAAAGACCCCGCCCCTCCCTCCCCGAAGAAGGGGAGTGAGAAGAAGCGCGAAGCCCCTGACACTCGACCGATCATGGCCGCCACCCCTATTCCGCCGGCGCAGCGGCCGGGATCGGGTGCTCAAGCGTCGCGCCCTCTTCGATGCCGGGCTGCTCGGGACGCAGGTTGCCTTCCCACTTGGAGATCACGGCGGCAGCGACGGAATTGCCCACCACGTTGGTAGCGCTGCGTCCCATGTCGAGGAACTGGTCGATGCCCATAATGAGCAGCAGTCCGGCCTCCGGAATGTTGAAGGTCGAAAGCGTGGCCGAGATGACCACCAGTGAGGCGCGCGGAACGCCGGCCATGCCCTTGGAGGTCAGCATGAGGAGGAGCAACATGGTGATCTGCTCGCCCGCACTCAAAGTGATGCCGTAGGCCTGTGCGATGAACAACGTCGCAAAGGTGCAATACATCATCGAGCCATCGAGATTGAACGAATACCCGAGCGGCAGCACGAAACTCGCAATCCGGTTGGGTATGCCGAACTGTTCCAGGCGCTCCAGCGTCTTAGGATAAGCGGCCTCGGAACTCGCGGTCGAGAACGCGAGCAGGATCGGCTCGCGTACCAGCTGGGCGAGGCGAAGCGAGCGTGGACCAACCACAAGGAATCCGGCAGCAAAGATGACCAGCCAGAGGATGACGAGCGACAGGTAGAAGCCGCCCATGAACTTGCCGAAAGTGACCAGGATGCCTAGACCGTTGGTCGTGACAGTCGCCGCGATGGCTGCAAACACGGCGAGCGGCGCTGCCTTCATCACGTAGCCGGTGATTTCCAGCATCATGTGGGAGACCTGCTCGATCAACAGTTCGAGCGGCTTTGCGCGTTCGCCGAGCGATGCAATCGCAACGCCCGAGAAGATGGCAAACACCACGATCTGCAGAATCTCGTTGTTCGCCATCGCCTCGACGATCGACCTCGGCACCAGATGCGTAACGAATTCCTTAAGCGTCAGGCCCGAGGTCTTGAGGTTGGGCGAAGAGCTGGCATCGGGGATCGGCAGGCCAAGATCCACGCCGGGTTGAAGAAAGTTGACCATCATCAGGCCGAGCAGGAGCGAGACGAGCGAGGCCGTGATGAACCATCCCATTGTCTTGAGCCCGACGCGACCAAGGGCCGAACCGGAGCCCATATGCGTAATGCCCACGATCAGTGTCGAAAGCACAAGCGGCGCAATGATCATCTTGATCAGGCGCAGGAACAGATCCGTGACAAGGGAAATGTAGCCCGCGATGCCGGCGGCCGTCTTCGCGTCGGGGAATGCTTCATGGCAGGCGTAACCGACTACGATCCCCAACAACATGCCAACAAGAATGAAAGTCGTGAAATGCCGTGACATTGTGCCTCTCCTGATGACCGGTCTAACAAGGAAAGGCTTTAGTAAAACCTCCCGTGCAAATGCGGCCGGCATCGCAAACGTCAGCTTGATCGGTTTGATATTCGAGGGCAAGGGCGCACACAGGTGCGCAAAATACGACTCCGATCGCGCCCTGCGGGACCGCCCGAATTCCCTGCCGGCAGGGAATTCGGCACGGAAGTTTTTCGGAATCGGCGCCGAATCGACCGTTTCGAAACGAGGTGACGCAGCATTCCCAACGACTTGCGGCAACGCCCGTCGTTGCGGGGAGGCAGGGAATCTCTCGCTGGGCAGCGATTCCCCCTTCTTCCCGCACGGATTTCATCCGGCCGGGCCACGGAAGGCCCCTGTCCGCGAATGCGCCGAAAACGGTCGGCAAGAGCCCGGCTAAACCTTCTTGGGCCTGCGCTTGGCGCTGCGCCCTGGCTTTCCATGGCGGTGCGCGGCGAGATCGTCCCTCGCCTTCTTTATTGTCCCCCGGACCCCCGCCAAGCTGCGACCCGAGGGGAAATTCCCACGCTCCATTGCGGCTTCCATCCGGCGCAGCAAGTCGAAATCATGCTCGTCGCGATAGGGCTTGGTGTCGAGATCGGCCGGCACCTTGGAGAGCCGCTCGTCGCCTGCGCGCTTGACGTTCTTCTGCATGAACCGGTCATAGGCCCGCCACGATACGCCGGCAGCGCGCACCGCCGCCTGCTCGGCGCGGGTCGCGATCTGGTGGGCATGCTGATAATGCAGGCCAAGCTGATCGATCAACGTCTTCTCGACCTCCTCGTGCAGCACCAGAAAACGATCGGTTTCGATGGTACGGCCACGGAACCGGAATGACTCCGGCATATGTCGGTCGATGTAGATCGTCTTGCCGTCCTGGCTGTAGCCGGCGAGGTAGGGAATGTCGTGCCTTCGGTCGAGATTCTTCACGCGCCGTATGATCGCGTCGAGGGCGCGGTCCATCATCAGGCTGGACACGTACCACTCCGGCAAACGGAGCTTCTTGTGCGGGGCTTCCGGGTGGCAGAAGTGAAGGGGCATGGGGGCTCCCTGGGAGCGAATCGGCGGGCGAAGGTCAACGTATCAAGGAGCGTGATGCGCAGGAAGCGCAGGCAAAATGCGATGCGTCGATCCAGAATCTTGTTTACTCCCGCGCCGGATCGCGGGCGACGCCGATCGCGACGCCGCCCTTACACCGTCTCTTCCGTCTCCGCGGCCCGCGCGATCACCTTTGGCATCGGCAAAATCGCCGGCAGCGTCAAGCTGCGCCCCGCCGCCTGTAGCGCCTCGACAAGCTCCTTGTAGGGGGCGAGCCGCAGGTACTGGTCGGCGATAATCGCCACGGTGCGGCGATTGCCATGATCCGTCGTGTAAAGCTCAATGCCGTCGAGTGTGCCGGCCACCCGTAGCGCGGTCAGGGCTGGGACGAGGCATACACCGAAGCCGGCGCGCACCAGTTCAAGTGCCACGTCATAGGTGCGGCAATGGGCGACGATGCGGTGTGACGGCAGCACGCGCTGGTACCACTGGTGGACCCGGAGCGTGTGCTGGGTGCCGAAATTGAATTCGATGGCGCTGTTGAGAACATGCGCGACGCTTTCCGGCACCGTGTCAATGTCCTTGATGGCGGCTAGCCGGATCGTCTTGGGAACCGCGAACACGTAAGGGTCTTCGACGATCGGCACCTGACGGAATCCGATGCTCGATTGCGCCACAGAATCCGCCGCAATCAGGCCGATGTCGGCCTGCCGCGAGTAGAGCATCTCCAGCACCTCGGCCGGCGCCGCTTCGTGAATGTCGACCTCCAATGCGGTACGCAGGCCGCCGCAGCGCTTGAGCGCGTCCGGCAGTAGCGCCTTGACCACTGAGTTGAGACCGGCGATGCGGACGATGGAGCGTTTGCCGGCGGTGAATTCGCGTAAGCCGGCCTCGGCTTCGCCGATCTCTTTGAGAATGCTTTGCGCATGCCGCAGCAGCACGCGTCCGGCGTCGGTCAATTCCATGCGGTTGCGCCCGCGGTCGAACAGTCGGGCGCCAACGCTCTCCTCAAGCCGCGCCAGTTGCTGCGACAGCGACGGTTGCGCGAGACCCAGTTGTTTGCTGGCGCGCGTGAGCGTTGCGGTCTGCGCGACGGCAAGGAAGATGCGAAGCTGATGTAGCGTCATTGCGTGACTGGCATTTCGCGGCGCGACCGGTGCACCCGATACAGGACATTACACAATAGCTGGATTGTTCTCCTCTAGCGAGGAGTCCTGCGCGCCTGAAGGGTTGCGGCGCTATTGATTATTGCAATGGTCGGTATAGGGGTTCGTTGCTTGGCCGCTGACGGTTCGTGCCTCTATCGATTATCGCAATGATACGTATAGGGCCGCGCCTTATTTACAACAATTTGTCGGTGGGGTTAGATCATTGAGGTTTAAACCGTCGCCCCTGGAGGGCGCGCTAAGGAGGAAAGAATGGCCTGGACAACCCCGATCCTTGTCGAAATCTGCATCGGCCTTGAGATCAACGGCTATCTGCCGGCCGAGTTCTGATCATTTGCTTCTCGGACCGTTTCGGTCTGACCCCCACCCTACCCTCCCCCGCTTGCGGGGGAGGGTAGGGTGGGGGAGATTCCGGAAAGGATAGACGCCTCATGGGGCGTCTTTCCGTTTTTATACTGGGCTCGGCGGCCGGCGGCGGCTTTCCCCAATGGAACTGCAACTGCGATGTGTGCCGGCGCGCGTGGGCCGGCGACCCGCGGGTAAAGCCCCGCACGCAGGCGAGCATTGCGGTGACAGCCGGGGCCTCGCTGAATGGGCCATCGTCAAGTTCCGGCGCTCCCTTCATTCTCATCAATGCATCTCCCGACCTGCGGCAGCAGATCATTGCGACACCGGCCCTGCAGCCATACGGCTTGCGCAAGAGCCCGATTGTAGCGGTCGTCCTTACCGGCGGCGAGGTCGATCAGACGGCCGGCCTGCTGACATTGCGCGAGCGCGGTCCGTTTGGGCTCTACGGCACTGCGGCGACGCTGTCGACGCTGGCAGCCAATTCGATATTCAACGTGCTCGCCGCCGATGTGGTGTCGCGCCATGCCATCAAGTCAGGCGTCCCGTTCCGGCTGCCCGGCGGGATCGAGGCCGAGCTGTTGCTGGTTCCCGGCAAGGCGCCGCTTTATCTCGAAGGGGATAATCCGGAGCTTGACGCCGAAACCGAAGCCAATGTGGGGATTGAGGTGCGTGCCGAAGGCGCCAGACTGGTCTTCATTCCAGGAGCAGCCAAGCTCACGCCCGCGATTGCGGCGCGTCTGCGCGATGCCGATGTGGTGTTGTTTGACGGCACCTTGTTTTCGGACGACGAGATGATCGCGGCCGGCGCCGGAGCAAAAACAGGTCGGCGCATGGGCCACATGCCGGTGGGCGGGCCCGATGGAACGCTGGCGGCGCTTGCGGGTCTGGCCCGACGTCGTGTTCTGATCCACATCAACAATACCAACCCAATCCTGATCGACGGTTCGCCGCAACGCCGTGCTGTCGAAGCGGCGGGTTTCGAGGTGGCCGAAGATGGAATGAGGATCGAACTATGACGACGTTGCTGACGCCCGAGGAACTCGAAGCAAAGTTGCGCGACATCGGGGCGCGGCGCTATCACCGGCTGCATCCGTTTCATCACATGCTTCACGGCGGCAAATGCAGCAAGGGCCACGTCCAGGCCTGGGCGCTCAACCGCTACTACTACCAGGCTATGATCCCGGTGAAGGACGCTAGCCTGATCGCGCGTTGTACGGATTTGGAGATCAGGCGGGAGTGGCGCAGTCGCCTGGTCGATCACGACGGTACTGCCCCCGGCGAAGGCGGCATCGCGCGCTGGCTGAAGCTCACCGACGGCCTCGGGCTCGACCGAGATTATGTTACATCGCTCGAGGGAGTGCTACCGGCAACGCGCTTTGCGGTCGAAGCCTATGTGCATTTTGTCGTCGAAAAAACGTTGCTCGAAGCTATTGCCTCCTCGCTTACCGAGCTGTTTTCGCCGGTCATCATCGGCGAGCGCATCGAGGGCATGCTCAAGCACTATGATTTCGTCACCACTGAAACGCTTGCATATTTCTCCGCACGGCCGCCGCAGGCGCGGCGCGACAGCGATTTTGCGCTTGCCTACGTCAAGCAGAATGCGAAAACGCCGGAGCAGCAGGCGCTCGTCCTCAAGGCGCTCGAATTCAAATGCGACGTGCTGTGGGTGATGCTCGATGCGCTCTACTACGCCTACGTTTCGCCGATGCATGTATCGCCGGGTGCATTTGTTCCTGAAGAGTGAGGTTCAATTCCCTCCCCGTCTTCGGGGAGGGTTAGGGTGGGGGCTTGCTTTTACAAGCGCGGTGCCGGGTTCCCCCACCCCGGCCCTCCCCGAAGACGGGGAGGGAGAAGAAGAAGGAAACGCCGACGTGAATACCCCTGCTGCGCCTCCCACGATCCTGCCGGACGTGCGTCCGCGTTTGCCGCGCGGCGTGCGGCTGGTGCATAACGAGGCCCAGGGCGGTTGGGTGCTGCTCGCGCCGGAGCGCGTGTTCAAGGCTGATCCGATTGCCGCCGAGGTGATCAAGCGCTGCACCGGCGAAGCGAGTTTCGAAGCGATCGTGGATGATCTCGCCACGACCTTCGGGGCGCCGCGCGAGCGTGTACTGGCCGATGTTACCACGCTGCTGCAGGGGCTCGCCGACAAGAAGCTGCTGGACTTGTAATGCCATGACCATCGACGGTCGCCCTAACGGTCACGCCGGCTCTGCTCGGAAGCCGCTCCACAATCCGCTCGGGCTCCTCGCCGAACTCACCCATCGCTGTCCTCTCGGCTGTCCCTATTGCTCGAATCCGCTCGAGATGGACAGGCGGGAAGACGAACTCGACACCGCCACCTGGGCGCGGGTGTTTCGCGAGGCCGCCGGTCTCGGCGTGTTGCAGGTGCATCTCTCGGGCGGCGAGCCGGCCTCCCGGCGCGACCTCGTCGACATCATGGCGGCGGCGCGCGGCGCAGGCCTTTACACCAATCTCATCACCTCGGGTATCGGCGTGACCGACCAGCGGCTCAATGCGCTGGCCGATGCAGGCCTCGATCATGTGCAGATTTCGATCCAGGACAGCGAGCCGAAGTCCGCCGACCACATCGCCGGCTACGAGGGCGCATACACGCGCAAGCGCACGCTTGCGGCCGCCGTGGTCGCCCTCAAACTGCCGCTCACCGTCAATATCGTGATCCACCGTGCCAACATCGCCCGCATCGACGAACTCGTCGCCATGGCGCTCGACATGGGCGCATCGCGTGTAGAGATCGCCCATGTGCAGTACTATGGCTGGGCGCTGAAAAATCGCGCCGCCCTGATGCCGACGCGGGATCAAGTTGAACACGCTGTCGGCCGTATTGAGCCGCTGCGCAAACAGCATCACGGCCGCATCGTCATCGACGCCGTAGTGCCGGACTATTACGCCCGCTTCCCCAAGCCCTGCGTCGGCGGCTGGGGCCGCCGCTCGCTCAACGTGACGCCGGCCGGCCGCGTGCTGCCATGCCATGCGGCGGAGTCGATCCCGGGTCTTGAGTTCTGGTCGGTGAAACACCATTCGCTCCGCGAGATCTGGGAGGAGAACCCCGCCTTCAACGCCTTCCGCGGCACCGATTTCCTGCCCGAGCCATGCCGGAGTTGCGAACGCCGCGACATCGATTTCGGTGGTTGCCGCTGCCAGGCCTTCGCTCTCACCGGTGACCCCCGCGCCACCGATCCGGTCTGCCATCTCTCGCCGCGGCATCATGTGGTGGAGGAGCAGGCCGCGATCCAGGGGAACGCTGAGTACGTTTATCGGCGTTTATGAGTATGGCGAAACCCATCCCATGTGTCCGCCGGCTTCGGCACGATCGAGCTGTACCAATCGTAAATCTGTTGCCCGGTCCAGAACACGACATCCTTGCGCCGCATGTAGTCGTAAAGCTGCTCGAAATACTTGATCCGGTGTGCGGCGCCGGACACGTAAGGGTGGACCCCGATCGCCATCACGCGCGCGGACTCCTCTGATTCGTCATAGAGGCGATCGAACGCATCGATCGTGCGCTTCATCAGCACGTCAGACTCATGATGGTGGGATACCATCATGGTGATGTCGTTGATCTCGGCGCTGTAAGGTATCGAGAGGATCGGGCCGTGGGCGGTCTTCACCCACAGCGGCTGGTCGTCGAGCACCCAATCACCGAACCATGCGAGCCTGCACTTGGCCAGGTAATCGGGCGTATCAAAGGTCTGCATGCGACCGGGGCCGAGCCAGCCGGTCGGTCGCTTGCCGATGAAGCGTTCGAGGATGTCGAGCGACTGCCGGATATTGGTGCGCTCATCCGTGATCTGGTGGAGCGGCATCTGCACGTAGCTGTGGGCCATGAACTCCCAGCCGGCATCGCGCGCCGCGGCGGCGACTTGACCGTAGGTCTCGCATACCTTCGCGTTTATCGACAGGGTAGGCGTCACGTCGGCCGCCGCGTATGCACGCAACAGCCGCCAGAAGCCGACCCGCATGCCGTATTCGTACCAGGTCCAGTTCGGCATGTCGGGAACCGGCTGGTGTCCGCCGGGCGGCTGTGTCAATTGCCGCGCCATCGGTCGCGTGACCTCCCACTCCTCGACGTTCACGATGGACCACACCACCATCCGGGCACTGCCAGGCAGCCGCAGCGGCGGCCGGGTGAAGGGCGAGGAATAGGCGAGGCGATCGTGGGGCAGGGTCATTATTCAACCAGACTCTCCTCCCGCTTCGCAGCCCTCACCGGCGGATGCCGCTCGCACCACCCCGTCGCCTCGCAATAGGCCTGCGCAACGCGGTAGACCATCGGCTCCGCGAATGCTCGACCAACGATCTGCATCGCGGTCGGCAGGCCTGCCGCAGTGAATCCGGTCGGCACCGCGATGGCGGGCGTGCCGGTGACGTTGAAGGGCATGCGGCATTGGCGCTCGTAGGTTTTGGCGATTGTCTCGGCATCGTCGATCCGACAGGGCATGTCGAGGCTCGACAGGGTGATCGCTGCATCGAAATCGCGCATTGCCGCGGCAAACTCGGCGCATAGGGCGGTGCGCAGCTGCTGTGCCTTGATGTAGTCGACAGCAGGAATGAAGGCGCCGGGCAGTAGTTTCCGCCGGGTGATCTCAGCATAGTCCTGCGGGCGCTGCTGCAGGTCACGCTCATGTATCGCAAAGGCTTCGGCCAGATGGATGGTGCGGCCACATTCGGTGTAGCGCTGCAGCGACGACAGGCGGATCGGATTTACCTCGGCGCCGAGTCGACGCAGCACGTCGGCGGCGGCGGCGATGGCGGCGCTCTGTTCTGGCGCGGCGACCATGTCCTCGTCGTAGAAATGCGCGATGACGCCGATCCTCAGCCCTTTCACACCGGCGTTGATCTCACCGGTGAAATCGGCCGGCGAGCGCCGTGCGCTCGCCGGATCAGCCGGGTCATGGCCGGCGATCGCCTGCAGCATGATGGCGTTGTCCTCGACGGTGCGGGTGAGGAGCCCTACATGGTCGAGCGAGAAGGCGAGCGGGAATACGCCAGCGCGACTTGCGATGCCGTAGGTCGGCTTCATGCCGATGACGCCGCAGCAGGTGGCCGGATTGCGCACCGAGCCGCCTGTGTCGGTGCCGAGCGCGCCGGGTGCGGTGCCGATCGCAACCGCGACGCCGGAGCCACTCGACGAGCCTCCAGGGTGGAGATCGAGATTCCACGGGTTGCGGGCTGCAAGCCAGGGCAGTTCGAGCGTCGGCCCGCCGGTCGCGAATTCGTGCAGCGACAGTTTGCCAAGCAGCACGGCGCCGGCTTCGCGCAGCTTGACGATAGCGGCCGCATCGGCGACGGCGCGATGATGCATGCGCAGCTTGGAATGACACGTGGTCGCCATGCCGGCGATATCGAAAATATCCTTGGTGGCGTAGGGCACGCCATGCATCGGCCCGCGCCAGTCGCCGCGCATGATCTCGGCCTCTGCAGCCCGCGCCTGCGCGATCGCAAGGTCTTCGGTCACCGCAATATAGGCGTGATAGATCGAATCTGTCGCGGCGATACGTGCGAGCAGCGCGTGCGTGAATTCGACCGGTGACAGCTTGCGCGCACGGATCAGCCGCGCCGCCTCCGCGATGGTGAGATAGGCGAGATCGCTCACGTGCCGCCTCCGAACTTGGCCGGATCGAAGGTGACGGCAGGTTCCGTCACCGCGGAAAATTCCGCCGGCAGCGGGCTGAGGGAGCCGGTGCCGCGCGCCACCGCGGCGGCAATCGCCTCGGGAAATAGTGCGTAGGCACGCTCAAGACCGCGCGCCCCCGCAAGCTCGCGGAGGCGTTCCACATTGAGACCGGTATCGGGCTTTTCGGTCATTGTCATTCCCTCGGCGATGGCACCGCGTGACCTATTGCGTGATCGTCACCCTAAAGCGGATTCTGGTCAGCTTGAAGCACCTGGCATTCCTCGTCATGACCCGGCGTGTCCACGGCCGTTATTGTTGCTCTGTGCGTTAAACCTAAGGTCGCTGGGACAAAACCGGCGACGACGCCGTCATTTGATTCAAAAGCCCACAGACAAGGTTGCATCACCATCTGAAATCGGGAGGATAGCGGACGACGACGGCACCGGCGACAGAAAACACCATGAGCGAGCGGGAAGACCTTGTGCTGGCTTACCGGATTCTCGCCGCCCATGGCGTCGTGGATGCCTACGGGCAGGTGAGCCTGCGCACCGCCAAGAACCCGAAGCGTTATCTGCTGGCACGGGCAACGGCGCCCGAGTTGGCGCCTGCACCGCCATACGCCCAATGCGCTGCGCCTTATTCTTGATGCCGAGCCCGGCACCTACACGGAGGTCGACGGCATCAAAATCGCCATGGAACCGGGCGACGTGCTGCTGACGCCGAACTGGTCGATGCACGGCCATGGCAATCGCAGCGAGGCCTGCGCGTACTGGCTCGATTTTCTCGATGTGCCGCTGGTGCAGATGCTAGAGCCCATGTTCTTTGAGGCCGCTGAGGAGGACAAGGCGCGGGAGACGGTGGAGAAATCCGGCCAGGTGCCTGACCATGCAACAAAGGACTCATCTTTTGTCTTCGCCCTGAAGGACACGTTGCGCCGGTTTGGTAATGCCACGTCGCAGCCCGCCGGGCCATTCGGCACCCAGATCGAACTCGGCCACCCGGCGCTCGCCACAATGGCGCTTTACATGATGCGGGTTGATGCAAGCATCCGCACCGCGTCCTATCGCACCACGGCAAACAACATTTATGCGGTGGTGCAAGGCGAAGGCGCGTCCATCGTTGACGGCGAACGGTTCGAATGGCGGCGCGGCGACGTCATCGCGGTCCCCGCGTGGCGCGCGCATTGCCACGAGGCTAAAGGCCACGCCATCCTGTTCCGCGTCACCGATGAGCCCGTGTTGCAGTGCTTCCGCTGGTGGCGCGAGGAATTGGCCTCGGTGGCGAATTGATGGCAGCAAAAAAATGTTCTCTCTGCGAGAAGCGAGAATGCCGGTCTCTGACACGGGAGCTGCAATCGCATTTAGGCGCGGCCTTCACCTCTCCCCGCTCGACGCGCATCCCTCATTTCAATCTGACTGGAACTCGCCGCTCGCCCTCACTCTGCCTTAACGCCAGACAGCGCAAGCAGCCTCGCCCATTGGGCGATTTCGCCACCGAATAGTTTTCCGAACGCCGCCGGTGATCCGACCAGGACCTCGCCGCCGGTTTCGGCGAAGCGCGCCTTCATGGCGGCATCCGCATAAGCGGCATTGATCTCGGCATTTAGCCGTTCGACAATCTCGGCCGGGGTGGCGCGCGGTGCCGCGATGCCGGTGACGGCGCTCATCTCGAAACCCGGTAGGATTTCTGTCATCGCCGGCACCTCCGGCAGGGCCGGAATGCGTTGCGCGGTCGTCACCGCCAGCGCGCGCAGTCTGCCGGCGCGGACCGGCTCGATCGCTGCCGATATCGGCTCGAACATCACTTGCACCTCGCCGGCGACCAGTGCTCGCAGCGCGGTGGCGCTGCCCACGAACTGCACTGGCATGACGTCGAATCCCGTCATGATACGGAACAGTTCGCCCGTCACTTGCGACGCGGTTCCAAGGCCGGTTTCCGCCATCTTGACCGTCCCGGGATTGGCCCGTGCATAAACGAACAACGCCTCGACATCCGCTGCCAGTACCGATGGATTGACCACCATGATCAGGGCTTCCCGGGTGATGCCAGCAATCGGTATGAAGTCGCGTCGGAAATCGAAATCGAGATTCTTCGACAGCGTCACCCCGATGGCGTTTGCCGGGCCGATCAGCATCAGCGTGTGGCCATCCGCAGGCGCGTGCGCGACCACGGAGGTTGCGGCATTGCTGGAGGCGTTGTTCTCGACCGTTACCTGTTGACCAAGCCGCGCCGTAAGCCATTCTGCGACGAGACGGGCCAGGATGTCGTTCCGCCCGCCAGCCACGAAGCCGACCATGAGCCGGATTGGCCGCGCCGGCCATGCCTGTGCCTGCGCGGCATGGCCCGGTAGCATGGCGGCGGCCGCCAGATGGAGGAAGCGGCGGCGATGGAGCTTCATGACGGGACCTCGATGCGTACGTGCTATATTCATCCTATAAGGAAAATCCCGGGAGCGCCCCTATGAAGCAATCGATACTCATTGTGGCCCTCGCGGCCTGCGGCATCACCTCAGCGTCGGCGCAGACATCAAGCCCGCCGCGTAACGACCTACCGCAACCTTACCGCACCACCCGCGACTGGGGGGAATTGCCGGCCGGTATGAAATGGGCGGCGGTGACCTCCATCGAAGCGGCGCCCGACGGATCCATTTTCGTCATCCACCGCTGCTTTGCGAACTCTTGCGCCGGCCGCCCCGAGCCACCAATTCTCAAGTTCGACGCCAGCGGCAAGCTTCTGAAGACGTTCGGCAACGGCATGTTCATCTTTCCCCACGGCTCGGGGCGTGATCGCGACGGCAATCTGTGGGTGACGGATGCCGGAGGCCGCGACGGCATCGGTCACCAGGTAATCAAATTCTCCTCCGACGGGGTCGAACTGATGCGGCTTGGCAAGGCGGGCGTGTCAGGCTCGGGCCCCGACTTGTTCGATCAACCGAACGATGTCGTGGTGGCCCCGAACGGGGATATCTTGGTCACCGACAGTCACCGCCGCGGCAAGAACAACCGCGTGGTCAAGTTCGACAAGACCGGCAAGTTCATCAAGGAGTGGGGCCATAAGGGCTCCGGCCCCGGCGAACTGTCGGAACCGCACGCTATCGCCATGGACAGTCAGGGCCGCCTTTTCGTCGGCGATCGCGAGAACAACCGCATCCAGATCTTCGACCAGGAAGGCAAGGTCTTGGATGAATGGCGCCAGTTCGGCCGCCCGAGCGGCATCTACATCACCCGTGATGACACCATCTATGTGGCGGATTCCGAGTCCGGCCCCAACACCGGCGCCAACGAACTGATGGGTATCCGCAAAGGCATCCGCATCGGCAGTGCCCATGACGGCAAGGTCTTCGCGTTCATAGAAGACATGGAGTCGACGACACCTGACCACTCCGGCGCCGAGGGACTGGGGGTGGACGCGCAGGGCAATGTCTACGGCGCCGTCGTGCGTCGCCAGATGCTGGAGCGGCACGTGAAGAAGTAGACCGAGACGGCAGGGTGGGATGGGGAGGTGCGCAAAGCGAAGCTTGCCCACCTCAACGTCTCGCTCGCCTGCGGGCTTGAGCGCATTGCACGTAACCGGTGGGCACGCTTCGCTTTGCCCACTTTACCCGAGCTACCGTCGCTTACGGATTTGAGAGCATGGCTCGATGTTGAAACTGATCGGAATCATCGTGGCCGCGATGCCTGTCATCCTCTTCGTGCGCGCCATTTTCATGGGGTCGAAGAAGCGGTCGCAGGCGATGTCCAATTTCAAGAAACAGGTCGACTACGTGGTATGGGCGATCTTGTTCATGATCGGCTGCGGGCTTGTTTTTTCGATCGGAAAATTGATCTACGACATGCGCATGATTACGCCGCATCCGTAGGGGCCGCTTCCATGGGGCGGATCAGCGAAAGCGTAATCCGCCTTTCGGTTGGCATGGCGGGTTAAAGTAAACCCGCCTTACGATTGCATCCCATTCCGCGCCGCTGCACTCAATGCTCCTCGCCATCGAGCGGCGGAATGACGGCGCGAAGTTTTGCGACCGAGAAGTGCTTGACCTGGCGTGCCCATGCCGTATCGACCGCTGCCTGTGCGCCTGCAAGGGGTAAGACCAGGGCCAGATTCGACACGTACAGGGTTTTGCCGTCCAGGCTGAACGCCAAGCTCGCCGGGAACAGCAGGCCGCGCACCACGCCGCGTTCGGTGATCCCGTCGAAGTCGCCCAGCTTTGCGATCACCTTGCCGGTCTTGTCGAGCACGATGATATCGTCTTCCTGGTTCGCGCAAATCCAGAGATTGTCCTGCTTGTCGATCGCGATCCCGTCCGGCGCATTGATGCCGGTGATGAAGATCGAGGCCGTGCCGGCGGTTCCATTCGAGTTGACCGGGATCTGGATGATCTGGTGGAAAGCCGTATTAGCCACGTACATTATGGTGCCGGCATTATTGAATTCGATGCCATTCGCCCCGAATGGTGGCGTCAAGCCGGTTCCCGGGCCAAGCAAGGAGCTGTTGCTCCAGATCGTCGGCGTACCGCCGTTGGGACCGGCCTTCCAGATGACGCCGTTGAAAGAATCCGACACGTAGACATTCCCGGCCTTGTCAAATGTCAGGGCATTCAGGCCGGAACCCGGAATAACCGGAGTGAAGTCCGACGAGTTGCCACTGACCGGGTCAACGTGCAGGACCTTCCCGGCGCCGAAGTCGAGGACAAGAAGAAACTTGTTCACCGGATTGAAGCCTAGCCCCAACATATGGGGGCTTGAATGCGCGATGGTGACCTGGCGCACCAGCTTGCCGTTCGGTGCAATGACGAAAAGAGCGGCGTTGCCGGTAAGCGCGGCCGTGGCATTAAAACCGAAACTCGGCACATAGATATTACCGTCGGGCCCGACGGTCAGACCTTCGACGCTCGACGGCACGCCCGGTGTTACGTCCGGCAGAACCGCCAGAACGTCCACGTCGCCGCGGTCGAATGCGCCCGCGGGCGCTACCGCCAGTGCGCCGAGAATAAGTCCAATCGCTGCAGTGACGACCCCACATCTTCTCATGTCACTCCTCCCGAATGGGCCGGCGCTCCCCGAGGATCGCTCCTGAGCCGGCTCCAATCGGAACCATCCCACGAGCATCACGCGACTGCAACCGGGCCTGTTGGGGTATCGTTACGATATGTGACAGGAATTTTTTTTGCCATGACATTGAGCCCATCGAGCGAGGCACTCGATCAATCTGATGAAAAACTGGGACAACCAAACGAAACTGTTTTCCGAAACCGTTCAGCTTCGTCCCTTCAACCATGCAAAAAAATTAACCGGGCGGAGGGCGCCGCCCGGTGAACAAGCACCTAACAACAAGTAATGAGGCGCCTATTTTTCGCTGCCCAGCTGGAAATCGGGGTTCGTGCTGGTGGTCGAATTGGCCTGGACCTTTAGGTCTGCCGCATACGGCGTGACAAACGGCGCATTCTGACGAATGGAGGCTTGCACATCGGCCGGCACATTGGTCAGCGCCGGCGCTGGCTGGCTGTGCCGCGTCTTTGCCAAGGCGGGCGAGGCGAGCAAAGCCGCGATGCCGACTACAGACAGGATTGTTTTTAAATTCGATGCCATGTTCAACCTCATGTTCGAGTTGTTGTCTCCCTAAGCGGGTTAGCTATCAGCAATTGCGCAACGCACAAGACGCCGGCCCATCACGAAATCGTGCGAATAATATAGTGTTTATAGAGACTTAATACGGCATCGCGTAAGAGGGGCAAAACTCGTGGCGGTATGATTATAAGATTCCATTGGCGGCGCGAGTCGGATTCTTTGTGGGCATGTCGCTGCCCGATGATCTTGACC